>Ga0209986_10002749_pt1 | contig 15819 bp, 17 predicted proteins | sample BlataG_FD_183168 | JGI IMG/M metagenome (GOLD analysis project Ga0209986, IMG submission 183168) | Deep subsurface microbial communities from Black Sea to uncover new lineages of life (NeLLi) - Black_00105 metaG (SPAdes) (version 2) | ecosystem: Environmental > Aquatic > Marine > Oceanic >...
GGCAGCCCGGTGAGTTACCCCCTGCCAGTCAAAGGTTGGGTTGTAGGGACGATCCAGATTCCTTAGCATGCAAAAATGGGTAGAGTAAATTCGATATTAAGGATGGGAAGCTGTTCGTCCTCGTAGTGTCTTGGACAATAGGTTTCTCACTCTCGTCAGTTATGGTCTCTCTAACTCAATCGCTCCCCTAAGAACGTTTACCGACACTGTAACCGAACAGACTAATAATCTAAGTAATTCTTGCCATAGCGCTCCGGGAGCTTGGTCGGCTACGATGTATTCCTTGCACTTCAAATTTAAGGAATGCCGAAACGCACCGTCCAGAAACCATCCTCTGGTCCTTCGACTCCCGACGTACTCCCAACGACCTCAATCCAGGAGTTGCCAGGCTTCACAGGGAAAGGCTGACCATCGTCGGTCTCGAAGGTAAGCACGTTATACTGTCCGGCGCGCACCCAGTTGATCGAAAATGCTTGCCCATCGCGGAAGACCAACGCCGGCCCGCGTCCATATAGCCTGATCTCGATCATCTCCGGGGAAACCAGGTAGTACTCATGAGGGACGAAAATCACGATCACGTTGGCCGCGGCTATACTCTGGCTAGTGAGAGCATCTTCAAGCGGCGCCACCTCGAACTGATCGGCTCCTGTCTCCTGGGCTCGGAGGTACAATCCACTCTCCGTGTCGTAGGTCCAATGGGTAAAAGCCGCCAATGAGTAGCGTATGTCTAGCAGGAGGCCGGATTCGCCCCCTGGTGGGATTTGAGAATCAAAAGCCATCCCCTCCAGCGGTGGTCGTTCATTCGGCACGCCTAGACTCACGATGTACCTCTGCAAGTCCGCTGTCTTGGCGACCAAATAGTTATAGTTGGCCGGATCGTAGCGACACATCGGCGGGCACCCAGCCGGGAACTCGGAGATAGCTCGATCGGCAAACTCAGAGCTAAAGATGCGCGTCCATACCCGGTAGTCAGCGCTGCCGAAAGCGAAGATTGCGTTGTACATGTGCGTCAATTCAACGTCGAAGAAGCGCGCCGATCGGATCGGCCCCACACGCTCTGCATCCGAGCCGAAGAACAGAGCCGAATAACGCGTCGATCCGGCTTCGGTATAGTGCTCAAACACCAAGTCCGCCAACGACAGCCCCCACTGAGGTCGGTTACCACGCGGGAAATTCGAGACCTTGATCAGCAGTGGTCGTCTCTCCAAGTTCTCGGGCGAAGCCATTTCCAAGCCGGTGAGCGGGTTGATACCAGCAGGATAATCAGTCGGTCCGTAAGCGGCGATCTCGGTAGAAGTAGGCAAAACAATCGGAGACGGCGATACTTCGGGGGTCGAGTGAGATTGGACTATAGTTGCCGTCGGTTGTTCTGACGCAGGGGCGACAGTCACCGTCACAGTCGCCTGTCGACCACAAGCAGCGGTTGCCAACAAAGCAAACACTGTCAAATACCGAAAATCTATCAAACGATTCATCAATTTTCCTCAACATGGAAGATTACCTGATTGTATCATGTCACTTCCGTCGCCATGGGTGCGGTAAATGATGCTTTAGAGTTAACGGTTTGCAATGCTACCTCCGTACAGGTATAATCCCGCCGCCCAATAGCGTATACTAATGGTGCTGATCACAACCCAACAGGATGAATTGGGCGAGATATAAGCGATCAAGATCAACCTGGGCTGATAATCAATGCATCATGCCATAAGAGGCCTATATGGCGCTCAAGGGTAACCTGCGAGACGTCACCGTCACACAATTGCTCAACCTGATCAACCTGGCCCGAAAAACTGGGACGCTCACAGTCGAGGGACCCAAGGAGGTTGCCTGGGTTTCCTTTATTAGCGGCAAGCTAATCTACGCCCAGCTGGGCAACGAAGACGGTACACTTATCGGCATCCTGACCAAGACGGGCAAGATGACACCCAAGCAGGCACAGGTGATCAGAACACACGCCGGCGATAAGCGCGACAAGGAACTAGGTTTATTATTGATCAATGCCGGATATCTAACCCAACAGGACATTCTCATCGGCATAAGGAAATACGTCCTCGATATCGTCTACCAATTGTTTACCTGGATCGACGGTTTCTTCCGCTTCGATGCCGATGTGCTCCCCCCCGAGGATTCGATAACCATCCGCCTCAACCTGGAAAACATCATCATGGAGGGCTCCCGCCATGTGCAGGAATGGGAATACCTCCAGGAAGAAATACCCAACCTGAACATGGCGCTCAACTTTGTGGAACGACCAGACGCCAATATACGCGACGTCCAACTAACAGTGGAGGAGTGGAGAGTCGTCTCCTATATCAACCCAAAGAACACCATCCATCAGATTGCAAAAGCCAACAAGATGAACGACCTTGAGATCCGACGTATCGTATATGGACTTCTGCAGGCCGGATTAATTGATATCGTGCGACCGGAAGGGATGTCACTGCCAATGCAGGCCAGGCGCCTACCCCCGGTTGACAATAAAAAACAAACTTCGCTGGTCAATCGATTGATCGAGCGTATCCGGTCTATTTAAGCAAGGATCGCCCATGCAAACCGTTAAAATGGTCGTCACTGGTCCCTTCAACAGTGGTAAAACCGCCTTCATCTGCTCGGTCAGTGAGATCGACGTCGTCTCCACTGAACGTAAAATCTCAACTGAGGCAGAGCGGGTAAAGGAAACCACTACGGTGGCGATGGATTTCGGCCGTATCACCGTTGATGACGACCTAGTGCTCTATCTGTTTGGCACACCGGGGCAGAAGCGTTTCGACTTCATGTGGGAGATTCTCAGCGAGGGCATGCTGGGCTTCATCGTGATGGTAGACAGCGCTCGCCCAGAAACCTTCCGTGAAGCCAGAGGTATCCTGCAAACTTTCCGTGCTTATGCCCCGACCCCTTACGTTGTGGCCGCCAACAAACAGGATCATGAGGACGCCTGGGAGGTGGACGACCTACGCATAGCCCTTAAGCTTCCTAGTAAGGTCAAAATGCTCCCCTGTGTAGCCACAGATAAGGAATCAGTCAAAAAGGTGCTCCTCGAGCTTCTCTACAGCATCCTAGAAGAGATGAAAGAAAAGGGGTAGCCGGTCGTATCCTTACTCCCACGGCGGTACACCGTGCATACCCTCATCACTTATGGGTGCTTTGCACGCCATGAAACCGACGCTGGCGAACCACTTGACCCCGGCTCCAAAACTGATTGGCACTATGATATTTACAATAAGTGACTGCACTGAAAAAAGCTCAAATGCGAGAAAGGGAAGGGTATATGTGTGGTGTGTGCGTGGACCATATCCGTCACATGAATATCGATAACTTTTTAAGCTTACACAGTGCGGGGAAGATGCAGCATTCCAACCCTATCGGAGATATGTCCTCACCGCAAGATGAGATGTATATATGATGGACCCAGCACAAGAACCGCAGATTTATTATTACCCAAACAAGATGGGGCGCATCATACTGTTGTCGCTGGAGGAGGTCATTGGACGCAATGGGGTCAATGCGGTGCTCAATGTGGCTGGCCTTCAACACCTGATCAACAATATCCCCCCTAACACCTACGACCTTGGCTTCCTCTTCGACGACCTGGGGAACATCCACCAGGCACTTGATACCATGTACGGTCCACGCGCCGGTCGAGGCCTAGCACTGCGGGTTGGCAGAGCCTGCTTCAAATATGGTCTACGGGAGTTCGGATCAGTGCTGGGGGTCTCCGACCTGGCCTTTCGTCTCTTGCCCCTAAAAATGAAGATCAAGGTCGGCATTGAAGCACTCGCCGAACTTTTTAATAATTACACCGACCAGGTAGTCTGGCTGGAGGAAAAGCCAGACAGGTTCAACTGGCACACTGAGCGTTGTCCAGTGTGTTGGGGACGAGTGACCGACTCTCCCTGTTGCTACTTGTCGGTCGGTGTGCTCCAAGAATCACTCTTTTGGGTAAGCGGCGGTAAGTACTTCATGGTCGAAGAGGTCAGTTGTATCGCCCAAGGTGACCCAACCTGCACTATCCACATCGCCCGCCAGTCGCTCGATTAAACAAACCGACTTCAACGATCGATGCTCATATCCCCACCAAGGTAAAATGCTCCCATGCATTGACCGTAACTTGACCACGATACTAACCCAGGATATACTGATATGAGATAACTTAGAAACTGCACGGGGAGCCCGTTCTATTCGTGCTGAGAGGAGGACTGAAGAGTCCTCGACCCGCAGAACCTGATCCGGGTAATGCCGGCGGAGGGATGGCAACTGGAAATAATACTTATCCCTTCGCGAAGATAGTGGAGGGATTTTCTTGTGCGCGCAGTGATATTCGCCAACGGAGTATTCTCACATCCAGAGATCGACCGTGCCCGGCTTCGCCCTGACGACTGGTTGATCGCTGTGGATGGCGGCGCCCGACACTGCCAAGCCCTTGGCCTCACACCAGCCGTGCTGATCGGCGACTTCGACTCGATTAAAACCCAAGAGCGACAGGCCCTCGATCAGCAGGGGGTAACAATGGTGTCTTACCCAGCTTGCAAGGATGAGACCGACCTAGAATTGGCCCTCCGTTACGCCGTGGAAGGCGGGGCAGATGAAGTGCTGATCCTGGCCGGCATGGGATCCCGCTGGGACCAATCGCTGGCCAACCTCCTACTTCCGGCCATGGTTGAGCTGACCGGCGCTCAGGTACGACTGGTCGACGGACCACAGGAGGCTGCACTCGTGCGCGGTGGGGAGACCCTGAAACTACAAGGGCAACCGGGCGATAAAGTTTCACTCATCCCGCTGGGGGGTGACGCTCATAGTGTGACCACACATGGGTTGGAATACCCTCTCGAGGAGGACTCGCTGTACTTCGGCGCTACCCGCGGAGTTAGTAACATCCTGCTGGGCGAAGAAGCAACCATCCACTTAGAGCGGGGCATAATGGCCTGCTTTGTCATTCACTCCCCTCAAAAGTTGGACACATAGGAGGTGCTCTATGAGAAAGAAAGCCATCCTGTTAGTAGCCTTATTCACCCTGATTGGCTCGGCATGTGTCAGCCCTACAGCTGCGCCCCAGGAACCGACCGCAACCTCTGCCCAGGCGACAAAAGCCCCTATTGTGCTGACCGTGATGACCCATGACTCCTTCAGTATCTCTGAAGAAGTGGTCGCTGATTTCGAGGCCGAGCACAATGCCCAGCTCCAGTTCCTCAAGATCGGCGACACCGGAACAGCGGTCAGCAAAGCTGTACTTGCTAAGGACAATCCTCTGGCCGATGTGTTCTATGGCATAGATAACACCTTCCTCAGTCGAGCCCTTGAGGAAGGCATCTTTGAATCTTACAGCTCACCGATCCTGGCCGAGATTCCCGAGATGTTCAAGCTTGACCCGGAGAACCGAGCTCTTCCGGTGGACTACGGGGATGTTTGCCTCAACTACGACGTGGCTTTCCTCAATGAAAATGCCATCGATCCTCCGACATCGCTTGAAGACCTGCTCGACCCGATCTACAAGGGCCTGTTGGTTGTCCAAAACCCGGCTACCTCATCCCCGGGATTGGCGTTCCTCTTGACTACCATTGGCCATTTCGGCGAAGATGACTACCTCAACTTCTGGCGTGGCCTAGTCGATAACGATGTGTTGGTGGTTAACGATTGGGAGACAACCTATTATGGCGAGTTCACCCGCAGTGGCGGCACGCGCCCGATTGTGGTCTCCTATGGCTCAAGCCCTCCGGCTGAAGTATATTTCTCAGAGGAACCGCTCGACGAAGCGCCCACCGCGGCTGTGGTGGACCCTGAGACTTGCTTCCGCCAGATTGAATTCGTCGGCATCCTAAAAGGCACACAGAACCGCACTTTGGCCGAAGCCTGGGTCGACTTCATGCTCTCACCGACCTTCCAGGAAGACATGCCGCTTCATATGTTTGTCTTCCCCGTCAACCCGAATGCCGGTCTGCCCGACGTCTTTATCGAGCATGCTGTAATTCCTGATCAGCCAGTTCAGCTCAGCCCAGAGTCGATCAGCAATAACCGTGTGTCATGGATCCAGGCCTGGACGGCGACTGTACTGCGGTGAGCCAATTAGCCCACTCGCGTCCCCCTCCATCCCCGGCAAGACGGGGAAGGTCCCCCCTTTTCCAACTGGCCCTATGGCTCGGACCACTCCTGTTCCTGGCTCTCTTTTATTTCTACCCCTTGGGACGCATCTTGCAAGTCAGCTTCGCCCGCGGAGATGGCGGACTAGCCGCGCCCCTGGTTGAAGCTCTGACCTCGACCACTGTGAGGCGTGTGCTGTGGTTCACCGTCTGGCAGGCAGCACTATCGACGGCGTTGACTCTGCTCGTCGGCCTCCCCGGCGCCTACCTCCTCGCCCGCTTCGACTTCCGTGGTAAGTCATTGCTTAGGGCGTTAACTGGCATCCCGTTTATTATGCCCACCCTGGTGGTAGCCGCGGCTTTTAACGCGTTGCTCGGCCCAAAGGGGTGGGTGAATATCGGTTTGATGGCGCTGTTCAGCCTCTCCACCCCGCCGATCCAGTTCACCAACACACTCGCTGCTATCCTTTTGGCGCATGTCTTTTACAACACCACTATTGTATTGCGGATGGTTGGTGACTTCTGGTCACACCTCGATCCGCGCTTAGGCGCTGCAGCTCAAGTGTTGGGCGCTGACCAGCGCCGAAGACTACGCCACGTCATACTTCCGCTACTAATGCCGGCGATCATTACCGCCGCTCTGCTGGTCTTTATTTTCGATTTCACTTCATTTGGTGTGATTTTAGTGCTCGGAGGACCTCGCTTCGCGACACTTGAGGTGGAGATCTACTACCAGACCATCAGCCTGTTCAACCTGCCGTTGGCCGCCGCGCTCTCCTTACTGCAGTTGGCCTGCAACCTAGCATTGACATTAACCTATACCCGCCTATCCGCTCGTCTTTCGCGTCCACTCTGGTTGCGACCACAGCGATATACCCAACGCCGGTTTCTCACTCGACGCGGGCGTTTAGCGGCTGCAGTCACTATCACCCTACTACTCACCTTGCTGACTGCGCCGCTAGCAGCGCTGGCAGTCCGCTCGGTGACCCGCCTTGATCCTGAGCGCGGGCAACGAGAACCCTACACCCGTGGCTTGACGCTCGATTTCTACCATGAGCTCACGATAAACCGCCGGCAATCGCTATTCTATGTGCCACCCACGACCGCCATCGGAGTCTCCCTCAGCTACGCCATGGCCACGGTCGTTCTGGCCCTGGCGCTCGGTTTGCCGGCCTCCTGGGCACTAGCGCGCGACAGCACATCGGTCACCAGCCGACTCTTCGATCCACTGATCATGCTCCCGTTAGGCACTTCGGCGGTGACCCTTGGCCTGGGTTTTATCGTCGCTTTAGCCCATCCGCCGCTTGACCTGCGGGCCTCACCTGTGATCATCCCGCTCGCCCACACGCTAGTGGCTTTCCCCTTTGTAGTGCGCAGCTTGACCCCGGCCTTACGCAGCATCCAGCCGCGCCTGCGCCAAGCGGCGGCTGTTTTAGGCGCTTCACCTCAGCAGACCCTGCGCTATATCGATCTGCCGCTAGTGGGGCGAGCTCTACTGGTAGCCGCAACCTTCGCTTTTACCATCTCGATTGGTGAGTTTGGAGCTACGGCGTTGATTGCCCGGCCTGAGTATCCGACAGTTCCGATCATGATCTACCGTTTCCTTTCCCAGCCTGGCGCTCTAAACTACGGACAGGCGCTGGCATTGAGTACAATTCTGATGTTGATCTGCACTGTTGGGATATTGGCGATTGAGCGGTTCCGTATTGCTGATGTGGGTGAGTTCTAAATATATAGGTGCCGAGGCACCGAAGCACTCGGACACTTATACATATAGAAAACAGAGTAAAGTGATCAGGGAATAGCTGTTAGAGACAAGGACTTCAATTGAAAGGCCTGCGGGTAATCAACCTTGATAAATTCTTCGGTGAAACACACGCCCTGGACCGTGTATCCTTCGAGGTCGCTGAGGGCGAGATCGTGGCCGTACTCGGCCCTAGCGGTTGCGGGAAGTCGACATTGCTTGCGGTGATCGCCGGCTTGGAGGTTCCCAACACAGGGGAGGTGCAATGGGACGGCAAATCCTTGGCAAGCGTGCCGTCCCACAAACGTGGCTTCGGTCTTATGTTCCAGGATTACGCACTCTTCCCCCATATGGACGCCTTCGACAACGTTGCCTTCGGCCTGCGAATGGCAGGGCTGGCGCCCGAGGCGGTCCGGAAACGGGTAATAGAGACCCTCAACCTTGTCGGCCTACCCGGTTTTGAGAAGCGGGATGTGAATACGCTCTCCGGCGGCGAGCAACAACGTGTCGCTCTCGCCCGGTCGCTCGCCCCCCAACCACAGTTGCTGATGCTAGACGAACCGCTCGGCTCTCTCGACCGAACCCTGCGAGAGCGTCTGATGTTCGAGTTGCGGGAAATCCTCCGCCATTTTCAACAGACAGCCATTTACGTCACCCACGACCAGGAAGAAGCTTTCGCCGTGGCCGATAGAGTGGTGGTGATGGACCTCGGCAGGGTGGCTCAAGTCGGTACACCACAAGCGGTATACTCTCAACCGGCATCCCTATTCGTGGCTCGTTTCCTCGGCCTTGACAACCTGCTTTCGGGAAAAGTGGACAAAGACGGTGATCAGTTTGTGATCGAGACCCCGATTGGCAACCTGTCAACCCACGAACAGGGGTTGGGATCAGTGACAGTTCTCATTCGACCTGACGCTGCCCGGCTTGACGGTCAGGGGGAGCTGCAACTCGAGGGAAGCGTGGTCGAGCGCTCCTTCCGCGGCAACACTTGTCGCGCGGTTATCGAGATCAATGGTATGCACCTGACATTCGAATTCCTCTCCAACGCTCCGCTCCCGGCTGAGGGTGAATGTGTTCGGCTTGGCTTCGATCCCGCACAAGCGATCCAGATCTTGCGATGAGAACACCCATCACTGTACACAAGCTCGACGAAACGGGGAGCGAAGTTTGGCGCTATCACGGCATAGTGCTCGATCGGACTACCACCAGCCTAACACTCGAAGCACACTTCGATCGCCAGGACGTGGACTTCCATGGCATGCTGCTCCGGCGCGAAGATCGTTTCGTTGAGAGCTACTATAGCAACCGCTGGTACAACGTCTTCGCTATTTATGATGTCGATGACGACCACCATAAAGGCTGGTATTGCAACATCACCCGGCCAGCTTGCATCGAGGCCAACCACGTGTACGCCGAAGATCTAGCGCTCGATCTGATCATCACCTCTGACGGAGAGCAAATCGTGGTGGATGAGGAAGAGTTTGCCATGCTGGAGACTTCACCTTAAGAACGCCAACAGGCTTTGGAGACATTGGGGCAGCTCCAGGCTGTGGCCGCGATTTTGGATGGACCAGTCAGCGTTCCCCAACGGGGGTGAACGCGTATACATTGATGCTGGACCGAGCATGGTTCTCCAAACTTCTCCCACAGCTATATGACATGTATTTCTATTTGTAACCTGTAGGGGCACGGCACACCTGCAAACAAACGCAGGTACTGCGTGCCGTGCCCCTGCTACTAATCTTCCTCGGTGTTGACCCGCCGTTAAAAGTGTCTACATTAAACCTCGCTTAGAAAATCAGCCCACTTTCTACAGTAAGTAGATAGCGACCCAGACTTAACAGGGCGATCTGAATGATGCCCAATGTCAACCCGACGATAATAGGCAGGGGTAAATCGCGCCACGAGTCAGCCCGATTATCCAGGCGCAGGATAGTTAGAGACATTGTGGTGTAGATGAGCGCTAGCAGAACCAACACGCCAAAACTGCTGAGTAATCCCATCGGGTACAAGATTAGTGGGTTCTCGGTAACCACCAGTCCCACCAATCCCGCAACCAGCACTAACAGTTTCACTAATTCACCTGGAGAGCGCAGAACGGGTTCATGCCTCCATTCACGCCACATAGTCTGGTTGAATACCGGATAAACCAGCGTGGCCAGGGCGATCCCAATCAAGCTGCCGGTAATTACCCGCAATATGTTACTAGGCTGGTAAAGGTGCGGCGCCGAGGGAAAGAGATGCATATACGAATTCAGACCATCTATAGCCCAGGCAAATCCGAACAGTACGAATATCGCCACCAGGCGACGGTTGGGGTAGAGACCGGCACGCGGGCGGATGAGGGTGTAATAGATCAGGGTCAGCAGTGCTCCCAGGTACATACCTGAGCAGCGAGCGCAGAGAGGAAGTGGGCGATCACCTAGATGGAATGATCGCAGACCGATGCGATGGCATACAGCGTAGCCAATGGCGTCAGCTTTCCCCATCAACCCGCTCGGTGTGACCGCCAACCAAAGCCCAATCACTGTGCCTGCGAGCAGCAACACAGCCAGACGGGGTAGATTGAGTCGACTTTTTCGGTTGGCGGGCATCTCAGCCGGGGAAGAGGTCATGGCCAGATTATAGCCGAATCCCAGATCATAGCCGGTTGCCTTGACGCTGTGCCGGAGGGACGATTATAATCCGGACGCATTCCTCGGTAGCTCAATCGGCAGAGCAACCGGCTGTTAACCGGTGGGTTGTAGGTTCGAGTCCTACCCGAGGAGCCTTTCATGAAATTGCGAAGGCGCATCCATACTTCGGATGCAGGAGCTACCAGAAGCAATTCAGGCCACCAATGACTCGGGGGGACTTACTCGATTGGTGAAAGAATTCTACGAGGCTATGAAGCCCTTCGTATCCAATTTGCACCCTGCGCAAAGGCGGATAGAATAGGATGGGTTATCCGGAGGGGGAATCCTCATAGCAAGATCGCTACCTCCACACCCAACTTGACACCAGTGCTTCCAAGGATTTCCTCATAAAAAGGTGATTGTAATGATATATGGACATAGTCCACATATTTATGGTTAGCAAACGATTTTTGTCGGGTGGATTGTGTTTAAGGCTTGCTATTGTTTGAGAGTCCTTTGATGAATATCGCGCACCCTCTGTCTGACGAAAAATTTCTGTTGGTAGTAGAAGATGCTCTCAAGCTGTACAAGCGCGAGTACGAAGAGCTATTGGTGGGTATTGGTCAATACACACTATCGGAGTTAAGAGAACCATTCGAGTACGGCAAGCTATCTAAGCGTGAATTAATTATCACCTCTTTTGAGGAGGGTGATACATGGAGATTACTAAATGAATTGCATCAAAGAGGGGTTCTAAGTCAAGAAACTCTTTCGGCTATGGCTTTGGACGGTGTTGTATTTGATGATGGCGATGAGATCCCCGAGTATATATAGACCCGTGAAGATGAGCCTCCAGCGCCTCCCAGCCCTTTAGTTTCCACAGGTACGAAGTCCATACGACAATGGTCAGCTATATCCTGGATCATTTCACTTCCTACTGGCGAGAAAGTAGTGTTAATTGCTGCATTAATTACAGCAATCTTGGGAGGATTCGCAAGGGAACTTTTCAGGAAACTTTTTTCAGTGAATGTCGACTTACCTACACCGGTGACGCAAATTGTTGAGTTGCAGGTCACGGATACGCCCTCACTCATTTCAGTCACTAAGACACCATCTCCGTCGCTAACTGAAACCTTCACTCCCTCCCCTCAACCATCGTTGACTTCAACCTCAATCGAAGAATCGACATCTGATCTATCATCCATTGAGACATGCGTCGAATTGGGTGAAATAGTATTCGAGGAGGTATTTGACTCAAATGACCAATTTTGGCATGTTGGGGACGTCATAGATTATCCCTACACTGACGAGGAACGAGCAGTTGTCTCAGGTATCTATCGCATTTCCGCTCTTTTTCAGGATGACGCACTTTCTACCAGCACAATCCCATTCGTCAATCTAAAAAACTTTGCTTTGGCCTTCGATGCGACCTTTTCTAGTAAATCGGGAACAGGTCCTGCTCGCGTTGCGGTATTCTTCCGGATCGATGACGCTGGCAACTATTACACCGCAAGATTCGGTGACGATGGCCTCTATTCAATATTTATAAGGCAAGAAGAATTTTTCATGCCCCTGATTGATTGGGAGCAATCTGATGCATTTGACTTATCCATTGGCGTAACGAACAAGTTTCTCATCATCGCTGATGGATGGAGGCTTACCATATGTGCCGATGGAATGGAAATTGCCAGTGTCCTTGATTCCTCGATTAATTCGGTTGGAAGAATTGGGATTGGCCTTAGTGGAGTAAAAGGCGTCTCAGTAGTAGGCAATTTCGATAACGTAGAAGTTCGTAAAGTCCATAAGACGATCACCCCCACTCCTTAAGTGGCAATACTATCTGTATATTGAGTAGGCACATTTTTTTTCATTCCCTGATCCGTTCTAATATGACGCTCTTATCGCACGCTAACCACTCGATGCAGCGGACCGGGGACGAGAGCTAAATGGATAATGAGTGACCAAATCCCTGGCCGCTGAACTCGAGTCCGTTGTGCGCCAAGAAGCTTGGCGTTTCTTGTAGGGTGAAAGTCCCAGCCGGGTAAGGCCTAATCAGCCACCCGTACCGAGTGTTGCCCTGTGCCAGGACTGGCGCAGTTGTGGAGGAGGTTAAGGAACCGAACGAGACAGCTGAAGCGTACACAGGGAACCACATAGGCCCCTTCGACAATCCTTCGACTACGCTACGCTCCGCTCAGGATGAAGCTCAGGGCAGGCGCCGTACTCTGAGACGGTAGGGCCGTTCACACACAGCACCTGGCCGGGAACTACACCCGGCATCTCCGACGGAACTGTGCAGGAGTGGGGAAGGGGCTGATAGGCAGCCGCAGCCCGTAAAGGAAACCTTGTCCGGACATGCAGGGCCGACCAACAAAGCAAACCTCACTGCGGGGGATAGCTTAGGCGCTATGTTAAGTAGCGTGTTGCGGAGGCGAGGCAGTCTGAAGAGCCCGGTGCGATAGTATCGCACGCCGTGATCTGTGCGGGGAGGGGGTGGGTAACTACCCCCTCTACCGCGACAGTCTGCCCTCAACTTGCCTCCAAATATCGAGGAACCAATGCCAGAAGTAACCCCTGACGCAACACTCATGATCGCAACCAGTTGGCAAGCACTAGGTCGCGCCAAAACTGGTGATGAAAGGACGATGATCTGCAATTGCACGGTGATCATCGTCTTCGCGGGTTTCTTCATAGAGGCGAACATCAGTCACATCATTGAAGTAATAAACAAAACAGAGGAGCTACATGAGTACGCGGGAACTAAGCGCCCGGGTATACAAGATAAGTTGGCATGGTTCTACAATTCGTACATAAGCGAGTCTAAGAACAAGGATAAGGCGAAGGTATATCCAAAGTTGAGGGATGCTTTCCCTGAGTTTGGTGAGATTTATAACTTCCGTAACAAGGTGGCTCATGGCGAGATCGATCTGTCGCAAATCTCGAAGACGCGAAGAGGCTAAGAGCTGGGGCAAAGAGAATAGTTAATCAGTTGATTGAGATCGCCAAGCAAGCAGGCCATGACATCCCAAGGGGTGTCACATATGAGGTCGCAATTTCTTCCAGTGATATCCCTCCGGATGGCAATAGCTTCTAATCATAGTAGGCAGGCTACCAATCGCTGGAGGCGACCGGGGATGATGCGCGAATTCCAATCGATAAAGGGGGGGGAAGGGCGCCGGACACCCTAGTTCTGGGACGTTCCCCGGCACCTCAGCTCAAGGCCGTTTGGCAGAAATGTTGTTATTTCATAAACAAGCTTTGCAATAAATGATGTGCATATACAAACGAAATCGTAGGCAAATAGTGACTACTCAGCCTACCCTCCCGCAGGTTATGACTGAGAGCATTTACTGGTTTGAATATCCGGTCGAGACGCGATTCTATGTCAAAACAACATCTAAACCTGCGGGAGGGTGAGTAGTTACGGCAAATATTAATGTTCTCGATGAAATATCTGATATATAATGTCATTGGCGGGTAAGTCCTGGTAAGCCGTGATGCTGGGTGCGAATCCAGTATCATAAGCATGTTGTAAACATGCCGGCCCCAGGGACCGCCATATTTGTTTTAAGGGTGTTTATGCACGTTTTTTTGGATGAATCAGGTGATTTAGGCTGGAATTTTGAACATCCCTTCAGAATGGGTGGATCAAGTCGTTTCCTCACCTTGGCTTTCCTCGTTGTTGATGAAAGCACCCATATCCAAGGCGCTTGATAAAGAAATTCCGTGAACATTATAGTATGAGAGCCTCAAGCGAGATTAAAGGAAGTAACCTTTCTCCGGGTCAGTTGTTGCATTTCGCAAATAAAGTGGAACAGCTCCTGAATGCTCATAATGAAATACAACTACGCGCAATCTCGGTAATGAAGGAGAATGTACGAAGTCATATTCGAAAAGATTCCAATAAACTCTTCAACTACATGATCAACTTATGCTTATTAGAGTTGATTAAGAGTGAGCCAGTTGTTTATTTCACGCCTGATCCCCGATCAATCAAGGTTTCAAGTGGGGATAGCATGATTGATTATCTCCAAACTCAACTCTGGTTTGAGAAAGGAGTGGAAACTTCCCTTATTGAACTTCCCCATGAGAGTCATACGAACTTGAACCTCCAGTTTGTTGATGTTGTCTCTCATATAGTCTGGTCTCATTATGAAGACTGCAAGTCCGAACCGTATAAAATCATTAGCCCAAGAGTTCATTGTAAAAACTTGTTCTTTCGATAATGCTGGTCAGAATAGTCTTGAGGATATTTCTGCCTACTAACTTGATGATTCTGTTAGCGACTTCCAGAAAGAAGTACGCCGCAGGTGTCCCCTGGAGGGGATAACCTCTCGCTGGAACCCTGCAAAAGCGCCAGGATCTTCGACGGACCGGGGATGCGGGGCGATTTTCAACCGCCTGAACCGAACCCCCTCAACTCGAAGCCTTCAGGCCCCGTCCTAAAACCAGATTCCCCATACTTTACTTGACAAAAGTATATAAAGAGTATATACATACTACGAGGCTTTCCGATGGAAGAACTCTCTCGCTGTTCTGGCTTTGAATGGGATGAAGGGAATGCGGAGAAGAATTGGATAAAGCATCGCGTATCCAGGCTTGAGTGCGAACAGCCTTTTTTCAATGATCCATTTCATGTGTATGAAGATAAGGAGCACTCGGAGCTAGAGGTAAGGTATTACGGGCTGGGGCAGACGAATCGCGGGCGCTATCTCTTTGTCGTTTTCACTATCAGAGGGGATCTCATTCGCATCATATCGGCCAGAGATATGAAACGGAAAGAACGGAGGTATTACGACAGTGTCCAAGAAAAATCATAGACAAATCCCTCAATTCAAATCCGAGGATGAGGAGCGAGAATTCTGGTCGGAGCATGATTCGGCTGCATATATCGATTGGAAGCAATCAAAGGCTGTCAGGTTCCCAAAGCTAAAACCCTCGACTAAGACAATCTCGATCCGCTTCCCAGAATACCTACTAGATGATCTTAAGATGCTGGCGAACAAGAAGGATGTGCCTTACCAATCCTTGCTTAAGATCTATATAGCTGAGCGGGTGGAAGAAGAGATACGAGGCGAGTGAGAGTCAAGGACGATGCCCAATAACTCGCTGAAGCTGACGCTGCCAGCAGTGCAAAATGCAAGAGTTTGCATCCTTGAAGGGATCGGTGAAACTGATTGTGCTGTATCGAGCGGCGCAGCTTTGCTCGCAGCCGTTGTGGGAGCAGCCGACAAGGCTGCGGATCTAATGGGGTGAAAGTCCCCTGCCGGGTAAGGCCTAACCAGCCACCCGTACCGAGTGTTGCAGTTGTGGAGGAGGTTAAGGAACCGAACGAGACAGCTGAAGCGTACACAGGGAACCACATAGGCCCCTTCGACAATCCTTC
>Ga0209986_10002750_pt1 | contig 15816 bp, 15 predicted proteins | sample BlataG_FD_183168 | JGI IMG/M metagenome (GOLD analysis project Ga0209986, IMG submission 183168) | Deep subsurface microbial communities from Black Sea to uncover new lineages of life (NeLLi) - Black_00105 metaG (SPAdes) (version 2) | ecosystem: Environmental > Aquatic > Marine > Oceanic >...
CGCACGCGCATAAAAAGTCGTAGGCGAAGATTCTATTATGAAACTTTCAGACTCCCGCGATAAGGTGGATTCATTACCAACGATGGAATAAACATAGCCTCCAAATCCCTTCTGCTCCCTGCACCATCCCTGAAGGGGTTCAGTCTCTCCCGACCACGAGAGTAAAAACAAAATATCTCCGGCTCGCGGTCTTGGTGCAAAAGGTCCTGATAAATAAGCTTCATCGCCAATGGCTCTTTTAACGTGCTGCAGTCTTATTGCGGTCATCTTCGCAACGTTCCTCGCGGGACCCAGCCCACCCATTGTTACGCAGCACCGCGTCTCGAGCTTGTCAATGATCTGCTCGTAATTATCTGAGTTGACGAATTTATGCACCATTGTTCGTATAATCTTTGATTCCTCATCCATTTTCTCAAACACGCTCATATAATCATTCTTCTCATTTATGGCTTCCTTTGTTTTCTGAAATAGTAGCAAAGAACCTAATTCATAAACATCGTTCATTATGCCATGTTTGAGAAACGCATTAGCACTATTAGACCTTCTCCCCCTCCCCTTCAGTTCGAGCACGTTACCATACTCTTTCTCTCTTATCTTCCCTATCGAGGAATTCGCGTTTGAGACAACTGCATCTATCGTAAATTTATCGCTTTTCTCTCGGTCGATATAATCAGAGAGTTGTTTAACCACTATTTTAGGCGTTGCCGTCTCTCCACTTCCGGAATTAACAAGCAGAGATATCCTATCGTACTTCTTCTCCAAAACCGGCGCTGCCTCCACTATGTTTCTACCTGGAAAATCTACATCAACCATTGTTCGCACCCATTTATCCATTTGCCCCATTCCTATGTACAATGCGCTTTGCGATCTCCCTTCACCTACGAGAACGATACAATCAGCGGAGTTGAGGTCATCATAAAAAGCTTTAAAGTCATTCTTGTTGACATTACGGACATTCTTCATCACTCCGTTGATATACCCAACCCTTTTTCTGACTTTACTCACGCCCATAGAACCTTTTTAGAAGAAAGATTTATCACTGTTTAAACTTTTCGATTTTTTTCAATATGCTCTTGCAATATACACTTTTTTCCCTTCCCTCGAACAAATTATGCAGTCACCTTCGCTTTTCCCAATCCTTTTTCTATCTTCCCCTATGGCCTCTCCTAACACATTTACACCAAGACGCTCCTCTACTTCCCGACCACACCTTTCGCTTTCGCACAAAAATACGGAAACGATGCCATGCGTAGCCTTTCTTCTGAGTTCTTCCAGCTTCTCTCTGTCTTCGCTTTTATAGATGTCAGCGAAAAAAGTCTCTTTTGCTCGTTTAGCGATACGAACGTGGATTTCAGTTAGTTCCCTCTTCACTTCAGGCACGACATCGCCAATAGGGACTTGCATTTTTGAAAAGTCATTCCTCCTTACAAATTCACATCTGTTGTTTCTTATATCGCGTGGCCCTATCTCTATTCTCAAAGGCACCCCTCTCATCTCCCATTTGTAATACTTCGCTCCCGGTCTTTCCGCGGAGTCATCGAAAAATACTCTTATGCCTGCTTTTTTCAATTCCTCATACACAGTAAAACAAACTTTTTCCACTTCTGCATTTTTTCCCTCGCTTGAATATACAATAGGCACGATAACAGCCTGTATGGGTGCGACCTCAGGAGGCAGCATCAAACCATGATCGTCACCGTGAACAGATATTACTGCGGCAACGCACCTTTCCGAAATGCCATAGCATGTTTGATTCACGTACTTCAGCGAGCCGTCTTTATCCTCATATTTTATATCAAAAGTTCTTGCAAAACTCTCGCCAAGCAAATGGATTGTAGCGATCTGCATTGTCTTTCCATCCGGCATAAGCGTATCAAATGCAATCGAATACTCCGCCCCCGGGAATTTATCCCAGTTGGGTCTTCTTGTAATCACATAAGGGATAGCGAGCAGGTCAAAGAAATTTTTGTACAAAGCCACCGCCTTTTTTATTTGTTCTTCAGCATCCGCTCGGGTTGCATGTGCAGTATGCGCCTCCTTAAAGGAGGTTATCTCGCGCAGTCGAATGAGCGGTCTCGTATGCCTTGTTTCGTATCTGAAGGTGTTCACTATCTGATATACTCGGAGAGGCAAGTTGCGATGCGACCTTATCCACACCTTGAACACAGGATATATTGCAGTTTCTGACGTAGGGCGGAGTGCGAGAGGGATGTCCAGCTCTGTGCTTCCTCCTTTTGTAACCCAGAAAACCTCCTCTTCAAATCCTTTTATGTGCTCGCGCTCTTTCATCAATTCATCTTTTGGTATCAACAGAGGGAACAGTGTCTCTTCGTGCTCCTCATCCATCAGGGACCGCAAAAACGTGTAGATAAGATTTCGCAATTTATATCCGTAGGGATACCACACATATACTCCCTTCACCGGATACCTGACATCTAATATCTCTGCACGCTTCAGTATCTCATTATACCATTCACTGAAATTGTTTACTTTTTGCAATACAGTCTTGGTTTCTGTTTTAGGTTGCATGTTCATGTTGCGCTGGGCTGTGAAGAAGCCGCTGGTGGGATTTGAACCCACGACCTGCTGATTACGAATCAGCCGCTCTACCTCTAAGCCACAGCGGCACTTGAAAATATTTTTTTATAAACAAAACATTTATATACTGATAAGAACCTAATATATAACAAACAGAAATGAAAAAAGAAGAGCTGGTACATTTGCATTTGTTATTGGCTCAGCTGAAGAAGTACTGTGAGCAGAACGACGTGGGCTGTGATTTCGCGAAATACAACGAATTGGGCATCTCTCCATTTCAGGTGCACCGGAGCAAAGAAGAGCACAAGCAGGCGGTTTTCGTTCTTGGAACGGAACTCGCATCGTTGACAACAAGGAACAACGGCCATTTTTTAGGGGTAAGTAAATAAGTAATTTCGGCTTGGCTGAGTAGAATTCCTCGGCAAAGAACGCATTAGTTTAGGTTGTTTTAGGTTGGTAACACCTGTTAATATCAGCGATACACCTTATGTTAACATAAATAAAATAGATGCTATCAAAAAAAAACAATATTGCTCAATTTGAGCAGCATGCTTCCATTATCTCTTTTCCTTCCATAAAAACCACATTGCGTTCCGAAGCGAAAGCCATTGCATTAGCTTTGGAAAGGGCACCACCCGATTCGCGGTCCAGCATTTCGCATATTACCATTGCCGGAGATATACCCGCAAGCAATGCCAATGCCACGGAAAGCTCGGTCTGCCCCCTTCTCTCCTCCAATAATCCTTCCGCAGCTCGTAATATTGAAACATGCCCGGGGGTTCGGAATTCGGAGTAAAAATTGTAAGAGTTATCATTTCCGCCTAATACTTTATCCACCGCTTCACCAATCTTTTTTATCGTCAATGCCCTGTCTCTATCTGTTATACCTGTGAATGTATCACGATGATTTACCCACAAAGAGAAAGAAGAACCTTTATCATATGAAAGGTCACCTTTTTCCTCCACTATTCTTCTTAAGAAAGAGAACTTGGGGTTCACGTTTCTCAAAATATCGCTCATGAGTGGAAGACCGAGTTTCTCTGCTGCAACGGGATGAATAGCAACGCATATAAGTCCACCCGCATCATTTCTAAAATAAGCGACTGTTTTTGATGTCATAAAAGAAGCAGGCATTACAAAGTCTGTTTCGCCTTCTCTATCCTCTGCATCATATATTAATACGAGCTTTCCCTTCTTCACGTGCTCTATGCCTCTTTTTACTGATTCGGGAATGTTCATATTGCTCTTATTCATATTACCACGCGTATTCCTATCTCATCTCCATCCCTCAGATCGAGTTCGCCTCGCAAGTAAACAGGAGAAATTATTTCCAGAATATCTTCGGGATAATGTGTGCGGTTGGGAATGATAACAGCGCTTTTAATTCCTTCAGCTCTGACATACAGTATCTTACAAGGGAAACACTTGGCACCGCCAAAGGTCCTGTTTTCCGACTCAAAACCTTCTATTACTACTCCTCCTCGCCCTTCCACCTTCTTCCTTGCTACCATACATAGCAAGTCAAGGCCGAGATTTAAGGTACCCGGGAAAGGAGCAAAGCCCAATTTAGACTCAAATTGCCTTCTATACCCCTCCAGTGTCGTATAATATTCCCCCTCTCCCATACCTGTAATCACGCGTCCACAGATTTCAACCTCGATTTTCGGTGTGGAAAAAAATAGCTCCTGGTATTCATAGCATTCGCTCTTTAATTGCTCTATCCCTCTTTTTGTCAGTATTACCCACTGCCCATCCGCTATTATTCTTCTATGCACGAGACCTTCTTTTTCAAGCTCCAGGAGGCGTCTCCCTGCGGTTTGTATGCTTGAGTTAATAGCTTCGGCGAAATGAACAGAAGACAACTTAACAGGTTGCTCTACCGCACCTAATAAAGCAAGTTTCCTTAACGAAAGCATTATGTCCCCGCCCATCTTTATCTTCATTTTGTTTATATCAATTTTAAGATACAACTCATAAATAGGAAGTAGGTATATAAAAACTTTTGAAATGAGTGAAGAAAAAGAGAAATGGAGTAAATTTTGTCCAAGGTGCGGTAAAAAAACAGATGAATTTTTCGATTGTTTATGCAGAGAGTGCTTCAAGAAGGAGATAAAGGTAATAAACGCTCAGAAATTAGAGATAAGTGTAAGTAAGTGTGTAAACTGTGGTGGTTATTTTAAAGGTAAAGAGAGGATAAGCGTAGAGGAAGCAGTTGTGGATTCGCTAAGGAGAGAGATAAGAAAGCGGTATGGATCCGGCTGTGTGGTTGAAGCAAAGGAGTTAGAGAAAGAGCTAAAAGCCGATGAAAATAGAGCGGTTGTATTCTTGAATGTAAAAACAGCGATAAAAGGTGTAGAAATAGAAGAGAGGGGGAAAGTAGAAGTTATTTTTAAAAAGGAGACTTGTGAAAGGTGTAGTAAGATAGCGGGTGGATATTACGAGGGCATAGTGCAAATAAGGGCAGAGGATAGAATTCCAGTGGATGAAGAACTCGTCATGACAGAAGAGATTGCGTATTCTGAGTTAGGTGAGGCGGATTTTATTTCTAAAGAAAGGAAGTTGAAAGAGGGACTGGATATATATGTCAGCAGCAAGGCATGTGGTCGCAGGATTTCGAGGGGGATAGTGAAGAAATTAGGCGGTAGTTTTTCAGAGAGTCGGAAACTATATGGAAGGAAAGACGGGAGGAATGTTTATAGAGTGTCTTTTTCTGTCAGGCTGCCGGGGTTGCTGGGATGTGCGAAAGAAACTAAGAAGGCGAAGCGAGTGTGAAATCACTTTTATTAACCACAAGATTACACAGATTTCCACGAGAGAGAACAGAGGTCAGAGTTCTGTTTTCTATTCTCTGATTTCTGGTCTTGTGTCTATCTCGTGAAATCTCGTGGTTTGTTCATCTTCGCTCTACAAACCGCGATCTTCTCTCTTTTATGCCTCGAAGCTTCCATCATCTGTTTTACTTTTTCCACTAATTCCGGGTCGCAACTACTAAAATCGCCACTTTCCATCGCTAAGAGGATTCTATCCAGCGCATCATAACTCATTCCTATCTCGGATTCGTCGGTTTGTCCCGCCCACAGACCTGCACTCGGCACCTTCTTTATTATTTCTTTTGGAATGTCAAGCCACTCTGCTAATTTCCTCTCTTCTGTTTTCAGCAAGTCGCCAAGCGGTAGTATGTCCACAGCACCGTCTCCGTATTTTGTGAAATACCCAACAGCAAGTTCGCTCTTGTTTCCTGTACCCACAACTAAATAATTGAGCTTGTTTGCGAAATAATAAAGGCAAATCATCCTGATACGAGGTTTTAGGTTAGCAACAGCAATATCTATTTCTTCGTTCACATTTCTATCGTATTCTCGCTCTTCCAATGCGTTCAAAAAGAATTTGAAAATATCAGAAATGTCCGTTTCCTTTGTCTCTATTGCAAATTTCTTTGCAACCATTTTCGCATGCTCTACGTCTTCTTTTGAGGAAAAGCAGGGCAATATCAAACCAAGCGTGGTATCGGGAAACGCTTTTTTGCATAATACCGCAGTGACAGAAGAATCAAGCCCACCACTCATTCCCAGGACCACGCCTTTAGCACCTGCGTCCTTTACTCGTTCTCTTATCCATTTGCTTATTCTTGATGCCAAATCAGTCATTTTCACAGTTTATTATTAATGATGCATTTATTAAACTTAATTAGACATTGCTTGGTTAAATGCTTAATTTAGGACGGGTAAAAGGTGCAAAAAGGACTTTTTTAGAAAGACCTGCTGTAAAAGAAGCTCTTTTATACAAGCATCTTAAGGATGGGAAGAAAGTGAGATGCGGAACCTGTGAAAGGTTCTGCGAAATCGGTGTAGGCAAGTCGGGATTCTGTAAAACACGAATGAATATTGATGGAAAACTCTATACCCTGGAATATGGTGATATCTCCTCTATAAGTGCGAATCCAATAGAGAAGAAACCTTTTTTCCATTTCTTCCCGGGCAGCAGAGCATTAACGGTCGGTAGTTACGGCTGCAATTTCTCATGCCCCTGGTGTCAGAATTGGGAACTCAGCAAATCCGTTCCAAATCCCGCGAACAGTAATTATATATCGCCGGAGAGATTCGTGCGAATGGTGAAAGAGACAGAATGCCAGGGAACTTCTATATCATTTAACGAGCCCACTTTGCTTTTAGAATACTCGCTTGACATTTTTGAACTCGCGAAAAAGGAGGGTTACTATAATACATACGTGACGAACGGCTACATGAGCGCTGAAGCGCTAAGGTTGCTGGTGGAGCATGGGTTGGATGCGATGAATGTGGATGTAAAGGGCTGTGAGGAAGCGGTGAGGAAATATTGTGGTGCAGATGTGAAGAAAGTATGGCGGAATATAAAGGAAGCGAAGAGAAAGGGGGTTCATGTTGAAATTACAACGCTAATTATACCCGGTGTGAACGATGATGAGGAATGCGTGAGGAGCATAGCTTCAAGAATCGTGAAAGACACCGGGGAAAACACTCCATGGCATGTAACACAGTATTACCCGGCTTACAGGGCGCTTGAATTTGGTCTTTATAATGCAAGGACACCTGTCGCGATACTAGAGCGTGCATGGGAAATAGGAAAGGAAGAGGGTTTGAATTATGTTTACCTCGGCAATGTCCCCGGGCATCTTTATGAAAATACTTATTGTCCACGTTGTAATGCGCTGTTAATCAAGCGATACGGTTTTGACGTGGTTAGTTATCGCATAACCACGGAAAATAAATGTCCGGAGTGTGGAGAGTGTATCTCCATCTGCACAAAATTCGGTGGAATTTTGAACGGGGGATGAAAATTTTTCAATTTGCTCTTTGCTTTTTGCAATTACGTAGAACCTCTTTCCCTCTTCCTCTCTCCCAACTTCCTTATCAACCCTAAGCCTTTCTCCTCTATCCCATTTACTTCAATGTACCCTTTTTCCAATGCACCCTTAACTATTTCCTCTCCCTTTTCCGTGCGAGCGAAAACCGTTGACCACCCTTCTTCTGAGCCCACCGAGCCCACGGAAATGTCAGCAAGTTCAGCGGTATAATCCATGCAAACCGAGCATCCCTCGCTCTCATACTCCTTTATCTCATCCAACGCAATAGCATAAACTTTACCTTCTTCATCGTAAACCAAAAACTCTTTTCCCTTTATGTCGAACTTCCGCACTCTTTCTAAATCTAAATTCAGCTTCTCTTTCACGAAATCCAACAACCCTTCCTTGAAATTCTCCATGCAGAACAACCCAATCAACAATTTTATGCGCTCTTTTCCCACTTCATACGGTTGTTCAGCAGTTTGAACTTTTCTCAAACCCTGTATTTGACATGGCAGTCCTACAAACCCTATGTTTTCACAGCCAGCTCCCATCGCTTCTTTAATACCTACTACACTTGGATAAATCGTATATTTCGTGCCTGCACCTTCCTTCAACTCCTCGTAATTCTTTGCAACCTTCGTTACGGGCTTCCAATCGCCGTTTCCTATCGTAGTTGTAATCACTGCACCATCTATTATGCGAGCTTCAAGAGCATACGCAAGCAGCGAAGTAACCGCACCACCATCCTGCCCTTTTTTTAGTATATCTCCTTTCTTTGACCGAACCGCATAACAACTTCGATAAACACCGAGAACGTCGCCTTCCTCCTTTTTCCTCGCTTCCTCTTCTCCAAATATTTTCCTCTCTATTTCCGATACCGGCAAGAAAGTCCTGGGGCAAAAAGCATAACACATTCCACATATCGTATCGTATTCTTCAACTAACTCCGGCTTAAGTTCGTTTTCACTTATCTTTATTTTATCGCAAAATGCCGCACAGGTGCCGCAAAGACAGCAAATCCGTTTATCCAAGACGTCACGCTTCAAATACGAAAACCCTTGCTCTAAAAAAGTCGGCAACCTTACATATTTCCTCTTTTCTGCTTCCAACTCGCCTGCATTTGCTTCACTCACCATTTCATTTCACCCCCGCCTTCTCCCTCAGTTTCAAATACTCCTTCTCCACTCGTGCCTGTATTTTCTCTATAATATCCTCCGTAAGATGCCTGAACCTTCTTTGCTCTTTCATGTACTCGCTCACAGGCTTCAACTCCGGGAAATCAAAGCTCAACCGGTATTCACCGTTGACTACTTCATAAAGAGGAAAAACACCGGTCTCCACTGCCAACCGACCCATTTCTATCGTTAGGTTTGTAGGATACCTCCAGCCCGTGGGACAGGGAGAGAATATATGAACGTAAGCAGGTCCTTCCATTTCCACTCCTTTTTTCACCTTATCCATCAAATCGAATGGATACGAAGGGCAAGCCGTTGCAACGTAGGGTATCGCATGAGCAACTGCGATTTCAGGCATATTCTTCTTCCATGTTGCTTGTCCTATGCTTTTCTTTCCCACAGGTGCAGTGGTCGTCCATGCACCATAAGGAGTGGAAGAAGACCTTTGTATTCCCGTGTTCATATACGCTTCATTATCGAAACAGCAATAAAGGAAATCATGCCCGCGCTCCATTGCTCCTGACAATGCTTGCAATCCTATATCTGTAGTAGCACCGTCACCACCAAACCCAACAAATTTCACTTCCTTCGCCTGTGGAATTTTACCTTTCCTCACTCTTGCTTTATACGCCGATTCTATACCTGACATCACTGCTGCAACGTTCTCAAACAGCGTATGAATCCAGGGGACGCACCACGAAGTCTGCGGTATCAAAGATGAGATAATCTCTATGCATCCCGTAGCGGTAACGATTATCACATTTTTTCCCAGCGCTTTACACACGAGCCGAACGGCGAGAGCCTCTCCACAGCCTATACAGGCGCGATGTCCAGGAGCGAAGATTTCTTCGGTTGTAACCAGCCTTGGCACAAATAAATCCCCTTCTTCTTTCTCCATCTCTATCTCCCTCTCCTTTTTATCCTCCTCACTCCCTTATTCCTATCATCTCCATTTTGATTTCCTCTCCTCGCTCTATCGCTTTCACTTTTTCCAACGCACTCCGTATCAGATACTCAAACTCTTCTACCAATATATCGCGTCCTCCAAGCCCACCGATAAACCCCACCACATTCGGTTTCTTTCGCTGGTCATACAACGCCGATTTCACTTCTGAGCAAACTGGACCCCCCATTCCAAAAGACACACAGCGGTCCAAAACCACAAGCACCTCGACATCCTTTACTGCTTCTCGAAACTCCTTGAATGGAAAAGGCCGCCACAATCGCAATCTTATAAGTCCTACATCCTCCCCTTTAGCTCGCAGTTCATCTATCGCAAGCATTGCCGTTTCACTGCAGCTTCCCATTGTCAATAGCGCAATTTTCGCATCTTCCATCCGGTATTTCTCAACTGGTGCATAATACCTGCCGAAAAGGTCGCCAAACTCTTTCCACGTTTCCAATATTTTCGGTATAGTGTTCTCAAACGCGACTTCCTGCGCCTTCTTTGTCTCCGGGTATATGAATGGTGGACCATAACAGCCCATGCTCACCGGCTTGTCCGGGTCTAACGTAAAAGGGTGCTCGTATTCCGGAATGAACCCCGCTACTTCTTCGTCTTCCGGCAAAGTCATGTCTTCGATTACGTGTGACAGATAAAAACCATCAATATGTACCATCGCGGGGAACAGAACCTCTCTATCCTCTGCTATCCGGTACGCGCACAGCGTGAGGTCAAATGCCTGCTGGTTGTTCTCTGCCAATGTCTGTATCCAGCCTATGTCTCGAATAGCCATCATATCTGAATGGTCGCACCATACCGTGAGAGGCGCGGATAAAGCGCGGTTTGCTATCACTGCAACCACCGGCAGCCTCATCGAAGACGGTATGTACAGCACCTCGTGCATTAATTCCAAACCCTGACCCGCAGTGCACGTAAAAACTCGTGCTCCTGCCGCTGATGCCCCTACGCATGCGCTCATCGCGGTATGCTCACTCTCAACGCAGATAAACTCCGCGTCCAGCTCGCCATCTGCTACCATTTCCGATAATCTTTCTACGATGTGCGTCTGCGGCGTAATCGGGTATGCTGCGATAACATCTGCGTTTGCCATCCGAACCGCTTCTGAAACTGCAAAAGAACCTTCTAATCCTACTATTTTTCCTTTTTTCATTTCTTTTGGTAAAGCTTTTCTTTTTAAGAAAAGGTTTGTGCTAAAAGAAAAACTGTTTCTTTTGATTAAAATAATTTTCGGTATTTTTAGCTAAGCAACCTCCTTCATTCTTCTTTCCACTCGTTTTTTCATCGTCAAAAACTCCTCGTAAACCTCTAATTTCTTGCACCTCTTCTCTAAATACGCCATGTCAAGATTATCAAACTGTCGAACATAAATACCTTCGGCATCTTTCACGTCCTGCTCACTTCCAAATAGCAGTTTATTCGCAATCGTATCCTCAGGAGAAGCGACATAAAACTCAAAATCTACCGAACTTACTTCCCTTCTCCTTTTTAGCGTTATCATATCGTTTTCGCCGTAGATTCCCTTTATATCCAATCGTATCAGTGAAGTTTTATCTTCTATCGTGGCATGGGACTTCTCCTCAAATGCCGTTTTTATATCTTCTTCATCTGCGAAAAAGTCATTCTCGTTCAGAAATTCTGCGAATCGCTTTGTCTTATCCATATCCATTGCGATTATTATGTCTATATCCATCGTCGTGCGGGGAATACCGTAAAATAGAACTGCTAACCCTCCAACTACAACATACACTACCTGTTCTTCATTTAAATACGTACATACCAACCTAAGTATTTCTTCGATGCTTCGCATTTTTCGCTATCCTCATTGCAAAATCAATAAGATTTAAGCCCTGCTCAAAGGTTTCGATTCCGGAGAATTTTCTCGCTCTTAACGCTTCTCGTATCCATTCTCTCTCCCTTTCTTCTCTTATCTTTTCTCTTAGTTGTTGTTTTTCCATTTTTCGAATTCTTCTTTTAACCTTTCAAAGAAATCTTCTGCTCCAAATTCTCCCTCTATTGGTATTATATTATCTTTAATCGGCTCTAAATTCTTTATTACTTCATCGGGATTTTTATCCCCATAAAGAATCATTACTTTCGGATTCCTTTTTACTGCATCGAAGAAAATGTTTCTGATGTGCTCGTCTCCGAAGGAGTAGCCTATGACTATGCAAATCTTCTCTGCAGTCAAACTGGTTTTTAAACGAGTGAATAACTCGAAGAATGGGTCTTTATAAACTTCTTTCTCTCTCATTGGGTAGATCATTGATTCTAAAAGTTCTTTACCATTCACAGTTTTTGTCGGGAATAAAATATCTTTTTTGACGATTTCATCTCCTTGAATGTATTGATCTATGGAGCCGTGTAGTTTAAAGAATCTAATTGTTTCAAATGAATTGTAGTTAGAATTCAGGGAATTCCGTAATTCATTAGCAAATTCGGTGGCTTTATCATATTTTTCCGCATTCCAAATTGTAGACCAAATGAGTGGATCGTCATCCTCATCACAAAAATAAGCTTTTCCTGAAATTTCGGAATGACAATTAAATCCATCACAATAAACTATGTGCTTCTTATTTTCAATGTATTCTTCAATAACAAGATCATAATTTGTTGTGAAGATATCAATAGGTGGAGAACAATGAGTTCCTATAATTTTAAAAAGGTTGTCATAGATTTCGGCTATATTTTCTCGTTTATCCTCCTTTATGATACAATTTTCTTTTATAAACCCAATTATTTTTGATTTTAGCTTTTTTGATAAGTTAGTGTCCGGTAGATATTTTCTTTCTGCTTCTGCGTGCTTTACTATTTCTCTAATTTTTTGAGTCCCCCACTCCCATTTTTTAGCTATAATGGGCTCTGAATCCTTTATCATCTCAAAAGTTCCTTTAATATTTATAGCTATTAATTGGTTTATTACTGAGAATGCTTTGTTAACAAAAAGCTTCGGCACATCTTCAAGTAACATCTCATTATCTAAAGTCACAACTCTATCAGCTTCTTTCTTTAACTGCTTAAGCCACTCTTTTGCTCTAACCCTTCGATTTCCTTCCACTTTAAACGGTAATGTAACTAAACAAACCACAAATGCTCCTTCTTCTTTTGCAATACGTGCAATGATTGGTGAAGCGCCACTGCCAGTTCCTCCACCTAAACCAGCAACAATAAAAACAAAATCTTTATCCTCTAAAGCTTCCTTAATTTTATCCTCACTAAGCAAAGCTGCTTTCTCTCCTACTTCTGGACTACCCTTAGCACCAAGACCTCTTGTAAGTGATTCTCCAATTAAAATCTTTTTATCCGCTCCTCTAATTAAATTTAAATGCTCTGAATCTGTATTTATTGCTATAATTTCGATATCCTCTATTTTTATCTCTTGTAATTCATCTATAGTATTTAATCCAGCACCCCCCACACCTACAACACCTACTTTTTTCCTTTCAAGCTCTCTAAACACCACTTTCAATTCGAGAAGGGCTTTATTGAATTTATCAAAAAAGAAATCAAATTTAAATCCAAAATATCTTATTGATGAATCTATTGAAAATCTTGTCAAATCATTCAAAACTGTAAGAACATCCTCTAAATCATTAGAGCCTAAAGTATTTTTAATATCTGAGTATAGTTCTCTTTCTTCTTTTGTCAAATCTGTGCTATTCTCAAATTCCTCGTTCATCTCCTTCATCGTTTCAATCGCAAACGGCTTAGAAGCCCCAGCACCTAAAAAAAGCATCATTTTAAACTTCTTTTTATATATCCCTATTTATCCCTTCCATACCAATTTTATTAAACGTTATCCGAATTTATAATTTCTTCTCAACATCTTTCCCCACCTCTTCTCTTCTTCTTTCTTCAGTTTCCCTTATTTTCCTATCTGAGGCTTGTCTGGTAGTATTGGTATTATTTGGATTTTGGATTTCCTTTCCCCTATTCCTCCACCTCCTCAACCATCGTTATTACGCCTCTCGGGCACTCATGCGCGCAGATTCCACATCCCTTGCAATAATACGAATTGGCTTCAAAAAATCCGTCCTCAGTCTCCTCAATGCACGCCTCCGGACAGTAGATATAACATATCCCGCATTTTATACAGCGCTCATTCTCACGAACTGGTCTTTCAGACCGCCAATCACCTGTTTTATACGCCGATGCACTTCCTGGCTCGGTAACCACAAACCCAATTTCCAAATCTTTCCACCCTATTTTTTCTCCACTCATTTTTAACTCACCACCGTTTCTTCAAACGCTTTTTTCATCGCCGCGATATTCTTCGTGGCGACTTTCCCAAAACGTTCTTCCATCGGTTCCTCTAAGGACTCCAATTTAACGATTCCCGCTGCTTTTACCAGCGCTCCTATCATTGTCGTATTGACAATAGGCAAGCCTAAAACCTCTCTCGCGATGCCCATCGCATCTACCGTCGCTATTTTATTCACGCCAATATCCGATTTTATTTCAGTCAATTTCTTCTTTGTGTTGACTACCGCTATTCCATCCTTTTTAAGCCTTGAAACGACATCGCCAACCCCCAGCAAACCAGGATCAAGCACGACTAACACATCCGGCTCTTCTATCTCCGCTCTAACTTTAATCCGTTCCGCTTCGTTTACTCGCAAGAACGCAAGAACTGGTGCTCCTCTCCTCTCCGGACCAAAAGAAGGCATTGATTGCGCATGTTTACCTTCTGAGATGGCTGCATGTGCGACTAACTCCGCCAATGTAACGCCTCCTTGTCCCCCTCTCCCATATATACATATTTCTATCATTTTAACCTTTCTTTCCCATTTGTGTCACTCCTTTGTATAACCCCTCAGATCACACAGATTTTCAGAACTTATTCGTTTTTTTCTTGTATTCTGTATCCTGCATCATTTTCTTGTTTTTGGCGAAATATAATCCCCTTATTTCTCTCTTGCGAGGACAAGTCTTTGCTTTTGCTCTTCCAATACTTCAAACACTATTTTTGGCGTATCCAGGACTTTTGTCTTGTAGAACTCCATTACCCGCTCGATTTTAGCTAAATTCTCTGCAACTCTTACCGTGAATTGTTCGACGTAATCCTTTTCGGGATACTCTTTATCGAGCACCTCTCTAAACAGCCTCTTAAGGTCTTCATATTTTGGTATAAGCCCTGTGGGCGTTGTTATTGCCTCAACCTCGTGATGAGAACGCAGTTCCATCCATTTAAGCCACACTGCTTTATCCGTTTTATCATTCGTGAAATTACCTTCGGAGTCTCTTAGAAAGTAATTCACAGAGAATATAGGTGGCTGATTCCTCAATTTAGCACCAAAGTTCAAGTGATTCTCTATATATTTCCCAATAGGTATAGAAAGGAAATCCAGATTAGACATAGGATTGATTTTTCGCACCCCTTCTTTTCCCAGCGTTGCGGCTGTCGTTTCTGACTCCAGTGCTGCACCCATAGTGATAACGCCATGCACCCAGTCAAAGGATTCCTCAACCGGGACCTTCGTATCAGAATCTCTTCCACCGTATATTATCCCGCCTATTGCCACACCTTCAGGATTGTCAAGCTCCGGGTCCACATTCTCTATAAGTCGCATGTCAAATGTAAACCGGGCATTTGGATGCGAAAGTGATATTTCGATACCCTCAGCATCTCTCTTTCCCGGTGTCCATTCACCAGAGTGATGAATACCCTTAGAGGGTTCCTCTTCATTTTTACCAATCCAGTGGACGCCCTTTTCTTCTGTAACCAGCACATTTGAAAATATTATCTCACCCGGACTGTGGAGTGTCTTCCAAATCAGAGGGTCGTCCTCGGAGTTCACGCTCTGTATTATTCCAAATATCCCCTTCTCAGGATTGACTGCACGTATTACTCCATCCTTATTCCTGAAGTAAGCTATATCATCACCAACGATGTTTTCCCCCTTTATCATGGAGGTAGAAGTCTTTCCACAGAGAGACGGGAACGCACCTGCGAAATAAGTTATCCTCCCCGATGGACCATGCACGCCCATGATAAACATGTGCTCGTTTAGCCAGCCTTCTTTTGATGCTCGGTTTATCGCTGTACGCATTGCTAACTTCTTAAGTCCTATTGTGTTGCCGCCATATTGTGTATTCACACTATACACTGTTTCTTCCTCAAGGTCAATATACACCCGACGTTTATCAATATTCTCAGAGGTCTTTCTCTCGTCCAGCTCACCAGCAGAATGCACAAACTTGAAATATAAGCCCTTACTGGGCTTGCGGGGTCGTGGGGCAGAGCCCCACAGTGCGGATTTACCTAATCTTACGAATTCTTCATACCCTGGTCTATATAATAGGTCCTCCGAATGGGC
>Ga0209986_10002751_pt1 | contig 15816 bp, 18 predicted proteins | sample BlataG_FD_183168 | JGI IMG/M metagenome (GOLD analysis project Ga0209986, IMG submission 183168) | Deep subsurface microbial communities from Black Sea to uncover new lineages of life (NeLLi) - Black_00105 metaG (SPAdes) (version 2) | ecosystem: Environmental > Aquatic > Marine > Oceanic >...
GTAGGTGGTTTTAGAAAGATTATCGGCCACAAATTTCAAGAACTTCTCAGTACCAGCAACCCTGTTAGGTAAAACTAAGTGCCGGATCATCAGTCCCTTCACAGCAATTCTTTTTCCGTTGACTTCTAAATCTCCCACCTGTCGGTACATTTCCTTGAGAGCTATCTTGACATAATAAGGATAATTGTAAGCCTCTTCTGAGTATTTAGCTGCATATTTTGGATCCATATATTTACAGTCAGGAAGATAAATATCTATAACACCATCTAAAAGCTGGAGAGTCTCTAAGGTCTCATAACCGCCAGTGTTATAAGTTAAGGGAATGCTTAATCCCTTTCTGATAGCTTTCTGGAGAGCATTGACTATGTTTGGTACATAATGAGTGGGAGTCACTAAATTAATGTTGTGACAACCCATCCTTTGAAGTTTTATCATTACCTCAGCTAATCTTTCATCAGATATCTCCTCCCCTTCTCCCTGGAGACTAACTTTGTAGTTCTGGCAATAAACACACCTTAAGCCACAATTGGAAAAAAATATTGCTCCTGAACCTTTTTTTCCTATCAAGGGGGCTTCTTCACCAAAATGGGGAAAAGCGCTGGAAACTTTAACTTTAGCAGAAGCTCTGCATTTTCCAACCTCTCCTTTTATTCTATTAACGCGGCAATCCCTGGGACAAAGATGACAGCTCTCATAAATTGAATACAATTTTTTTACTCGTTCAGAAAGGAGACCTTTTCTTTCGAGTTCTAAATAAGATGGATAGTTTTTTGTCTCTCCTAAAAAAGGTGCATTTGAAGCTCGCAAGTATTTAGATAAGAAAAAAACTGAAGAACTGGCATAAATCAATGAATCTTTCAAAAAATTGCGCCTTGTTATATTTCTCATTTTTCTTTACCTTTTTTAATATTTAATTTATGCCTTTTGTTCCAATTTAGCTTATTTAAAACAAAAGAGTCAAATTAAAAAATCACAATAGACTTTACTATTGTTTTTAAATTCATTTATAATTTTCACAAAACAAATCTCATACGGAGGTTTTCATGAAAAGAGTATATGCTCTATTCATAATTCTATTCCTTATTTCTTCTTTATCCTGGGGCAAGGTCGGAGATATTCTTAAAGTTATAAAAACTCCCGGCCCTTGTCCGACTGGCCTTACTTTTGACGGCCAGAATTTATGGGTTGCAGACACTTTTACTGATAGAATCTACAAGATAGACCCAGTAACAGGAAAAATTCTTAAAAGCTTTGAATCTCCCGGACACCATCCAGAGGGATTAGCCTGGGATGGAAAGCATCTCTGGCATATTGATTCAGGTGAAAAACTCATGTACTGTCTTGATCCTGAAACAGGCAAAGCCCTCACAACTCTTGAGTCCAACAGCCGTTACCCCCGCGACCTTGCTTGGGATGGGAAATATATTTGGATAGCTGACTATAGAAGTGATATTTTAATCAAAGTTTCTCCTGAAGATGGGATGATGGTTCAAAATTTTCCTTCTCCAGCTAAAGAACCTGCGGGATTGACCTTTGACGGAAAATATTTATGGGTTACAGACCGTAGCCAGGATAGAGTTTATCTGGTCAACCCTTCTGATGGCCTCTGCCTTTCTTCTTTGCGTTCTTATGGACCTTTTCCTTATGGATTAGCCTGGGGTAATAAAGTTCTCTGGAATGTTGATTACGAAAACGACGAGATATATAAAATAAAAATTTTCTGTAAAGATATTCTAACCAAATGGGATGAACGCCAGATGTCTCTTCATTTCATAAAAGAATTTAGAAACTACGGACCTGGAACAATAAAATCTTTAGACATATACCTCCCCATTCCTAAAAGCCGTGACAACCAGATTCTTTTAGGATCTGTTCAGTTTGATCAAAAACCTGTTGAGTTTTTAGAAGATAGCTGGGGACAGAAAATCGCTCATTTTCATTATGAGAATTTAAAAAGCTATTCAGTGGTGATGCCTGGCTGGAGAGTGAAATCTAAGATATTCGCCACAGAGTATTTTATCTATCCCGATAAAATAGGCAGCCTTGAAGATATTCCTGAAGAGATAAGGAAAAAATACACCCAGGATGGGGATAAATACCTTATCCATGATCCCTATATCCAGAATCTTGCTCAAAAAATAGCTGGGGATGAAAAAAATCCCTACTGGATAACCCGCCGTATCTTTGATTTTTTAGGAAAACATCTGAGTTACAACCTCAAGCCTGTTGGAGGCTGGAATCCAGCCCCAACAGTTCTCAAAAGGGGAACAGCTTCCTGCTCTGAATATTCTTATTCCATGATTGCCCTCTGCAGAGCCCTTGGAGTTCCAATACGCTATGTTGGAGCAGTAAGCCGACGAGGCGACGATGCCAGCCTTGATGCGGTCTTTCACCGCTGGACAGAAGTTTTTCTCCCTCCTTATGGCTGGATTCCTTTTGACGCTAACAAAGGTGATACTGATTTGCCAGGGAGAAAAGTGTTAGGGATAGGAAATGTTAGCGCCCGCTATATCATCACCACTGAAAATGGTGGTGGCGATAAGTACTTATGGTTTGGCTATAACTATGGTCTTCACTGGACATCAGAGGGTAAATGTCGTATTCATGAGGAAAGTTATGGAATGTGGTCTCCCCTTGGAGAAAAAAAATATCATAAACCAGTAAAATAATTAAATTTCTCTGGTCCTTAATCTTTACTATAGTTAAAAAAAGGAGAAACTATGGACATAATTAATTATTTTAAATCTCGTCAAGAAGAAATGATAAATTTCCTAAAAGAAATTGTTACCAGAGAATCGCCATCAACAGACAAGAAGGCAGTAGACTTTTGTTCTTCCTTTCTAATCAAAGAATTTAAAAAATTAGAAACAAAAATAACTCGTTTTCCTCAACATGATATAGGTGACCTTTATCTTATTGAATATCCCCCTTCAAATATTGAGGTGAAAAAAGATCAGATCCTGGTTCTCACCCATTTGGATACAGTCTGGCCAGTAGGGAAAATTAAAAAAATGCCTTTTATTGTTTCAAAAAATAAAATCCATGGTCCAGGTGTTTTAGACATGAAAGCTGGTATCGTCATGGTCGTATTTGCCCTTAAGGCCTTTAAAGAGAAAAAAATAAAACCTCGAAACAAGATTGTTGTTTTTATCAATTCTGCAGAGGAGATAGGGAGTCGTATTTCTCACGATTTAATCAAAAAAACTGCTAAGAAATCTTCATGTGTGCTCTGTCTGGAACCTTCTCTGCCTGGAGGAAACTTAAAACTTCAACGAAAAGGACGTCTTGTTATTCGTTTGTCAGCCCAGGGAAAAGCTGCTCACGGGAGTTCTCCAGAAAAGGGAATCAATGCAATAGAGGAGCTTATGTTGCAGTTTCGCCTCCTGAGGAAGCTTAAAACAAAAGGAACCACCATTAACATAGGATTAATAGGTGGAGGAGAAAAAGCCAATATTGTACCTGAAAATGCCTGGGCTATCCTGGATATCAGGTTTTGGGAAAACAGCCAGAAGGAAGAAATTATTGACTATTTTAAACAGTTAAAATCCCGGCTAAAAGGAGCTCATATTAAATTCTCCATTGAAAGCTCGACTCCCCCCATGGAAAAAACCAAAGCTTCTTTAAATCTATTTCGTAAGATAAAGAAAATCGGTTCGTCTTTGAATATTACTCTTGAAGGAGGTAAAGCCGAAGGAGGTTCTGATGCCTCAGTCGCTTCCACCATAGGAATTCCAACAGTAGACGGTCTGGGGCCAGACGGAGTAGGTATTCACGCTGAAAATGAGCAGTTCATTCTCTCTTCGCTTATTAAAAGAACAGCTCTCCTGACAGAAATATTACGCCAGCTCTGATTGACTGAATTTCCTATTTTTGTTAGTTTAATTATTTAATGTATACTTTTTATCCAACCTTTCTTGATTATATTATTTACAAGGAGGATTAATATGATAAAAAAATATTATCTTCTCTCTCCCGGTCCCACCCCTGTTCCTGAAAGTGCTCTTTCCGCAGCCGCAGAACCTATTATCCATCACCGGACTCCAGAATTTTCTAATATCTTCATGGAAGTTTCAGAAGAATTGAAATATGTATTCGGAACAAAGCAGGATGTCTTTATTTTGACTTCCTCTGGAACAGGAGCTATGGAAACAACTGTTATTAACACCCTCAGCCCCGGAGACAAAGTCATCACTCTTAATGGAGGTAAATTTGGCGAAAGATGGGGTCAAATATGCCGTTCTTATGGTGTAGATGTCAGAGAGATTGTTTTAGAATGGGGTGAACCTTTTACCAAAGAACAACTTGTTGACGAATTAAAAGCTAATCCTGAGACTAAAGCTGTCTTGGCTACTCTCTCTGAAACTTCCTCGGGAACTGTTTATGATATTCAAGGATACGGAGAAGTCCTGGCCCAATCAGAGGCCATTCTGGTGGTTGACGGAATCTCTGGTCTTGGAGCTACTCCCTGCCCGATGGATGAATGGAAAGTGGATGTTATGGTTGCAGGTTCCCAAAAATCATTCATGATCCCGCCAGGCCTCGCCTATCTTTCTTTCAGTCCTAAAGCCTGGGATTTAGTGGAAAAATCGACTTTACCAAAATTCTATTTTGATGTAAAAAAATATAAAAAAAGTTTGGGAAAAAGAACAACACCTTTTACTCCTGCAATTTCTCTCATCATCCAGCAGAAAAAATCTCTGGATATCATTAAATCATTAGGCTTAGACAAACTATTTGAACATCACCGCATCCTTGGTGAAACAACCAGAGCTGCAGTCAAAGCTATCGGCCTAGAACTTCTCTCCAAAATCCCAGGAAACATTCTTACTGCTGTTAAGGTTCCTGAGGGAATTGATGGTCTCCAGCTTGTTAAAATCATGCAGGGAAAATACAAGGCTTATATTGCCGGCGGTCAGGAACCCTACAAAGGTAAAATATTCAGAATAGCCCATCTGGGATATATGGGAGGCTTTGATATCATAACAGCCCTTGCTGCTCTTGAAATGACACTCTCAGAATTAGGTTATGATTTCGAGAGTGGCAGTTCTTTAAAAGCAGCCCAAACAATCTTAAAGGAGAATTGGGAATGAAAAAAATACTTATAGCTGACCCCTTAAATCCGGAAGCATTTGAGGAGCTTAAATCCATTCCAGATTTTGAGGTTACTTTAAAAACAGGAATGGATGAGGAAGAACTGATTAGAACAATACCAGATTTTCAAGCTACTGTTGTCCGAGGTGCCACTAAAGTTACCAAGAGAGCTATCGAGGCAGCTTCAAATTTGGAACTCATTGTCAGAGCTGGAATCGGTCTTGACAACATCGATGTCGCAGCAGCCAAAGAAAAAGGAATTCAAGTAGCCAATACCCCTGCAGCCACATCTATTTCAGTCGCTGAACACACCTTTGGACTGATGTTAGCTACTGTCCGCAATCACGGCAAAGCCAACCTCTCCATGAAGGAGCACAAGTGGGAAAAAAAGATACTCAGCGGTACAGAGCTTTATGAAAAAACATTAGGAATAATCGGTATAGGAAGGATAGGACAAGAAGTTGCCAAACGCGCCCTGGCCTTCGGAATGAAAGTTATTATTTACGATATCATAACAGTTGAAACTGACCTTGATATTAAACAGGTTTCTTTGGAAGAGCTCCTGGCTCAAGCCGACATTATCACTCTCCATCTTCCATTAACAGAAAAAACAAAACATATGATAAGCGATGCAGAATTTGCCAAAATGAAGGATGGAGTCATCATCATCAATGCTTCTCGAGGCGGGACCATTGATGAAAAAGCCCTGCTTCGAGCTCTTGAATCCGAGAAAGTCAGAGCAGCTGCTATGGATGTTTTTGAGAAGGAACCCCCGGAAGACTTTTCTCTGATAGATAATCCCAATGTCATCGTAACCCCCCATATAGGTGCAGCTGCTAAAGAAGGACAAAAAAGAGCGGGTATGGAGGTTGTCAGTATATTAAAAGAGAGACTGATTTAAAATCTAATAATAATGCAATAAATGGTGTTATTTAGTCATTGCTAGCGACTAGCGGAAGCGTGGCAATCCGACGACCTTTGTTTAAATAAAATTGTCGTTGCAAGGAACACAGTGACGTGGCAATCTCACCTGTCTCTTATTCCTATGAGATTGCGCAGCCTGTTTCGAGCAAAGCGAAGGAATCCCATTCCTCGCAATGACAATTCATTTATTGCTTTATTATTTAAGAGCACTAGACCAAGAATGGAGGATAAATGGCTGAAATTCAACCATTCAAAGGATTAAGATACAATACCGAAGAAATTAAATTAGAGGAGATTATCACCGAACCTTATGACAGAATTACCTCCTCTAAACAAGAGGAATATTATGGAAGGAATCCTTATAATGTAGTCAGGATTATTTTAGGGAAAGATAACGATCCAGAACATTCTGAAAAGAATAAATACAAAAGAGCCAAGATTTACTTAGATGAATGGGAAAAGCAAGGCATACTTGTCAAAGAAAAGCAGGAAGTTCTCTATCTTTATGAGCAAGAATTCCGGGTGAAAGATGAACAGAAAAAAAGGATAGGCCTTATCGCCAGGATTAAACTTGAGGAGTTTTCTTCAAGAAAGGTCCTCCCTCATGAAAAAACCTTTCCCAAACACAAAGTAGACAGATTAAACCTTTTAAAAGCCACCAACACCAACACAGGCCAGATTTTCTTACTTTACAAAGATGATGACAAGAACGTCTCTCAATCTATCGAAAAAGCCATGGACAAGGCCCAACTCGGAGCAAAAGTGAATGATGAGGACAATTTTATCCATAAATTATGGATTATTAAAGAAAAAGAAGATATCCAGAGGATTCAGAAAGCCATGGCTGACAAGGTTCTGATAATCGCTGATGGCCACCACCGCTACGAAACATCCCTTAACTATCAGAGGGAAAAAATAAATGAGAAAAAAGAAGTTAAAGGCGATGAACCCTTTAATTATGTCATGATGAGCCTTTTTAGACTCGATGATCCAGGCCTTGTGATTCTTCCCACCTACAGGCTGGTGAAAGGTCTTGATAAGCTTTCAGAAGAGGGGCTTAAAGAGCTTCTTTCCTCATCTTTTGAGATTTCTGAGTTAGACTGGCCAGATACTTCAGATAAATCCAGGCTTGAAGAAGTTCAGAAAATAATAAACAGTGAAAACCACACTTTTGTTGCTTTTATTTCTTTGTTTAAGAAATTTTTTATCTTTCACCTCAAGTCAGAAGATATACTTGATGGGGAAATAAAGGAAGATAAATCTAAAACATGGAAACGTTTGGATGTGGCTATTCTCCATTCTCTTATAATTGATAAACTCGAGTTTCTCACCACAGGAACTTATTCCCTTGAAAATAATGTTAGTTACATACGGAATTTAGAACAAGGTATTAAAGAAGTTATGGAAGGAAAATTTCAGATGATTTTTATCCTGAATCCTGTTTCCCTTTACCAGATTAGAGAAATAGTTGAAAATGGAGAGCTTATGCCCCAAAAATCAACTGATTTTTTTCCCAAACTTAAATCCGGATTGGTTATGAATCCATTGGATGAATAAAGGTTAAAACATGATTTATCTTGATAATAACGCAACAACACCTATAGACCCTAAGGTCTCAGAAAAAATGTCTCAATTTCTTAAAGAGCATTTTGGAAACCCTTCCTCTCTCTACCCTATTGGAAGAGAAGTTAAAGAAATTATTACCAAAGCAAGAAAAGTAATAGCCATTGCTTTAGGTGCCAGCAGAACAGAGATTATTTTTACTGGTTCAGGCACTGAAGCAGATAATTTTGCTCTTTTTGGAGTTCTTGATGCCTTTCCTGAAAAAAATGAAATCATTACTTCTTCCATCGAACATCCGGCTGTACTTGAAACAGCCAATTATCTCGAGAAAAAAGATGTAAAAGTCACCTATGTCCCAGTAGACCAGTATGGAACAATTGACCTTGATTTTCTTAAAAGTTCCATCACTCCTAAAACATCCCTTATTTCTATTATGCATGCCAATAATGAGTTAGGAACAATCCAACCTATTGAGGCTATAAGCAAAATTGCTCGTGAAAAAGGAGTTCTCCTTCATACTGATGCTGTTCAATCTTTTGGAAAAATTGACTTTAAGGTTAAAAATTTAGGAGTTGACCTCCTATCCATTTCTGCTCATAAGATTTATGGACCAAAAGGAATCGGTGCCCTTTACATCCGGAAAGGAACAAACATAAAACCTTTTATTCATGGAGGTCATCAAGAAAGGCAGATTAGAGCTGGTACAGAAAATACATCTGGTATTGTCGGCTTTGGCGAAGCAGTCAGATTGCTGATAGAACAAGGAAAAAAAGATAAGGAACGGATTGAAAAGCTGGCTAAACGCTTGAAAGAAGGGATTGAGTCCAAGATACCAAAAGTAAAATTTAACGGCCACCCCGAGAATAGGATAAAAGGAACCCTTAATTTTTCTTTTATGGGGCTTGAAGCAGAAGCCATCCTTTTAGCTTTGGCTACCAAAGAAATTTACGTTTCGACTGGTTCTGCTTGCAGCGAGGACTCAGAAGAAGTTTCCCATGTTCTTCAGGCCATAGGTCTAAAACCTGAAATTGCCCGCACGTCTATCCGCATGTCTCTGGGTCGGTTCAATACAGAAGAAGATATTGACACTGTCCTTCGAGAACTGCCTGAAATCATAGAAAAACTGAGGGAAATTTCCGCAATTGATATAGACGAAGAATAAGACAGCCTTATGATTATCGTCGGTGAAAGATTAAACTCCAGCAGAAAGCCTGTATTTCAGGCCCTGCAAAAAAAAGACGAGAAATTCCTCCTCAATGAAGCTCTAAAGCAGGAACAAGCTGGAGCAAGTTTCATTGATTTAAATACAGCTGCTCTCCTGGGTAAAGAAGTGGAAACCTTAAAATGGACCATACCTCTCCTTCAAAAAAAATTAAGCGTTCCCCTCTCCATAGACACTCCTAATCCTCAAGCCATGGAAGAAGGGTTAAGAATTCACCAGGGAAAAGCTCTCCTGAATTCACTGAGTGGTGAAATAAAAAAAATCAAAAGCATTGTCCCCCTTATCAAAGAGTATAAGCCTTATGTAATCACTCTCTGCATGGATGAGCGAGGCCTGCCAAAAAGCTCTGAAGAGGAACTATCTATAGCTATCAAGATGGTTAATCTCTTAGAAAAAGAAGGAATTAATCTTGAGGATATTTTTATCGACCCTCTCGTCCGTACTATCGGGGCTGACCAGGAAGCTGCTCTCCTTTTTCTCGAATCCCTTCAGAAAATAAAAAAAAATATGCCTGAAGTAAAAACAATTGCAGGATTGAGCAATGTCTCTTTTGGCCTCCCCAACCGCAGTCTTATAAACAGTACCTTTCTTGCCCTTGCTCTTCAAGCAGGTCTGGATGCAGCCATCATAGACCCGCTTGATAAAAAATTGATTGCCTCATTATATTCAGCTCAGGCCTTGCTTGGAAAAGACCCATCCCTCAAGAATTATCTAAAAGCTGTAAGAAATGGGAAATGCTAAATATTTAATAAATAATGGCTTGTTAGCTTTGCCTTTTTAGCTTTAGCTGTGATAGGTAAATTTTTCTGACCTCCAGGAAAAAATCCTGGTAATCCTTTGATTTGAAATCAGGGTAAGTCCAATCTAAGGTTTTGATTCCTTCTTTGCTAAATAAAAATTCTAAATGAGCATAGATTCCGTTTTTGAGAGGAACTCTGTGGGCAAAATCCTTTACAGTAGCTAAAATTAAGGCAGAAGAGGTTAAATAGCCAGGGTCAAGGTTAACAACTCTGAAGTCTTTCTTAAACTCTTCCTTGATTTTTTCCTCGAGTTCATTTGTTTGAATTTTTATTTCGCTAAGTTTTTCTGGAGTATAGAGGTGCGCAAAACTTACAAACTTCCTCTTTAATTCTTTTCCCATTTGCTTTTCATAATAATCTGTAAAATTGAATTCAAATAGAAGACTTGAAAAATCGACTTGACCAAAATGTTGGATGAGGTATTCTTCAGCTTTTTTTAAAAAAGGCTCCTGAGAAGAAATGATGCCGCAGATAAGCTTTACAGGGGAAAAAGGCTTTGCCTTGGCCATTCTATCTTAAGATAATACATTTTTTTACATGAAGTAAATAGCTTAAAACGAGATAAGAGTAAGAGGGATACTCAGCGATAAGCTTAAAAACAGAATTCTAATAGATTTTTTATGTTAGAAAATCCCCTAAATCAATCCGTTCTTTTTATTGATGCGCTAAAATCGCTCTGCTGTCTTTTTCAATTTTTGGGATGTAAGGGCTTTAGAAGATTTGGCTTCCACTCGGCTTATTTTTTTTTAAACTTGAAAATCAGTATTTAACTTTTTCCCATTTTTCAGACCTTGTTCCTTTCTGATACATCTCACCAGTTCTTAACCATAAATCATCGCTTGCCCTTTTGGCATACTTGTCGATATGTTTTGCTAAATGCGAAACTCTCAATTGACCACTCTTATCATGATAATTTGTTTCAACAGTAACCTTATTAACTGGAATTTTCGCTCTTTTGAACTCTTGTAATACAACCCACTGGTTATCACGCCATCTTGAATAAAAATCAGAATAATTTACTTTATAAGATGAGTGTGTTTTAAATTTTATGTATACTTCCTTTGTATTCTTGTTGTAAGTTATTTTAACATCATTTGGGGGAAATACTAAAGATTCGGCAGCTTCAATTGTTCCCTTGAGTAATGTCTCATCAATTTGAAAAGATGAATTAGCACTAGATTTTACAACAATTAGACAAAAAACAAACATTGATACTAAGATTTTTGTCCTCATAATAATTACCTCCCTTGAAAAATTTCTCTCAAATAAATCTTATTTCTTCTTTAAAGAATAACTAATATATAGCCCTGATTTCTATTATAATGCTGAGTATTTCCCCTTCCCTCATCTGTCTATCCAAATGAGGAACTTCTTCAGCTTTACTGTCATTTCATCCAATGAGAAGCCAGGGCTTTAGGGTTCATGGCTTCCAGTCAGGTTTATATATTCAATCCATTGATTTATCCATTCTTGAACTTGGTCATTTACAGCTACTTCTTTTTTTTTGTCTTCCTGGTCTTCGTATTTATAATGACCCAATATATGATGAGCAATTTCATGCAAAATGTCTCCCTGGTTACGTCCTATTTCTTTACCATTTTTATCGGCGAAGACAGCAAAAATGAAGGGAGTTAGAACAATAATTGCTTCTTTTTCTTTTTCAACTCCTTCCCTTAAATATAAATAACAAGCGGGATTTCCCTCTTTAGGGTCTGCACTTAGGAGCACAAATTTAATCTCAGTTTTTACTTTATCAACGACTTCTTTAGGAAGAATATGAATCTCATCACAAAATATATCATATTCTTCTTCAGTGATAGATGATTCTTTTAACTTCCTATAAGACTTGAATTTTGTTTTTATTTCCTTAAAGCTATAGTAATTTTTTTCATTTATTTATCCTATTACTATTAGATTAACTCTATATCTTTTTAATACAACAATAGTAAGGAGACAATGATCGCTAATATGCCCAAGACTAACGTTATCATAGGATTTGACTTCTGAAACTCATTAACTATAAAAGTAGTAATTATCAATGCAATTAACCAGAAAGAAATACCTATCCACACATTAAAAAGTGTAATTCCAATAAATATCTCAGCAATTAATGCACATATTGATATGAATAAAGTAAAAAGTCTCCCATATTTTCTGCTCATCCAAAATGGCATATAAAATATATCTTTGCCACCAAAGCTATCAATTGCAGACTGTTGAATCAATCCACCGCCTAAGCAAAATAAACAGTACTTAATTAGAATTTCAACCATCTCCTATTACTTAAGAAAATTTCCTAATCAAATCAGTCTATTTTATTAAGGCTCGTTTCCAGCACAGCAATTTAGAAAATTTCTTAATAAGGATGAGGGAACTTCATTGTCAGAGATAAAATAAAAATTCCTAAGCAAATGAAAAATTGAACCCAGTTTCCCACAATTATTGATATTATTCCATATATAACTGAGATTATTGAAATCCATCCAGCCGCAGAACTGGGCTCTATCTTAAAGAATTTTGTATGTAGAGAATTAATTTGTCTTATCCATAGGGGTTGAATAAGTTTTATCCATAAAGAAAGAAGTATTAGAGTAGTTGGAACATAATATGACCAAAAGTTATTAACAAAAATTGAAAGGACTAAAAAAATCAACCCCGTGACAATAAAGGCAATGATTGTCATCAGCATTTGCATTCTCCCTTCATACATCTCTATTATGAGGCATTTCCTTTGCCTTTCTGTCTTTTTTCATAATAGAAAATCTGAATTATTATATTGCTAGAAAAATATTAAAAAGGCTAATTATTATTCCAATCCAAAAAATGAAAGTACCCCCAGTGGAAAATTTTGGAACTTAAATATCTATTCTTAATCTCTAAATTTAAAAAAGATGCTTTACCTGTTATAGTCTGCGAATTAGATAAATTTACCATTAGTTCAGGCTTATCTCCAATTTTTTCTGTTTCAGTGTTAATGATTGCTCCAGATGATAATAATTCTATTTGAGTTATTTTAATGTCTATTTCTTTTGCTTTATTTTTCTCTTTAATATCTATATATTTCTCGAAAATTAATTCAGAAATTTCTGTAAATCCTTTGTCTCCTTCTCTTAGTAAATTGCTTTTATACATTTTTGTAAGAGCAGAATTTGCTCTTAAGAATTTTGGTGCAAATATCTTATAAACGAATGATAATCTACTAGCATTAGACAAAACCCAGCCAATTATTGCTAAAAGTACTCCCGTTCTTCCAATAATATATTTCATTTTGAATTATTTCTATTTCTGATTAGCATTCTTTAATACTGACAATTTTGAAATAATTCTTTTTCCTTATTAAGGTCTAGTTCTAAAGACTTCTTTGATCTATATGTTTTTCCTATTGCATCTATTACTTGAGCGGTAATCATTATTACTCCAGAATATCCTGCATCAATAGCAATTCTTATGATGTCTATAATTCTCATCTTGATCACACAATACGTTCCTTCTTCAAGTCTATGAGGAAAAGTTACATCAATTTCTGCCGACTCAGGCAACATCATAAGATTACCATCAGGAAGTTTGATTAACGGTGCATCAATAGTAACTGCTCTATCTCCTGGATTTGTGATCTGGATAATAATTGCATCGTGATGTTGTACTCCTCTTTCAACCCTAATTGCTTTAGTAATATGTACGATTAATTTTCGTCTTTTTTCCTTTCTAGCTTTAATTACAGTATAGGTTGTTAGAAGAACTGAATATAATCCTAGAAAGATAAAAATGATAGTTGAAGTTTCCATGTTATCCCTTAATGAGAATTTTTCACGTTATAAATAGTTATCTATAATAAAGCGTTAAATTAGCTTTATTGTTCATGTTAATCCTGGGAAGCCAGGGCTTTAGAGGTCTTTGGCTTTCAGTCGTCTCATTATTCCTCTGGGGATTGGCGGGACTCATTCTTACTTGGAGTAAGCCGCATTGATAGCTCATGCACTCTCTTATACCAACGCTGTCTCCTGTTTCTTTGTCTTCGCCTTTCTCTTTACTCGGTAATGAACCCCTTACTGACTCCGTTCTGAACTACTTTTTCCAGTTCCTGAATATACCTTTCACACAAGGTTATAACATCCTCATCTCCAGGCCAGTCACTGAACTTGTACTTGACTTCCTGAACTATCGAAGTTTCCTGCTTCTCTTGCTTTTTTGTCTCTGGCTTAGGCTTTTCAGAGCTATATTCCGATATTGTCTTTCCATCTTTGTTTTTGTGGACAATAGAAATCGAATCCGAGACATATATTGTTTCTGTGATTGTGTCATGAAAGTGTGCTGTAGGATGGACTGGTTCGTCGTGAATGTTAATATCACGCTTATCTCTGAAAAACTCTAATACAGGACTTTTTTCCATACAATTATCATGCCACTGCTGTCCCCCTTTTTTTGCTTTTGCTTCTTTTCTTGCATACTGGAGAACTGAACGTGCAGCAGAGAGAAAAGCGCTTAGGTTAAAATTGAAGTGCTCTCTATTATCCTGCTCTTCTTTCATACAAGCTAAAAAGTACTTGGCTTCCTCGATTTTCGTTCTCTTGCTCATTTGCCCTCCTTTTGCTATTTACCTTAATAAGTCTTCAGCTAAAACCAGCTTATATCCCTTAAATTTATTAATTGTGTTTTGACTTCCTCTAGCCTCAATAATTCTTCTTCATTAAAGCTATCTTTCTCCAAAAATTATTATCTCTCATGGATTGATATTTTTCCTGTTATAGTTTCAACTATCTTCGTATCTAGGAAAACAGGTGTTCTCTTAACTGAATCATAATGTTTTTGAACATATTCTGATAATTTCTCCTTATCATCCTGCTTGAGAAGTTCTTTTCCATTTTCTCTTTTTAAATAAAACTTAATTACCATACCCGAAAGTTCATACTTCATGCATTTTTGACAATTTACTCTTACATTCCGAGATGTATCATATCCTTCTTTTTGAATGGATTCATTTCCACAAAGATAACATTTAATTTTTCTTTCTTCCATCAAATTCTCCTTTCCTTTTACACTGATAATCTTCAAATGATCTTAATGATGAGAATTTCTCTCCCTTTCCTCCATTTACTTATTAAAGTGCCAACTCGCTAAGCTGTCTTTTTTCACAACGGGAAGCTAGGGCTTTTGTGTCTTTGGCTTTCGCTTGTCTTATTTAAATTTACTTCTTTGGATTTGCTTTAATGATTGTCGCTATTTTTCCGAAAAGGTTCTAACTTATTCAACGCTCTTTTACCAACTGTGAAATCAAATAATAAACTAACTAATGGATAAAACCACAACAAATGGAGTTTGCTGTAATCGAAAAATAATAAACATATGATCGCAATCAAAGTAACAGAGGCCACAAACGGTTGAGACGCTGTCGCTATTATCTCACCTGTATTAAGGGAAGCACCTCTTAAGAAAACTCTATAAAGTGAGAAACTTTTGATTAGAGCAAACAAGTTCCAAACAGCCATACATATCCATGTAAACCAGCCTGCAATTTCAGCGGAAAGAATTAAACATAGAATTACTGTTACCAATCCTATGGGAATTATAATAATTATTGACCCCATGATCGAATCTCCTTGTCTTTAGAGAATGTGTCTATCTATTTATATCAGCCCATTCTCTATTTTCTTTGTCCCACTGCTTTCTTTTTCGAGTTTCCATAACCTTATCAAGCAAATACTCTTCACCATATTTAAAATCCTCATCACTTAAAGACCAAACTACTGCTTCGAGTCCAGCCCTCATCTGTTCAACCGTTGGAAGCAATATACTATCGTTTTGTGGATATGGCTCTGTAGGGTCAGAAGCATATAAATCACTACCCTTTATCTCTTTTACAATCTTTACTTCTCCTTCTTCCATTAAATCTGGATGATGAAAATAGTCTCCCACTTCAAAAAGAGGCTTGGGAGTAACATTTCTACCTTCTGCCTCTTTAAATTGTTCAAATGCACGAAAATATTGAATTTCATTTCGTGCTTTTTTGCACTTTTCAATATACTGAGCTGAAAACATAATTCCCTCCTTTTCTTTATAATACTGACAATCTTAGCTGATTCTAATCTATGACAGAGAAAAAAGCAAGAAATTGGCTTCATAAGGAGAAGTCAGTTAAAAAAATCCCTCCTATCGAAACGAATCAATAGGGGGATTAAAAAGCCATCAAGAGACCTGATCTCAAACAAATAAATTGAC
>Ga0209986_10002752_pt1 | contig 15800 bp, 17 predicted proteins | sample BlataG_FD_183168 | JGI IMG/M metagenome (GOLD analysis project Ga0209986, IMG submission 183168) | Deep subsurface microbial communities from Black Sea to uncover new lineages of life (NeLLi) - Black_00105 metaG (SPAdes) (version 2) | ecosystem: Environmental > Aquatic > Marine > Oceanic >...
CCCCTATAAACTTCACCGTTGAAAAATACCTCAAATAATGAGCCTGATAGCACCAATATTGCATAAGAAGGGAATTTTAACACACATTTGACGTGGTGTAGGTGGCACATCTAATTCTGTTCAGGTAAGGATATTGCTGAACCCAACGTATAGTTTTAAATTTAACAAAGCTACAATCGACTATGTGAGGGATATTGCGGCACTCGCGGGATTGAACATGGAAGCGAAATTTATCGGCATCAATGAGACGGGTCTCAACAAAACACACAACAAAGCCGTGATTGTTGACCGCAGCAAAGTTTTGATTTCAAGCATCAACTGGAATGAACATAGCCCAAGAAACAACAGGGAAGCAGGTTTGATTATTCATTCAAATTTTACGGGTTCATCATTTATTAAAAGTTCCTTTAAGACTGAAGAGCAGGTAGAATCTACTGAAACAACCACCGAGACATTTTCTACGTTTCTTTGTCGCTCAATCAGTCTGCCTTTCCCTTCGGGAACAAAATAACTCTCTATTCCCCAGTCAACGGAGACTTGATCATCAAAAGAATTTGTCACTCGTCCTTTCATACATACCTGGTCTTTACCGAAACCTGGTTTTGTATGGCTTACTGCATCAACAGTCCAGAACTTATCTTTTTTTGATAAGCTCGCATAAATATCCTCTCGCCTTGAAAAATCGGTATCGTAAGGTATCTCGTTCAGGTTTATTCTTGAAATCTCGTAGCTCAAAATAACGTAATCGCCTCTAAACAGGTCTCTTGGATCAACAGGCGCGGTCTCAAGTAAGATTTCTTGCCCAAAATGTAATGTATATAAGTTTACGCAAAGAAATATCAGGATTACAATCGCCGGCACTGATATGAGTAATAAGAAACGTTTTTTATCCATGTTTATGACCCTCCATATCCTCTATGAGCGACCGTCTCTTCTTTTCTAAGTACCATCCGCCACCCAGGAGTATGAGACCGCCGACAATGAAGGCAAGTGACCTTGGCAATAACTCAAATAAGGTTGTAAAGTACAAATGTAGTATTCCTAACACAAAAAAGGACATTCCGATATTTATAAAAGGCACTACGGATTTATGGTATCCGATTAAAATGCTACCAATGGATAGGGCAAATAACATTAAATTGAATATGACGAACAGTATTGTAACCACATTGGGGCTTAATGTAGTGTACGTATGACCATATCTCGTCGTAGAAACAGTCAATGCTTCACTAAAGAAAGTTAATAACCAGATACCAATCCACCCGGAAAAGGCTAATAGTAGGACAAAAAATTCTTGCTTAACCGTTTTGAATTTATCGGGCATCGAGGCACTACCAATAACAGAAATAAGAGAAGTTATACCGAATATAACGAATAACAACTGAACCGTCCAATCGATCGTGGCTATCTCTCCAAAAATTGCTCTATATGGTGTTTCTAAACTAAAATAAAAATATGAGGCAAGAATAAAGAATAACCCCACACCCTGATAAATCAATCGAAATTGAACGTATTTATCGAACGTACTATGCAGTTGCCCAAGACCGTAGAGGCTAATTCCAAATAATAGATACAAACAATATTACACCCATTCCTACGAGAAGAGAACCTAATACTGAAACCACAGTAATTGAGCTCGATTGCTTATCTTCTTTTGTTGCGGGTTCAGCCGGAGATTTCGCCAGACCATACAGCGATAAAATCGCTTGAGCCTGGTAATCGTTGATAATCTCTTTTTTTCCCCAATTTTCAACTTCTTTTTTAAGCCAGTCGGTATTTTCTTTTGGATTCATATTAATTATTTATAGTATCGATAGTATCATTTATTTCTTCTTCTTCTCCTCCTCTTCTTCCCCTTTTCCCAACAACTCCGCAATCGGCTTCTTCCCATACTCTTTTATCTTTACGTTTATCTGCGATATTTCCGTTGATATTTCGTTACCTCTGACTGACTTCCTTCTCCTTGTTCCCTTCTCTTTTGGTCTGTAACCCGGTGGAGAAGTAATTAAAATCCTTTTACGCGCACTCCCCGACACGTCTTTCCGCATTGGCATGCCGTCTTTATCCGAGCCACCGGTTATTTCCAATTCATATCCCCCCAAGCCGATAATATCCGCATCCACAACCTCGCCTATTCGTTTACCTATGAGTAAAGCACTGGTTTCCGCATCCTTACCTTCCACCTTATACGCCTTCCCGTTTTTCGGGTCGCTTATCACTACTTGCATTTTAGTCTTCCTTCTCCTTTATTTTATATCCTCATCTTCTTATAACTCTTTTAGTTCTCTTTTTATAGTCTCGTTATAAAACTTATAAAAAAGGAGTGTTAAAATGTGTCTAAAAGAGATAAAACTTAAAAAGGCATATTCTTCGGACTTTGATAATATTTTACTTGATTTCTATATTCCGGTTCTATCTCACTCTGTTGGATACAACAGATTAGCGGGATTTTTTACTTCGAGTAGTCTGGCGATAGCAGCAAGAGGGATTTCCAGACTTATCAAAAATAACGGAATTATGAGATTGGTTGTATCACCGAAATTGAGAAAAGACGACTTAGACACGATAATATTAGCACATAAAGATCCTGAAAAGCTTATTGAAGAAAAAATGCTAAATGAGTTAGAAAAAATAGAGGATGAGTTTATAAAAAACCATGTTTACGCACTCGGTTGGATGATCGCTAATAAGAAATTAGAAATCAAGGTGGCTATAATTAGGGACGAGCATGGGAATCCATTAAGTTATGAGGAAGGAGATAAAAGCGGAATATTTCATCAGAAAGTGGGTATTCTAAGAGATGCCGAAGGAAATATTGTTACATTTAGCGGGTCTATAAACGAATCTGCTGCTGGTTGGTTAGGAAATATCGAAGAATTTAAGGTTTTCCGAAATTGGGATACATCCGAGCAAGAGTATGTAGAAGCGGATATTCTCAAGTTTAATACGTTTTGGAACAATCTATCTAAAAGGGTGAAAGTTATGAAAATACCAGAGGCTGTTGAAAAGAAGTTAATAGAGTTAGCTCCGAAGGATATTGAAAAACTCGATTTGGAGAAGTGGTATCCAAAGGTATCTGGAAGAAGGGATAAAATACTGTTGTTTGAGCATCAAAAAGAGGCGGTTGAATCCTGGGTTAAGAATGGGATGAGGGGGATCTTTGAAATGGCAACAGGCACAGGTAAAACTTTTGCCGCTTTGGGATGTTTAGTGAGAACAAGTGAAACACATAAGAAGCTCGCTGTGATTATTACATGCCCATATCAGCATCTTGTACAGCAATGGAAGAGAGAAATTGATAAGTTCGGGATTACTTTTGATTATATCGTGGCAGATAGTTCAAATCCTTCTTGGAAAGACGATTTGGCAGATTCCTTGGTTGATATTTCCTTAGGATATAAAGAGAAGGTCATAATCTTAACTACACATCGCACATTTTCCTCTAATAATCTCATGAGTATAGTAAAAGAGCATAAAAAAGACTCTAGCATCTTACTAATAGCGGATGAGGTTCATGGTTTGGGTGCTGAAAGGGGCAGAATGGGATTAATAGATGAATATGACTTTAAATTGGGGCTCAGTGCCACACCAAAAAGGTGGTTCGACTTCATAGGCACACAAGCGATTTATAATTATTTTAATGAAGTTGTTTTCGAATTTACTCTAAAAGATGCCATTAATACAATAAATCCAGCTACAGGAAGAACTTATCTTACGCCTTACCGATATATTCCCAAATTTGTATCGCTTGAGGGCAATGAACTTGATGACTACATAGAGCAATCGGAAAAAATTGTAAGGAGATACCATGAAGCAAAAACGGAGAAAGAAAAAGACGAAATCTTAGAAAGACTATTTTTTAAAAGAGCGAATATTATTAAAAATGCCTCTCAAAAATATCAAGCCCTTGGAGGAATTCTTGACGAATTGCCATTAGAAATAAAGTGGTGTATAATTTATTGTACACCTCAACAAATAGATAAAGTGATGGAAATTTTAAATATGCGAGGGATTATCTCACACCGCTTCACAATGGATGAGGGTACTTCGCCTGATAGCAAGTTTAAAGGACTTTCAGAAAGAGACTTTATACTTAAAAAATTTGCAGAGGAGGATTATCAAGTACTTGTTGGCATGAAATGCCTGGATGAAGGCGTTGATGTCCCACCAGCTCGTGTAGCTATTTTAATGGCAAGTAGCGGAAATCCAAGAGAATACATACAGCGAATTGGAAGAGTTATCCGGCGATATGCAGGGAAAAGTGAAGCAACAATATATGATGTCGTAGTTTCACCTTCATTGGTTCACCTTCCAAAACAATTAAGAGAAATTGAAAAGAATATATTTCAAAGAGAGTTAAAACGATGTGAAGAAATAGCACAAATTGCAATTAATAACGCTGAAGCTTTTAGTACTGTATATAAAATAAAACATAAGTTAACGGAGGGATAAGATGAAAAGCGGGAAAGTTAACGAAAGGATTTTAGAAGCCATCCGGAAAAAATCAGGGGATGACGAATCAATTCAAAATTTTCTGATTGAAATGATTTATGAGGAAGCTACAAACCCTGGGCACTTTAGGGAATTATACAAAAGTAAAATAAATGAATATGTGATAAAGGAAAGTAGAGAAGATGAGGATTGAAAAAATAAAATTTGAAAACTATCGGCAGTATAGAGATGTTGAATTATCCTTAAAGCAAACTTCAGAGGATGATTTGCACATAATTGTAGGTAAAAACGGCATGGGTAAGACAAACATTCTAAATGCTATAAATTGGTGTCTTTATAAGGAAGAACCTCATTTGTCAAAAAACTCGGGGCAATTTCCTCTTTTAAATGCTAAAACAATAGAAGATGCAGAAGATGGAGAAAAAAGACAGGTTGCTGTCGAATTATGGATACAAATTGATAACAAACAAAGAATAATATTCACAAGAAAAGGAGATTACATTATTTATAAAAATTCATTACCATCACTATCATCTTCTGTGTTTGAAGTAAAAATCGTAGACGGTAAAGGAAATACTAACATATTAACAGAGGAAGAGGCACAGAATAAGGTAGAGCGTTTTGTGCCTCAGGGAATACGTGATTTCTTCTTTTTCGACGGCGAAAGGCTGGATAAATATTTTAAAGAAGCTACCGGGCTGAGAATAAAGAACGCAATATCGGGGATATCGCAAATAGACCTTCTAAATCTTATAGGAACTCACCTTAACAAAGTATTAAAGGATTTTCAAAAGGAATCAGGTAGATTGAGCCCCGACATTGATCTGTTACAGAAGAATTTAGAAAGTGCTGAGGAAGGACTAAATGAAATAAATCAAAGAATTGAAGAGTGCAAAAGGCAGATAGAAAAGGCTAAAAAAGAGGGAGAGGATAAAGAAGAAAAACTTAGAGGGATTCCAGATATAGAAAAGCTTCAAGCGGAAAGAGAAAAAGTTAAGAAAAAAGTTAAGGAAATAGAAGAAGCTCGTGAAAGAAAGCATGGAGAGAAAGAAGGTTTATTATTTGAATTTGGAAAAATACTGATGCTCTATCCGGCAATTAACAAATCTTTGGAAACAATCGAAGAAAAAAGAAAAAATAAGGAAATTCCTCCAACAATTGACAAAGATTTGATAAAACGCATACTTGAAGGGGATAAACGCTGTATTTGTGGGAAAACTGTTGATGATGAAGCAGAAAAGAACCTAAAGCAACTTTTAAGCAAAATAACGTTATCTTCCGAGATTGCCACTGAGCTTTCCACTATGAGTTCCCCCTTAATTGAAGCAAAGGAGAAAGTCAAGGATTTCAAGCGCACTCTAAAAAGTATTCAAGAAGATGTACAACAATACGAAGATAGGTTAAAAGAGCTTACAGGGCAGATATCAGAAATAGACAGACAAATAGAGGGATATGATAATAAGGAAATGGTAAAAGGATGGTATAGCGAGTTAAGGAAATATGAGGAGATATACGATGCTAATCAGCAAAATTTGGGTGTATTTAAAAAGGAGAAGAAGGAATGTGAAAGAGGCGTTGAAATCACGCGGGAACTGTATGACAAAGAATTACAAAGAGAAAGCAGGTTTGAAAAACTGAGAAAACGCATAAGTTTCACTCAACAAGCGTTGCACGTTCTTGAGCAAAGTAGAAAATATGTGATGGATGAAATAAAACAAGAAATTGAAGCTGAGACAAGGAGTCTATTTTTAGATTTAATATGGAAAAAGGAAACGTTTGAAAGCGTAAATATTGACGACGGTTATAATCTCCATCTTATTCATTCGATGGGATACGACAGTTTGGGTACTGTTGCTGCTGGTGAGAGGGAACTTTTAGCTCTAGCTTTTACAATTGCATTGCACAAAATATCAGGCTTTGACTTCTCAATTTTGATAGACACGCCAGCTACAAGACTGTCATCTGAACATCGAGAAAAATTTGCTGAGATTTTCTCAGAACTTAGCAAGGATAAGCAGATTGTACTTTTAGTCTTACCTACTGAATATTCAGATGAAATGCGAGCAATATTAGATAAGAAAGCAAGTAATAAGTATGAATTAAAATTAAGTTCTGATGAAAAAGAAGTAAAAATGGAGGTGTTATAAAATGCCAAGAATACCTGATAGACTCTACATAGATAAGGCTGATAGGGAGTTGTATGAAAAAATAGAAGAAGAGGATATGTTTAAAGGGCGGGCTAGAAAAGAAGAATTTCTATTTGCGATGGCAATAGGATTCAAAAACGAATTATACCTTCCTTTGAATACAAGAGAAGGTTTTTTCTTGACAAAGGACCTGAAGCCCGAAGACGAAACTTTAATAAATGCTTTGGCTATCAAGAAACACAACTCCGTTGAGATCTTATCTAACAAAGAAGGAGTATTTAAAATAGCTGAGAAATATGCACGTGGAGGAATTATGATATTGTCGGACAAAATAGAAAGCACACAATTTGGTTCTTTTAGCAAACAATTTGAAAAAATGCTCCATGAAATCTATGAAGAGTTGATGAATGAGATGGTATGAAAAAGAAGAGGATATTACTTGTGGAGCCGGATTTTCCAATCCCTCCCAAAAGCAAAAATCATAAGAATTTCTTGCCAGTTGGCTTGCTAAAACTTGCCTCGTATTTAAAGGAAAGTGGTCATGATTTGAAATTGGTAAGGGGTGAAGGATTGGATTCCATTGATTTTCAGCCAGATGAAATCTGGATCACTTCTTTATTTACATATTGGGCTAGATACGTAAAAAATAGTGTGAAATATTATCGAAGAATATTTCCTGATGCAAAAATAATAGTCGGTGGAATTTACGCTTCCTTGATGCCTGAGCACTGTAAAAAATTTACAGGATGTGATGAAGTGAAGGAAGGAGTTGTGCAGGAAGCAGAAAAGTGTTTCCCTGCTTATGACCTAATAAAAAATGCGAATCCTCATCCAATTGATTATCAAATAATCCATGCTTCTAGAGGATGCATTCGGGATTGTAATTTCTGTGGAGTACGAAAAATCGAACCTGATTTCGAGCAAAAAAGCGTTATAAAAGGCGAAATCAAAAAAAGAAAAATTGTATTTTATGACAATAATTTTTTAGCAAACCCTTACATAGAAGATATTTTACATGAACTTATCGATTTTAAAAAGGAAAAAAAGATTTTGTGGTGTGAATCTCAGAGTGGATTTGATGGTAGAGCACTTAAAGAAAAACCACTTTTAGGAAAAATGGTCAAAAAAGCGGGCTTTCGATATCCAAGAATAGCTTGGGATTGGGGATACGATCAGTTTAAAGAGATTAAAGAGCAAATTGATATTCTGGTTGCGGGGGGTTACAATTTTAAAGATATTTACATTTTCATGCTTTACAATTGGGATATACATTTTAAGGAGATGGAGAGGAAGCGAATAAAATGCTGGGAATGGAATGTTCAAATAGCTGATTGCAGGTATAGACCTTTAGACCAACTTAGCGATAAATATAACCCTCGGAAAGAGCAAACAAATAAAGATTATCATATCCATACGGAAGCAGGTTGGACCGATGCACTTGTTAAACAATTCAGAAAGAATGTGAGACGACAAAACATCTGCGTAAGGCACGGCTTTACGCTTTATTCTAAAGGTTTTGAGCGTAAGATATTTGGAGAAGAAGTGAGGAGGGCAGTTAAACTTTTGGCAACAACGGAGGAGAAGATAAGGTATTTGCAGCAAATGAAAGCCGATTATTGGTTACCTGATGAAATTACATATCCTGAACGGGTTTAAATTCAGTGCCTAAACGTTCCCCTTTCACCCTTCATTCACCCCAAACAGGACTCCTCTTCCTCTTTACCCCCACCAACTCCTCCAACACCTCCTCTTCCTCAGCCGACAACAAACCCTTTAGCATTTTCATCTTCTTCATTTCCTCTTCGGTAATATCCACATATAAAACGTCATTCTCCATTATTTGCCGTCCCACAGTCGGTTTCTTCATTGAAATTGCCACCTGCATCCCCGCATCCGCTTTTTTTATGCTTTCTCCTTTATCCTGTATCTCATTTATCGTGCCAACCGCAATCCCATCCGCTTTTATCAATTCCACGCCCGTTTTTATCTTCCCGGAAAGAACCTCAACACCCACAATAGCCGGCTTGCTCTGCCGGAACACACACCCCGGCAGTATTTTAATCTTAGCGGGCGTGGGCAGCTTATCCACGAGCTCACGCTTCTCCTTCTCACGTTCGCTCTTCACCCAGAGCTCATAGTCTTCTATCAACCGGTAAATAACGTCGCTTATAAATACGCGTATCCCGTTTTGCAACGCTATTTCGCGTGCATCCGGCAGTATATCAACGTTAAACCCCAGAACAACACGCAAATAACTATCCCTAACCGTAGTAGCGTCTATCACGTCCCTTTTAGATATATTCCCGACTTCTGCCTTTTTTATTTTTCCTATTCCCTCTCCTTTTAGCTCCAGAGCAAGTGCTTCCAGCGAGCCTATTGTATCCGCCTTTATGATCAGTCCTTCCGGGCTCGTCTCCATCTTCATCTCCTCTATCTCGCTCTTTACCTCTTTCACCACGCGCTCAAGCACGTCCCCCCCCTTAACCACTCTCACCTGCGAGCCGGGAAGCGCATTTTCTATATCCATGGCTACTATTTTCACGCCGGAAGCGGCATTCACAGATTTCACTCGCTCAAATCTTTGCTCCATTCTTATCTCTTGCAACGCTCTTGGCTTCAACAACGCCTTCACCTTTGTAATTATCGGCTCCTCCTCCACGCTTCCCACCACGATTGTATCGCCCACGCAGAGCGTTCCATCGTATAATATCACGTCAATCGTGGTTCCTAGACCTCGTTCCTCCTTCTTCTCTAATACCGTGCCCACACCTGCCTCTTCTAAATGAAGCTGCAAAGTTCGCTCAAAGAACTTCTGCGATAACCCTATCAGAACGAGTAGTAAATCCGCAATGCCTTCACCGGTCTTCGCACTCACCGGCACGATGCTCACGTTCCTCGCGAAGTCTGTTATCCGGTCGTACCTGTCAGTCGAGAACCCTTTATCGTAAAGGTCGCCTACCATTTCATATATCCGCATGTCCAGTTCCTTCCTTGCGTATTCCGGCTGGTCTTTACAATTAATGATAAATGGCTTTTTCTTTGACTCCCACCCCTTTATCCGGTCTATCTTGTTCAATGCAACGACAAAAGGCGTTTTTAATAATCTCAAGACGTTTAACGATTCATAAGTCTGTGGCTGAAATCCTTCCATCACGTCCACTACGAGAACCGCGACGTCAGCTAACGCACTTCCTCTTTTCCTCAAGGAAGCGAAGGCATGATGCCCCGGCGTATCAATGAGAAGCAAACCGGGGACTTCTATTCCTGTCCAGTCCTTCTTTAACGGCTCACAAATCTTTTTTATCGTATCAATAGGAATCTCTGTTGCCCCTATATGCTGTGTTACCCGTCCTGCTTCCTTCGCGGCTATCGCAGTGCCCCTTATTGAATCGAGTAAAGTGGTCTTACCATGGTCTATGTGCCCCAGTACCGAGAGAATCGGCGTTCTTATTTGTCCTTCCATGTCTTTCACCTCTCATCTTTCAACCGTTAGTTAATTAACGTTACTTCTACTTTTGTTTTTGTTCCGCCAGAAGGAGCCTTTAGCTTCCTTTTCTCCCTCTTCTTGCTCTTGCCCCTCCTTATCAAATTCACGTAGCAATTCCTTCTGCCTTTTACTCAGTTTCCCCGGCGTTACTACATCCACTTTCACCAGCATGTTTCCTCTGCCGTAGCCTTTCAAGTCCGGCATTCCTTTGGTCTTCAGCCGGAAAACCGTGCCTGACTGTGTACCGACAGGCAGTTTTATTCTTGCCTTCTCTCCATCTATCGTCCTTACCTCTATCTCACCGCCAAGTGCTACCTGCGCAAAGCGAACGGGAACTTCGCAAAATAAGTTGTTCCCCTCCCTTCTGAAGAATTCATGTTCTCTTACACGTATCACCACGTACAAATCGCCCGGTGGTCCGCCTCTTCCCCCCGCTTCCCCTTCACCCGCAATCCTTAATCTGTTTCCGGTATCCACACCCGCGGGTATCCGCACTGATATTCGCTTATTTACGCTAATTTTACCGCGTCCATCGCAATTCTCGCAGGGCTTCTCTATTACTTTCCCTCTTCCGCCGCATCGAGGACAGGTAGAGACGGAGACGAATTGAGCAAACCCCATTCTTTGCACTTTTTTTACTTGACCGCTTCCACCGCACGCGGAACAAGTTCGTAACCCGTTACCTGAAGCGCCGGTTCCTTCGCAATCAGGACATCTCTCCTCCTTAGAAATGCTTATCCCCTTCTCCATTCCTTTCACTGCATCCTCAAGGTCTATCTCGAGGTCATATCCGATGTCGCTTCCCCTCTCGGGTCTGGGTCTATATCTTTCCCCAGCACCCGTATATCCGGCTCCACCGAAGAACTGCTCAAATATGGAATTGCCCATGCCTGCGTGCACGCCACCGCCTCTGCTTCTACTGGATCCGAAATTACCGCCAAATAAGTCTCTTAACAAATCACCAAATATGTCCTCTACATCATCGAACCGTGTAAAATTTGACCAGTCAAATCCCCCGGGACCAAAGTCAACACCCGCATGCCCAAACCTATCGTAATTTACCCTCTTCTGAGGGTCGGATAGCACCTCATACGCTTCGGATACCACTTTAAACTTCTCCTCCGACTCCTTTGAGTTATCTTTATTCAAATCCGGATGATATTTCTTCGCCAATCTCCGATACGCGCGCTTTATTTCTTCCTTCGATGCCCCTCTATCCACGCCTAAAGTTCCGTAGTAATCTCCCTTTGCTGCCAATTTCACTTCGTCCCCCGCTATTAAAGAATTATTTGTCCTTTATGCTATAACTTTTTTCTTGTACTTGTTTACCGCTGAGCCCGCAGAGAACACAGAGAGTCAGGAAAATCGTTTACCATTCAGCGAATATTGTCTTTCAGGACATTGACATTGATCAGTAAGCCGACTTTGCAACCTGAAAGTCTCAGGTAGGAGAGCAATCCTGTTGAGTCTCTCTTTTTCCGTCATCTCAGCGCTCTCCGCGATCTCGGCGGTAAACAAATACTTTTTCGTTATGACATACTTCTTTTCATCTTTTCACTACTTCTCTCCACAGGAAATGGTGGCGTTTTTCTTTCCTTTTGCGTATGCTTTATATATAACTTTGAATTATAAGTTCATTTATTCACTGAAAAGGTGAAAAGGTGAAGGGGAAAGATGGCGGCGAAGGTGCGGGTGGAAGTGATAGATGAAGAAGGGATGAAGACCTCTATGGAACGTGAGGGGGATTCATTTAACGAATCATTTAAGCCCTCCACGATAAGAAGCATAGTAAAATTTTTGGAGGAACAACTTCCATCGCCTTCCGTTTGGGACCCTTCTGATGCTGAACGCGAGGACCTCACGATAAAAGAAAGATTGGCATATTTTTTGAGATATGATAAAAGGTCACCAACGGATTGGTTCACTTCTTCACAGGTAATGAAAATATACGAAGAAGCTTATGGGGAGAACGTAAGCATCAGCACGTTATCAACGTATTTAGCAAATATGCATTCAAAGGGTATTTTGATGAGGAAGGGGAGCAGGGCAAAGAGGCATTACAGGTTAGCTACGAAAGTGACTCCATCGGGTTCTGATGCTACCGTGAATGCTGAGGACATGGAGCTTATAGAATGTCTTCCCCTCCACGAACTCCTCTCAAGATAGTTCCATAACATGCCAAAGTGGGAAATTCATAATAAATGGGCGGAGAAGATGGGGCTACCCGGAGAAATATCGAACTTTGTAAATCATTTGAGTGACTTTCCCGAAGAATGTCCGGAGTTTATGGAGTTCTGCGAGCGCGAAGGAGAAGAGATAATTTTAGGATTGGTAAAGGTTCGCGATTATAGAAGGATAATGAAAATCCCGAAGTATCTTCAGGTAGTATTTTTGCAGCGTCAAAAAGGGAGCGAATACGTAAAGGCGTGGTATTTACATTACGTTTTGGATTATATAAGAATGGCACCTGCACTAACCGCTGAGGAGATACTAAAAAGGACCGAAGACCGATTTGAGCGGTGTCAAGAGTTAGAAATTATAAAAGAATTTGTGATGGGAAATTCGGAGGAGATATTGGAGGATTGTAGATAAACCTTTCTTTCAAACTTTAAGAAAGTTTAATCAAAACGCTACGCGGAAAAGAAAGCTTTACCAAAGAAACCATTAGTTTTATCTGAGGTGGAAGTGATAAACTTAAGGTATGAAAAAGGAACAATAGTAGTAAAGAGCAAGTTCAAGCTGCCTCATACCGTTTGGGATAATAGAGTGGGATGTTTTAGATGCTTGCCGGTGTTCTATAATGATCTGATAGACTACCTAAAATTATCTAATCTCGATTACGAGGATAACGTTCAGGATTTAATGCCCATGCAGAATTTAACCTGCAATTTGACACTGCACGACTACCAGAAGGATGCTTTAAATAAATGGCTGCAAACAAGGAATGGCGTTCTGGTCTTACCTACCGGTGCCGGCAAGACGATAATAGGACTAAAGGCGATTTCAGTGCTGAACGTTCCTGCACTGGTGGTAGTGCCAACTTTAGAGTTAGTTCAGCAATGGAAGAAGGAATTGGAGAACAAATTTGGCATTGAAGTCGGCACATACAGCGGCGAAGGGCATTTATTAAAGCCAATAACCGTATCAACTTACGATACCGCATATTTAAGGGCTGAAGAGCTTGGAAACAGGTTTCTTCTCCTGATTTTCGATGAGGTTCACCATCTGCCATCCCCGGGCTATGCGAACATAGCAGAGCTGTTTATTGCTCCTTACCGGCTGGGATTAACGGCAACTTATGAACGAGAAGATGGACTCCATAAAGAGCTCGAAAGACTGATAGGCGGTAAGGTTTATGAGATAGGCATAGATAAACTTAGCGGGAAGCATTTGGCTGAATATGAAACAAGAAAAATCGTTACCGATTTAACCGTGGAAGAACGGGCGGAATACGAGAAATACCATGCCATATTCACCGATTTCTTGAAAAAAAATAATTTTATACTGAAATCACCTACGGATTTTAGATTGCTCGTTATGAGAAGTGGTCGAGACGTAAAAGCGAGAGAAGCTTTGCTGGCGAGAAACAAAGCGCGAAGAATAGCGTTAAACTCGAAATCGAAGTTAAAAGCTCTTTCTGAAATTCTAAAAAACCATTTCGGCGAGCGAATGATAATATTTACCGAGCATAATTCGTTAGTCTATGCGATTTCAAAGGAGTTCCTCATACCTGCAATCACGCATACTACACAAAAAGAGGAGCGAGCGGAAATCCTGAATAATTTCCGGGAGGGAAAATATGAGGTGATAGTAACCTCAAAGGTTCTGGAAGAGGGCATTGACGTTCCTGAAGCTTCTGTTGGTGTTATATTGAGCGGAAGTGGTAGTAAAAGGGAATATAAGCAGCGATTGGGTAGGATATTGAGAAAGAAAGAAGGGAAACTCGCAATTCTTTACGAAATCGTATCAAAACGGACGACTGAAATGGGTATAGCGAGGAGACGCAAAGGCACGGAAGCTAAGACGTCGGAATAAGAAAGAAAATCTTTGATCAACTTTTCTTTATAAGAGAGGTTTTTGCAAATGAAGTTAAGAGTAGCAGTAACAAAGAGCGCAGAAAAGCATATATCCAAGCATGACGTTGAGAAAGGGGAGATTCTTCAGATGTTAAATCACCCACGTTTTTTGAAAAAGACAAAAGAGAGATACGTTCTCTATGGCAAGACCGATGCGGGGAGATACCTGACCCTGGTCTTAAAGCGAAGAGGAGAAGTATATTTTCTGGTTACAGCAAGAGAAAGCACTGATGATGAAAAAAGTTTATATCGAAAGAAGACGAAATAAAAAATAGGGAAATGGCAATGAAAAAGGTGAAGATAAGAAGCGTTGAGGATTTAAATTCCGTGCCTGAAGGGCTTTTCGAGATTGAAGAATGGGATTTAGAGGCGGAACTTCTGGAAGAAGTAGACGCAAAACTTATCGTGAAAGAAGATATCGTGGAAGTCGCCGTAGACCCGGAAACTTTTGAGCGCGTGAAAGAGAAAAAAATGGTTCTCGTTTCCTCTTAAAGCAATACGAAGAAGTGTTACCAAGTGAACTCCTCATCACGAAGTTGAAAAAGGACAGAATATATCCTGAGTTCGTTCAGATAGACGAAGAGCAGTTGGAATTGGCTGAGGAGCTTATAGAAATTTATAGTAATTTTGCAGGTAAAAAGAAGAGCGAAATAGATGAAATACTTGCGGAGTTTGAACAAGGCTTGAATTTCAAACGTGTAAGGGGCTTGAGAACGCTCTTAGAGCGGAAGTGCGTCTTCGAGTCGAAGTTTACCGTTGAACCCGTGTTGGCAAGGAAGGCGGTCTTCGAGGAGGCGAGCAGCAAAAAAGTCACGAATGGAAAAGAAAGAGGGGCTGTGATTGAAACTGTTGCGAAGAAACTGAACATTTCGGGTGATGATTTAGAGCAATCGTTATGGGCGGACCAGGAATCAGAAGTTGTATTGGATACGTTTGCGTCTTTGAGTCCCGAAGAGCTTTTAAAGTCGTATAACCTTTCACTTGCTCAGACTCTATTGTTTAAATCCACTGGTATGAGCGTCTCGTTTAAAGGCAATTATAAAGAGATTTTTCGTGCAATTAAATACTTCGGGTTGATGTATATTTCTGAAGAGGGGAATAAGATAAGGGTTGAAGGTGCTTCGTCATTGCTGAAATTGAGTGAGCGGTATGGCACGTCACTGGCAAAGTTGCTTCCAGTGATCGTCAATAGCGATGATTGGGAGATAGATGCCGAGATTGTTATCAGACGCGATACACCGAGGATTTATCATTTTGTGATGGACAGCAAGTCCCGTAAGAATTTGTTAATGAGTAAAGAGAAAGAGGCAAAGACTACGTTTGATAGCGGGATTGAAGAACGGTTTTATAATGCGTTTTTAGCCTCACCGGCATCGAAGAGCTGGGAATTGATACGAGAGCCGGATGCGGTTTTCACGGGTAAAACCGTGTTCATACCGGATTTTAAGTTCAAGCATAAAGAGATGGAGATAGAAAGCTATTTTGAGATCGTGGGGTTCTGGACTGAGGATTACATCAAACGGAAATTAGCAAAACTCAGGGCTGTGCCTTTCACTATGCTGTTGGCGATTGATAAGAATCTTGCTGGTTTTAATTCGGCAAATTTTGAGTTGGGGCTTAATCAGCCCGTGATTCTGT
>Ga0209986_10002755_pt1 | contig 15788 bp, 19 predicted proteins | sample BlataG_FD_183168 | JGI IMG/M metagenome (GOLD analysis project Ga0209986, IMG submission 183168) | Deep subsurface microbial communities from Black Sea to uncover new lineages of life (NeLLi) - Black_00105 metaG (SPAdes) (version 2) | ecosystem: Environmental > Aquatic > Marine > Oceanic >...
ATACAAAGATTGACACCCTACAAAACTATAAGGATCGGTTATTTCCCAATCACTCGATGGAGTAGTCCCGTCTGTCAAAAGTTTCTGTATAGTATTTGATTTGCCTATAGTTAATCTGCCTAAAAGGTTTAAGGCAAAAGTTATTTCATCACCATCGTTTTTTCTTATATTAAAGTAGCTTGTATTGACAAAAGTATCGTGATTCCCATCTTCTGAATAATATATTGTTGAGGGGCCTGTGTCTGCTGCAGTATTAGGATCATTTGCAAACATTAACCTATTATTGTTTATAACTGGTATTCTACCCTTCGGTGGTGTATATGTAACATCCCCTGCCGGATACGCTACTCCTTTGGCGGCATCCGTATCTGAATCCGTTAATGTAGTGGTAGTATTATCTGCTATTGTGCCATTAGTTAAAAGGTCCCAATTTGCTGCTGCTCCGGCATCACTCCGATATACTTTTCGGCCTACAACCGATTCCCCACCATAAGTATCTGGTGCAATAGGTATCATTGTTAAATCTATATCGTTATCTACAACTGTAACTTGATTAGATTCTACTGCATATAAAACCTCATAGGATGCTGTGTAATAGGATATTTTGTAGGTATATGTCCCGTTTGGGCCTGCCCCTGCTCCGTTATCTGCAGCATGACACGTTCCTAAATAAGTCGCATTCGTTCCATCTGTTTTTACTGGTTGGTTATACCCATCACATCCTATCGCCAGATTGTGCCAAGTTACCCATTTCCACCGATAATCTCCTGTGGTAAGATCTAACATAGTGGTAAATACGCCTGTAGAGTCAGCCCCTGCCTCTAATTCATCACCGTGTGTCACGATTAGTTTCTTGTTCCCATTTTTAAGATAAAGACGATGCATGCCTGTTATAGCTTCTGTAGCATCTGCAGAACCATAAGAAAACAATTCATCACGCTTGTCTATACTTTTTGTTTCGGTATTAAACCTAATATTTTCACAGATAGTACCATATTGTTTAGGTAAGCCTATGGAAGATGATTTTGTATTTAATCCTTTAGAAAAATCGTCCCATACAAAAATAACATCGTTCTGTGCCTCTTGAGCAAATACTACACCTGATAAAAAACTTAGCAATATAAATATTACTAATAATTTACCTTTTTTCATAAGATAACCCCAATGCCCCATATGGCGCTGTAAATTGAATAGGCCCAAACTTACCACCACCAAGAGTGTTTTTCATTTGCGTTGCGAAGTCAATATATTCTGCACCTGCGTTTATTGCATCTTGTCTCTTGCCAACTTTTTCTTTAGCTTTCCACTTCAACCACTTAACTAGACCATAATGAAATGGCTCAAGATATGTCAACTGATTAAAGGGGGTAACATTAGAATCAAAATCATCGGATATTAAAATAGCATATACCTTCAAATCGTATGCGTTACTATCTATTGCCCGATCAAGATATATATACTTTCCCCGTCGGTAATATTTCTTAGGTGTACCAGCAGCATTACTTCTCCAAGACTTCCTTTCTTTATCAAGCGCGCCAATTGTAGTTTTTGTAAGACGTTCATCATTATAGGTAACTCCACCACCAGGGAATTCGTCTATATCATAAAAGCTCGATATCTTGCTTGTAAGGTCATAATACTGGTCATTTTCTGCGGTAGTTATAGTTGTGCCATCCTGATCTATTATACATCGTGTCTTTGCACAAATATCCTTATCTCCAATAACTAACCAGTTATGTAGTAGTGCATCGCTTATTACGCGAGCAGGTATCTCTGGGCATTCAACTCGGAACATATTTACAATTTCGCTGCGAGTCATTTTATCCTCCCTCTTCTATTTTGCGTTTATTCCCGATAAGTTGACAACATCGGCTAGCGGCGTTTTCGCTTCTGTCTTATACCTTTTAAGTTTTCCATCAGGGTAATATTCTTCTTCTACTGAGCCTGGCCCAATCATAAATCCCTGCCCTCCAAAAGCACACCCCGATAAAAATAAAAGCATTATAACACAACCTATTCTTTTGTGCATTTTCTCCACAACTTGTATCCTATATAAATCATTACAAACCACCAGAATAAGGGGGCTTTATTGATTATTGCACGTATCATCTGTAAGAGGCTTAGTAGTGTCATCGGTTTTCCTAAATCTTTCCATCTCTTCTTTTAAGCCTTCCTCTATCATAGTTAAATTCCATTGCAATTCATCAATAGCCCTTTCAGTATGCTCTTTTATATGTATTAGCCTTCTATAACCAACACGATTTTTATAGCTCATTTTTCTTTTGATTCCTTAATCCAATCAACGAGAAGTTGCTGTATCTTTTCTTGACTCTCATCCCTAACCTGTTGTGTTGCCTTAAACTCTCTTACCTCAGAAGCAAACTTCTCTACTTGGTCTTCATTTTTTTTAATCTTTTCTTCAGCTTTATCCACTCTTCCAGGAATCTGTGTCCACCCTGTGATTCCAAGCCCTATCCCTATAAAGAATAAAGCAACAATAACCCACATCCTTATATCAGTTAAAAAATCTTTTACTTTCATCGTATTATAAAATCCTTTAACATTATTGCAAAAATTGTCCCCACTAGCCCATATAACCACATTATTGCTTTCCCCTGCCACCTACGTTCAGCACATGGGAGTATATCTAGTTTATCAAATATTTTTTCATGGCATTTCTTATTATCATTATATATTTCTAGGGCACGTTTGTTATGTGCTTCCCAACGTTCATCAAAACGAGCCTGTAAATCAGCTAATTGATGCGATATATCTCCATACATTTTTGTAAATAGTTTCTTTTCTTGTCCATTCATTATACCTCCCTTGTAATACTTATTATTTCCATTAAGACTGCCACGAATGTAGGTCTAATAGTACGAGTTTTCTGGTTTTCTGTAATTGTAAACCTACCCCTTTCTCGCACTGCTTCATACTTCTCCTCTGCACTTTTCTTGGTACATAAAAAATGCTCTAAATTACCATTCTCTTTATATGCGAATCCGTAGAGCTTTTTCATTGAACTAATGAATCATCAATTACTACATTTGCCTTTGCCGCTTCTGCCGCTACCATAGCTTCATATCTTCTTACTTGTGAAATTATCCAACGCCTTACGACTTCTTTTGCCCATTGATTATCTGTAAATTCATTTATTAACGGGGCAACTGAACCAGGCCACTCAGGATTTGGGTTTACCCAATTAGGGTCTGGTATCTGTGGAATTGGAAATAATCCTTTCAGAGCATCAGCTATACGCTGTAATTTAGCATTATCAATAGTAAAGGTTATCTCCGCCGCATAGCAGTTTACACAAACTGCCATCATTACTAATAACACAATTATCTGTTTCATATTACCTCCTAATAAATTGTACTGTCATATATTGTAGAACTATGTATTTTTGTCTTTGCCTGTGCCTCTGCTTCCATCGTAACTGAAATAGTTTGGTCAGAAGTAAATACTATCTCTTGCTGACTTAAAGCATAATCAGGATGCGATACCGTCATAACATGAACATTATTTCCCGCACCATCACTCCATTGAGTAAACACACCAGTTGCAGTTTCCTCTTTTTCGGTAAATACGGGCAAATCACCATATACATCTTTAATATTACCATTAGAATCAGTAAGAAATGACCATTCTTCCTTACCATCTTTTTGTCTTATATTAACTCTTGCATTCTCTAACGCTACTGCACCACCAGGTTTATACACCGTCAAATCAAGTGTTCGTACATGAAGATGAGTTCCATTAGTAGCCCACCTCCTATCTGCGGTTGTAACATTAGTAAACGTGTTTGTTCCTGCATATATAGCAATCCCGCCTCCATAAGCATAAACTCCATAAGCTACATTTTGAAATGTACAATCTTTGAATAAAACTAAACTTCCTCTTGCTACAGCATAACTTCCATATTTGGTACTCACATCATAATTAGAATCAAAAGTACAATTTTCATATACAATTTTAGATTGTTGATATTTTGTTCCCCAAGTTTCTGTTTGTGCTGTATTATAATGAGCTACACTTAAATCACCTCCTGAAACATAATGTAATGGAGCATAATAATCTATATTTTGAAAGGTACAATTCGTAAATTTTATAGTGCTTGCACCATAAATATACAACCTATCTACATTGTCTATTGTAATATTATCAAAAGTACAATCGTGTAACCAAGCACCATTATAAACATATATGCCATACCCTAATCCACCAGTATCGCTTATAGTAATGTTGTTAAATGTGTGTTGTGGAATAACTTGCTGGCTTGCCCCATCAAACGCTAACATATATCCTGATGAAAGTGTAGGATTGGATAATGTCACATAATCCCAATCACATACATCAGTAGCATCATCCGCAGTAAAAAAATATATTGAACGATACTGCGTAACTACAACATCATGCCCACTTGTGCCTTGTAAATTAAAACTGCCGTAGACATAAATATAAGAATAATATGTGTCGTTTACGTCACCAATTATTTGTTGGTCATCCCCAGTTACAGTTCCATCACCAACGTTAAATATCCCTCCCTCAGATATATCAAGTATGGGATATGAATTTGCGGATAAATCCCATTGTAAAACATCACTATCATTATACATATTTACTATTACATTATTAGATATTTCAAGTTCTCTATTACCTTCAACCTCATAAGTATAAGGGTCAGTACCAGTTTTAGTCATAGCAGTAGCATCTACAGCTTCCACATCTTGATACATTTGTTCCAATGTTCCTGTACCAGCAGTAATATCAATTTTAGTCGCTGTTACTGTTACAGTAAATGGGGCAGCATAAGCATTAAGTGATAATAGGAGAATTGGGATTATCCAAACTAAACGCAAATAAAAGCTCCTTCCTTAATCATCAAAATACATAAATACTGTTATAGTTACGTGTTGAATCGTATTTCCGCTTGTATATGTCCAATCGTTTACATGCACTTGTATTAAATCTCCCGCACTAAAAGTATCCGCATCCCTTGCTTGAGTAGCGTAATCATTAGCATCACCATTAGCAAACGTAGCAGTTAAACCTGTACCCACACCATTTATACGAACTTCGTAAATAGGATATGTAGCATATACACCAGGCGTAGTACCTGATGTTATACTTATACCTACAATACTACCAGCCCAAGGTGCTTGAAACGCACAATTAGTAGCATCGGATACTTCTAATATGTTTCTTTGCACATAATTGTTATCCGTAATACTTGAATAATCTCGCCACTCACAAGCGTATCTCCCACCTTTAAATTCTACCCCCGCTCCAACTTCCACTATGTTATTGGCTGCATCTACATGAAGAGCTGCCGCACTACCCGTAGTCTTTGCCTTAAAATCATCATTCGCAGCATTACCTTGGTCATTATTAACTACAAGACCTGCACCGATTAAAGACTGCCCTGAAGAACTCCCACCACAAGTTAATGTACCATCAGAATCTACTGAAGCTACCTCAACATCACCACTATCTCTTATAGATAATTTATTAGCGGCTCCTGCATCAGCTAACTTAATATATAAATCCCCAGTAACATTGTCTATATAACTATTGGTAGCATTATGGTAAAGTTGTAAATCCCCACCTGCTAAAAGACCTATTTCAAGTTTATTGTTATCTGTTCCAATTATAACATCCCCACTAGAACTCAAAGTAATATTAGGAGCACTATCTGTTCCGCCGATCAAAAAATTGCCACTATGCCAAGAAGGCAAACTATCTATTACATACAACGCCCAATCTGTGCTTGCATCATAAGCATAGAGTTCAACACATTTTGCAATACCTGGCGCACCAAAATCCCAAGCAGTTGCTCTAATCCCAATAGCGTTTCCAGATGCTGTTCCACCAATAGTTTCAATACCCCAACCATCACCAGCAAAACTTAACCCATCAAAATGAAAACCAATGATATTATTATCTACTGCAGCGTTTATACAATATGCATAAATGCCATAAAATGTTTCTCCAGCAGCACTCATGCCACTCCAAGAAATATTTAAAGCCCTATGGTCGTTAGGTATAGTTCCAATTGCCATTGTTCCACCAGAAGCATAACTACTTGAAACTTGAAGGTTGCCATCAGTAGTAATTAGTTTATGTTCTGAAGCATCAAATGTCCAATTCTTTGCAGCTCCACCATCATTATATTCAAAGATTATATCTTCATCAGAAGTCTTATTCTCTATACGTAAATCACCTGTGTTGTTTACTATTTCAGAATTGGTACTATCGTGAATAAGTGTTAAATCCCCACCTGCTAATGCACCTATTTCAAGTTGTGCATTATCAACAGTTATTCGTATATCACCTGTAGTGGTAAGATTATTACTTGATATATCAACAGTTCCTGATGTGTCTGTTAATAGCCCCGTTAAGGTTATATCATCTGTTGAGGTAAGTTGCTCACCTGTTATTATGCCTATAGTAGTAATGTTATTCGATTTCACATCAAGAGTTGTAGCTGTTAAAGTCATTTCTTCCGTCGCACCAATATTAAAATCTATTCCATCTGTACCCCCTCGAAGTTGAAGATAATCAGTAGCAGTTATCTCATCGGAACGGATTATAAAACCTGAACCATTAAACAGCATAGATGCATCTTTTCCTGTACCCCAATATGTAGTTTTATTATCTGTTCCCATAAATACATTTCCCGCACTAACGTATAATGCCCAATTCGTAGTAGCATCTTGAGCATGTAAAAATGCTCCATAATTTGTATCGGCAGTACCAGACACAAGAGCATAAAACCCGTAGTGCTGGGTATTTCCAGTTGTTCCCATATTCCCAGTAGCAACTAAATATTGACCGTATGTTGCTAATATTTGATTATTTGTATTTGTTCCCCCCCATGTCACAATAGAATAAATACCATAACTCCTATGAGTAAGACTGGCATTATTTACAACAGATGTATCATCCATATCAATATAACAGCCATATGATTGTTTTCCTGTAGAAGCAGTTGTATCTGTTCCAGAAATATTATGGTCTAAATAATATCCATATCCATTAGTGCTAACTGATGTATCTGAGGAATGGGTAAGTGTTAAATCGTTACCTATACAGGTAGTATTAACTGTAGATTGAGTATAATCAAGAGTAACTAATTGATTAGATACTGGGGCTGTATTTATCCCAACATTTCCAGTAATAAACTGAAACCCCCCAGCAGTCATCTCTAACGTATCCGTACCTGTTATGGCATTAGCCACTACATTAAGACTATCCCCATCAAATTCAATATACGCATCCTGTGCCACACCCCAATACATTCCTTGACTATCAAGTTCTGCGATTATGCTTCCTCTCTGAAAACGTGTTGTCCCAGCAATCCCACTACCTGTTGCTGTTCCTGGACGAAGATAAACATTTCCTCCATCCTTATTCGTTCCCGATCCATTACCTGCATATGAGTATGTATGACCACCAGTTCCTGAACCACCTGATGCAGTACCATTCCCAGCTTGCATAGTAATAGAACTTCCATTAGCCGAAACAGGCGTTCCGTTTGGAGCGACTAATTGAAATCCACTGGGTGCTGTCCTTGTAGTATATACAATATCATTCCCACTAACATAGACATACATATATTTCGATGCAGTTCCATTAGGGTAAAACCTTAACCCACCACTGGATCCGTCATTATTTATAAAATCTAAATACCCATAATCAACAGCACCTGCGGGAGTATACCGTATATCCCCACTTAAAGTCGCACTACCATACCCTACAAGATTTAAGTCAGGGCTATTGCCTGAACCCGCATCAAGAGATAAGTCTGCAGTAAGGGGATCATTGGTAGTATCAAGTCTAAGATAAGTAGCATCCCCTGTAATTGTTGTATCAATTGTTATGGTAGATTTTCCACTAACAGTTGAGGCAACGACATCTGGCCCAACAAAGTTTAGGAACGGATCTTGCCGGATCGAAGTTCCTTCTTCTTGTATTATATGGCCTTCTGCGTGCTGCCCATCCACCCAAATTTCGCCATCTTCATCGGCATACGCCAAAATACAACTATAACATAGTAATAAAAGAAATAATTTACGCATTAAGTTCTTTCTTTAGTTCTGCTAGTTCTTTCTTTACGTTTTTACTTATAGCCAGTTTCTCTATCCTTAACCTATCACGTTCTATTATCTGTGCCATATCTTTCAATTCATCGACCATACGATTATTTGACAGTTTATCCTTCCCAAGCTGTGCTTCTTTCTCATCTAGCTTCTTTTCTCTTGCATCAAGTTTTCTCTGCTCCCCTTCTATATTATCCCTTATAGCATTAAGAGTTTTAAGCCTTTCCTGATACTCAAGCCTATCCTTTGTAGCCCTTTTCATTTTCTCGGCAATTTCGTCTCTTGTCTTTTTTGCCTCTACTATAAGTGTCGTTAATTCGTCAGATTCCTTTGCTATCCTGTTTTTATCAGCCTCAAGAGACTTTTCTTTCTTAAACAATCGATCTGCTTCCTGCTTCATTTTTATTGTATCTTTATTCAGACTATTATATCCGCTAGAGACTTTAGCCTTTTCTGTATCAATAGACGCTTGTTTATCCTTAAGTTCTGTATTTTTCTTTAAGAGTTGTTTTTCCTTTTGTACAATTGCCTTTTCACGCTCTTCAATACCGACTTCCTTTGCATCTATCCGCGCTTCTTTTTTCTTCAGACTTTCTTCAGCGTTTATTATTGATACCTTATGATCCCTGACATCTATTTTAGCTTCTGCAATTTCTTTGTTAAGTCCTTTCAAATCTCCTTGTGCGCTTTTAAGTTCACGTTCAATAGATAGCAATGATCGCTTACTCTTCACTATGTTATTAGTAATAGAAGTCCTTGTTTTCAGCAATTCAGATTGCTCAAGTTTTAGCTTTTTAATCTCGGCCTTTATCGCCTCAAGTTCTTTCTTCTTATCCATATAGCCTCCTACGGTAACACCTCAGTCCGTTTAATTGTTATGTAAACTACACCTGTTACATTTGCATTGGTACACTCTACTTTTATTTCATCGCCTGCTCTGAAATTACAATCCCCTGATGGTCGGAATACAAAGTTTTGTTCAGCTATCATAGAGCGTTTAGCAATAATATGATCGTATGTAGCGCCTGCGCTTGACGTACGAGTTATTGTAACAGTTTCAGTTATATTAACCGATGCTTTTAATATAACTTCATCTACCTTAAAGGATCTATTGCCTGATGAACTTTCATAAGATAATGCCCCAGCTGTCAGATCCTGTGAAGACGTTAGATCAGGTTTTAACGATCTTATTGCTCCCATAGATTATTGCCTTACAAAATAAAGTATTGTTTGAGAAAATGCACCTTGCTGAACAACTAAACCATTCACTATTTTTTTAGGACGCATAAACCTCTCTCCAGCACTCCCGCCTGTTTTAGTTTGGGCTTCTTTCTCTCCTAATTTCTCTCCCGTTAGAAGAACGTCTGTTCCGTCAAATACTCCTATAACGATTTCTGAAGAGGCTTTTCCTTCAAGGGGTAATACTTCATATGCAGTAAGTTTATCTATCCCTGGTCTAATACTACCTGTAGGGATAATTGTTGTTTTGCTAGTTGCAGTATCATTTCTCATACTCGCATTTTGATATGAATATTCCTGTACAGCTGTCGGGTTTTGTGCATAACTCATCATAGGAACTAACGCAATTCCTATCACTAATAGGGCAATCAATAAACCTTTTTTCATACACTCCTCCTTATTCCCTCTGTAATACATAATGTTCCAAGTAACAAATATGGTCCTGCCTTAAAAGGCACATACATCGTAATCTGAAAAAAACAGGCTAATACTATCATCGTAAATCCTATCACCACAGGTTGTATACCTATCTTCTTAAATGAATCTATTATAAACCAGACCACTAACATCAACATTAGCGGCCCGAGATCGCTTGCAATCGCAAAATAATCACTCTGCCTATAAAGCCAGCCATAATTATTATTTGTTACCCATGTATAGTTCGGGTCTAAATATGGAGAAAATCCATTCCCGAATACTGTAGCAAGCCAGGGCTGCACCTTATCTGATATATGCTCTCCCACAAACCTTTTAAGAAAAGGCGATAACTCTATTCCTGGAGATACTATATCTTTACCAACATATTGCACAGGGCTATAAAACGCTTCTTTTATTAACTGCCACCATACTTTAGGCCGGTAAGAGAACTTAAAAATAATCCATTTAAAGTTTAAGACAATACCAATAATGCCTACCATGCTTATAGGTAATGCCCATTTACGATATAACTTTGAAAATAAAAGGTATATAAATAAAGCTAGGCCAAGTGCGGCTGTAGTTGTAACAGCTCCTGTTCTGGATAAATCATCTATCCAGGGTAATATACTTATAGGAAGTAAAAAGAATATGAATTTTATATTCGTTGAATAGGTAACTACAGTTTTTATAAATAAGGCAGCAAAGAATATATACAGAAATCCCTCTAACATTAGATAAAAGTTTCGGTAGAGGGTTGTACCTGATGAGGGATAAATCTCAAAGCTATGAATGAATACATTAACTAAAGACCATATAACGAGTAAAGTAAGGGGTAGACTTCTATACTCACGTTTCGGTTTCATGGATAGGCTATAAGCCACTAGAAACGCGGCATAAAAGACCATAAAAATTGATCTATCTCTATCGCCATGTATCCAAGGAACTATTGCAAATACAGCGACAGACAAATCAAACACACTAGGTCTGGGGGTAAAGAATTTCTTTAAGTGATTGAGCATGATTTCCTTTTAGGATTGGGAGGAGTTTTTAGACTCCCCCCAATTCAGTTACTATAGATTATCCCTCAACTTAAGGGTTTAATCTCTCATACTCAATCGTTACAACTGTCCATGCACCTTGAACAATAACTAAACCGTTTACGAGCTTCATAGGTCTATCAAATGCCTTGAAAACCGTATCAGCATCGTTCGATTCTAATTCACCTTCAAGGGTTTTGTTCGTTGCCGCACCAATTGATGCTGCATCATAAATAGAACAAACCACTTCTCTTGAAGTTGAACCAATGGGTATTCCTGCAGCTCCACTAGCATTTGCTGTCATACCAGATACTTCATATTTAATTATTCTGTGCTTTCCAGGTGCCAGATACGCTCGATCTCCTATCGATGACGTAGTAGGGAGAGCCTTAGTTATTTTATTTGCAGTCATATTGACTGAATTGTATATTAAGGAATCCCTAACTTGTGAATCAGCCATTGCCGGTAATGAAAGTCCAACCAACAAGGCTATTACTACTATCATACTGAATAACTTACTCATGCTTTTCCTCCTTCTTGCCTTTGTTGGTTTCGATTAGAGACCCGTTGATCCAAAACCACACCGCCAACCTCTTGCATTACAATCATAAAGCATTCTGCCTTTGAAATTGTAAAGCTCAAGATCTTCATCAATCCATGATGTGTAATGCGGTTTCACCTGCCAGTCGAATACCAAGAACCCTAATGACTTGTAAATGATATACCATGCTGCGTCTGATCCGCCAAGAGCCGCGTTTAGATACTTCCACTCTATCGGAGTGTATCTACCTGCAAAGATGTTTATATCTCTGTTCTGCGTTCCTGGTCTGTCCTGGGCTCTATCACTTAGCGTCCTCATAACCATACCCTTTAATGCAGGCGGGTATAATATAATCGGGTTCTCCGGAACTTCTATAGGTACACCATCTGGTGCAAAGAAGTTATCCGACATCTGTTTTTCTGCTGCCTCCAAGTTGTCATGCGAGAATGGCCCATCAAGTAGATTGTCATAAGTTATACCAGTCTCTTCTCTGTTTTTTGGATGGGCGTTACTAAACAAAAATTGCCCATCAGGACCTGCGACAGTAAAACCATTGTAAAGAATGCTTGCGGCTTTCTTTTCAATGTTCATTCTTGCGCCTCGGCCCATCTGCTTTGCATCGTCCTCTTTAGACAGTAACGCGTATTCGTCCTGGTCTACTGCCTCGTAACTCACCGAGAGTTTCTTCCATCTTTTTGCAGGTGTTAGCGTCTGCACATATCCCTGCACAGGTGTAGAATATCCACCTGCTCCGCCTTCTGTTGCATCTGTCCATTCCCCTAATCCACTCAAGTCATCCATCAAATAATCTTTGCTTGAATCTTCAATGACTTTATAAACCTGCGGCATTACTTGAGTATCTTCGGAGAAGGTAGATAGCATGAAATCATCGTAAATCGGAGTGTATAATTGTGCTACTTGTCCTCTTGTTAGTGCCATCTTTGTCCTCCTTCGTTAATGAACCACCTTAATTTTCCAATTACTTACCAACTACGTTTAGTCTGTCTGTCTGAATCGACCTATTGCGTAGCCGAAAGTATTTGCTGCTACTGCCGCAGCCGATGTGTCAATTTCCTCAACGTAGAATCCTGGGCCTGTTGCTATCGTAGTATCTCCTAAGTCAATGGTGTTAACAGACTGTAAGTCTACGAGAGTTCCTATTGCTGCTTCTGTAATAAGTGCTGCTTGTTCAACTGGTACACTAAACCTCACATTGTAAGTGTGGGGAATAATTAAACAGTTTAGAGCGCCTAACGCACCACTACTATTATCACAAGCCTCTGCCGCTACACCCAAAAATCCAACCACAAATGATGTCGTCGCATTAGTCGCGCCTGTCGAATAATGGATTGCATCACCTTTGGCGATGTTAACGGAAGCTGCTGCAGCAATAGAAATGAGCCCTGTCGGAGCTACATTATCTATCGGGTAAAATCCCGCTGCCTGATATTTCACTAATGTTGCCATTTTTCCTCCTCCTTTTATGCTATAGGATATTTAATCTTCGATGGTAAGTCATATTTCTTTCTATCCTTATGCATCCAATCGTTGCAATTCTGGCAGGGAACAGGTGGTTCTTCGGTCTTCAAGTAAACATTCTTATAGCTACATTGACCGCAGATATAGAATCTTGTCTGATTTTCTTTAACTCGTCCCATTTGCTCCCTTGATGTGTGATCGCCTAGCTTTAAGTTCGGCGAGACGCTTTTTTGACATACCAACTTTTTCCAGTATTTTGCTTTCCCGCTCGGCTAATTCTGACTTAACCTTTACAAAAGTGTCAACGCCTTCCCTTGAAGAATCGATATTCTCTTCATCGATATTAGCTAACCTCTGCCTTTCGGCTTCAGCAGCCTCTTCACGAATCCGAGCTTCCCGATCCTCATCTGACTCCTTATCTTTTTTAGGTGCTGCCTTTTTACCAAGACGTTTCTCCATCTCTTCGACTACAAGAGTAGGACCATTCTTAGAAAGTAGGTACTTATTCGGATTCTCTGCAATAATCTCTTTCGTTATACGAAGTTTCTCATTCTCTTTTATGAGAATCTCCCCGATTTCCGTTTGAGATTTACCTTGCTCAGCCAATTCCTTTTGACGAGCTACAATATTCAGTTCTGGATGTTTCTTATATATGCTAGGCATAAGTTTATCGTGATGCTCTATAATCGCTTTCGCTGTCTTATCAGCATCTTTATTGATTTTATCGTTCTTCCGTTCACTTACACGCCTTTGTGATCGTTCAATCAACCACTCTTGCGCGCCTGCATAATCGTCTGACAAAAAACTATCCAGTTCCTCCGTAGTCATTTCCCTACGCTCCGTTCTTGGCTTCTCTTTATCTTCTTCAAGATACTTCTGTATGCGAGCATGTTCAGCTTTCTTTAGCTCATCCTTTTCTGCCTTTATAGCCTCTTCTTTGGGTTTGTTTCGTTCCTCTTCCCTTTCAGCCTCAAGAGTAGTGAGCTTTCCTTCAAGCTCTTGGATCTTGCCTTGATCCGCGTCTTTATCACGCTTCAAGTCTTTAATCTGTCCATGTAATTCGTTAATACGAATTTCCATCTTCTCTTGAGGAGTACGGGACTTTTCCCGTTCCTCTTTGGCTTTGACTAACTCCTGCTTACGTTTCTTGCCTTTTTCATCAAGTTTATCATCAGCAGTAGTCATCAATTCGGCATCTTTTTGAGCTTGGGCTTCAGCATCTTCCCTCTTCTTTACTTTCTCTGCTTCTTTGGCCTTTAGATACTCTTCCGGTGATGTGCCGGCTTTAGCAGCGGCCTCTTTAACTGCCTTATCTTTATTGGCTTTATCTATTTCAGCCTGTTTAGCTTTCGCTATTTCTTCTACAGTTTGTTTTGCCATTTTATTCTCCATCGTACCATAGCTCTTTTTTACCAGTAGAACTAAGCAGAACTGTGTGGGTGATGAGTCCACGATACATCATGCCATAGCTTTTAGGAGAAGCTAAGTAACCTCTATATCAATCTACTCTTTCTTAGTAGATTTACCTTTCGTTGGTGCTTTCGTTTCTTTTCTCTTTGCCTTTCGTTCTGCTGCATACTCCTTAACTTTCTTATCATCTTCGATTAAAGCATTGATAGTTTCAACTGCATCTGCTTTCTTCATATACTTTAACTCAGGAGTATCCGGCATTCTAACGATAGGTGGCAACTTCTTCTTTGGGGTTGGTAGCCTTGGATTATCTGCCATGTTTAATCACCTCCTTTTCCTAATTCTTTCTTTAAGGTTTCTATCCTAGTCTTTATCAAATTCGTAATATGGTCCATATCTGCGCCAATAGCTCTTTGTTCTCCTGCTTCTCTATCCTGATGCCCTCTTAATAGGCGTAGGGCTTCTTTATAGCTATGATCTCTATGATTTGCTAGTATGATGTACAATTGCCTTAAAAAGCCTAGATTTACCCCTTCCAACCAATCTTCAAGCTCTGCACGTAAGTCTTCTTTCTCATTCCTTGCCACTATTACCTCCTGCCCTTTGGTTCACTATTCCCATAGCCAACCTATCTGCCATCATCTGTTGCTGCATATTCCTTACAAATTGCTGGAACTGGACTTGTACTTTGAACAGATACTTATCAAATATAGGCTTATACTCTGGATCTAATTCATGGTAATCCCTATCCCTCTTTTGCATATGGAACTCTAAACGCGCCATAGGATTTCCTGTCTCCGGTGGATCAAACTCTTCTCCTTGTGATATTCTTGTCCACTCATCTTTTAAGCCTGAATTATCTTCTGGCCCAGCTTGAGGCTCTGGACCTAAATATCTTTCAGGATTAGGGAATCCCATTACCTTAGCTGCATCAGCGTACAACTTATAATTTCCTTTTGGATTCACCTGCGGTTGTAACCATATAGCTTGCGGCAGTTTCTCTAATGCCCACATCTTAGTCTGCCTCTCAAGCATCTTTGATCCTGCAGTTAAGTCTTCAGATAATACTGCACCGTAGTTACCTCTTAGAGATTCAATTGATAAGTTACGGAATAACCTCTTTCCATTATCGCCTAATACTCTATCCCCTAACTTTGGCGGCGCTTTGTCCTGATAAAGTTGTACCCACATAGTTATGGCTTCACCAAACTCTTCCAATATACGCGCTACCCATAAACCAAACCGCGTTTCTGATTTCTCATTTACTATTGTATCCCTAGTAGCTGTTCCTGATATGCCTCTCTCACTCGTTAAAAAGTACGACGCTGCACCAGTTAGTTTTTCTATAACTTCAAATATGATTCTTATATCACTTTCTGCCCATGCCATAGACCGCTGAATATTAGGAAACATTACATTTTCGTTTAATGGCCCATCTGCTATTGGATATAACGTCATAGGTGTTAAAACATACTCCTGTTGGTTATATCCTTCTTTTGGAACATAAAACCCAAACGGGCAGTTCGTTACATATTGGAAATCTGATTTTTGGTTATAAACATTATT
>Ga0209986_10002756_pt1 | contig 15788 bp, 11 predicted proteins | sample BlataG_FD_183168 | JGI IMG/M metagenome (GOLD analysis project Ga0209986, IMG submission 183168) | Deep subsurface microbial communities from Black Sea to uncover new lineages of life (NeLLi) - Black_00105 metaG (SPAdes) (version 2) | ecosystem: Environmental > Aquatic > Marine > Oceanic >...
GGGTAATGGTTAGGGAGAGGGAAGGGATGGTGCACGGGTGGGTGAGCGGGTGGGGATTAATTGATGTGGAAGGAAAACGTACCAGTAGATGCACCATAGCCTCATTTTCTCTGAATCCTTTTTCTGGAAGTCTTTAAAGCATGAATAAGCCGGCCAGGCATAGCCAAGAACCTATAGAGAGCGAGGGACAGGAGGGAAAAGAGGAATGGGTGTTAGGAAAAGGTTCATACTATTTGCGCGCGCTGAATGCTAAAATGAGGATGTTATGTAGCACTTATTGATTGCAAGTCTTACCTGAATGGCGACTTTGCAACTAAAGTCACCAAGCATACTTTAGAGAGAGTAAATTATTATTTATTAATGTGGAGATCCAAGATCTGAGAGCTCTAGAACGTCTGGACTGTCTTCACGCTTATGTTATTACATTCATAATCAATTGGTGTAAAATGGGTCATGATATATCGCTTTTCTATCTCCCCCACGTTTTTAAATAATGAAATGACGTCGAAGAAAGGAAGGGACATCATCGTCGCACACCACCTTTTCCTCTCCTTCTCAACTCAAATACCCCTTGCAATTAGGAGCCCCACATGTGCACGCCATACTCTCCTCTCCCTCCACCACCTCAAACCTATAATTATACGTCAACTCCTGCCCAGCAGCCAGGTCATACCTCGCAAAGAATGCCAATCTCGCCTCCCCACCTCCAGCCCCCACCTCCAACAACCTTGCATACAGGCTGGGACTACAACTATGATTCGTAAATCTAGATATAGTGCCACTTTGTGTGCTATCCAGTACCACCTCTCCATCTATATCAAATAAATAGCAATCCTTACCCTCTGCTCTGTATTGTTCCTCTCTCTTGTCTGCCACACTCTTCCTCAGCAGGGTCCCTCTGTACTCCGCCACCAGCGCGTCTTGAGGGATGGGGGTCTTGGCAAATAACCCCCAACCATGAATGCCACTCTTACCAAAGGTCAATCTGTGTCTCTCAGTCATGTTTGCTAGCTCTAGTTTTTGTCTGAGGCTGATGGGAGGTGCTCTGGAGGCCTGTCGTGTTTGGTAGCCCACCGACACGACTGGCCCCACTGCCTTCATAGCGACAGCAGCAGCAGCAGCAGTGTTGATGTTGTTGGATATGTCGCCTCCTACGAGATCAATATTAGCATCGACAATATCTTCATGGATACGAGGCAAGTTAGGCTCACTGGCTATGAATATAGGTCGTCTTAGTAAAGCCAAAATACCAGCCCTATCACTATCATAACTGGATGGAGCTGCTGCATTAGCACTGCTACTAGAAGGAGTAGTAGTAGTAGTAGTAGTAGTAGTAGTCTTCACCCTTCCTCCTTGTTGTTGTTGTTGTTGTTGTGCTACAATTTCCTTCATTCTTTCCAATCTATAAGCAGCCCAATCTTCAGGAGTCCAGCATCTAGACAGGGGTAAAGAATCCAGAGTATTAGTAGGCTGTGGGCCACTAGTGACTAGAGCAGGACAGGCAGTGATGAAGGCCCTCTTTCCCCAGCTGGATCTATCGATATTAGCAGCAGCTTGTTGTCCATGTGACGCTGTCTTTCTCCTATTTGCAGTTACGGTATTTTTCCTTGACCTGAAACATATTGCACATGTGCATGTCGATTTGTGTCCGGCGAGTGCTCCTTCTCCAGTCTGCTCTTCACCATCGCCACCATCACTATCGCCAGTAATATAAATAGCAGTACCATTGGTGGTTGTAGGGAGAGGAGGGATCATGTATGAAGGCCTAGCGCTATTGGAAGTGATAGATGTAAATGAACGTCTTCTTGCATCTCTCTTCCTACCAACATCGCTGCCGTTGCCGCCGCTGCCGGCAGTCTTACCACCAGTTGGAGATGAGCTGTTTGTTCTTCTAATTGACTTGACACCACCAACACCAACACCACTTCTCCTTAGTATTGCAGTTTCAACATTCCTCTTTCTAAGCCATTCCTCCACTGTCTCTCCGAGACCACCTCCCTCTCCAAGGCCAATTCTCAATGTTTGTTTCCACCTCTTCCCATTGCCCCTTCTAGCCATACGTTCAAACACTCCTGGACTGATAAATACTCTACCACTATTACTACTATTACTGTTTTTGTTTTTGTTGTTTAATTCTACCAGGCAATTATCTAGGTGGAAGATTCCTCTGAGGTCGTTGCAGTACACTGGTACTGTCTTGGGGAGCTTCGTCTTGGTGTTCTTATTGATGACATTTCCTCCTCCTGCTGCTGCTGCTGCCGTTGTTTTGCCATCTACCACATTCTCTCCACCACCACCATCATTACTATCATTATCATTATCAGATGATGCAGCCTGGGTCCAATCCACAACATGATCTTGCATACGAGCCAGTGGCAACCACCCAGATCTCCCATCACTAAACAATATAAAATGCGAATTATCTTTTTCTCTATGATGCTGGATAATTCCATAATAGAAACATGCATCCTGTTTAGACCATACCCCTACTTTTAGTCCTTTGGTAGCTGGTCCAAGTGAGGCGTAGGTTTTTAGGTGCGGCGGAAGGGGTGGAGGTTGACTTGGGGCTGAAGGAAGAGGAGGGGGAGGACATCCAGTCTTCTCATCCCCTTTGTCCTTGTCCTTCTCTCCTCCTGAGGACAACCCCAGTAGTTGCAATCTATAACTGCAAAACTCAGCATGTAGATCAATCCATTCGCTTGTATTGTCTTGAGGGTATGCAACACAGTGTCTGTTGGTATCCCGATTCCACCCTACTACTGAACATTCATACCACTCTGCATCTTCTGGCCACCAGATTCTTAGACTATATCCAACCAGCTCTGTAGGGGTCTTGTTGAATATTTTAACAATGGTGGAGGTGGGGGCTGGAGTGAGGGTGAGGGCGAGGACGGGCAGGGGTGGAATAGCTGGAGCAGGTTGTTTTTGCTGAAGCAACAATTCTGCTTCTTCTTCAAGATGTTTTTCTTCAGCTAATTCTTCCGTAGCTTTGACCAGCTCATTCCCTTCCAAAGCACCATCACTGCTATATTTTCCTTTCATTAACACTTCTCCTTCATCGTCTTCTTCTTTCATCTCTGGTAGTGAGGCTACTGCTACTTGATCTATTAGGTCATCCATCACTGCAGCCACATTATGCATCACTGCCTCCTCCTCGTCCTCCTCCTCGTCCTCCTCCTCGTCCTCCTCCTCTCCATCATTGTCATCATCCTTCTCTTCCTTTTTTATAGTGGTCATCAATGAGTCTCCTCCATTTACACCACCATTACCATGTCCATCAGTACACGTACCAGGGATCCAAAAGCCTACAACACTACCAACCCCCGTCCCCGTCCCATGCGTTTCTCTCTGCCAATCAACAGAATACAACGACGTAGCCTTGGATGCTCCTCCCCTGCTCACTGGCAACACTGCCTTCTTGGGGAGAGGACTTATTTTGTAAGGCTGCCCATTGTAACATTTGGGACCAATACGATGTCGACCAATGACAGCTAGAGGAATGGCGGTGGTTTGGTGCCACATGATGGGCATGGCTTGAAGAAGATGATGATGGTGTCTATCATCGTCATTATCATCTATTTTGACAATACCAGGTTGTTGTTGTACTGCTGTCATATGTTGCTGTATCTCAAGTGAAGCATTATGTAATGCCTTGTTGCTATGTCTTTTGCAGTATTTGTTCGTTTTGACTTCTCCAGAGGGTAAGTCTAGAGAAACTATCAGGTTTCCGTTCATTCTGGCGCAGAGAGGATGGAAGGCAGCGTAACATGTGTCACATTGGACCTTGGCTCCCATGGTTTGCTTGCAGATGCTGCAGCTCATTTGCCACCTGTCTTTGGGGATGGACATTACTCCCTCTACTGGTTCCATTTCTTCACTGTTGCTTACTGTTACTTCAGGGAGCCACTGGAGGCAGGCGATGTGGACCCAGAGACCTGGGATTGTTGCTGGTTTGAGTGCTCCTCCTACTACTGGACATAGGCAGCATTGTGGCAATGATGATGATGGTGGTGATGCTAATGCTCTTCTTCCTCCTGCTGCTCCTCTAGTACTACAACTACTACTGCCATTATTGTTATTATTATTATTATTATTATTATACGGCAGCATCATGGTAACTTCACAACCACGACAAAACCAAGGTTGCTCGGGATCAGGTGCATCCATTATACCATAACATGACTGATGTACTGCTACTCCACAGCAGTCACATGTGATTAGCTGGTCATAATCAAAATCTGTATCTCCATCACAGGCGTTGCATCGTTCAGCTGAGAATCTGGCATATATGGGAGTGAAATTACCATTTTGACCATCTCGCCATGGTGCATGTTGTTGTTCATTACTATTGTTTTTGTTGTTGTTATTATAAATTGGACGGGAGGAATCAGGAGCCCCATGCTGAAGAGCATAATATTCATCAAATGATTTCAGTTTTTGGGGAACTTGACCAATGTAGCCATTACCACCACCAAGGTCAACTTCTTCTCTAGAAGCTAGTCTATTTCCTCCACGGGGAATGGATGATTGTTTCTTCAGACTTCCAGCATTATCATTATGTCCTACATATTCTTGTGGCTGATACCTCTCTCCCCATCCTCCTGGTGCCAATGATGGTATATTGTATCCATTATTGGCAGTACTGCCACTACCACTACTAGGAGCCAGACCATCCTCAAACCCTTTGACAAGTAACCATTCATGAACAGTCATATTACTATAATTCCCCGGACACTCAGGACAAGACCCTGGCAGGACTGTAATGCTCCTCCTCCAGTCAGCTATGTGACCCATCCCACAATGGTGCTCCCATGTTGTGCATGTCATGACTCTGGTGTAAGCTGGTTTGGTTTTGCATGTGGGGCAGTGACAGATGACATCACCGTCTGCTATGTAGAATGTTCCTTTTATTCCAGCACATAGCACATCTACTCTATGGCTGGCAGTTGGTACTGCTGCAGCTCTCTTTTTGGAACGAGCAATTGTTGTGGCAGCAGGACCTTCAGCTGGACGTTTCCTAATACCTTCGTACCCACTACCATACTGTTGCAGTTGTTTTTGTTGCTGTTGGTTGTTTTGGTTGTAATACATGTTATTATTACTGGTGTTTGTATCATATTTCTGTTGTTGCGGTTCTTGTTGAGGCATGGCACCACCCCAACCAGATGGACCTCGGTGTTGCTGCGTTTGATATGTTGATCTGGCTGCTATAGCTGCTGCTGATGCTACTGCCTGTTGTAATAATGTTAAAGGTGGCCTTACTCCTCCGTTATTGTTATCGTTTGGATACACAGCTTGTTGATGTTGTCGATAAGGGTTTGGTTGAGGTAGATACCCTTGCTGCTGCTGCTGCTGCTGCTGCTGCTGTTGATGATGATGATGAGCAGGAGCAGGAGCGAAAGGACGTTGATGTATACCAGCAGCTGCTGCTGATAGTCGCTGGGATTGGGTGAATTGATTTATTTGAGGTTGTTCAATACCGGCAGCCTGTGCCATCCTTTTTAAATTGATATACTGAAGTTGCATTTCATCATACATACGCTGAGCATTTTTATATCTCTCCACATCTTGGCGAGCACTGGCTTCATAGGGGGCCTTGTCTTCTGGTTTGAGATTTCTCCACGCTTCTTCAATGATGGATGCAAATTTAGAGGTGTTGATGAGATCAGCTGTGATGCCATATTGCCTGTGGGGAAGGATAGAGGGTGAAGGGGGGGAGAGGGTGAGTGAGGGAAAGGGGGGAGAGAGACGGGCAGGGTATACAAGGCTTAGTGTGAAGAGTATGAGGGAATCATGACTATCTGGGTGCCTTTTGAAGGACATAGTGTACTGTCTATGTGCCTCTGTAATCAGATGTAGCTTTAGAAGCGAGAAACCCGTGGATTCACCTACTTTTGAAGAGATGCTTCAAACAGATCAAAAGCTGAGACCCGTTGTTTAGGTGCAGAATTGGTCAAAGCTTGAGCGGTTTGTTCAAGTTTTAGTCTAATAGCAGTCTTAGCGTCGAAACTCGATGCTGCCATATCAGGACTATTTATGAATTTCAGGTTTAGCAAAGATTCTTATCGGAACCTGCTTGGACGAATTGCCAAATTATACATCATATTTGATGCCTATACTTTTGAAAAATACGAAAACCATAAGGATGCTAAAAGTGTTGTAAAACTCACCATTTTATAGTCTTTTCATAAACTATCAACGAGCGACGCGTCGACGTCGCTGGGAGTTTGAAAATTACATGAACTCCTCTCCAACATCTTACAATTTGGAAATAGCAACTCATCATAATGCAGCATCTCAGTCGAATACCAGCCATACTAAAGAGACCTTTCCACATCCCAAGATCACTTGAACCAAAATGTGCAAGACATTTTTTTACAAATCTCACCCGAGTTTCTCGCCATCTACACGCAACCTCTGACCTCATAATCATTGGCATCGAATCTAGCTGTGACGACACTGGTGTTGCTGTCGTTACCAGCGATGGCAGAATCCTCGGCGAATCCCTCGCCACTCAAGCCGACATCCACGCTGCCTGGGGTGGTGTCGTTCCCAAGCTCGCCCAGCAAGCTCACGCTTCTGCCATAGACGGTTGCATCCACCAAGCCTTATCTCTATCAAACATTTCTTCATCAGACTTATCCGCTGTAGCAGTCACCATCGGACCAGGTCTCAGCCTCTGTCTAAGGGTCGGCGTTCTTGCTGCTAGACGACTGGCTGCCACTCACAACCTCCCTCTCATCCCCATTCATCACATGGAGGCACACGCCCTTGTTGCCAGATTACCATCCTCCTCATCATCATCATCCAAGCAACACAATAAAGAAGAAGATAATAGTAAAAATACTCAACACCACGGTGACAATAATGACACATCCCCAAATCAACAACAACAATCTCAACCTCAATTTCCCTTCCTCTGTCTCCTGGTATCTGGAGGACACAACCTCCTAGTTATAGTTGAAGGGGTAGGCAAATACATCCAGTTAGGAACTACATTAGATGATGCTATAGGAGAAGCGTACGACAAAGTAGCTCGTTTAGTTGGACTGGCTCCCATTCCATCTGGAGGAGCAGCGTTAGAGCAGTTGGCACTGCATGGAGATCCGCGGTCGATACCGTTGACCATACCACTAAGGAAGAGAAAGACGTGTGATTTTTCGTACGCTGGATTGAAAACTGCAGTCAGACTAGCTACAGAACAACACCTACCATCACCGTCATCATCAGTATTAGGAGGGGGAGGGTTGGTGGATGTAGAAACGATGCTATCAAAAGAAGATTCCCAAATAAGAGCGAATATTGCCGCCTCCTTCCAGGAAGCAGCAGTTGTCCACTTGGAAGAACGAGTCACCAGAGCACTCAACTGGGCCCTAGACACACACCCTGATATCAAGCATCTAGTCGTAGCAGGAGGTGTAGCGGCAAACAAGGTTGTTCGAAGTAGGCTAGGAGCAGTAGCTGAGGGGGTAGGGGTGGAGTTGGTGTGCCCTCCTGGGAAGCTGTGTACTGATAATGGTGTAATGGTGGCATGGGCGGGGTTGGAGAAGGTAATGGCTCCTGGAGGAGCGGCGTTGTTGGTGATGACGATGGGACATGAGGAGGAGGAGGAGGAAGAGTGGGTGGATTTGAGACCGAGGTGGCCTTTGACTGAGAAGAGAGATGCTCGATGTGATGCACTGTCATTGAGGAGTGCTAAGAAAGTGAGGGTATTTCCTGCTCTTGATAAATGAACCTGGACGTAGGCAAAATACATTGGCTGTTGTTGAAATGAGGTTGGAGCTCCTCTCTCTCTCAAATGCTTTAGGAGAGTCGGCTGATGTACACATTTCTTTAAGAATATAAAATTAGTCCAGGACCGCAGTGAGTGATCTAACAACTCAAATATATATCATCGTACCACTGAGGGTTTCCGAATATGCTGAATTTCAATGGTGGCCATTTCGGGCCATCCCGTATATTTGCCGCACTGGGATGCCTCCTTTTGATAGCTTTGCAACTATGCATCACAGTACATGCCGTAGATGGGTACGTAGTGTTTGCACAAAATTCAGATACGGGAGCATTTTGACACGTGTCAAATTTCTAATCAAAAACCTGAAAGGCATTCTCTTGGCCTTCCATTCGAGCCCTTTGAACATTTTATTCTTGATGATGCCATCAATACTAACCCCTTTCTTCCAATCATTGCAGGATTTCCAACAAAGCCTTGGTAAATGGTGACTATCGACTCTACAATATTGGTCGAGAGGGAAACAATTGCCCTTTGCAGACCTATCTCAGAAGAAGTTGCTCCAAGAGTTCTGTTTCTATAGGGAAAAAACCACCTGCAGGAGGTGCATTTTGGAATATTAAAATCAAGAATGGCAAGGCAATCCTCAGAGTTAATACTGGTGACTCCCAATGTGGCGCCATAAACGGCCTCGCTGTCACTAAATCTTGTGGCTTGAAATTGGAGAGAGTGGCTACTGAGTTTAATCTGGAGGCAGTCAAGGGCACAACTGACAACTTTACTATAAAAGTATCCAATCCCACAGATAAATGCAGTTCAACCATTTACCTGGGTGCCCCTCAGAGCTGTGATTCTTCTGATGTGGTATTGTTCACCAAAAAGGAAGCAAATTTTAAAACTTTCAAGGCGTTTCAACAGTGGAAACTGATTCCAGATACCCCTTTAGATCCTTGTCCATCTCTCCAAGGAGCTAGTTGCAAGACATCTTCTACTAGTGTCTGTGCCAAAGATGATGCAAAAAAGAGAGCATGCACCAAGGCAGCTCCAGGCTATTATCTTGTCAATGATTTGACTAGAGCTTGTACTCCTCAGCTAAACTGTGTCACTTCTGGAAGCACATGCTTGGCTGCTAGTGGATTGACCGATAAATTGACTTGTACAGCTCCCAAGGCAGGCAATTTCATAGGCAGTGGTGTTGTGAAGCCATGCATTTCTCAGCTAAACTGTGTCACTTCTGGAAGCACATGTTTGACTGCCACTGGGTTGACCAATAAATTGATCTGCACAGCTCCCAAGGCAGGAAATTACCTTCTTAAGGGTGTTCCAACAGCTTGTACTCCTCAGCTAAACTGTGTCACTTCTGGAAGCACATGTTTGACTGCCACTGGGTTGACCAATAAATTGACTTGTACAGCTCCCAAGGCAGGCAATTTCATAGGCAGTGGTGTTGTGAAGCCATGCATTTCTCAGCTAAACTGTGTCACTTCTGGAAGCACATGCTTGGCTGCTAGTGGATTGACCGATAAATTGACTTGTACAGCTCCCAAGGCAGGCAATTTCATAGGCAGTGGTGTTGTGAAGCCATGCATTTCTCAGCTAAACTGTGTCACTTCTGGAACCACATGCTCTGCTGTAGCCACTTATACTACAAAACTGACCTGCACTGCAGCATCCCAGGGATACTATCTGGAAGCCGGTATTCCAAAGCAGTGCACCAAGCAGACTAACTGCATTACAGCCGGTGATACTTGTCTAACTGCTTCCGGATTGACTGAAAGCCTTACCTGTACTGCTGCAGACCCAGGCTATTACCTTGATAGTGGAGTCCCATCAGAATGCACAGCAACATGCGGCAGTGACAGCGTCCTTGACACTAGCCCATGTACCGGAACCACCACTACCAATGGTGCAGTCTGCGCCGGACTGGTGCTCGTCTTTAACACCAACCTAGGCACTGCCGACAAGACTGTGGGAATTGCTCTTGGTGGCACTGTGAATGTTGTGGTGGACTGGGGTGATGGAAAGACAGATACATACACTAGTAGTGGGGTAAAGACCCATGTGTATGATGCTGATGGTATATATAAGGTTAACATCACAGGTTCTATGACTGCATACGGTGCTGTCAACGTGACTGGAATAACGAAGCTTATCCGTGTAGATGCTTTTGGAAACCTTGGTATTACAAGTTGGGAATATGGCTTCTTCGGAGCATCAAATCTCCTGAGTGTGCCATCAACCCTACCAGCTGGCGCCACCAAGTTGGACAGTATGTTCCTTTTAAATACTGTTTTCAACTCTGACATCAGTGAATGGGATGTCTCTACAGTCACAAGTATGAAATCAATGTTCTTTGCTGCACAAGCCTTCGACCAAAATTTGAATAGCTGGGAAGTGGGCAGTGTGACTAATATGGAATCAATGTTTTCTGTTGCAGCAATCTTTAATAGTGACATTAGTAGTTGGGATGTCTCAAATGTTACCAATATGAAGTCAATGTTCAATAATGCTGCTAAATTCAACCAGGATATCAGCGGATGGGAAACTGGAGCAGTGACAGACATGGAGAGTACATTCCAGCAGGCCTCTGTATTCAACCAAGACCTCAAGTCTTGGGATGTCTCAAAAGTTACCAATATGAAGTACCTGTTCTCCAAAGCTGTAGCATTCAACAACGGTGGTCAACCCTTGACAGCCTGGAATGTGGCTAGCGTGACCAGCATGGAGGGAATTTTCCAGGAGGCAAAAGCCTTCAATGCTGATGTCAGCACATGGACTACCACCAGCGTCACCACGATGGCCAGCGCTTTCAGGGACACCGACATATTCAACCAAGACATTGGAGGCTGGGATACAAAAGCTGTCACAAGCATGGGGTTTATGTTTTATAATGCCAAGGTCTTCAGTCAAGATTTGAATCTCTGGGATGTGAGCAAGGTAACCAAGATGAATGGAATCTTCCAAGGTGCTAAGCTTTTCAATGGCAATATCGCAGATTGGGATACAACCTCTAATACAGACCTGACTAATGCATTTGCCAGCGCTGATGTGTTCAACCAGGACATCAGCAGGTGGGAGGTGGGCTCGGTAACCAGTATGAGTCAAACCTTTTATGGGGCCAAGTTGTTCGATGCTAATATTGGTGGTTGGAACGTTAGCAAGGTGACCGACATGAGCTATCTATTCTATGATGCAGCAGTGTTCAACCAGGATATTTCAACCTGGAATGTCAGTAGTTGCACCAAGATGAGCATGTTTTTTGCAGGCAACACGGCGTTTAATCAAAACATCAGGGGTTGGACGGTTTCCCAGGTAACGGAATGTGCAAATTTCCTCTGGAATACTTCCGTTTTGACCTGTGCCAATACCCCCGACTTTACCAAGGATGCATGCAAAGCGTATTGTGTGGCATAATGATAATGGATGTTTCTATAGCTACTGCTTTATTTTCATTTCTTCCTTCTTTATTTCTTGCTGCAGCAGATAACCTGCACATGCATCCATAGATACAGTCCATCATGTTTGGTGTTCCCTTTCTTTCAGCTCAAGTCCTTAAACCTACCCTTCCCCCAGCAAGCGTCAAAATGTCCTTACTATCTGGCTCTAATCCCATTGTCCAAAAATTTAGGTACATTTATGTCCCCATATTGTGCGTGTCCGTCTCATTTTGATTTGTTGATTATTTCCTTTCCCTTAGTTGTAAATAGTAGTAGATGATAATGTTGCTTCTGTCGTTGTTCAACACGGTCGTGGCGATTAATAATTTTCTTACACTTGATTTGAGTGATTAACAAGAAGATGTTTTCATATACCTGAAGGTACATGTACAGGTTTCCCAAACTTTTCGAACACCAATATAATCTTCCCCCCAACTCGCTATGTACCCCTTACTAATTTTGTCTAGAAGCCCTTCTTCTAGTCATTTTCCTCTCCAGTGATGGACTCCCCAACACTGTTGGAGCATCAAAATCATCATCAGAATCTTCTTCTTCTTCCTCTTCTTCCCCCTCCAGATACTGCTGCTGTTTACCATTCTGTCGCTGCTGTCGCTGAGCTTCCATCTGTTGCTCATGCAGTTCAGCTTGCTGCTGCTGAGCCAGCTGGTGCAGCTCCACCTGTTCTTGTCGTTGCCCTACTGTCATGGTTTTTATCCCTCTCCCAGATATGAGCTCTTCCACGGGGAAATATTTCACCTTAGGTGGGAGCTGTCCTTGAGCTTCTGCTAATTGCCTGCTTGTCATCACTCTTTGAGCTGCTCTGTTCCAGTCGTAGCCGGCTACTGGATCAACAGCAGGATTCACTACAACAGCTGCTCCTCCTTTTCTTCCTCTGGTAGATGATCTACGTGCACCGCTGGTGGTGGTGTTTGTGTTTGTGGTGCCACCCCCACTTCCTCCACTGATGAGGTCATCTGCGCTAGGTTGCTGCTCCTGCTGCGACTGATGCTGAGATGCAGGGGTGGTGGTATGAGTACCACCATCCAAGGAAGGAAGAGGGAGCACTGGAGGTACTATTGGATGTACTATATGTGGTGGTACTGGCAGTACCATCCCTCCTCGTGGAGCATGTGGTGGAAGAGCAGTGATCTTCACACCACTAGGTGGCGGTACTGGCGGTACTCCTCCATGGTGATAATGATGATGGGGAGGAAGAGGATGATGAGGGTGACCATGCTGACCTGCTAGAATTGCAGCTCCCAGTGATGATGATGGGGGGTGTGGTAGTGGTTGTTGTGATGGTGGTGGTGGATGAGGAGCAGGAATAGCAGATGGTGCTACACCTGATGATGTTGCTGCCCCAGCCCCAACCCCACCACCAGCAGCAGCAGTAGCAGTAGTAATGGAAGTAGATATCCATTGTTCTTGCTGTTGCCTTTGTAAATATTCTAAAGACTCAGCAGGATTGATCATCCTCTCTTTATGAATCTGCTTATCCAACATGATTTTTTGTCTCTTGAGACGCTCTCTTCTCTTGCACTGATCAACTAGCATACGGCACTGCTCTAGGTTGACACGCGCAATGTCTAGCATGTGTCTCTCCTGTAATCTGCCCTCTAGGGCTCTCTTGGCTGGAGCTAGAGGATCAGGACGGCGTCCTCTGCCTCCTCCTCCTGGACCTGCTCCTGGAGGACGACCTGGTCTCCTTGGTCCTACTGCACCACCACCAAAGCCACCGCCTCCTCCAGCTGCAGCAGGGCCAGATTGGCTGACCTTGGACGCCAGTTGTTTCAAATCTCTCTCTTGCTGACTAGGTCCATGCACAGCACAGTACACTTTGAACTGAGGTCGGCCTTGTGAATCGTTTCTGGCAGCCAAGTAGAGGCCTACATTTCTTGCACACAAGACGTGGAAGGCATGCTGACACTGGCCATGAGAACATTGCACTGGGGCGCCATCCTTGACTCCACACACCACACAGTTCAAACCTAATCTTTCTGGTTTGACGTTATCGAGCCCATCCACTACTGCAGGACCTTCACCTGGCCTCAAATAGAGTTCAGGAGTCCACATGGCACATGCTTGGTGAACCCAACTACTCCTATCCACCGTCTGCCTGAATGCTCCATATTTAATAGGGCACAGTGCACATTTCACATCTCTAGCTCCTCCACCCATCGGTTCATGCTGCATGGTGTGCCATCTGGGTGGTCTGATGTCATGCTGACTCTTCCCTGCCATTCTTTCTTCCTCTTCGTGGAGAGCACAAGGCCAGCACAGCCACTCTCCTTCAGGGACTACCGTCACATCGTAGCATCTCTGGTGAACGGCAACGTCGCACCTCTCACAGAAGATGATTTGGTTGGGAGCTTCACTGTGGCCGTCACCGCATACAGCACAGAAAGCTTCATCCTCTGGGCTTCTTTGAGCTAAAACATCATACAGCTCCTCTCCAGTCAAGATGGGGCCGTCTCCAGCTGGAGGAAGAGGAGTCCCGTCTTCAGCAAGCCCTCCTCCTGATCGTTGACCCAGCACTGGGTGGGGGGAATTGACAATTGCCAGTTGCTTTTGAGCCATTTCTTCTCTCAAAGCTGCAGCTTGCAATTCTCTATTCTGTTCCTGCTTGATGGCTTGCAGCTCTTTGGCCCAGGCTTTGACGTCTTCCTCTTCTTTGACTCTGACGCTTCTTTCTTCTGCTTGTCGAGGCAAGTCGTTCAGGACATTCTTCATTGCATATAACAAACGGGCTCGGTTCACAGCCATGACTGTAGCCAGCTCTGCTTGCAGTGCCACCATTTCTGCTGTTACTTCATCTTGAGGTACTGCAGCTAGAAGGAACGGATCTATACCTCCAGGTGGAAGACTCGGTTTCACTACTGCATCAGTAGCTTCTGCAACACATGCTGCGACTGCTGCTGCTACTGGATGCATTTGCCCTCCTCTTCCACCCCCACCCCCTCCTCCTCCTCCTTCTACACTTCCATTCTGTCGTGGAGTAGCACCTCCTCCACCACCACCACCACCACCTCCTTTCAATTTATTCTTTCCTAGTGCACTGGGAGGTCTTGGTGGATTCTTCCTTGTTCCTGCTAATATTGCGTAATTCAACTGACTCTTTCCTCTAGCACGTGCAGACCTTGCTACTGTTGCACCATCACCATCCTCACTACCACCATCTATATCCATCGCATCTCCATTAAGAGGAGCACTGGTGGTAGTAGTAATATCTTGAGGAGGAGGTCGTTGTGTACTGTGCGGCGTGTTATTATTAGTAGTAGTGACGCTAGTAGTGGCAGGAGTGTCATCTCCTACACCAGCAGCACTAGTAGCAGGTTGTTGCTGGTGCAATAAAGGGGCATTGAAATGGCTACTGTCTAGATGGGATGTAGCTTCTGTAGCAGCTTCTATCAAGTGATCAGGTACTTTACTTTCAAGTACCATTTTAATGTATGGGTGAACTCTCCCTGCTCTGGGGAAGGGAACGGGTTGAGCAAAGATAGCTGTTTGAGGAGCAGGGTGAGGTGACGTTGGTGATGGTGATGGTGATGCTGGTTGAGATGCAGCGGGAGTAGATTTTGCAGACTTGGATTTTTTATTAGTAGTATCGTCTTTACTAGCTGATCTTCTCCCCCTTGTGGTGGTATTTGAAGGAGCAGGAGGTTGGGATGGTGGTGCTTCACCACCCTTTTCCTTGCCCTCTTCTCCTTCTCCTTCTTCCTCTTCTTCCTGCAGCTGTTGATGGTGGTGGTTGTTTGTCCCATCATCATAGTCTTCCTTCTTTGGGGCAATATAGACAGGATTTGACAATGGTAACCAAAATGGAGGCATGGCATCTATATTTGTACCAAGTATCTTGCTTAATGTAGTGCTCTGGCTAACCAGCCAAGCTTCTACTTCCAAACGTTGCTCTGACTGTATAGTAGCCCCATCTTCCTCAATACCCTCATCATCATCAACCTTTTTATGACTACCACCTTTCTTCCCTTTACTATTACTTGTCGTCATAGTATTCCTCTCCTTCTTGGAAAGACACTCTTTGCAAGCATTTAACAGTGCCTTATCTAACCCTTTTGCATTACTACCACTGCCAGCACCTTTAGATTTCCCTTCCTTCATGTGAGTCAATTGCATAAGCTCCGTCAGTTGGATTGCCAATTGAGCCAATGTGACATCAGAAAGAGTTTCCATCAAGGTTGCCGTCGTCCTTGCTCCACCTCCATCTCCAGCAGTTCCCTCAAGTCCTGCTACATCTGGGGTGTACATTGCGTGAATAGCTGCTACTGATCTTGTTGACATTGGTGGAGGGGGAGGGATGATGATCGCTGGACTTCCTACTATTGCTTGTTGCTGTTGAGCATCCTTTTCAGTGTTATTGTTGTTGTTATTATGTTCACTCTGTCCTGCTACTCCAAGAAGGTTTCTGGTATCAGCAGAAGGAGGAGGAGGAAGATCAACGGCATCATCATCCCAGTCACCAAATGACGGAGCTTGTCTAGTTGCTGCCTTGGCTGCCAATCTGCTGCTTCTCTTCTCTGTGGATACATCTGTAGCTTGACCTACTGATAATACAGGCACAGCACTTGCTGGTGGCTGCTGTTGCTGCTGAGATGTGGGCGGGG
>Ga0209986_10002757_pt1 | contig 15775 bp, 10 predicted proteins | sample BlataG_FD_183168 | JGI IMG/M metagenome (GOLD analysis project Ga0209986, IMG submission 183168) | Deep subsurface microbial communities from Black Sea to uncover new lineages of life (NeLLi) - Black_00105 metaG (SPAdes) (version 2) | ecosystem: Environmental > Aquatic > Marine > Oceanic >...
AATCGCCGGACCAAAAGCTGCCCCTCAGCTATTATCCTTCCCTTTTCCACCGCGGCACGGACATCCTTCACGCGTCCCAGATCTTCAACGGCAAAGGTAATCCGGGAAAGCTTGTTTTTGCTTCTTTTCGCTTCCCCACTCTTGAAATCAAGGAGCTCGAAGCTCCCCAGAAGGTAGCCCTCCAAGGCGGCCTGGAAGAACTTTTCATCAACAAAACTTCCCAGGCAGAACGCCACCGTTTTGGAACTGGTTAAGCCCTTAAAACGCGAGACAGTACCGGCCGCTCTGCGGAAGGAGTCGGGAGTCAGCTTCTTATTCTCTCCCAGGCCGATGAGTATCACTCGCTTGGCCTGGTAACCGCGTGGGTTGAAGATTGACGCTACCTCCCCTTCTTTACCGGTGAATTCCTCAGATTTTAGAAGGGTCTTGACCCCTCCCGAAGAGGCGGCGTCCAGCTCTTTTAGGGGGTTGTTTCTTATTCTATCAAAGGCCGGGACAAATAGGACAAGACTCTCGACCTTAAAATTCTGAATTTTATCGGTAGCGTATTTAAGCAGCATCATCGATCTCCCTTCATCTCTTCACGGTTATCGAATCGACAACCGTTGGGTAACTGTTTCAGAATTGTACCGGTTTTTTTTACATGCAAACATAAGAAAACCAACGAAGAGGGGAGATTGCAAGGGAAAAGGCTAATAATCAGCGTTGAGAAAAGCCTGGTAGTTCCGTTCTGTTTCTGTAAGGTTGTCGGAACCAAATTTGTCAAGGAAAGCGTTGGCCAATACAAGAGCAGTTACATTCTCGCAGATTACCGCCAGGGCCGGCACGACGCAATTATCGGCCCGCTCAACCATCGCCTTGGCCGGCTTTTTGGTTTTGACGTCAACCGTTGTCAACGGCCTGTTTAAGGTGGAAATCGGCTTTGCGGCCACACGGATGACGACATCTTCGCCGTTGGTGATGCCCCCCTCTATGCCGCCGGCATTGTTGGTCTTGCGGAAGAACTTCTTCTTTACCGGATCGCCGTCAGGGTTGTAGAAGATCTCATCATGGACTTCCGATCCCCTCATCTCAGCGGCCCGAAAGCCAAGGCCGATCTCAACCCCCTTAACGGAATGAATCGACATCATGGCTCCGGCAAGCTTTCCGTCGAGCCGGTGATACCCCTGCGAAAAACCGCCCAGCCCGATCGGCAGGCCATGCACAATCACTTCCACTATGCCGCCGAGAGAGTCCCGCTGCTTAACAGCAGACTTGATTGCATCGATCATCTGACATTCGGTTTCCCTGTCAATACAGCGAACCTCAGACTCCTCGCTGAGACGGGCTATCTTTGTCAAGTCGGTGCGGTCATACCCCGGTGGTAATGATGCTGGCCCGATCCGGATAACGTGCGAAACGAAAGCGACATTGAAATGCTCTAAAAGCTGCCGGACCAGCGCGCCCAAAGCTACCCGTGCTGCTGTCTCACGTGCCGAGGCCCGTTCCAGCACATTGCGCATATCGTGATGGTTCCATTTGATAGCCCCGGTAAGATCGGCATGGCCGGGCCTGGGACAGGTGGTTTCGACAGCCAGCCTCTTTTGCTCGAGGGGAAGGTTTTCGTGTACGGGGCGGGTGGAGTGCATGATCTCAGTCCAATTCCCCCAGTCTCGGTTGCGTATTACAAGAGTGATTGGCCCACCCATAGTGCAGCCGCCCCGTATCCCAGAAACAACTTCGACCTCATCCTTCTCGATCTTCATCCGCCCTCCTCGGCCGAAGCCCTTTTGGCGGCGGGCAAGTTGATAGTTAATGCGCTTAATATCCACCGGGAAACCGGCGGGGAAACCATCGATGACGGCGGTGAGCTGAGGGCCGTGAGATTCACCGGACGTCAGGTAGGTCAACATGTAGGGTAAGGTAGGGAAAAGACTAAAGACGGTCAAGTACTGACCGGTTCCGGGGTTGCCGCGGAGCGTAGGGCAGCCATTGGTGTTTCGTTGGACATTTTTGCCAGACGTTTTTCAATGCGGTCATCGATGTTCAGGGCCTCGGACATGCTGTCGAATTTCTCGTGGTCGATGGGCGATATCTCTTTGATCTCCTCCAGTACCGCGACTATTCTTTGGACGGCTCTGTCTATCGTGTTCATATTGGTTGGCATTTCATCAAGCAACTTGTCCCTTTGCCCTCCATCAAAGAGCATGCGCATGATCTGGGAGCGCCCATATATCGCCATCACGGCGTTGTTCAGGTAGTGTGAGAGAGTGGCCATGGCAACATTCTTGGATTCAGTCGCCCCTTTTGCCCGCTCTTCATTCAAGAGTTTCTGGCTCAGTTCCTGGCGTTCTTTGAAGAGATTCTCGATGGTCAGGTAGGATTTCCAGATTTCCTGATTGGCTTTCATCAGTATCTCTTCGATATTACCGATATCTATTCCCAGGTAGTCGGCAATATCGATTGTTCCTGATAACAACGAACAGCAGATTCCGTCGATCTGGTACTGGGACATCGACAACTGAACGCTCAGCTCCTTGATATGAGCTAGGCGATGCTCCAGGCGCATCTCATAGCCGGAAAAGCGGTCGGTGGTCAGCAGAACGGCCAAACGAACGATGTTCTGAAGAACGTCGCCCTTATCCGGATCATTCAGCCGGTGGTGCCCCGCTATTGAACTGGCAACGTAGTCGGGAAGGTTCCAGACTTCGGCCAGATGACGGGCGACTTCACAGTGGTCAATGCCAAACACCTCGATCTCAGCATCGACAAGGTCTGTAGCACGAACTTTCTTACTTACGATATTGCGATACTTCTTCGGATAATGGTGCAGGAAAAAGAGGACTCCGATGTCGTGCAAAAGACCGGCTATGAACGCCTCGTCAGGAGACTTGAACTCAATTGTTCTGGCGATCTTTTCGGATGCCGACGCAACTGTGAGCAAGTAGGAAAAGAAAGCTTTCGGATCAACCCCTGATTCCCGGGCAACTTTGTCAGGATGGAAAATCGATGACGACAGAGCCAGACACTTCACCGTCGTTACCCCCAGTACGGAGACGGCTTGGTTTACCGTTTTTATGTCCGAAAAGCGGTGATAAAATGAAGAATTGGACAGCCGCAAGACCCTGCCTGTCAGTGAAGGGTCTTTCAAAATTATCCTGGCCAGTGAATCGGGTGAGGAGTCTTCTTTGCCAACCTCCTTCAGGACTTCGGATAAGACCTGCGGCAAAGACAACAGCTTGTTGTTGGTGCGAATATTCTCAATTATCGAAATTCTATCCATTAGCTGAAATCCTCTTGGTTATCTGTTTTATCGGAAATACGAGATAACAATTAACCCTTTTGACAAGGAAAGCTCAGGACGGGGTGTACTGCCGGGCAGATGGCCACCGCTTGCTGCGGGAACCATCAATGCTTATGTTCGCTTTTAGATGATTAGGCTTTGTCACTATGATTATCATGATACGGTTTCATCTGCTGCTTTATCCGCCGGACAGGATGAAACTTGGCCTGGTTGTTCGTGACGTCAAATCTCGATCGGCCCTATGATTCTTTACCGGAATACCACAGCCCGCCAAAGGCGGGTGGGGTACCGCTGTCTTGCCACCGCTCACGATGGCTTAATAAAAGCCGCGTTGCGGCCAAAAAGTGATCAAATCTGGCCGATTTGACGTTATAATATTATGAGAGAACGGCCAGGTCGATAAACAGGTTAGATACCAGAGAGGCTTGCCTGATGCGCGCTCATAAGGACATTCATATTTCCGACAACGCCCTGGAGGTACTCAAGCGGCGCTATCTTATCAAGGATAAGGTGGGCCGGGTTATCGAAACCCCCCGGGAACTGCTGATTCGGGTGGCCAAATTTATCGCCGAGGCCGACCGCAACTACGGCGCCGATGACGAACAGGTTGATGCCACCGCCCAGGGCTTTTTTGACATTATGGTCAATTTAGAGTTCCTTCCCAACTCACCGACCCTGATGAACGCCGGGCGGCAGCTGGGGCAGCTTTCGGCCTGTTTTGTTCTTCCCATCGGCGACTCTATGGAGGAAATCTTTCAGGCCAACAAGTATGCCGCCCTGATTCATAAATCCGGTGGGGGGACGGGCTTCTCATTTTCCCGCCTGCGGCCGCGCAACTCCCTTGTCGCTACAACGTCGGGGGTGGCCTCGGGGCCGGTCTCGTTTATGAAGGTCTTTAATGCCTCTACTGAAGCTGTCAAGCAGGGGGGAACCCGGCGCGGAGCTAATATGGGGGTGCTTCGCGTGGACCACCCCGACATTCTGGAATTCATTTCGTGCAAAGATGATCCGGGCGAGATCACCAATTTTAATATCTCGGTTGCCGTCACCGATGCCTTTATGGAGGCGGTGGAGAAGGGTACGACATATCCTTTACATAACCCACATACAGGTAAAACCCACGAAGTGGACGGAACGGAGGTTCGTCTTGATGCGCGGGAAGTCTTTGATTTAATCGTCGACCACGCCTGGCGCACGGGTGAGCCGGGAGTTGTTTTTATCGACCGAATGAACCGGCTCAACTCAATGTACCCATCGGAGGAGATAGAAGCCACCAACCCCTGCGGCGAACAGCCGCTTCCGCCGTATGACTCCTGCAATCTCGGCTCGATCAATCTTGGTAAGTTGGCGCTGAGTCCCCTTCCGGTGGACTACACCATCTCCGACGCCGCCAGCGGCGTTGACTGGGAGCGACTCGGTTCGGTGGTACGGGTGGCTGTCCATTTCCTCGACAATGTCATCGATCAGAACAAGTATCCTATCGACGAGATAGAACGCCAGACCAAGAAGAACCGGCGCCTGGGCCTGGGTGTGATGGGCTGGGCCGATATGCTGGTGAGGCTTGGCCTCCCTTACAACTGTGAAGAAGCAATTGTGTTGGCCGAAAAGGTCATGGCTTTCATTCAAAACGAAGCGCGCAATCATTCCTCTGAATTGGCCAAAAGCCGGGGCAAGTTTCCCAACTGGGAAGGCTCAGTCTATCGGCAGGATAATGTCGCTATGCGCAACGCCGCCCTGACAACTATCGCCCCCACCGGCTCGATCTCGATTATCGCCGGCTGCTCCTCTGGTATCGAGCCGTACTACGCCATTGCCTTTGAGCGCAATGTCCTGGACGGCGCCAGGCTGGTTGAGGTCAACCAGCTGTTTGAGCAGACCGCTCGGCGGCAGAGGTTCTACTCGGACGAGCTTATTCAGCGCATCGCTTCCCGGCGTTCATTGGCAGATTTCAAAGAGATTCCAGAGTCGGTGAGGGGGGTGTTTCTCACTGCCACCGACATCTCGGCCGAGGATCATATCCGTATGCAGGCTGCGTTCCAAAAACACTGTGACTCCTCAGTCTCGAAGACGGTTAACTTCCCGCAATCGGCCACCAACGCCGATGTCAAGGAGGCCTTTGAGCAGGCCTACCGGCTGGGTTGCAAAGGAGTGACGATATACCGGGATAGCTCCCGCCCTGACCAGGTGCTCTCTACCGTGGGCAGGACCGCTGCCGGCGTTTTAACGGCCACAAGGGTTCAGCAGCGGCCGGCGCTTCTGAGCGGCATAACAGAGAAAATCAAGACCGGTTATGGGAACCTGTATGTGACTGTAAACACAAAGGACGGCCGCCCGTTTGAGGTTTTTGCCCATATCGGCAAATCCGGCTATACTACCATGGCCGACACCGAGGCGATTTGCCGCTTGATCTCACTGGCCCTTCGCTCTAACGTGCCGGTGGACAATGTCATCCGTCAACTGCGAGGGATTGGAGGCTCCAGCCAAGTTTTTTCCGGAGGGGCCAAAATCTTCTCCATACCCGATGCTATTGCTCAAGTTTTGAACAGACATTTCGGGCAGTCGGAGCACGGCCAGAGGACTTCTGATTCGGTCGAAATCTGTCCCGAATGTTCTGGGGCGATGGCGTTTGACAGCGGCTGTTTTACCTGCCCATCTTGCGGTTATTCCACCTGTTAATTCTTCCGATAGAACAAAGATGAGACCTTCATGTCTTCTGTTTGTGGACGGCATCCGCCTCAGGCGGATGTCTCGTTGGAGTCGGCGCACGAGGAGGTACGCTAACCCACAAGTTGTGTGGATCCGCGTAGGTGGCGGCCTTGTGTCGCCACAAGCCTTTGAGTTGGGTGGAGACAAGCCCCACCCCTACGCGACTCTATCGACTTTTGGGGCAGCCTCAGGACGTACGCCAGCCACAAGCATAAAACAAAGATGAACCTTTGTTGTTTTGTGTTTAAGACGATAGTATGACACCAGATGATTTCATACCGGTAGGACGGACCTCCCTGGTGAGAAGGGGGGTGACATCCCTCCAAGTGCAAACCGAGTATGCTTCTCGACCCTATCCCCGCGTCACCACTACGGTGCTCAATAGCGGCCAGGTGATCCAAAAGTTAGAAAGAAAGCTGGAACATGCTGTAGAATCCCTCGAAGAACAACGCCCCATCGAAGCTGCTATTCAGCAGCAGCACGGTGAAGTTCTTGCCCTTATTGAGAAAGGAGCGCCGGTGGAAAAGCGTGGGCTGGTGGAGCACAAACCTCATGAAAGCGCGTCTCACTCAATATACGACCGGCTGATCTCCGTTGTGGGTCTCCAGTGTCTCTACCGTCTTGGCGCCGATGGCACATTTGTCAGCAATAGCGCTTCTAAACAGTTCAAAAAGACTTTTGCCCCGGTTTTCAAGGACCTTCAGCAGGTTATCGATGTTTTCCCACCGATGCCGGGAGAAAAGGGAGTGCGACAGAAAGGGGTCTGCGAGATCGAACACGACCGTCTCTATTTCGTATCAGCCGGTAGCGAATGCTACTTCGTAGCCGTGCAGCCCACAGACGAGAAAATCAACTACGAAACAGCTCTCAGACAATTCCTGGTTGATTGCGGCCAACCGTGAAAAGTAATATTATTTTCTAATTGAGATATAATAAATCGTAGGGCCGGAGTCCTCGACTCCTGCCAATATTTTGGCAGGTCTCAGAGAGACCTTCCCTACATATGCTGTTGGCAGTGGCTGGTGCCCGACGCTTGGGAGTGGGATGAGCAAGGAGGGCTAAGATTACATGCCCCACAGGTGTCGTTCGAGAAAGCGGGCAATATCTGAAGTCGAAGGATACATCGCCTCGTCCTTGCCCCGCGGTTTCTGCCGCTGGTCCTTCAGGGCACGGCCGTTAATGATAACGGTGGGCGATTGTACCGGCTGCTCCGACTCGACAATTCTTGCCAGTATTCCCCTTTCTCGTACGAACTTCTTTACGAAATCCCTTGCCTGAGTTTGACGCGGATCCTTGCTTGAATATATCAGGCCAATTTCCATCCTGACCTACCCTTGCTTTATATTACAAAATAATTCACCATCGAGGTCAAGTCAACAAAAGATTTACTGTTTTATACATACTCCTCTGTCAATTGCTGTCACTCCACTTGCGGCAATTGAGAAAAGTGAGGCTTCCGACAAAGAATACGTATTTAATTTACCCTTTGTTCACAATACTCTGTTCGACAGGCAGCAAAAGATCACAGGCTCATCGGAATTGCCGACCCAAGTCTTTTTCCCTGCATAAGATAAGGCGTATTATCCCTATCACAACGAGACGCCGGCGATAGCACTCATATCGTGGGTGGCTCGCCAAAGGCGAGTCCACATCTGCCCTGGCGTGAAGCCCAAAAGGCCCTATCCATCGGGAGGGTCACCAACTCTTTCCACTTACACAATATGCAGCCCTGCATCGTCTACTATAAGATTTGACAACAGAGATACAATCTGTATATTTTGCCGTGCTCAATATGCTAAGACACCTGAGAATCCGATTTCTGCTGACGCTTCTGCTGACTTTGGTTGCTGACTACCAGTTCGCGGTGGCACAAACGTCGGATGACATTTTTCGTGTTGACAGGATAAACGCTCTCATCACCTTCGTGCTTTTTTCAATTGCCATTCTGCTCTATATCAAGTGGGCCAAGGAGGGGAAGCCGCTGTTTATTCGTAAGATTGCAGGTCTGGATGCGGTCGAGGAAGCCGTCGGTCGGGCGACCGAAATGGGGAAATCCGTGCTCTTTATTCCCGGCATACAGGAAATCGACGACATTGAAACAATCGCCGGCATCTCGATTTTAGGTCGCGTGGCAAAAATAACCGCCCAGTATGATACCCCGCTGGTGGTACCGGTACGTTATCCAATGGTGCTGGCCGCCGGTCAGGAGGTGGTGGAGCAAGCGTACATCGAAATGGGAAAACGCGATTCGTACAATAGAGATATCGTGCGCTATGTTGCCGGAGAGCAGTTTGCCTTTACCGCAACCGTCAACGGCATGATGATGCGTGACCGACCGGCAGCGAACATTTACATGGGTGCCTTTTTTGCCGAGTCGCTGTTGCTGGCTGAAACCGGAAACGCCGCGGGTTCGATTCAGATAGCCGGCACGGCACGGCCGGAGCAATTGCCCTTTTTCATTGCCGCCTGCGACTACACTCTGATGGGCGAGGAACTGTATGCCGCCTCGGCCTACCTCTCTCACGAACCGTTGATGCTGGGCGGACTTAAAGGGCAGGATTTGATGAAGGTACTTATCATCGTATCGATCATCATCGGTATTGTACTAATGACGTTGGGTTTCGGCGATGCTTTCCGCAATTTGTTTGAGGCCGTGTAGATGAGAACCATTGTCCCGGTTATTGTCGCCTTCCTGGCCGGCTTTGTTATGATCGTATCCTTCTTCTTCAATCCGGAGAGGACATTGCTTGGCCGGATTGAATCGGAAGTGCTGGTCTGGGTCACAATTGTTGGCGGCTTTACGCTTCTCCTCGGAGTGGTATCGATAACTCGGGTAAACTGGCAGGCTGTGCGAACCATGAAAGAGGGGTGGGGTTACAATCTGCTTACCCTCCTTTCTATTTTCGTGATGGCCATCCCAGCCATGCTCCCGGCTTCGTGGTCGCAGCTTTTTGGCGATGCCGAAGGCTCAATATACGACTGGCTGTTTTTCCATGTCGATTATCCGATGATGGCCACAATGTTTGCTATGCTGGCCTTCTACATTGCCTCGGCGGCCTATCGCGCCTTCCGCGCCCGTAACCCGGAGTCCACTCTGCTGTTGGTTACCGCCACCCTGGTTATGCTCTGGCGAATCCCGATGGGCGAGGCGTTCTTGATACAGGTTGGAGATACCCTCCTGTTTGGTTACAATCTTCCCGAATCGATTAATACGTACATAATGAATGGCGCCAACCTGGCGGTGCAGCGCGGGATTCTTATCGGAGCCGCGCTGGGGGCAGCCTCGATGTCGCTTCGGATAATGCTGGGAATTGAGCGCACCTACATGGGAAAGGGATGACCTCTTGAATTTCTGGGATAAATTAGGCGCCCTGGATCGCCGCTGGATCTATCTGCTGGTGGCTCTCTCGGTCATATTTCCTTTGATCGTGCCGATGTCGTTCAAGATCAGCATAACGCCGGAGGCGCGGCAGTTATTTGAAGCAGTGGACGCATTGCCGGACTCATCGGTCGTGATGCTCACTTTCGACTATTATCCCTCCACGGTCGCGGAGACCGAACCGATGGCCACCGCCGCCCTGCACCATCTGTTTCGCAAAGACTGCAAGGTGGTTACTATGACCACTATTCCCCTCGGCGGACCGTCGATGGCCGAACGAGTGACCCGCACTATTGCCAGAGAATACAACAAGGATTATGGAGTAGATTTCGTCAATCTCGGATATAAGGCCAACTGGGTGGCAGTCCTCAAAGGGATGGGTAACTCTATCGAAGCCATCTATCCCGCCGATAACTCAGGCGCCCCGCTTTCAGAGTTACCGCTGATGGCCACTGTCAAGAACTATGACGATGTAAGCTTCATCTTTGTCGTCGCTGACAATGACATTGTCCAAAACTGGGTCTCAATCGTCAATGCGCAGTACGGAACTCCGATGGGAGCCGGTGTCACGGCCGTGGGCGCACCGAAATACTATGCTTTTGTTGGTTCGGGGCAGTTAACCGGGCTTCTGGGGGGTATGAAAGGCGCTGCCGAGTATGAACTGCTGGCGGATGCGCGAGGTTTGGCGGAAAAAGGAATGGGGATGCAGTCGCTGGCACACCTGGTAATTATTTTGATGGTCATTGTTGGTAATATTGCCTTTTTCGCCGGTCGATGGTCGCAGAAAGGAAAGGTTAGGTGAGCTCGGTAGAGATTATCCAAATCTGGGTAGCCGCCTTTTTCACACTGGCGATCTTTTCCTTTCTCTATAAGGATAATCCGTTCTATAAGCTGGCCGAACATATCTTTGCCGGTCTGTCGGCAGGGTACTATGTCGGTCTCATCTGGAAGGCGGTCATCATCCAGCAGTTGTGGGACCCGATGCTGGCTGGAAGCTGGTGGCTGGTCATCCCCGGGATTTTGGGGGTGCTGATGTTCGCCCGTTTGTGGCCGCGCATTTCGTGGGTGTCTCGAATTGCGCTGGCCTTTGTCATGGGCAATACCGCCGGAATATTCCTGATCACACAGCTTCACGGCATCGTCCTACCGCAGATGCAGGCCACGATGCTGGCTTTGGGTGGAACTGCTGGTTTCGCATCAGCTCTCCTGGCGATAATCGTCGTTGTCGGGGTGATTTCCACCCTGATATATTTCTATTTTTCCAAGGAACACACCGGGGTACTGGGCGTCACCGCCAGGGTGGGCATCTGGTTTATCATGGTATCGTTTGGCGCTCATTTTGGGTATACGGTGATGGCGCGTATCTCGTTGCTGATCGGCCGGGTCTATTTCCTTGCCGACCTGTGGCTGCCGTCGTTTTCCCAGTTGTTTTAGTCGTTTGGGCGAAGTCCGCGCCGGGCAGCTTTAAACTTGTCCTTCTTTGTTGCCCTCTCCTATTCGTATCATGACAACTCAATAATCGTATTATATACAAAAAAGAACACCGACATGAAGAAGGCAGTTATTTCGTGCGCGGTAGACGTCCTGAGGTCGTCCTGCAAGTGGTGCGCAGGCGCGAATCATCCGGAGCATAGCAGGTCGGGTTCCGAATGGAGTCCACCTCAGGCGGACGAATGGGAGGTCCTACAACGGGTTGGCTGGCGCTGTTTACCCTGGCGCTGGCTCTTCTGACCTATCTGCACTGCAACCCAGCGAACTAACAGGGCGCTGTCGAGCTGCCGGGGTCTCGCGACGGCCCGTTAACCTTTATTCCCATTCATCCGATAAACATGAAGAAGGTTGATGATAGCAGTAAGAGCATGCCATAATACAACCGGTATGGAGTCAATAAGATGCGGATTAACGCGTCCGTCCTGGTAGTTGATGACGAACCGATCTTGCGAGACATCCTCACGAGAATTGTTGGAAGAGCAGGTTATTCCGTCGCTTCAGCTGTCGATGGGCTGGACGCACTGGAGAAGTTGAAAAGCGCCAGGTTCGATTTCGTCATTTCTGATGTCAAAATGCCCAATATGGATGGCTTGAAGCTGCTGGGAGAGATCAAATCCAGCTACCCGGGGACCTCTGTTATTCTCATTACGGGTAAGATGGCCGGGTTCCGCCTCGAAGATGCTCTGGAGGCTGGTGCCGATCACTTCATTACCAAGCCGTTCAAGAACGTGGAAATTGCCCGCATTCTCTTGCTCCTCCATTCGCGACGCCAGCGGCAAAAGCCGAGGTGATGAGTGATTCACCTGTTATTAGCAGGCCCTCAAGCACACCGTCCCGGCTATCCGGATTACCACTAATTTGCTGCTACACAATCAATTACAGGCTAAGTTTTCCGCCTGACAGGCCGATAAAACACTTATGTGGCAGTTCAGGGGAACTGTCGAAAGAAAGCGTTTGGGAAAGCCTTCGGGCCGACCCGGTTTGTCGGCTGACCCGCCACGTATATCGAAGAAAAACGGACAACAGATAAAGAGGGCCGAGCTTAGAATATGAGACGCAAAATCAACTTGGGATTCTTGGCAATTACTCTTCTGCTGTGGGCAATTTGGGCTCACACTTTGTTGAGCACTATCAGCAACCAGCAACATCTCAGTGACTTAGAGCATAACGTTGTCCCTGGCATAATTCTAATAACCGGGATCGAATACCAGGCTGTTGACATAAGAAACTGGATATTTACCTACACTATGAAAGGTAATGTCACAAGAGACGGCAAAACGATAAAAGAGTGGTTACAGCAACAGTCGGCAGCTCTAGAACACAGTGTAAGAGCACATCTGGAGCATGAGAGGCATATCGGTTCAGAGGAGCCAGAGGCTGCTGAAGAGATAAGGGGCTTATCGCAGCAACTGGTATCCGTGAGCGGTGAGATTGTTGACCTGAAGGACCGGGGAACTGAAAACGAGGAGTTGCTTGAAAAAATCCGAACAGAGTTTGGCCCAGTATTTTACCCGCTAAGAAGTGTGCTTGCTGAACGTAAAGCGACAATGCTTCAGGACCTGTCAACCGCTGGAACCAAAGTCCGCCACAAACACAGTGTCAACGTCAAATACGTTGTAACACTGTGTCTTGTAACTACACTCTTTTCTTTATTTATTACATTATTGGCAAATAAGTACATCACCGAGTGCAAGCGGGCGGAAGAAGCGCTGCGCGAAAGCGAGCAGAGATTCAGGGATATCGCAGAGAATGCCTTGGAGTGGATCTGGGAAGTAGATGCTAATGGAAAGTACACCTATGCCAGCCCTGTTGTCGAGAAAGTCTTAGGTTACAAGTCCGAGGAAGTTCTGGGGAAACATTTCTATGATCTGTTCCATTCGGAAGATCTGGAAGAGCTGAAGAAGGGGGCGTTTCAAGCCTTCGCCCAAAAGGAGTCCTTCCGCGAATTCATAAACCGCAACGTGCACAAGAACGGTAAGACGGTCTGGCTGTCAACAAGCGGTGTTCCCATACTTGATGACGAAGGAAATCTTCTCGGGTACAGAGGGGCGGACATAGATATCACCGACCGCAAGCGGGCGGAAGAGGCGCTGCAATCGGAAAGAGACAGGCTGCAATCTCTTATGGACGGACTGGCCAGCGCAGGCATTGGGATTGATGTTGTTCAAAACAATTATGAAATCCTCTATCAAAACAAAGCCCTTACAGACAAGTTTGGCCATTCCACTGGGAAACTGTGTTATGAAACGTATATGGGACGTGAGAAACCCTGCGAACCCTGTCCAATGCTGACGGCAATTGCCAGCGGTAATCCAGAAGGCATTGAATTGACCGGAGTCGATGGAAGGCGCTACGAGCTGCTTTCGATCCCTATTCCAAATCCGAATGGACCCATAGATGAAGTGGTCGAGGTTGTTCGTGACATCACCGAGCACGAAAGTACGGAAGAGGCGATCCGGGAGAGCGAAGAGCGATACCGTACGCTCTTTCAGACGGCCAACGACGCTATCTTTCTGATGGACGGAGAGTATTTTATCAATTGCAACCGGATGACTCTGAAGATGTTTGGCTGCACCAAAGAACAGATCGTTGGTCAGCCGCCTTACCGCTTTTCCCCACCGCAGCAGCCCGACGGTAGAGACTCCATGGAAAAAGCGATGGAAAAGATCACGGTAGCGCTGGACGGGCAGCCGCAGTTTTTTGAGTGGCAGCACTGCCGCTATAACGGGACCCCCTTCGACGCCGAGGTCAGCCTGAACAGATTGGAACTGTCGGGGAAGTTCTATATCCTGGCCGTCGTGCGCGACATCACCGAGCGCAAGCGGGCTGAGGAGAAAATCCGGGAGCAAAATGAATTCCTAAATAGTGTAATTGAAGCTCTCAGTTATCCTTTTTATGTCATCGATGCGAATGATTACACGATCAAGATGGCCAACTCCGCCATGGGTGCTGATATTGTTTACGGAAGGACAACCTGCTATGCGCTCACTCACGGAAACACTAAACCATGCAATACCACCAAACATCCCTGTCCGCTTGAAGAGGCCAAGAAGACCAAAGAACCTGTAATTGTAGAGCATATCCATTATGATGAGGAAGGCAATCCAAGAGTCTTTGAGGTTCATGGGCATCCTATTCTTGATGGCGAAGGCAATGTCGTCCAGCTCATCGAATATTGCTTGGACATCGCCGAGCGCAAGCGGGCGGAGGAAGCGCTGCGCAGGAGCGAAGAGCGCTACCGCCGAGTCGCAGATGCCGTCACGGACTACATTTACACGGTGCGCGTTGAGAACGGACAGCCCGTGAGAACCATTCATAGCCAGGCTTGTGAAGCCGTAACCGGCTACTCCCCGGAGGAATTCAGTAGTGATTCCTACCTGTGGATTCGAATGATTCCGGAGGAAGATCGGGATATTGTCAGGGATCAGGCGTCGCGCATCCTGTCAAACGATGATCCGGAACCGATTGAGCATCACATTGTGTACAAGGACGGTCGCATCCGATGGGTAAGCAGCACCCTTGTTGCTAATCGCGACACTCAGGGCAATCTCGTTTCGTACGATGGTCTAGTTTGTGACATCACCGAGCGCAAGCAGGCGGAGGAGGCGCTGAAAAGAGAAAAAGAACGGGCTGAAAAATACCTGGATGTAGCCGGGGTCATGTTGGCAACAGTGAATGCTGATGAAAGAATAACCCTGATTAACAAGAGAGGCTGTGAAATCCTGCATTACAAAGAGGGAGAACTCATTGGCAAGAACTGGTTTGACACCTTAGTTCCCGAAAAGATAAGAGATGAAATAAGAGGCGTCTTTTCTAAACTGATGGCTGGAGATATCGAACCAGTTGAGTTCTATGAGAATTTCTTACTGACCAAGGATGGAGAGGAAAGACTAATTACGTTTCATAATACGGTGCTTCGAGACCCATACGGTCATACAGTTGGAGTTTTGCTTTCAGCAGAAGACATCACCGAGCACAAGCGGGCGGAAGAGGAACTCAGAAAGCTTTCCGCGGCTGTTATCCAGTCGGCCAATATGATTGTCATTACTGATCCCGAAGGAATCATTGAATACGTTAATCCCCAGTTCAGCCGAGTAACCGGGTACAGCCTTGCTGAAGCGGTCGGAAAGCCGGCCAGCATCCTCAAGTCGGGCAAGCAGGACAAGGAATTCTACGAACACCTCTGGCAGAGGATCACGGGCTGTCAGACCTGGACGGGGATACTGCAAAACTGTCGGAAAAACGGCGACACGTACTGGGAGCGCAAGACCATCACGCCCATATTCGGCGAGGAGAGTCATGTAACCCACTATTTGTCGGTTGGAGAGGACATCACCAACGAAATCGCTGCGCAGCAGAAACTGGTGGAGGCGGACAAGATGTCGGCTGTCGGCATGCTGGCAGCGGGGATCGCCCACGAGTTCAAAAACTACCTGGCCGGGATAATCGGCAACGCCTCGTTTGCGCTAGGCGAACTGAAAGAGGAGGGCGGAGTTGGGTTGGCCGGCGAGACTCTGTCGAAGATTGTCGAGCTTGGTGAGCGGGCGAATGATGTCGCTATGTCCCTGCTGAGCTACTCTATGGCCAGGCCGGAAGAGTTGAATCAAGAGGATCTCAAAAAGATTATCAGAAATGCTGTTAACTTGGTGGAAAAAGAGATGAAGAATCTCTCGATTGAGATTGTGACTTACTTCGAAGAGGTCCCCGAAGTAGGAGTCTCTGTCAGCAAGATCCAGCAGCTCTTGCTGAACCTGCTCATCAATGCTCAGCATGCCATCAAATCTGATGGGGTCATCACGATCGCCCTGCTTGCCGAAGGCGATCGTGTGGCAGTCAAAGTGGGTGATACCGGAGTCGGTATCCCCCCCGAGAACCTAAGTAAGATCTTCGATCCCTTCTTCTCCACCAAGGGCGTC
>Ga0209986_10002758_pt1 | contig 15775 bp, 14 predicted proteins | sample BlataG_FD_183168 | JGI IMG/M metagenome (GOLD analysis project Ga0209986, IMG submission 183168) | Deep subsurface microbial communities from Black Sea to uncover new lineages of life (NeLLi) - Black_00105 metaG (SPAdes) (version 2) | ecosystem: Environmental > Aquatic > Marine > Oceanic >...
CAACTGAGAGACATCTACCATAAGCAAAAAGTCTGGCGCACTTCGGATAAAGAACGCTAAACTAAGGTTTAAGATTGTTAAATGGAAAGATTAACGGATAAAGAAAGATGGGATACTTTGTACGAAACCGGGCAAGTGCGACCAAAAGACTATGCTGCGGAAGTGAACCTCCTACGGAAGGGATTGGGCAAATATTTCTGTCCCTATTATGATTATTTTTTATGGGATGTGATTTTCAAAAAATACTTGCTAAAAACTGAACGTGTCAAGGTTTTGGAAGTGGGAAGCGCTCCTGGAGATTTCCTGGTTAGGTTAAACAAAACATATGGGTTTATTCCTTATGGAGTCGAATACTCGGAACCCGGTGTTATTGAAAACAGAAAGGTGTTTAGTTCGCATAACATCAATCCAGATAATGTGATACACGCCGATTTCTTCGATGACAAGTTTCACCAAAATTTCAGAGGATATTTTGACATTGTTATTTCGAGGGGTTTCCTTGAACATTTTACGGATGTCGAATATGTTATCGAGAAACACCTGAACGTTCTGAATAGAGGAGGCTACCTTATCGTAAGTATTCCAAACTTAAATCACCACAGTTTTTACGGTGCGTTGTCGCCGCTTTTGCACAGAGAGCGATTGAAAATGCATAATCTGGACATTATGACAAAAGAGGTGTTTACGAGACTTTTTGATAGAAAAGATTTGTCTACTTTATTTTGTGACTATTATGGAACGCTACATTTAGGTATGTTAAGTGCAGGCAATAAGCTTATGGCACGATTGGTCGTGTCAGCATGCTGTAGATTACAACGGCTATTGAATCCGATTCTTTATTTTTTATTACGAGATAAAGGAGCCGAGAGCAGATATTTTAGTCCAATGCTCCTATATATAGGTCTTAAAAGGAATTGTGAAACAATAAGTGATGATAGCAGGGTTTAGTAAAAATCTAGAAACATCTGATTCAAGCATTGCTCATGTGCAACAAAAAGATGTCGGTTCGGAATTCTCTGAAGCTCAAAGTGGTCTTCGTACCATATCTCTCCGCTCTAACTTTGTATGGGCTTTTATTGGCAGTGCGGTGAGCGCATTTTCTATGTGGGTTCTATTAGTGATCCTTACCAAAGTCGGGACGGTGGCGGTAGTTGGTATCTATGCTGTTGCGCAAGCAGTTGGCCGTCCGATTACTATGTTACTGAGCATAAAACTGCACATTGTGCTGGTGACAGATGCAAAAAATGAATATGATTTTGGTCACTATTTTGCTTTAAGATTCCTTACCTCTATTCTGGTGGTTCTTATTAGTAGCATTATTGGCTTTACTTGCTACTCAGTTGAGATCTTTGTGGTAATCTTATTGTTGAGTACGGGATATGCTGTTATGGCTGTTCGTGAAGTGCTTTTAGCAGTTATGCAGAAGTCAGAAAGAATGGACAAGATTGCGATTTCAAACATATCACAAGGTGTGTTAGCTGCGGTGTTTTTCGCCGCGGTATATATAGTTACGAAAAGCCTTGCTTTGAGTTTAAGTGCATTAATTGTAGCTCGTTTGTTAGTGATTCTATGCTACGATGTTCCTCAAGCCAGTGTGCTACTTCGTTCCGGTGTCAAGGCGCCGTCACCTGTTCCAATCAAGCCGAAGTGGAAGAAGGAAAGGATGTTGTCCTTGACGAAACTTGCGGCGCCGCTTGGTGTGGTGGCGTGGTTAACTTCTTTGTTTGTCAGCGTTCCAAGGTTAGCACTGGACAAGTTTTACGGCAAGGAAGAAGTAGGATATTTTGCTGCTATATCATCTTTGCTGGTTATTCTGACAATGATGGTGTCGGCTCTTGGGCAGTCGGTTAGTCCCAGGCTTGCAAAATACTATTCAGAAGAGAATATTCCGGCGTTCAAACGACTTCTTGGTCAGGTGCTGACGTTCGGTGTTTTCATAGGTGCTGCAGGGATTCTTGCAAGTTTTTTGTTTGGCAAAATCATACTATCTCTAATGTTTACCCCCGCTTATGCCGAGTTTAATAATATATTTATACGCCTAACTGTTGCTGCAGCCATTCTTGTTCTTTTTACATTTATGAATCTTGGTTTACAGGCGACAAGGAACTTTAAGATAACAATGCTAATATATGCCATTGCTGCAGGTACGGGAATCTTTTGTTCTATGGTGCTTATTCCAAGTTATGGTATGGTAGGTGGGGTCTGGGCGATGCTTTGTTGCTACTGTGTTGGCTTGCTGGGTTGTTCTATTGCCGTATTGAAAATGATAAGAAGAAAGCTCAACACCATTAAATTTAAGGGGGTGACACATGGAAAATGAATATGAACAAAATTGCATTGAGGCAGTAGGTGGTAAACGGCCGGTCATAGAGTGGGACAACGGTGAGTTCTTTTTAGGCAACTTGGATATTCCGGCTCGAAGGTGTAGTTTCCTTTATTTGCTCGGCTTGTTCTTTGCTGCTGCGATTGGAGGTATCGGCTATTTTATTAACGCAGGCTCGTCAGAACGCGTTGCTTTTATACCGCTTGTTATTTCTTTCTTTGTAGTTGTCACAATCTATGTGCTTCACAAACGTGCGTCTGCACCTCCGCGGAACTGGTTGACCCCGGATATCTTCTTTGTTTCGGTTTTTTGTATATTCCATTTTTCCTATATTGTATTCTATGCTTTCAGGTTGATACCGTATGACCGTGAGGTGTTTTGGGCGCCGCATCAAACACTGCGAGCAGTATTCTATTGCATTTGCTGCTTGTGTGCATTCCTGGCGGGTTACGAAATAATCGGTGGCCGATATCAAAATAAGGTCTCTACTCAGAGGCTCGGACCTGTACCTTCTCTTGCTATTCCAATCGCGAAAATTCTGATCGTTATTGCTATCGTATTCTATTGGGGCGTTTTGTTCAGTGTAGGCTTGGGCAGAGTGATATCTGATTATCGCTTTTTAACGCGTATTGGTTTTGTGAAATGGGGGAGATTGTTTTGGGTTTCATATAATATAGCCTTGGTTGGCTTCGCTATATACTGTGCTGGTAGCGGATTACTAAACCGCAAATGTATGGTAGGGATGCTATTTCCACTTTTGGCTCTGGGCTATGTAGTTGGGATACTGCTTATGGGAGACCGTGGTGGCTTTATTCGTTTCCTACCGATTCCGCTTCTGGCTTTTCATTATTTCCAACGAAGGATTAAATTCCGGTGGCTAATTACAGGGGTCCTTGTGCTATTTTTTGTCACGGGAGTAATAGGTATGACCCGCGCTATTACCGTGTTGAATATACCCAAGGTTGTCAAAGCATATAAAGAAAGACAGCCAACTGAATATAATACTATTACTGCCACTGCTTTAGAATATGGCGCAAGCATTAAGACCGTTGTTATCGCTATGGAGCTTGTACCATCGGAGCATCCTTACTGGTATGGTAGAACCTATCTGGAGTCACTGCGGCTTATTGTTCCTAACGTTATACCAGGGATCATTCGTAAGTCTAAAGGGCCAGACGTATGGATTACCGAGACAGCTTTCAGGAGCCTGTATAAAACACACGGCCGTGGTGGTTCTATTGCCATGGAAGCATATATGAACTTTGGATTTATCGGGGGTATACTCTTTTTTGTGTTTGTTGGCTTATGCTATAGAAGTATTTACGAGAGGTTCCTTATCAGGCCTGATTTTATGCGAACGGTGCTGGTTTTAGCTGCTACCGGCGTACTTGTGATTTGGATACGTAATACTATGGATATTGGTGCCAGAACTTTGGTCTGGTCTCTGCTCGCAGCGTGGATCATAAAAAGCCTCGCCCAGCCTGTTAGTTACGAAAGCTATAGCGAGCAAGAATTGTCTTATGAGTAATAACAGGTGTTCGATTGTTTCTGAACTTGGTTGTGCGTTTTGGAGGATGTATCAAAAGGAACAGTCTCTAAACGAGGCTAAAGTGGTAGCCTGCAGGCGAAAGCCGACAGAATCTTTCTGTTTAAGTGATAAACATCAAGTGGGCTTATGCGATTAGTATTTTTTGGCTTTACAATTGCCCATGGCGGTTCCCCCATGGGGAATATTCATTTAGCCAAGCGTCTTTTGGCAGAGAATGAGGTTCACATTATCGACGCTTACGGTTTCAGCAAGCAGTATCTACAAGCGATAAAAGACGCCGGGCTGCCGTGTCATGTGGTGATGCCGAACTGCAAGAAAGTCTATATTGGTAGTAAGGGCATAGCACGGCTGGTATCTTTTTTGAAGCAGCTGCCCATACTTTTGCGATTGCGATTGCGGTTGATACGAAAGGTGCTTGAAATCAAGCCGGATGTGATATGGGTTAGTGGTCATAAATCATTTATTTTTTTAGCAAGCAGTTTTCGGCTGCGAAAATATCCGCTGGTGATGTACTCTCGGGGGTGGTGTACACCGGATCAAGTGAATTGGGGACTTCGCTGGGTGCTAAAACACAAGGCTTCGGCAATTATGACGGTTTCAAAAGCAACCGCCGAGCAATTGAGAGTTGCGGGTATTCCGGAGAAGAAGCTCTATGTGGTGTCAAATACGATTGATATGGAAGAGATTAAGCGCAAGTCAAACGAGCCTTTAGAGGAAGTTGTGCCGGGGCTAGGCAAATATCCCAAGTTACTACTGCCCTCTCCGCGGCCAACCCCTGAAAAAGGGCATATTACAGCTATTAAAGCGATGGCTCATCTAAAGAAAGCGGGATTTGACCCTGTTTTATGGCTGCCTGGTGAGGTTGCCGAGGGTGGAGATGGTAGTTTTCCTAACCAATTGAAAGGATTGGCGCGCGAACTGTCGGTTGAAGAAAATGTTTATTTGCTGGGATGGATAAATAATATGCCTGCGCTAATAAAAGCCAGCGACATTATTATACTTCCCACACACACGGAAGGTCTTCCAAGGGTTATCTTAGAAGCAATGTTTCTCCAGCGGCCGGTGGTGGCAACGCCTGTTGGTGGAATCTGTGATGTAATAACCGATGAAAGAACAGGGTCACTTTTCCCAGTTGACGATGACAGCGCTCTGGCTGGCAAGGTACGGAGCTTAATCTCAGATCCGAACCGGACTGCTGAGATTATTGACCGCGCATACAGGTTAGTAACGACTGAGTATACACCTGATTTGCATACCAAGAGAGTTTCTGATGTGTTTAGATCAGTTGTAAAAAATAAATAGGGAAATTTTAATGAGTGGTTACTGCAGGATATAGAGTTGAAGTAGAGCAAAATGATAGTGAATGGAAAAAGAAAAAAACTCATTAAAAACATTCTTCCAATGAATTTTCTGCTTGGTGTTTATGGCATCCGGCAATAGTGCCTTATAGGCATATATTTCGACTGTTCTCTGATGCAAACATATTCGAAAAGACTGCGAGTATATATGTGGATATTGTGCCGCCGTATGTTTATTCTAAAGTCCATTTATCCGGAGTGTGAAAATAAATAAGCCTTTAGTAAGTATTACAAGTGCATTCTTTAATGAAGGGCCTGTCTTGTTAGATATGGTCAAGTCCGTATTCGCTCAAACTTTTACGGACTGGGAATTGATTCTGCTGGACGATGGGTCCACAGATAATAGCTTGCAGCTCGCTCAATCGATTGACGACCCGCGGGTAAGGGTCTTTACTAATGGGCGAAACTTGGGTACGGCAAAGAGCCTTAACAAGTTAACTACGTTGGCTCGGGGCGAGTACATCACCAGAATGGATGCTGATGATATGTGTTCTCCTGAGCGAATACAAAAACAATTGGAGCTGTTTGGCGAGAATCCAGACCTTGACGTCGTAGGTACTGGGATGGTTTGCTTAGATGCAAATGGTTTCCCGTTAGGACGTTCGCTTGCCACGCCGGAACACGCGGATATTTGTAAAGAACCTTATCGGAGAATTATGCTATACCATCCTTCAGCAATGGCAAAAAAATCGTGGTTTGAAAAGAATCAATACGATGAATCTTTACGGCTGGGACTGGCGGAAGATTTCAATTTATTCCTTAGATCTTATAAACATAGCAAATTCGGTAATGTTCCAGAGGCTTTGCTCTACTACAGGCTCAAACAGTCATGGAGTTTTAAGAGAATGCGAATCACCCGGTGCAATAATGCCAGGTCTATTTTTGAACATTTCCGCAGGCAGGACAATTTGGGTAAAGGCCTGTATTATGCTGGGATGCAGTTTGTGAAACTTGTCGCAGGAGCTGCTTACTGTATGATATGGTCAAGGAAGAAATATCTGGCAAAGCGATATCAACCGTTAACCAAAAGTCAACTTGAGTTTTATCAGCAAGAGAGCAGGAGAATCAAAAATACTGAATTGCCAATGAGGCGTGGTTAGGAAATTGGTTTAGATTAAGCAGCCTGGGTATAGCGAGTTAACCAGAAAGGCCAAGAACGGGATATTTAGAAGTTGGCACATTTTGCAAAAAAGAGGGAATACGATGAAGGGCTTAATCGCTGAGTTGAAGTATCAGTTGCGTTACCGGCCGCTGCTGTGTTTAAGACAATTAATTCAGATTTAGAATGCTGTGCTTGGCATTTATGGCATCCGGCGATAGTGCCTTCTATGCATATATTTCGACTGTTCTCTGACGTTGTCTCATCGTATGTTTATTCAAAAGACCGTTTGTACGGAGTGTGAAAATAAACACGCCTTTAGTAAGTGTTACAAGTGCATTCTTTAACGAAGGGCCTGTCTTGTTAGATATGGTCAAGTCCGTATTCGCTCAAACTTTTACGGACTGGGAATTGATTCTGCTGGACGATGGGTCCACAGATAATAGCTTGCAGCTCGCTCAATCGATTGACGACCCACGGGTAAGGGTCTTTACTAATAGGCGAAATTTGGGCAGGACAAAGAGCCTTAACAAGTTAACTACATTGGCTTGCGGCGAATACATCGCTCGAATGGATGCTGATGACATGTGTTTTCCTGAGCGAATACAAAAACAATTAGAGCTGTTCGGCGAGGATCCAGACCTTGACCTTGTAGGTACTGAGATGGTTTGCTTAGATATAAATGGTTCCCCATTAGGATATTTGCTTGTTCCGCCGGAACACGCGGATATTTGTAAAGAACCTTATCGGGCAATTAAGCTATGCCATACTTCAGTAATGGCAAAAAAATCATGGTTTGAAAAGAATCGGTACGATGAATTTTTGCGGCTGGGCTTAGGGGAAGATTACAACTTGTTCCTTAGATCTTATAAATATACTAAATTCGGTAATGTTTCTGAGGCTTTGGTCTACTGCAGGCTTAAACAGTCATGGAGTCTTAGGAGAATGCGAATCACCCGGTGCAATAATGCCAGGTCTATTTTTGAATGTTGCCGCAGGCAGGACAATTTGGGTAAAGGCCTGTATTATGCGGGGATGCAGTTTGTGAAACTTGTTGCAGGAGCTGCTTACTGTATGATATGGTCGCGGAAGAAGTACCTGGCGAGGCGATATCAACCGTTAACCAAAAATCAGCTTGAGTTTTATCAGCAGGAAATCAGGAAAATCAAAAACACCGAATTGCCAGTCAAGCGTGTTAGATTAGGTTAGACGGAGGCAACACTTTTTGAGGAAATTAATATGAAAGGCACGTGCATTATTTTAGTGATGAGTCTCTCAACGATTTGTCTGGGCTATTCGAGAGCTGATTTTAATAATGATGGAATTGTAGATTTTATCGATTTAGCGGAATTTGCAGCGCAGTGGCTACAAGAAGACAATGAGGCGCCTAAAATACCCAAAGGTCTGAACTGTTTTTACCCTAAAGCGTGGGACTTATTTATAGATGACGACGATGTAGTCTGGCAAAACCTTTGTAGTGATGCGACTGAATGGAGTAAGGGCAGCAGCGACCCTGTTACTCTTTCAGACCACGATGATAGTATAGGCAATGAATATTCACAGACGAATGGCAGTTGTGTTAAAGTAGCATTCACAGGTAGCGGGACTGCAACTGTCACACATATTTTCGACTCGGCACAAGACTTTTCCGAGTGTTTTTGCAAGTTCAATTATTTTATTCCAGATTTTGATTATGACCCAACAAAATATCCAAGGTCGGGTAACCAAACCGTTGTCATTTTCCTAAAGGACTCCTCGTGGAAGTCTGCAATACTCCATCATCTACCATATACAAAGGGCTATCACAGTATAGAATTTTCTTGTGGCGGGATGAAAGACCAGAACGGTATCGATTTTACAGATATAACCAGAATTCAAGTGGTCATATTTGGTGGAGTTGTAGGCACAGAGTTTTTTTGGGATTCAATTCAATTTATTCAGAATTACTCAAGACCTCGTGTAGTTTTAACATTTGATAACGGACTTCAAAGTCATTATGACGTTGTGCGACCGCTTCTGAACGCGCGAGGTATGAAGGGAGTATTCTACGTTGTAAAAGATTTTACGGACACTGCTGGCTATATGACTACAGCAGAACTTTTACAATTACAATCTGAAGGACATTTAATAGGCAATCATAGTGCTACGCACAGGAACTGGGTACTTGACCCAAAACCGATATATTATGAGATGGTAGAGGAAATGTTTGAAAATCGCCGATGGATGAAAAGTATTGGCATAAAAGAAGGTAGGTTCTACTACTGTCATCCCACTGGTTCCCCGTGCTTTGACTTTGCAGACCCTTACGATAGGTTCGAAGCTCTTAGGTTTCTCTGTCAATATCATTATCATGTTAGAATGACTGAATATATATCTTATGTTGACGGTGTTGTAGCTCATATTGAGGGCAGCCATCGAAACTATACATTTCCAAACATAGGTGGGTTTAGAACTCTCTCTTTTTCAGTGCAAGTTACGACCTTTGATGGAACACCTGCATATGGATACTTAAATGGCAAAGATTTAATTGGCAAGGCAGTTGCACACAATGATTTAGTGTCTTTGTATTGGCATGATATTGGAGCTGGCGGTGATATCAGTACGGTTCAATTTACAGCATTACTTGACTACATTCAATCCCAAGGACTCGAGGTCGTAACCTGGGCTGATTTGATGCCGTGGGAGGGGATTTGGTAAAGCGAGTTAACCAGAAAGACCAAGAATAAGATATTTAGAAGTTGGCACATTTTGCAAAAAAGAGGGAATACGATGAAGGGCTTAATCGCTGAGTTGAAGTATCAATTTCGTTATCGGCTGCCGATGTGGATTGTGGGTCTCCTGACAAATTGGTGGCCGGATAATCGGATGACAATAAAAGTAAGAGGGGCGATGATGAGGCCCTTTTTCAAAAAGTGTGGTCGAAACTTTAGAATCTCAAAAAATGTTACATTCGCCAGTCCACATAATATTGAAATTGGCAAGGATGTATACATAGCAATAGGAGCTTGGCTGAATGGTCTGGGTGGTCTTGTAATCGAGGATGGAGTGAAAATAAGTCCTTACGTTGTTATTGATACCTGTGTTCACACATTTAAGAACAATTCAGTAGCTTTTGGAGGTAGCATCCTTGAGCCAATTAGAATCGGACATGGGAGTTGGTTGGCTGCTCACGTGGTTGTTAGGGCTGGCGTCAGTATCGGGCCGGGGGTGCTAGTTGCGGGCAATGCAGCGGTAACGAAAGATGTTCCGGAAAATGTAATGGTTGGAGGCGTACCAGCTAAAATGATGGGGTCAAGGCGGGATAAGGATGATTCGTTAGTTGTTCATGGAAGATTCATCGATGGGGAATAAGTTGAGTTTAAGGAACAGATTAATTGGGTGTTTCAGCAGCAAAGCAAGTTCCTTCTAACAAATCCAAAATGCTAATGGCTGTCAGCCAAGCCAATACTATGGCAACATTAGGAAAAGGCCAGGTAGCATTTTACCATCAACATGGTTTTGATGTCGATGTTTGTGCAGCAAAGGGTGATGGTGTGGATTCGGTAATAGGAGAAGGAGCGGACTTTTTCGACACGAACTTTATCCGAGATTTAAGCCCTTTCGTAGATATCAAAACAACATGGTATCTCTATAAATTTTTTCGCAACAGGAAACCCGATGTCATCCAGCTTATGACACTTAAGCCCGGTATACTCGGTGCTATTGCGGGTCGAATGGCTGGTGTGCCTTTGATTGTACGGCATAAATGGGGCAACATGAGAGAGAGCAATTATAGAGGCATAAAGAGAGTTTTGCTTTTTTTAGCAGATAAAATGTCCAACAGGCTGGCCCATCGTGTTGTAGCCATTTGTCATAAGCTTAAAGACTCTGAGGTAAATGCAGGGGCTGTTGATGAAGATAAAGTTGTTGTATATGGCTCAGGAAGCAGTAACGGACTCGATTTGAATAGATTTAAGAAAACCCCTCAGCAAATTCAGAAAGGCAAAGAAATTCGTAATAAATTCACAATTATGCAGGATGCAACGGTGCTTGGAACTGTGATGCGGGTGAATGTTGAAAAAGGCATATGTGAGCTTGTAGAGGCATTTTGCACATTGGCAGAGAAGATGCCGAAGTTGCGTCTCATAATAGTCGGCGGATACGATATTAGAAATCTCCCTCCAGAAGATGTTGTGCGTACAATTGAGCAGCATCCGAGAATTCATTCTGCAGGATTTGTTGAGAACATCGAGGATTACTATGCAGCAATGGATATTTTCGTAATGCCCAGTTATCGTGAAGGGTTTTGCAAATCAAACATTGAAGCCAGTGGTATGGAGCTTCCGGTTGTTTCCACAAAGATAATTGGTTGTAGCGAATCAGTTTCGGATGGAGAATCGGGCTTGCTTGTTCCGCCGCGTGATAGTATCGCTTTAGCTGAGGCAATTGAAAAAGTCATAAAGGACAAAAATCTTGCCAGACGATTAGGTCAGGACGGTAGAAAACGGGTCGAACGCGAGTTCGACCAGAACTTAGTTTGGCATAATCAGTTGCGTGATATATGTTCATTATTAAAAGCAAGAGAAATCGAACCGCCAGTCGAGCCGGAAGAAATATCCGGTAGCACTTGTCCCCTTTGTGCAAAGTAATTTTACTGCGTAAAGGTTGTTTTGGAAAAGCTGAAGACTTTAGTTTTGGACGGCTACGGACGTCAGTGTTTGCCTTTTATGCGTTCTCTTAAGAGGGCGGGGCACTATGTTGATGTGGTGTGTCCGCATCGGTTCTGTGAAGGATATTTTTCTCGCTATCCGGATAAGCGTCTGATTTGGCCTAACATTTACGAGGAGGAAGAAGGTTTTTATCTTTGTCTTTTAGATTACCTTAAGACGAATCAGTGTGACGTAATCCTTCCATTAGGTGATGTTACAGCCCATTTGGTTTCATTACATAAGCGGGAACTTTCTGAATTTACGGCTATGCCGGTGCCTGACTACGATATCTTTATGCAGGCCGCTGACAAAAGCCAGACTATGCAATTTTGTATGGCCAATGCCATCCCTTGTCCACAGACCTATGATGCTGAGAAAGAAAGCTTGGAAGCGATAATAAGCAAGGTGCCGTTTCCGGTTATGGTCAAGCCAGGCCGGGGGATAGGAGCTATTGGCCTTCATCGGCTTAATAGTCCTGATGAATTGAAGAAGCACTACCCTGCTATTCGCGAAAAATACGGGCCTTTAATTATTCAGGAGTTTATTCCGCTAACGGAAACCCAATTTCAGGCAGAGGCATTTTGCGATGCGGACTCAAGGATGAAAGTGTGTATAGTGATTGCCAAGCCTCGCTTCTTCCCGGTAACCGGCGGGACCAGCACGTGCAATATAACCATTGACCGGCCGGATATTGTGGAAAATGTACGAAGGCTACTTGAAGGCATAAAGTGGATAGGTGCTGCCGACGTAGATTTGATTTTGGACCCGAGAGATAATGTGCCAAAAATACTGGAAATAAATCCGAGAGTTACCGCAGGAATTAAAATCGGCTTTGAGGCCGGTATAGATTATGCAGACCTGCAACTGCGACTGGCTCTTGGAAAAAATATTCCCACCATAAAAGATTATAAGCTGGGTATCGTATTGCGAAATCTATGTCTGGATATACTTTGGTATTTATATAGTGACAAGAGCGCAAGAAGAAAAACAAAACCCCCTTTCTGGCAGTTCTTCGGAAAAAATATCAAATACCAGACACTTCGGGTTGATGACCCATTTCCGCTTGTCGGCTTTATCTTGGGTAATCTTATCAAATACACAAAGTCCGGGTCTTGGTCCCAAAAGTTGGGTTCGGACCTGGACAAATAACCTGGGAGTATGGTCGAAGGCTATGCTTAGTCAGCTGTTCCAGTCAGTGCGATTCTTTTTTAAGTTCTATGGATTTAGAGGTGGCGTTGCTTTCGCTTGGGGGTTGCTACGATGTAATCGCGAATCTATTTATTTTGCGGACCTGACTAAGCAAAGAAATGGTTTAGAAGCTATTGCCAATCCAAAGTTGGATGTCCGCTTTATTGATACTCTGGAAGCGTTTGATTTAATAGCGGCTGATTATGCTGCCGCGAAGGGGGAACTGCTTGCTTTGAAAGACCGGAAGTCGCTTGCTTGTGGGGGAAACTATCTTGCTGTTGTTTACCAGGATAAAAGCTTTGCTGGCTGGGGCCAAATTAAGAAAGGGCCTGTCAGATATGGTAACATTCGAGTCAGCGACTGTGATTGCGTAATTCACAAGTGCAGGACACTGCGGGCTCATCGAAGACAGGGAGTCTATGTAACCCTTTTGGCAAGACTGCAGCAAATACTTGCGGATAAGGGTCTTAGTAAGGCCTACGTAGGAGCCAAGTCTTTTAATAAGGCCTCGTTAAAAGGTATTGAAAAGGCAGGTTTTGAGTTTGTGGAGGAATGTAATCTCGGTTCTTTTGCTTCACGGCTTTGGCATCACATTAGAGGCAAAGGCCCAAAGGTAATGCAAACGGGTAACTAAAATGCTTAATGCACTTTCGATAGACGTTGAAGATTATTGGAGTATTTTTTCGCGAGATTGGCTGCACATTGATGCTGAGCCGAGCGATGCTGTGGTTAAAAACACCGAATGGTTTCTGCAAGCTCTTGCCGACCGCGATGTGAAAGCAACCTTCTTTATTCTTGGGGAGGTTGCCGTAAAGTTTCCGTTTCTAATCAAGCAAATTGCTGAAGACGGTCATGAAATAGGTGTTCATGGTTTTTCTCACAAGCAGGTGTTTAGGCTGACCGAACAAAAATTTCGTCAAGAGGTTGGGGATTGCAAGAAGTTATTGGAGGATACCATATCAGGTCACGTTGTGGGACATCGCGCGCCGGCTTTTTCGATAATGCCACAGACAAGGTGGGCGCTGGAGGTACTGGCAGACGAGGGTTTCAAATATGATTCGAGCGTGTTTCCGATTTCCGGCAAGCGCTACGGTTGGCGAGGATTTGGCGAGGATATATGTAGAGTGGATTTGGCGTCCGGTCGGAGCATTATTGAAGTGCCAATGTCAACAGTAACGGTTTTGGGCAAGACTCTGCCCGCTGCGGGGGGTGGTTATATTAGACATTTTCCCTACTTTATCACAAGGTGGACAATAAAGCATATCCAAAAGAAAAGACCTGTAATAGTCTATATGCACCCCTACGAAATTGACACTAAGCCAAGAGCATTTGACACGGAGCACCTTTCCGATACGCAAAGGAACAAAACCGTAAAGTTTCACAGGATTCAACAAAGAAACAGAGATACAGTTGCCAGAAAGCTGAATAGACTTCTGAGCGAATTTGAGTTCACTACTATAGGGCAAGTCATAGGCAAGGTTATTGCGGGCTAACGGACGGGTCGATTTGAATGGAAACATGATGAGTGGTCTGAAGATCATGAAACTCTCACCTGAACACGTCGCTCAGGTGGCAGAGTTGCACGTATCCGGCATAAGCACCGGTTTTATCAGTTCGCCGGGGGAGGGAACTCTTAGGGGAAAATTATGCGGATTGTGATATTAACCAACGATAACTTCTTTTCGTTCACTGTTCTAAATGAGTTCCTGGTTCGAAGAGGGCAGGACATCAAGCTGGTAGTTTTCTCTTCGGCGCTTATTGGCAAAAGAGGTATGGTTTCCTCCATCAGGTGGTCGCTTTCACAAACGGGATTTTGCCATACCGTATTCAAGCTTATGGTTTATGGTGTTTTCAGGGCGATGAAAATGGTTTGCAAGCTGCTGCCATTTATCCCCAACTTTTATTCCTCTCACTTATGGGTCCGAAGAAATAATATCAAGAGCATGATTTCCGCAAATATCAACGAAGAACAGACAGTTGAGCAGATAAGGGCGGCAAATCCTGATTTAATAGTCTCCGTTAGCATGAATCAAATTGTGAAAAAAGAGATTCTGGATTTGCCACCGAAAAGGTGTATAAATGTTCACTGCGCACCGTTGCCTCACTATGGGGGGATGAGTCCTTATGTATGGGCGCTTGCCAATAATGAGGACCATTCTGCGGCAACGATTCACTATATGGATGAAGGCCTTGATACCGGCGATATAATCGTCCAGGAAAAGGTTGATGTGGTAAAAAACGATTCAGCGTTTGCTTTGTTTTACCGTTGCTGCAGACGGGCAGGGCAACTACTGCTCAAGGTTGTTGATGATATTGAGTCAGGTACGGTCGCCAGCTATAAGCAGGATTTGTCTCAAAAGACTTACTTTTCCTGGCCCACTAAAGAGTGTGTGAAAAACCTGCGCAAAAATGGTTATCGGCTTGCAAAAATAACCGATTTTACTTGCGCGATATTTAATCAGAAACCACGTGTAGAATAATCGGATGAAAAGACCTTTTGGATCCGTGCTAATCTGTTAAGTCTGTGGCAGACTAAAACCCCCTATGTTTCCCAAATTAACAAAGATGTTAAAATAGAAATCAGGTCAATTTTAGGTTAATTTCTTGCAATTTCTACTAATTTATTGAAAAAAATGCAAATTAATGCAAATTTATGCTCATTTTTACACGGGTTTTTGCGTATTTTTCTTGCCTATCTTACCCATCCTCTGCATGTTGACGCACCAACTACCATTTTTACCCCAAAAACCAACATCTCCACAGAAATGAACCTAAAAATCCTGAAAAAACCCCAATTTTCCCCAAAATTTTCTCGTCAATTTTCTCAAAATACCATTACTGTTCTTTACGGATGGCGCCGCGAAGGCCTTCCATTTTCAAATAGCCCTTCTTCCATACAACGAAGCCCGAGACTACAAAAACAAAAACATACACACCCACACCATAAGGCCATGTGTGTATTTGGGTAGTCAGGCCCATCACCAGGCCAATTATTGCATAAACAATGGCGAGTACATAACAAATAGCGACGGTTTTTCTAAGCGGTATTCCTCTATCTATCATCTGGTCGTAGATATGGCCCCGGTCGGAAACGAATAACGGACGTTTGTTAATGAAGCGTCTTACAAGGGCAACGGCGGTATCGAGGATGGGCAGGCCAAAGACTATTATGGAGGCCATCCACCATCTCGGTATCTGTTCTGCAAATAAGAGCATTAGAGCGGCTACTACAAAACCGAGCAGCATGCTGCCGGCATCTCCCATAAATATCTTGGCTGGATAGCGGTTAAAAGGCAGAAAGCCGAATACTCCGCCGAGAAGGCCCAGACAAATTATCAGGCGCACCGGGTCACCAACTTCGCTGGAGCCCCAGGTGCTCAGATGAACCGCCAGCAATAACATAGCTATGGCGATTATGGCCGTGACCCCTGCACACAACCCATCGAGTCCGTCAAGCAAGTTCAACGAATTTGTTGCACCAAGCACAAAGATAACTACAACAGGAATTCCCAAAATGATTTCCACATTTGGCGGCATTTCCAAGCCAAGTGGCACGGCAAAATAATGCAG
>Ga0209986_10002759_pt1 | contig 15775 bp, 14 predicted proteins | sample BlataG_FD_183168 | JGI IMG/M metagenome (GOLD analysis project Ga0209986, IMG submission 183168) | Deep subsurface microbial communities from Black Sea to uncover new lineages of life (NeLLi) - Black_00105 metaG (SPAdes) (version 2) | ecosystem: Environmental > Aquatic > Marine > Oceanic >...
GATAAAGAAAAATAGGAGGCTATCATGGAAAAAAGAGCAAAGTATTTTTGGATAATAGGAATGATATTAATAGTTTTAGCTAATGGTTGTAGTTCTATCGAACCTAAATCTGTTAATACGCAAGATATAAAATCATTTGAAGAGACAGTTTTAGAAATAACTAAGGATGCTGTTACACCGGAAGAAAAAGTGGAAAAGATATTTTATTTCGTTCGAGATAAAATATCTTTTGATTTTATAGGCGACAATTATATGAGTGCTGAAGAGGTGTTGGCAACCGGACGGGGGGGCTGTATGAATAAAGCTGTTCTTTTTGTCGAAATGGCGAAAGTCGTCGGCATCCCCGCCCGCTTTCATTTTATGTGGGTAAGCAAAGAAGCTTTAGGAGATTTACTTCATCCTTTGGCATATCGTTTTTGGCCGGATTCGTTTACTCATACATTCCCGGAAGTAAAATTAAACGGAAGATGGATATCAATGGAAGCTACTTTTGACAAAGAACTTCATGAAATTCTTTTGAAAAAGAATCTGAATTTTGCCAGGTATCCCCATAGGAGAAATATATCCATCGAATTTTCGAAGTCAGGCATAATAGGAGCGCAACAGCTTACAGCAGTAGAGGGAAGAGAGCCTATTTATGCTGATAATCTCACTCCCCTCAAAGAAATGGAAGAAACCATTTCATGGATTAAGTTAAAAATACTACGCCCATGGGTTTTAAGTCTTTCCAGGGGAAACCTAGAGAAGTTAAGAAAAGACTGATTGGTATTGGTAGGATAAACGCAGTTTTGCGCCTATTAACAACCGTCCCCTTGACACTTCTAAGCCTCATATATGGACAAATGTGGACAATAATGCTATAATTAATTGCGAGGTGATTTAAATGAAAAGTGTAAACGTTCGTGATATTCGTAATAGTTTTAATAAAATTTTAGATAATAAAGAAGAGGTAATTGTCTTAAAACGGGGTAAGCCAGTAGCCAGGATTAAACCATTTTCTCAGGCAGATTTAGTTCGGTATTATTTAGAGAAAGCTCAAGAAGTATCTGCTGAAATGGGGGTTGATGAAAAAAAGGGGAAAACTATACTTGAAAAAGTACGGAAAGAACTAATTGATGAAGGTCGTTATTGATACAAATGTTATAATTTCTGCTGCCCTTGGTTCTCAAACCTGTAAGGAAGCCATTTTAAAGGCATTAGAAAAATACGAGGTAATTGAACCCAAAATAGTATCTATGGAATTAGATCGCTTTTATTTAAAGATGAGTCAAGAAATTAAAAATACCAAAAAGATAAAAGCAATTTATGATTATTTTAGGATTTTTCTAATGTTTGCAAAAATAGAAAATCCTAAAAAAGTTTTAAATATAAGCCCGGATAAACCGGATAATTATTTTATTTCACTTGCCTTAGAATATTCTGCAATATTCATTACTGGGGACAAAGGTGAGTTGAAATATGCGAGAGATATGAAAATTAATGCAAAACTAGCAGCTGAATTTCTGGAATAATTTCAAACTTATTATCTTAAACCCCTTTATTTATAAGGCTTTCAGATCCCAAAGGACACGGCACGCCGTGTCCCTACAAGAATGCCCTTTAAACGCACGGAAAGTGCTTTTTTGAAAAGATAAAATATTGGCTATAAATGTTCCTCAAGCCCTATTGTTTATTTGTACTTAAAGAAATCTGCTTGACTATCCTAATGTCTTAGATTATCCTTAAACTATAAATTATTTTTTAATTGTAGACCTATACATTACAGATAAAGAGCGAAAATTAAAAAAGGTAGGTAAGTTATTATGAAACCTGCTACCAGAGTTAATGAATTCACCCTAGACATTATAGGATTTTGCGAAAGTGATCATCGCTTATATAAGGAATTAATTAAAGAAAGAGAAAAGTTTTTTACCCTTACTCCTGAGAAGCATTATAGAACTTTTGATGATAAAAATTGGGCAGAACTAAGATTTGCAGATCATTTTATGTTCTCCTATATTTCTCAATATTACGAAATGACTCCCTTGGAAGTATTTTTATCGAAAAATTTATATAATTACAACAAACACGATCAACAGATTTTTTTAGGGTTTAAAGGCAATATCTTCAGTGCCTTTACCATTAGTAAAGTTGTAGTTGGTTCGTACTTTATAGCTAAAGACCTTACTTTTGGGAAAAAATATAAAGTAAGAGAAAATAGAGCTACCCATAAACTTAAAGAAGGAGATTATATTGTAGGTCGTATTTTACCTTATGAAACAGATTACGCCTTGTCCAATGTAAACCTAACCTATCCTAAAGAATCATCCTATATATTAAAAAGATTGTGGAAAAATAGCCCTTCCGATATTACCCGCATAGTTACCCCTTTAATGATAGAGAAAGAACTTTTTCAGAAATACAGGAGCACCCCCAAAGAGGAAAACAATTTAGAATCTGCGGAAAAAAAACTAAAACATTTTTTAAAAAAGTATTTGGGTAAAAAAGCACCTTCTATCAAGAATCTTAGAAAAAAGATAAATAGAATTACCGATCCTTTTCCCCTAGTGAGAGAGTTGTCGGGAAAATTTAATTTTTCCTCTAATGAAGAATTAATAGAATTTCAACAGCTTTTTATGGATTTCTGGAATCTTTCTTCTCGGGATGAGTTTAGCGGAAAATCTCCCGAGGAAATTCATGAGCAAAACATAGGTTCAAAGGAAAAAGAACTTACCCAGGATTTGATGTTCTATGTCCAGTCTGAGGTTGCTCCGGGTGATTTTTCCAATCAGGATGAATTAAACAAAGCAGTTAAAGAATGCCAAGAAAGATGGCTTCACCAGCCTCAAGAAGAACTCGAATACAAAACTCCCTGGGAAGCAATTTTGGAAGAAAGAAAAAGATTAGGTAATCCCAGAAAAGATTACTCTATTTCAATAACTATAACCCCCGTATCTTGTGGAATGAAGGAAGAATATATTGATTTAAGCACTTTAAACATGAAGGATACTCCTTTAGTAAAAGATTTAGAAACTTTTGTTAATTATTTTATAAAAAATCGCGTAAAGGTTACTTTAAAGAACAGATGGATTCCTTTTAAACATCTGAAATTAATAGAGGAAAACTTTATAAATAAAGATATTTTTAATTTATTTGGTAAAGAAGAAAAAAGAGGAGAAGAGCCTTTTAAAAGATATATTTGCTTTATAGATTTTTTATCCCGAGCGGCAAAATTTATCTATATAGATAAAAAAGGCTGGGTGCAGATAAATGCCCGTCATTTTAAAGAATTTAGCCAGAAATCTTATGGAGAAAAACTATTTGAATTATTCTTTACCTGGGTAGAAAAAGTGAATTGGACAAAGCTTCAGATAAGAGATTTTATAGCAATATATGCAAAAGAATATCAAAAAATATTTATTGATATTCTTTATTATTTTCATAAGTATGAAGTAAATAAAAATATTGAAACAGAAGAACTTATAAACCAGCTTTATGCTTCAACGATAGAAAATATGGAATCTCCTGAGAAAGCGGTGAGGCATTTAACCACAATGATAGATAGAGTTATATTGTCATATTTAAAATGGTTGGGAGCAATCGATACCCAGAAGGAAAAAATAATCCCGGGGATAGGAATTGGCTGGATTAAAAAATTTCGGGTTACTCCAAAGGGTAAAAACTTAATTAATAAACTAGTAGATTATTATATTAAAATAGGGAAGATAAAATAAATATAAAAAAAACTTAAAAATAAATGTGTCAAGAGACAGTTTTGTGCCCTGCCTCTTGACACATTTATTATAGATTATAGAGGGTAGAATCATAAGAATTGAAAAGATAATACGTTCGAAGAGAAAAAGCATTGCTATGTATATAAATAATGATGCCGCATTAATTGTAAGAGCGCCTTTTAATACCAGTGAAGAAATTATAAATAAAGTTGTTTCAAAATATAAAGACCGATTACAGAAAACGCAAACAGAAGTTCAATTAAGAAATTTAAAATTTAATAAAAAAGAATTTGTTGATGGAGAAAGATTTCTTTATCTGGGGAATTATTATAATTTAAAATTAATGGATAATCCAGAAATTTTGCTGGATTTTAAAGACGAATTTTTACTTTCAAAAAAATATTTATCATACGCGAAGAATATTTTTGTTATTTGGCATAAGAGAAGAGCATATGAAAAAATATCTCAAAGAGTCAGATGGTATGCACAAAAAAGAGGATTCAAATATAATAAAATAAATATTACCAATGCACAAAAAAGATGGGGTTCTTGCTCTCACCAGGGCAATCTAAGTTTTGCCTGGAGATTAATTATGGCTCCTTTACCTATCATAGATTCTGTTGTTGTTCATGAGCTCGTGCATCTCGAAGTGAAAAATCATTCAAAAACATTTTGGAACAAAGTGGAAAGCTTAGACCCGGAATATAAAGAGCATAAAGATTGGCTAAAAAATACTGGGCATTTATTGAGGGTGAAATAACATTTTGTGAATACGATGACGCCTTATCGTGAACAACAAGGGAAGTTTTGTGTTATAAAAAAATACTGAATTCCCGTTACCTGCCTCTAAAACCCCAATTTTACAAGGCTTTCACGCTTGCATTTTTTATTAATCTTTAACCCAACCATAAAAGCCTTTTAAGAAATTTACAATCTATATAACAATTTATAAAATAATTAACCTGGTGTACACTTTTAATTTTAAAATAACCAGTAATTTGTATTAAAAAATTAGCTTTAGTACAATAAAAATTGTAAAATATTAATAATATATTGAATGAGCTGCAGTAATACAAAGAAAAAATATTATAGGAGGATGATTATGTTTTTCTTTTTAATAAAAAATAGAAGAAGCATAAGAAAATATAAGAAACAGGAAATAGAAAAAGATAAAATTGAAAAACTTATGAAGACCGCATTACTTTCTCCCTCATCAAAAGCCAGATATCCTTGTGAGTTTATCTTTGTAAACGATAAGGAATTACTGGCAAAATTATCCCACTCAAAACCACATGGTTCCGCATTTTTAGCTAACGCTCCTTTGGGAATTGTAGTCACTGCTGATTCAACTAAATCTGATGTATGGGTAGAAGATGCTTCCATAGCTGCAACCTTTGTTATATTAGCAGCCGAAGCACTTGGCTTAGGGGCTTGTTGGATACAAATTAGAAAAAGAAAATATTCTGAAACCATTGACTCTGAGGAATATATAAGAAATATATTGTCAGTTCCAGATAATAGGCGTGTCTTAGCAATGGTGGGAGTGGGATACCCTGATGAAATTAAGATGCCAAGACAAGAAGGAGATTTGGAGTATGATAAGGTATTTTTTAATCAGTATGGTAATTATTGAAAAATCCTTGAAATATTTAAGAACCGAGAAAAGAAAAAAGGAAAGGGGAACAAAAAATTGTATTTATCAACAATTGAGGGAGGTTCTGAAAGTACTATGAAATCATCTCCAAAACTAATCTCCACAATTTCTGGTATCGAATACCCATTTGAGAGGATTGAAGAGTTTGCTGATAATGGGGAATCCTTAGAAGTATTTATTCCCAACCTGGAAAAAGTAAAGATTAAATCGGGGGAATATATATGGCAAAGATTTGCGGATTTTCTTCCTTTTAATCAAATGAGTGAAGATTTTCATTTAGGCGAAGGAAATACTTCCTTAATTCAAGCTGATCAAAGATTACGAGAGTTCACCGGAATTAGTAATTTATTACTCAAAAACGAAACCCAAAATCCCACATGGAGCTTTAAGGATAGGGGATCTTTAGCTTGTATTTTTATGGCTAAAAAAATGGGAGAAAAGGTAACAGCTACCATTTCCTCGGGTAATATGGGAAATTCAATTGCTGCTTATGGTGCGAAAGCCGGTATTAAAGTAATTGTGTTTGTTCCAGAATTCACCCCAAAAGAAAAGATTATGGCAATGTCCATTCACGGTGCAACTATTGTAAAAGTTAAAGCTGAAGATTATTCAATGATGAAGAAGCACATATTAAGTTTTGCTAAAAAACTTAAATTAAGAATTGTTTCGGGAAATGGACCAGTTAGAGTCGAAGGGTATAAATTAACAGCTTTTGAAATGTTTGAGCAAATGAAAAAAAATAAGGTGCCGGATTACATTGCAGTTCCCACATCTGCTTGTGGACATATTAGAGGTTTATTTAAGGGGTACCGAGAACTGAAGCAAGCGGGAATAACTAATAAATTGCCAAAGATGATAGTTGTCCAAGCTAAAAATAATAGCCCGATCGTAACTGCTATTAAACAGGGGAAAGCGCACGTTGTGCCATTTTCAAATTTTCGTACTATTGCCGAAGCTATTACTACCGGTAATCCCATGGGGGGAGATGAAATTATTCAAAAAGCAAAAAAATATAATTGGCTTGCTGAAAGTGTGTCAGAAAAAGAAATACTTGTTTCTCAAAGGAAACTTGGAGAAGTTGGTTATTTTGTTGAACCAGCTTCTGCTACAAGTCTTTATGCGGTTAAAAAATTATTTATGGCAGGAAAGATTGAAAGGGGGGCAACAGTTGTTATGATGTTAACCGGAACGGGTTTAAAAGATTTAGATGTGTTTCAATATTATCGTCTGGATGTTATGGAAAGTGATATTGAAAAGATAGAAGATGATGTCCGGAATTTACTGAAAAATATTCACAATTAAAAAAATAAGGAGATAGTAGATGTTTTTACCCACTACCAGAGAAGAGATGAAAAAATTATCCTGGGATAGGCTGGATGTAATTATTGTAACCGGGGATACTTATATAGACAGTCCTTACATCGGAGCAGCGGTTATAGGAAGGGTACTTCAGGCGGCAGGATATAAGGTGGGTATTATTGCTCAGCCAGATACAGAGGGCGAGATAGATATTAGCAGACTGGGAGAGCCTGCTCTATTCTGGGGAGTCACTGCCGGTTCGGTGGATTCAATGGTGGCCAATTATACTGCTCTTAAGAAGAGGAGGAGGAAGGATGATTTTACTCCCGGAGGAAAAAATACTAAGAGGCCTGATCGGGCAACTATAGTCTATTCTAATCTGATAAGAAAATATTTTAAAAATACCAAACCGATTGTCCTGGGAGGAATAGAAGCGAGCTTGCGCCGAATAACCCATTATGATTATTGGGATGATAAAATAAGGAGGGCGATACTTTTTGATGCCAAGGCTGATATTCTGGTCTATGGTATGGGAGAAAAGTCTGTTTTGAAGTTAGTCCGCAATTTAAAAACCGGCAAGGGCTGGAAAGATATCAGAGGGATATGCTACATCTCTCCTCATCCTAAGGAAGAATATACAATACTCTCTTCTTATCAGGAGGTTAAAGAAGATAAGAAAAAATTTATCTCTATGTTCCATACTTTTTATGTAAACAATGACTCCCTAACTGCCAGAGGATTATGTCAGCATCAGGATAGCAGATATTTAATTCAAAATCCGCCGGCTTATCCTCTTGCCCAGAAGGAACTGGATAGGATTCATGATTTGCCCTATGAAAGAGAAGTCCACCCTTTTTATAAAAAAGAGGGAGAAGTAGAAGCCCTAAAGACCATAAAATTCTCTATTACTACTCACCGCGGATGTTACGGGGAGTGCAATTTTTGTTCCATCACCATCCATCAGGGTAAGGTTATCCAGGGAAGAAGTGAAAAGTCAATTTTAAAAGAAGCAAAATTATTGACCAAATTAGGGGATTTCAAGGGATATATTTTAGATGTGGGCGGACCCACCGCCAATATGTACGAAATAGAATGTCAGAAGAAGTTAAAATCAGGAAGCTGTCCCGATAAGAGATGTTTATATCCGCAGTTTTGCCCGAGCTTAAATATAAATCATAAAAAGCAGATAGAAATTTTAAAGAAGATAAGACAGGTTGAGGGGGTAAAAAAGGTCTTTGTCGCCTCAGGGATACGCTATGATATGTTATTGGGTGACCAAAAATATGGAGAAAAGTATTTACGCGAATTAGTTAAGTATCATGTCTCAGGCCAACTTAAAATTGCCCCTGAACATACGGAAAATAATGTTTTGGAAAAAATGGGTAAACCTAACCGGGGATATTTAAAAAGATTTAGGGATAAATTTTTACAGATAAATAAAGAACAGAAGAAGAAACAATTTTTAACCTATTATTTAATCGCCGCTCATCCGGGATGCAGGGAAGGAGATATGTACAGATTAAAAGAATATACTTCCAAAGAGCTAAAGCTCAATCCGGAACAAGTCCAGATATTTACCCCCACTCCTTCAACCTATTCTACTTTGATGTATTATACTGAAAGGGACCCTTTTACCGGAAAAGCGATCTATGTGGAAAAGAATTTAAAAAAGAAAGGAAGACAGAAAGAGATTGTGACAGAAAAGAAAAGTAAACTTCAATAGAAATATTATTTTAAATCACCATATTAATAAAAGTGTGGTATACTTTTATTTACCATTTAACCTTTAAATATGCTAACCCAATAGCATATTTTTTTTATAAAGATAACAAATTGAAAATAATAATAGTAATCAAATATTTTTAATAAAGGAAATAAAATATGAGCAAAGATAGTGGGCAAGAAAAAATATCTATTGATTTCCGCATTATAATGGCAATAGCATTTACTTTAATATTTTGGGCATCTGCCTTTGCAGGTATAAGGGTGGGACTAAAAGCCTACAGTCCGGGGAATTTAGTCCTTTTCCGTTTTTTAACTGCATCAATAGTTTTATTAGTTTATGCTATAATTACTCACATGCCTTTACCGGAAAGAAAAGACCTGCCTGCAATATTTTTTCTTGGCTTTATCGGAATCACCGTTTATCACCTTGCCCTCACCTTTGGAGAATTAAAAGTAACTGCTGGTTCTGCCAGTCTTTTAATTGCCTCCGCTCCCATCTTTACTGCTATCCTGGCTATGTTTATTTTAAAAGAAAAGGTTAAGACCTGGGGCTGGATAGGAATTGTAATTAGTTTTTTAGGAGTAAGTTTAGTTGCCATAGGAGAAGGCGAAGGAGTTAGGTTTGAACCGGCGGCCTTTTTGATTTTATTAGCTGCTATCAGTACGAGTTTTTATTTTGTTTTACAAAAACCTTATTTGAAGAAATACTCACCTTTAAAATTTGTCACTTATACAATCTGGAGCGGGACTTTTTTCCAAATATTTTTTTCACGAGGTTTATTTCAGAATATAAAAAATGCACCGATTGAGGCAACACTTGCCATTATTTATATGGGCATTTTCCCGGCCGCTCTGGCTTATATTACTTGGACCTATGTCCTTTCTCGAATTCCAGCTTCTTTAGCAGCGAGCTATCTTTATTTGTCCCCGGTATTAGCCATATTAATTGCCTGGATATGGTTGGGAGAAATACCTTTCTTTTTATCATTAGTAGGAGGAGCTCTTGCTCTGGCTGGGGTAATAATTGTGAATGTTCGGGGAAGATAAGAGCTTTATTTTAGCGCTAAAAACATCTTCTAATTTTTAATTGAAAAAAGAAGGAAGACAGGAAGAGATTGTGGTAAAATAAAAGGTAAAGTATTTAATTATAAAATACAAGTATATCTAATAGGAAAGTTCATTGATAACTGAGAAAAAATTGCACAGTATTTTGAGATAAAAGCGGGAAGAAGCAGCACAATTAGCAGAAAAATAATATAAAAATAATATTACAAAAATTTTATTAGTGTTCATTTTAGTAGGGTAATAAAAAAGAGAAAAGAATCTTTATTGCTTTTGTTTTCTTATTTTCTTTTTTCTCTAGTTCTTTTTTTCACGCGATATGCGATATGCGATACTAGATACTCAATATAAATTGGCACAGTAATTGCTTTAATATATATAAGTGGATATGACTTAAAGACAAAATATGAAAATATTAAAAATATATAATGGAGGGTGTGATGCTTTGTGATTAAAAATAAAGTAAAAGGCACAATATTATTTCTGGTAATATTTTTTATTTTTTCCGGTGGATTGTTCGCTGCAGAACCGGAGGAGATGAATCTTAGTCAGGCAATTAATTTAACTTTAGAGAATAATTTAAATTTAAAAATAGCCAATTTAGATTTAGAAAATGCTCAAATAGATTATGAAAAAACTAAAGCTAATAACCTGCTCACTGAATCGCGCTACATAGAATTACAGGGAGATTTAGGCTTGCTTCAGGCAAAGGATAATTATAACCAGACCAGAAATGAGGTAATTATTGATGTAGTGCAGAAATATCTTCAATTAAATCAAGCTAAAAAAAATATTACCGCTAAGAGCAAAGAAGCAGAATTAGAGAAAAATTTATTGGAGGAAGTTAAAGCCCAGGTTAAAGCCGGACACAAAGGAAATTTAGATCTTCTTCAGCAGGAAAACAGATACAATAACGCTGTCTTTGATTTAGAAAAAGCCAATGATGACTACCATCAATCCTTTAGAGAGTTTAAATTAGAATTAGGATTAAATGATCAAGAGGGAGAAGAATTTAATTTAGTCGAGGTAGATTATCCTAAAGTTTGGCAGATAGATGAAGGAGAAGCACTAAAAAAGGCCACTGAAAATAGTTTTATTTTGGAATTGCGGAAAAGGCAAATAGAATTGGCTAAAGTTGATTTAGAAAGGGCTGAGGTAGCCGCAAGTCCGGAATTAGATTTGCGAAAACTTAAAAATAATATAGAATTAGCTAATTTAAATTTTAATAAAACTCAAAAGGAATTAGCCAATTCAATTAGAAAACAGTTCTATACTTACAAGCAGACTATTAATAGTGTAGATTTAAGCCAACAAAACCTAAATCAGGCTCAGGAAAATAATAGTATTATAATCGATCAGGTAAAAGCAGGTCTTAAGACCAAAAATGATCTTTTATCGGCTGAAATAAGCTTATTGCAAGCCGAATATAATTTAAAATCAACCATCCTCAACTATTATACGGCTAAATTAACTTTACAGAAATTGATAGGGCAGAAAATTGAAGAGGGAGAGATTGAATGAGCCGAATTAGAAAAAGTAATTCATTTTTTATTTTGTTTTTAATAATTTTCACAAGTTTTATCTTTACCGGGGAGAATGTCCAAGCCAAAGAGATTTCTTTGGAAGAAGCTCTTAATTGGGGGATTGAAAATAATTCTTCAATTAAAGAAATAAAGGACAGTATCGAAACCATAGAAAGAAGTTTAAATTTAATCGATACCGAATACGGCTTTAAAACAAATATTAGCGCTAATCCGATTATTGCCGGTGGCTTTGAAGAACAGACTGACGATAACTCAAATGGTGTCGATGAGGGAGATACCAGTTTAGCAACCAGAAGTAGTCCTAAAATCAGTTTAAAAACTACAAAGTTATTTCCTAACGGAATAATCCTTCAATCGGAAATTTCCTTAAAAGAGGAAGACTTGTTAGATCTGGAAAAGCTTTCGGAAGGACCTAAAAGCGCTTTCAGTGCAACCAAAAGCCTTTATCCTGTAGTTCCCATCAAATCAGAACAGGAAAAATATTTAGCTTCTAATAACTTGCTTAAAACCAGGGAAAATCTAACCTGGCAGCAAGAATACAAAAAAATAGAATTTTTAGAATCTTATTTTAATCTTTTACGCCTGCAGGAAAGATTGTCTTTAGCTAAAACCAATTTTCAGTATGCTCAAGATGATTTAAGCAAGATATTGAAAAAAATTGAGATTGGAGAAGCAGGAGAAAGACAGGAAATAGAAGCAAAGATTGCTTTAAAAAAAGCAGAGATAAATTTTTTACAAGCTCAGAATACTTTTCTTCAACAAAAGCACGGATGGTATTTGAATTTAGGTTTACCGGAAGAAACCGAAGTGCCTTTGGTGGAAGATTCGCCTTTTTTAGAAGAGATTATAAAATGGGCTGATTCTTTAGAAATTAATTTAAAAGAAGAAGAGTTAATGGAGTTAGCAGTAGATAACTACTATAGAATTAGAAATATTCTTCTGGATCAAGACAGCGCTCAAAAAGAAGCAGAATGGAATTTGACTAAAAATAAACCACAGGTTGATTTATTTGGCGCTTATAGCAGCAAGGATAATACTTGGGGAGTAGGAATTGAATTAAGTTACGATATCTTCGACGGAGGAAAACAGAAAATAGAAGACGAAGGATATCAAACGAAATTAGAAAATTTAGAAGATGATTATTTGCAGATAGTCTCTGAGTTAAAATTAGAATTATCTGACCTAATCAATCAGCAGGAAATAAATAACTTGAACTTGGAAGAAAAATTGATGTCCTGGGAAAAAGCTAAATTAGAAGAGGAATCTTATCAAATACAGCTTCAACAGGGCTTGATTAGTGATAGTGAGTTTCAGTACAAGAGGCTTGATTGGCAGGAATCAGAAATAGATCTTAAATCTGCTAAAGATGAAATTTTAATAAATAAATTACGCATAGCTCATTTTTTGGGAATCAGAAAATAGCGGTTAAAGTTAAGGAGTGAAAAAAAGATGAAGAAGAAATGGTTGATTATCGGAATAATTATTATTTTAGTAATTATTGCTCTTTTTGCCGGGGGCAGGTTTTTAAATAAAACAAGTGAAGAGGAATTGACTGAACAAAAGATCAAGATTACTCCTCAGATGGTTACATCTGTAGAGCGAGGAGATCTTAAAAAAACGGTTTCTACCAGTGGTTACTTGCAGCCAGCTGATGAAAAAGCTCTCATTTTTAGTCTGAACGGAGAAATTGATGAAGTATTAATCAGCGAGGGTAAAAGGGTTACAGAGGGAGAAGCATTGGTGCGAATAGAGAAAAGTCAGCAAGAATTAAATTATTTAAGAGCAAAAAATACCTATGAATTAATTAAGACGAGTGGTTCAAAAAGCGAAATAAAGGAACAAGAACTAGATTTTCAAATTGCTAAGAAAAATTTAGAAGATACCACTCTTAAAGCCCCATTTTCCGGTTTGATTACTAATGTTTCCGTTAGCCCGGGTGATTACATTAATTCAGGAACAGAAGTGGCTTATATAATTGATGACAGCAGCTATGAAATAGAAGTTGCAGTTAATGAGATTGATAGTTTGGAGATAAAAGTAGAGCAGGAGGTAATTATTATCCTGGATGCCTTCCCGGGAAGAGAATTTTCAGGGAGAGTAGAGGAGATTCATAATTACACTCAAAATGTAAACGGAGTAGTCACTCTTCCGGTTACAGTGCAGTTAGATAAGGCGGATAAGCAGTTTAAGCCCGGTTTTTCCGCTTTAGTGGAAATTATTATTGGTAGAGCGGAAGGCGAATTATTAGTTCCTATTAGCGCACTCCTTGACCGAAAAGGGCAGCAGACGGTAGTTAAAGTGGTGGATAATAAGCCAGTGTTCACTCCGGTAAAGGCGGGATTTAGCGATGGAGTTTATACTGCAATCGAAGAGGGATTGGCAGAAGGTGAAGAGATAGTAATAAATGTTTATGAATTTGCTAAAGCAGGTTCTAAAAATAATAATACGCAAGGTGTCCCTGGGATGGGTGGATTTATGAGGCCAAACAGATAAAGATTAGGAAAATAATATAAAGGTAATATCTAAATGTTAGAGATAAAAAAAATAAAAAAAATATATCAGATGGGAAAAGTTAAAGTAGAGGCTTTAAGGGGAGTCTCTTTTTATATTGATAAAGGAGAATTCGTAGCTATTATGGGTCCTTCCGGTTCCGGTAAATCTACTTTGATGCATATTATCGGTTGTCTCGATCAACCTACAGAGGGTAATTTTATAATCGGAGGAAAAGACGTAAGCAAACTGAATGATGATAGACTGGCCGAGATTCGCAATAAAAGGATTGGTTTTGTTTTCCAGCAATTTAATCTCTTGTCTCGAACCAGTATTTTACATAATGTGGAAATCCCACTTATCTATGCAGGATTAAAAACAAAACAGAGAAGAGAATTGGCTAAACAAGCATTAGAGAGCGTGGGTTTAGGTGACAGGGCTAAACATAAACCTAACGAGATATCGGGTGGAGAAAAACAAAGAGCTGCTATTGCCCGGGCCTTAGTTAATGACCCTCTAATTATTTTAGCTGATGAACCAACCGGAAATTTGGATACTAAAACCGGAGAAGAGATTATGAAAATCTTTTATAAACTACACCAACAAGGACATACTCTTATTATGGTAACTCATGAAGCAGAAGTTGCCAGACATGCCCGAAGGATTATTCATTTACGCGATGGTTTAATAGAAAAGGATGAAGTAAAAACATGATTTTTGAAATTATAAAATTAGCAATTGAGAGTTTAAAAGCAAATAAACTGCGTACCTTTCTTTCTATGCTGGGAATAATTATCGGAGTTGGAGCGGTAATTGCTATCGTTTCTATTGGTTCCGGAGCTCGAGAACAAATAACTGCTCGAATATCTAATTTAGGCTCTAATGTTATAAATATTTTACCGGGTACCAGCAGGGGATGGGGAGGTAGAGTTAGTGCAAGTTCGGTGGATGTCTTTACTCTGGAATTAGCTGATTATATCGAGAAAGTAAGTCCCTCGGTAAAGAGAGTAATACCTATTTCCCAAGGCTCAGGTTTATTGATAAAAGAGAATTTTAATATTCAAACTATCATTATCGGAACAGATGCTGATTATCAGGAGATAAATAATTATAATCTGGCTCTGGGGCAATTTATAAATGAAGGTGACCTTGATACCAGCCGAAACATTATAGTATTAGGTTCGGAATTAACTGAAGAACTGTTTGGCAATAATAATCCTCTGGGCGAGAAAATTAAATTGTCCTATCAGAAAAGAGATTATCTTTTTACGGTAATTGGAGTAATGGAAGAAAAGGGAGCTGGATTAACCGGTAACCTTAATAAACAGGCCTATATACCTATTACCACTTTTATGAAAAAACTTTCTAATTCCCGATTTGTCTCCTATTATATGGCTCAGGCAAACTCCGGTGATGAAGCCTCGGCTGCAGTTGGGGAAATAGAATATTTTTTAATTAAATATTTGGAAGATGAGGAACAAGAAAAGTTTAACCTACTAAGTCAAGATCAAATTTTAGACACCATTAGTTCAGTCACTGCCTCTCTAAGTCTAATGCTGGGAGGAATTGCTGCTATATCCCTGCTGGTAGGAGGGATAGGGATTATGAATATTATGTTAGTTTCAGTAACCGAAAGGACTAGAGAGATAGGAATTCGCAAAGCCTTGGGAGCAAAAAATAAGAATATTATGAGCCAGTTTCTTATCGAAGCTTTAAGTTTAAGTGGAATGGGAGGATTGATTGGTATTTTTTTCGGTTGGTTAGGGGCTTATGCTATTGCGCAAGCCGGAAAATGGCCCCTTGTAGTTTCTCCTATCTCTGTTTTATTAGCTTTTGGTTTTGCATTAGTTATAGGTCTTTTCTTCGGTCTCTACCCCGCTATGAAGGCCGCCAAAATGGATCCCGTCGACGCCCTACGATACGAATAATAAAGAACAGGGGACGGTTCTCAAAGAACAGGGGACGGTTCTCTGTTCCTTTTTTGGTCTAAAATTTAAAATTCTAAAAGGAACAGAGAACCGTCCCCTGTTCTTTTCCCCTGTTTTTTTAAAAAAATAAAAATATTTTAAATAAAAAAAAGGATTTTGAAGGTGCTCTATCGAATATAAAAAACAATATAAAAAAATGTGAATGTGGATTCTTTGCATCAACTTAAAAGTAATTAAGGGGGTGGTTAAAATAAAAGCAAAAAAATTAATAGGTTTTGCTTTATTGATTATTATACTATTTTCTTTAGCTACTTTTATTTCCTGCGCTGATAGAAGTTTTAAAATAACTGATTATCAAGC
>Ga0209986_10002760_pt1 | contig 15771 bp, 22 predicted proteins | sample BlataG_FD_183168 | JGI IMG/M metagenome (GOLD analysis project Ga0209986, IMG submission 183168) | Deep subsurface microbial communities from Black Sea to uncover new lineages of life (NeLLi) - Black_00105 metaG (SPAdes) (version 2) | ecosystem: Environmental > Aquatic > Marine > Oceanic >...
CGGGAAGCAACTCCAAGTATTGGAAGATGATTATCTGAAACGTAAGGGCTACCGAGGCAATGGACGTGTGCGGGTTGCGTGGGTGCAGGACTATGCCAAGAACGGCGGCGCTGAGATGAGCAACCGAGAGGTTGTGCGAGTCGGGGAGGATCTGGGGTATGACATCGTAGGAGTGACACCATCGAATTTTGTTGGCCGGGTGTTGATTGATGCGGATGTGATAATTGTGAATAACTGCTTCCTGTTTACGCCGCCACAATTCCAGTCAATCAAGAAGGCGCTTTACGAATTGCGCAGGCCATATATCAAGTACGAACACGATCATCGGGAAACACGGCGGGTCAATAATATATCACGGCAGATGTTCTCACTATCGAAATTCAACGTGTTTCTTTCTCCTATACACCAGAAGCAGTATGAAGATGCGCTTGGCGCTCAGGTCGGTGCGGGTGCTGTCTGTTTGCCGCTTGCTCTTGACGTACCGCGAATATTGAATAGTAATGGTGCACGGAAGAAGGGAACGGTATTCGTGCCGTGCATCCGCAAGTGTATGGCAAATGTCCCTGCATGGATTAAGCAGCATAAAGAATATAGCTATACGATAATCGGGAACACAGGAGGGTTCGGTGGTATCAAGATCGAGTCACTCGGCGCTCAGAGCCCGGAGGCGATGTATCACCTATACCGAACACACGAATTTATGCTGCATATACCAGATAGCCTATGGGCAGGAGAGCGCATCTATCTGGAAGCGCTGTTGTGTAGGTGCAAGCCGGTGGTCAATGAAAATGTCGGACATGCCTCCTGGGGATTGGACAATCTCAAGAAATCAGACCTGATACAAAGATTGACACGTGCTCCTTATGAATTCTGGAAAGAGGTTGATAAATGCCTACAATGACAGCGACGATTTGGGTGATTGTTGTGACTGCTTATATTGGGGCAGGTATCGTTCTGAGCATGGTAGGGCAGGCGCTATTCCAGGCACTCGCAAAACGCAACGGCAACAGTGACCGTGTATGCTCGGTGCATGGGAAGTTAGTTGCTGATATCGCAGAAGTCAAGACAGATGTTAAGTGGTTACGACGCCTGCGGGAGACTGAAGAACATGTCTGAAGAAATGATCGTAATGTGTAGGCCCTTGTCAACCATGCTTAAGCAGCGGTACGGTGAGGAGCTTAACCTGACTCGCTCGAAAGCACGGAGACTGGAAGAGCGCGGGTTAGTGAAGATTATGGGGCCACCGAAAATTGCGACGTCGGGCAGATGGCTGGCGATCCATCGACCTGTGCGGAGACTTGATGCGGCTATACATAGCACGGTACGTATTCCAGTAATAATACCCTACGCACCTGATGGTAACATAGGCTTTGCGTACAATCGGGAGATGGAGCGCGTTGACGATTGGGTCATATTTATTGACCATGATATATTCTTGGCGAATCCGTTGTGGTATGATATCTCGCTGGCAGCAATTCGGAAGATGGGGCATGCTGCTGGATTCATCACATGCTATACAAACAACATCGGGTGTAGACTCCAGAGAGCGCCACATGTCGAAAAAGGCAATCATGATATCAGCTATCATCGACAGATTGCCAAGCGCCTTTATGATGAGAACAGGGGGAAGGTGCAGGACTTGTCACACACAAAAGGCGCTCGATTTTCCGGCATGTTCATATTGACACACAGGGCAGCATGGGAAGCAGCGGGGAAATTTCGGGAAGGTGGAGCAACGCTTAACACGCGGTTCTTCGGTGTGGATGTGGACTACTTCACCAAAATCAAGCGTGCTGGTTATCGTGTGTGCATAATGAAAGACCTGTACGTCTATCATGGATATTTCCGTGAGACATTGAAGCCATTTTTTACAAAGGGGGTCAACGGTGCGAACCACAAAATCGTCTAGGAAGCTAGCCGCCACAAAGAGATACGAGGAAGATACGGCGGACCATGCTGAGAAGAAGCCAGTCAGAAAGAGATATGAGGAGAAGATGGCGGAGGAGGCGGAAAAGGGTTCTCCCCAGAAAAAGAAACCACGTCTCGTTCTCACTGATGATGTAGAACTGTTTGTCATGGGTGGCGAGATGATGAACAAAGGTGCTATAATATGGGCGAGTGCTCGCACGCGCCTTGTGCTCAAGAAAGGCACGTCTGTCAAGCAGATTCCATCAGAGGCCAGGTACCAAATGGGTACGTCGCTGCCAAACATCGATATAGAGGTTGCCATTGGTAACGGCGTCTGCCTTCAACTCAATGTGCCGGAGATTTATGTCGTCGAAGATGAATAAACCAGGTACCCAACAGCGGGGCACTAATCCAGGTACCCAACAGCGGGACACCCAGACCATCGTGTACTTCAAGCACGGTATCGGGAACCTCATCATGTTCACACCGGCAATACAGGCGCTTGCCCACATGGACCGCTCGGGGAAAGTTGATATATGCATGTCCTCGGATTGGAAGGATGGGCGGCGCGCCGCATTTGATGATTTTTTTGAACGATGGAGTATCGTGGAAGATGTGATCAATTACCCGAAGATGCAATTTGTCAAGAAGTACAAGCGGTGGTTCTACACCGGGCACGCAGAAGCAAGCGATGCGCTTGAGGTGTTCCGTGAGAAGGCTGTGTGTCAGATTTTAGCGCCGACATGGAGTGACAACTGTGAACATGAGGCGATATGGTACATGACACAGGTGTACAAGCTCGGATATGCCGGAGCGATCCCACCGCAGCATGTGCCCTTGGCGGATGGCCCGGTGGTCAAGCGCAACGGGGCTCCGGTGATTGGTCTATGCAATGGCACGTTCGACGGCCGCATGGAGCCAGCCAAAAAGTGGGGCGGCTTTGCACGGCTGTCTGAGGTATTGCAAAACTACTATGGGGCGTGCGTGGTGAAGATCGGATACAAAAAAGAGCTTGACGGTGTGAGTGCTGGTCTGGATTATGTAGGCAAGCTATCCTACACGCAGACTGCAAAGGTCATATCGCAGATGGACCTGCTGATCACAACCGACACGGCGAACATGCACGCGGCGGACGCGATAGGCACACCGATGGTTGTCCTGTTCGGTGGTACGCTCGTGTCGAAGAATGGCCCACTCAGTAAGTCGGCAACACTTGTGCGGGCAAATCTACACTGTCAACCGTGCCAACGTACCCACTCATTTTACAATTGCGAGAAGGGGTATCAATGTATGAGCAATATCACGGTTGGTGATGTCATGGCGAAAGTGAGGGGGAAGCTGGGATGATATCCCTCAACTTCGATCAATTCTATGAGGCTGTCAAGACAGCCATTGACGCGCGGGAGCCATTCGCACACATGCGCTATGGGGATGGTGAAGGTATTGTCATGGGGCACACGCTCGGCAAGGTGGGGGAGCAACGGGCCAGACAGCGGTGGGCCAAATGGCTAGGCAAGACCAACATCGACATGAACCACTATGGGCATTGTATTGCTGAATCTGTTCAGTATTGTGATGTTGTCGGCGTTCCCTGCAAGCGACACGATAAAATGGGCAGCGATTGGCGGTTGGCAAAGAAACTCGTGCTTGAGTTGCTGCAAGAGTCGCAGAGGGTGTGCTGTATGGACGGTGTGCTTGAATTACAAAAGCGCGACCTGTTCAAGGAATTGTTTGCCGGGCAGCAGGAATTGTATCTGATAACGTGCCGGAATGTTGGCGCTCAGGTGAGTGCAGCGTTCGGCATTCCAAAGGTTGAGTCTTTTTTCCTGCCGCCACAGGCGCGTCCGTATATGGGCGACGTTTGCACAACGGAACCACACTGGCCCGGCAGATATAATAAAGTCAGACCATGGGTAGACAGCAAGCATCCGGAGGGCAAGGTGTTTCTGATTGGAGCCGGTGGGCTTGGCAAGATATACTGTGCGTACATAAAGCAGCAGGGCGGCATTGCCCTTGACATCGGCAGTATTTTTGATGGTTGGGCAGGAATGGGCACGCGGTCACATTTGCGTAAGGAAATGAGTACATATAAAATACGGAGTGCAGCATGATGGATCTCTTGAGTGTCAAAGACTTGGGAACACAGCTTGTGGCGTGGACCAAAGAGCGCCGTCCGTTTTCCATGGTTCGCCTTGGGGATGGTGAGTTCGCTGTTCTGAAATACCCAATGATCACAGACACGGCAATGGTCAAGCGCAAGATCGGCCGATGGTTTGATGTATCGACGTTGGGGAAAAAGCACTTCCGGAGTATCCGTAATGAGATTAGGAGGGCTTGCAATGCAGCAGATTTTCTCGGTGTACCGAGTATAAATGAACAGAAGAGATATCCGAAGTGGAAACGGTTTCAGAAGTTTTGCAAAAAAAACGAGGTATTCGGACCGCATCAGCAGTATTTCCATTTTTATGCTATCAACAAATTGTGGACGCAGGGCTATCTCATGCAGATGCTACACCGGCAGGATCTGGTGTACTGCATTGCCGGGCGGGATGTCTCAAGAGCACTGGAGCGGGTGTGCACGATAGGCAAGGTCGTGACCCACCTGGTAGCCCCGGAGAAATTCGTTTGGCGGGGTGGGCTTGGCATCGGGAAGGCGAATGCTGGATATCAGGGAAAACCCCACTACCCGCAGCAGCACGAGGAATTGTTGCGATGGTTGGCGACAGCGGATTATAAGGGACACATATTTTTAGTAGGAGCCGGCGGGCTCGGGAAAGAATACTGCAACTGCATCAAACAGCACGGCGGCATGGCGCTGGATGTAGGAGCATTGTTTGACGGTTGGGCCGGGTTGGCATCACGGCCGTGGTTAAAGGCTGGTATCGAGAGGTTCAGGATAGTATGATTGATACGCAAGGACCGTGCCAACAGGACTCCCGCAAGGAGCCGCCTGAGAGGGCCGGGAAGGGCTGTCTAGGGGTGGGGTGTGCAATGTATGCCCCCCAGGCCACAGACAGGGCGCTACGTATACGGGAGATGGGGAGAAAATGAAATACGACACTATCAACATGCTGCTGCCGACTCGGCAGCGGGTCAAGAACGGCAAGTTGCCCCGTTTCGTCAAATCGTGCGAAGCGTGTGCGAGCGATCCCCGGCACGTCGTGATCACGTTTTTGGTGGACCCTGGGGATGATGAGACCGTGGAGTATCTGGCTTCTCTGAAAACACCGCTTCGATTTCAGGTGCTGCCAGCGGCGGATGGAGGCGGAAAGCCGCACCTGGCCCGGATGTATAATCAGCTATATGAGGAAACACGGTTCCGGGAGCCTGGCACCTTGGTCTCGATGGTGGGGGACGATATGGAGTGGCAGACCTCTGGCTATGATCTGGCGATCCTTAATATGACAAATAAGCACTCCGGCATGGCAGTCGTGTACTGTGACGATGGCTATATACAGCACGACAAGCTCATGGTCAATCTCTTCACTACTCGTAAGGTCGTGGAATTGACGCAGCGACCGTTCATGTGTCCGGAGTTTCCGGCGTATTTCATGGACACGCTTTGGACTCAGGTTGCCAAGCGCACAGGGATAGCGTACTATCTCAAGGATGTCGTACTCAAGCACTGGCACATGTCACGCAACCCCAAAGCGATAGACGAGACTGCGCGGCGGTTACGGGTACAGCGTCCGAATTACCCGGCAGGGTATAAGATCGTCAAGCGCGAAGCGGACAAGATTGTCAAGGTACTCAAAAGAAAAGGGGTATGATCATGGGAAAGAAAGTGATCAGTTTTCAGCTATTTGGCACGGATCCGATGTACACTGCTGGAGCAATCGAGAATGCGAAACTCGCGCCGAAGATATACCCCGGCTGGGTGTGTCGGTTTTACTGCGCACTTGACGTGCCTGCTACTATCAGGGGCAAGCTGCAATCGTTGGGTGCTGAGGTATTGCGAACGATGAAGCCCGGCACACATATCAAGCGCAGGTTCTGGCGGATGGAGGCGATAATGGACTCATCTGTGGAGCGTGCGATATTCCGAGACTGTGATTCGCGTCTAAACAAACGGGAAGCACAGGTAGTTGGAGAGTGGTTGGCAAGCGACAAACCGGTTCACATTATGCGAGATCATCCCCGACATACTGCTGTGATCATGGGGGGGATGTGGGGAGCTTTGAATAGCTCGAAGTGGCTCCCTGAATTCGAGAAACTATACGATGATTGGACTGGAAGAATGGCGACCGGCTGGAGGTCTGGACAGAGGATCGGAAAAGCTGACGGCGATCAAAGTTTCCTTCGCGATAAGGTGTGGCCACATATCAAGAGCTCAACGCAGCACATGGCCCATGATGACAAGAAGCGCAAGACACACCGAGAACGAACGTTCAAAGTGTCACTTCCCGGAACTAATTTTGTCGGCCAACGGGTCACGGTAAATAATAGACCTATTGAGGAGTAGCAAGAATGATTGAGCGCTATATAGCATCAACTGGTGGGGTAGGTACTACCTACATTCGTAAATTCTTTGGACTGAAGAATACGAACGAGAATAATACAATCTCGCCGCACATGCCGAATCCAGCAATGATTAAACCGAATAGCCGGGTTGTCTATGTGTACGGCAATCTATATAATCAAACGTTGTCACTGTATAGGCGTGGTTTTTTGAAGCTGCGATACAATCACTGCAAACACGTTGGCGGTGATATTGACGGAATCCGAGCAAGGCGGTCATGGACACTTGATGCATATCTTCGTAATGGTGTAGATTTTTTTAGACTTGTGCCTCATTTGTTTCGTTGGATCGATTACGCTGACAGAGATTACACAGTGCGCTTTGTCAGATATAGCTCCGTTCCGAAATATATAGAAATGATTGCCAGATGGTGGGGGCTACCAAGCGAGGGTTTCGCGTGGAAAGCGCGGCGGTCTAATTGGCACAAATTAGACAAAATAATGCAGCAGCGTTTGATATCTATATTTGGCGATGACCACAAGCGGGTCATGGAACTGCCGCCATATTTTATTCTCAAGCCAGGAGAAGGACGCGATGCAATCACACAAGCGTGACACACTACAGGTTATTGGGGCTCGCTGTCACACGGACAAAGCATCACACCGTTTTGAGGACTGGACCTATCTACATATTTACGATATCTATATGCGTGGACTCTGTGATCGATCTATGAAGATATTGGAGCTTGGTATCAAACGTGGCGCATCACACCGAATGTGGAAACAATATTTTCCACAAGGTGAAGTGTTCGGGCTTGATCTGGACCCGAAATGCAAGCAGTACGAGGAAGACCGCATACATATTTATACGGGACATCAAGATGATCCGAAGATTCTTAACCAGATATGCAATGATGCTGGCGGCTCCTTTGATGTAATTCTTGACGATTGCTCACACCTGAACGTGCTGACTGTTGCATCACTAAAACACTTGTGGCGATATGTCAAGCCGGGCGGTTTCTATATCATTGAAGATTTGCGTAATAGTTACACGAAGGATATGAAAAAAGAAATGGCTCGCGGGAAGTGGGATGCTCGGAATAAACAATCCAAAAGCACCAAATTGGAAAATCACCGTGAAGATATGGACAAGGTATTTCAACACTACATCCGACAGATTGATTTCCGGGTAGGTGACAAACGCTTCGTACATTTCTGGCCAATGATCTGTGTGATAGGGAAGGTGTAGGATGCTACCAGATTTCTATATTGCAGGGACGCAACGGGCGGGCACTACGTCTCTGCATCGGGCGCTGAAGCAACACCCGGGCATTTATATGCCACCCAAGGAATTGCACTATTATGATAGTCGATGGGGTGGCAGGGTGAACCGGAAGTGGTACAGCGGGCATTTCAATGCTCCAGGTATGTTGCTCGGTGAGAAAACGCCTGAGTATATGATGCAACTACACTACATAAATCGTATGAAGCACATAACGCCAAACGCTAAAATCATTGTGAGCCTACGCAATCCCGTTGACAGAGTGGTATCGATGTGGAGAATAGACAAGGGAATGAGAAAACGACCACTCGCTGATGTAGTGTATGATAATGATATGTTGAATTTGCTACTATGGCGCGGGCTGTATGCAGGACAGGTGCGGTGGTTGTTCGATGCGTTTGGTCGTGAGAATGTGCTTGTTCTGATATTCGAGCGGTGGACTAGGGATATGAATAGTGCACTCAATCATATCTGCAAATTTCTAGATGTGAAACCGTGGACGTTCCCAGAGCCTCACTTGCATTCCTCGCCGAAGCAACCGGCACCACAGGATGTAGTATTGGACTTGGTAGAATATTACAAGCCGTGGAATGAGTCGCTATTTGCTTTGTTGGAGGATGATATACTTGAATGGGAGAATCCCACATGTCTATGAAATCAAAAGTATTCGGTATCGGTATGTTTAAGACTGGCACGAAGAGTCTGGGCAAAGCTCTCCGCATGCTCGGGTACGCACCAGTCAAGGACAGGCCGTGGTTCGTGCTCAAGGATAATCGCGGCAACTTCGACAATTTCGCAAAGGACCGTAAGAACTGGCCTAAGTTCTTTGATGCTGTTAAGGCAACAGCAAATGTACACCAGGGCTTCGCGGATGCACCGTGGCTGTTTCTGTACAAGGAACTGAGCGAGTGGTACCCAGATGCAAAATTCGTGCTGACAGTGAGAGAGAGCGCGGCAAAGGTAGTGAGGAGTGAACACTGGCAGTGGCGCAACAAGAAGGAGCGTCCGAGTGATCGACAATTTGCAGAGCGCTATGAGAATCACAATGCAGCAGTCAAGCAGTTTTTTGCAGACAAGCCGGGCCGCTTGCTGATTATGTGTTTTGAGCGTGGCGATGGGTGGCGGCAGCTTTGCCGATTCCTCGGCAAGCCAATAGTCAATGGAAAGTTCCCACACGAGCACAAGAGTAGGTTCAGATGATTAAATTTGATCGAGTAGTGATATCAGTCAACGATAATCCATTGTATACGAATGCTGCTAGATATGCCGTGGAATCATGGCACAAACTATTCCCGCAGGTAAAGGTATGTCTCGGGTTGGTTAGCCGAAAGGATGATCTCGCAGATCGGATGCGCGACCTCTTCGATGAGGTGCGAGTGTTTGAACCTGTTGCTGATATCAAGATAGCGAATCTTGCTGCGGTCGCTAGATATTATTTAGCATCTACGTATGATGACGATGTGTGTATGATTAACGATATAGATATTATGCCACTCCAGACAGAGTATTATATGTCACGGTTAAGAAAGCGTAAGCCAGGAGAATTACTTGTGATCGGGCGCGGCGTACGCCAAAAACACCCAGACAAATTCCCGGCAGGATATCTTACTGCCGAAGGAAGCGTGTGGCAGAAAGTCGTAAATCCTCATAAGTTGAAATGGCCCAAGTGGGTACGATCCTTTGTTGGTTGGGAACCGATTGACGGCAGGGAAAATATAGCAAAGCCCTGGAATGTTCAGAAGCGCGCACTGTTTGGTAAGTTGCAGAGAAAATATTTTTGTGATGAAAGCTGGATGCGGGCATTGATAAAACAATCAAAAGTCGAGACATGCGAAATCCCGCTAGGTTACAAGGTACTTGTCGATCAGGTGAATAGACGGTTGCCGCTTCGGGAAGATCAATTATTGCAGGGTAATTTTATTGAAGCGCACCACTTACTACCAGTGGAAAGATACGGTGGTAAGCTGAGGGCTATTTGTAAATATCTTGGAATAGAGCCGCCAGAGGAAGTTGTCTCTTGAACTGGTCTCCTTGGTGGCATAGATACAAATGGAAAAAGCCTGACTGGTGGCATAGATACAGACGGAGAAAATCTGATATGATACAAGCGAGAATCAAAGAAGGCGCTAACATTTCAGGTCTACGATCCGAGATGGCCCTTGCGTATTTTATAGCATGCACTGCGTATCACCATCATGGTTGCGAGTGTGTGTTGACAGAGGGGACAGGTGGCAAGCACGGCAGGGCGTCGCTACATTATGTCGGATTGGCAATCGACTTGCGCACGAAGAATATTGGCACACAGCGGGAGATACAGACCATAGAGCAGGAGATACGCAACAGACTGGGAATGCAATTTGATGTTGTCTTGGAATCCGACCACATACACATAGAGTTTCAGCCGAAATGAAAATCCTCATCTTACAATCTGCTGGCAAGCATGAAGCCAATAAGAAGTATCGGGAATGCCTCTGTATGTGGCGTGCCTTGAATCGCATCGATGGTGTCGAGGCTATGATATGGGGACCGGGGCATGATACTTATCAGAAGCCGTTCGCCGAGATGGCCATATGGGCGGATGCTGTGCTTGTGCTGGAAAACTACTGGGCAAAGCCTTGGCTCCCGGATATGAAACACATCAAGGCTCTGAAATTATTTTGGTCTATTGACGCACATATAGCAATGAAGCGACATGCCGGTATCGTGAATCGGTTAGGTATTGACATCGTGCTAAACTCGACAGGCCGATATGTCAAGAACTTCAAGAGTGGTGGTCGTAAGTCGCTGTGGTTTCCGAATTGCTATCCTGCCGATCTGATCGGTCCACGCAAGAAAGTGGCAAAGCGATTCGATGTAGGATTTTGCGGCAGTATGGTGCGTGGCCGCGATAAGTGGATTAAAGAGTTGTCAAGACAAATTGGATTGCAGTGTGATATCTTCGTTCTCGGCGATGCGATGGTGACAGCGATCAACAGCTATCATATACACTGGAATCGTAACTATTCTTGTGATGTAAACTACAGGACATTTGAGACACTCGGGTGCCGCACGTGCCTTGTGACAAATAACACGGACAGGCTCAAAGATATGTTTCATCTTGGAAAACATCTGATAGTGTACCACGATATTGCTGATTGCATTGCAAAAATCCGCGAACTACAACACGATCCGGCGAAAACAAATCGAATAGCCGAAGCCGGGTACGAACACGTCAAGGCGCATCACACATACGACAATAGGGCACAGCAGTTGGTGGACATCATAAAGGAGAATGGATAATGGCAAGCCAAATAACACTCGCGGTGTTGAAAGGCGAATTGTATCTTGACATCAAAAATACTGTCACGGAATACGATGCAAGCATAAACCGGCTGATCGATGGGGTTATCGCTCAGGCGCTCTCGTATCTGAATAACGAGGATATCACTGAGGCGGCAGACTTCGGGGCGGACATCGAGCGGGCACTTTGCTTGCAGATCAACTATGAATGGCGGCGCAGACGCAAAGAGGTGGGGCTGGCATCGGCAAGCTACCCGGATGGGCGGGTTGATAAGTACGAAATCGGCGAATGGTTGGAGAGTGTGGAGAAGGTTCTGGAGCGATACAGACACATTGAACTGTAGAGAGGTATCATGGCAGTCCTGGTATCAATCATAAGGTCAGACGGCACTGAGGATGTTGTGACACTGGCCGAAGCGTGGGCACTCCGAAACGCCGGGGAATTGCAGGCGAAGAACCCGACGCTCGCCGCAGAGGCTCTTCGGATCGTCGATGTGTACGGAGAAGATTATACTCCATCAGGTACAGCAGGGATGGCATGATAATGGCGATTAAGGGACAGCGACAAGCCAAGAAGGCTATTGAGCGATCAGGCAAGGAGATCATCGATCAGTTTGTCGAAACGCTCGGCGTCGTGAGCGCCCTACTGGCAACGCGCGTTCGACAACGGTATATGACCGGAGGCACGTCCGCCACGAAGCTGAAGTCGCGCACTGGACGGCTGGCATCAAGTACAAAGCCGATCCCGGTACGCATACTGAAAAATGTGATCCGGTCTGGGGTACAGTTCGGCACTGAGTACGCGAGCGCGCACATAGGGCCGAAAGGAAGCAGTGTCACCATAAAGCCGAAAGCTGGCAAGAAATATCTTGCGATCCCGCTTGACGCGGCGAAAAATCCTAAAGGTGTTTCCAGAGGTGGACCGCGTGATGAGTCATTATGGGGCAAGACATTCGTGCAGAAAAGCAAGAAGGGCAACCTGATCATTTTTGGACAGAGTAAATATGTTAAGGGCAAAAAAAAAGGACAGACGCGGGGGAATGTCGTTCCTCTCTTCGTGCTTAAGGAAAGTATCAAGATCAAACGTCGCATACACCCGGAGGATATGTTGAAGTGGGCGAACAGATTAATCACGCGCAAGATGTCTAATGTCAAGATAACAACACAGGTGGCACCAGTATGAGCGTTCCAATTATTACGCTGGTCAAGAATCGCATCGAAGTAATCCTGAATGCTATCCCGGACATTCAACAGGTAATGATGAGCCCGACCGATCCTCCCGACCGGGACAATGTGGTGTTCCCGTTTGCGTCTGCGTACCTGGAAGCTGATGATTACGAGAATAGAAATCGGTTAGAGGTTAATAGCTATGCGCTGATTATCGGGACATGGTTCGAGAGCACCACAAAGGATAAAGAAGACCTTGACACGTTGGCAGATTATTACGATGCTACGATACACAAGGCGATGTATGCAGACACGGGGTTGCCGAATCTGATATCTAAATTGACAAGACAGCCGCCGCTGAAGAACTTTGCAGATGATGAACTTGGATTGATGATGAGCCGGTATACTGTTGTGTTCTTGACAAAGTACGGCGACCCATTCACGCAAGAGGGGTACTAAAACTCGCACAATAGTCAGTCTAAACATTCACGTAAGAGCCCATTAACAAAAAGGAGGGGCTATGGATGCACCTAATGTTCTCAACTATCTGGTCGGAAAAGGAAAGGCGTATTTTGATCGCTTTGATTCCGATGGTAACAGTACCGGGGAAATGGACCTCGGGAATGATCCTGTCTTCAGTGCCGCGCCAACGGTTGAAAACCTCGACCATTATTCAAGCATGGCAGGCATTAAGCTCAAGGATGCATCTGTCAACACGTCCGTCGATGTAGGTCTCAAGTTCACGCTCGATGAGATCAACTTCGAGAATTTGAAACTCGCTCTCTGGGGTCAACAAGCAGACCTGTACGAAACCCAGGGCGATGTGAATGTGACAAATGAGGCTGTCACGGCTCGGTCTGCGAAGTGGGTCAAGTTGGATTACAGGAAGATCACCGATGGTACGGTTGTCGTGACTGATTCAACTGGAGTGACAACCTACACGGAGACAACCGACTACGTGATGGATCTCACGATTGGCCGTATCTTCGCAGTCGTTGGTGGAGCTATCACAGATGGAGAAGCATTGCTGGTTGACTACTCGGCAGAAGCGTCTTCAATTCCGCGCATCGACATTGCGGACGACATCACCATCGAAGGGCTGTTGCGCTTTGTCGGTACTGCGGAATATGGCCCGAAGTATGAGTGTGTCTACTGGAAGGTGAAGCTCGGTGTTTCTGGCGACATCAACCTGATTTCTGATGAGTGGGCAAGCATTGAGTTCGAGGCCGAAGTGCTGTCAGATGCCGCGAACCACCCGGCGAATCCATACGGGATTGTGCTTGACAGCGACAACGATCAGGCTGCGGAGAGTTAATCACATAATATAAAAGGAGGTTTACATTGACGACCACACGCAAGAAGAAAAAAACAGAATTGCCGGAAGGGGAAATGTTGTTTCCCGAAAAGCAAGTGGCCGGATATACAGTCAGGCCGTGGACACTCGGGCAGATAGAGCAATTGGCGGAATGTTTTGAGCGCGTGGCTTATAAGTGCATTGAGAAGGGAATAACCAGCGCGCCTAAAAACTTGGAAGTGGAACTGCCAAAAATCATAGGGGCCGTTCTGCCTGAAATCTCCACGGTCTTGAGTGTTACAATAGATGGGTTATCAGTCAAGGACGCCAAGAAGTTCGATCTTGGCACGGCAACCTTGTTGATCTTGACGATAGTGCATCAAAATATGGAATACCTAAAAAACTCATTAGGCCCGCTAAAAGCAATGTTAAAGCGTCTGACCGTTGGTTGACGCGGGCCGTTGAGTTTCTAGTATCCCGTGGACACAAGCTGCACGATGTACTCTGGGTATATACGTTCGATCAGGTGATAGCGTTCAGCGATGCTGCGAATGCTAATACATACACACGACTTGGCGATATGGCTGTTGCATTTCGTACAGCACAACACGCGAAGGATCGAGAGTTCAAAGAGTATCTTGACAAACTACAATCAGTGAGCCAGAAAAGTGTGCATAAACCTACGCCTGAAGAGATAGCAGAGTTTAAGCAATCATTGACGGGCCGGGCACGTAAGCCGGGCCGGAAACCGGCACAGAAACCAAGGCGGAAGTAGTGGCAAAATCGAAGGAAATAGCTAAGCTCGTAGTCAGTCTGGAAGGGCAAGTATCGGACCTGAAGAAAGAACTGGGTCTTGGTACTAAGGCGACTAAGAAGTATGCCAAGACGAATAAGAATATTCTCGGGAAGATGCGTTCAAACTGGTTGTTATATACTGCTGCCATTGCTGGTGCTGCAATTGTTATAAAAAGGTTAGCCTCTGAATATGGCCAGTTTCAACACAAGATGTTGGAGGTGAACACGCTCCTGAATCTAGGAGCTAAACAATTCAAGGCATATAGTAAAGATGTTATTGCCTTGACAAGAGAAATTCCACAGACGGCTGGTGAGCTTGCTGCTGCTTTATATGATATTGTGTCGGCAGGCGTAGCCGTTGGTAAATCAGTGGATGTCTTGGAGCTTTCGGCAAAGGCTGCTGTCGCCGGTGTAACGAATACTAAGACAGCAGTTACTGCCGGGCTCGCTGTTATTAATGCTTACGGCAGGAGTATTGATGATCTTGACGAGGTGTATGATGTTTTATTCCAGACAGTCAAGCTAGGTATTACTACATTTGATCAACTGTCGTCGTCGATTGGTGTTGTGCTCCCAGTGGCTCGGTCTGCCGGTGTCAGTTTCAAGGAAGTCGCGGCGTCAATTGCTACGATGACCAAGAGCGGTATCAATACCACTCGGGCAACTACGTTTTTGCGTAGTTCATTGGTTGCTCTCAAAGCCCCTACCAAAGAAGCCAAGGAGAACATGAAGAAGCTCGGAATCACTTGGAAGGGGTGGCTTCCAACGCTTAAACAAATTGCTAAGAAAGGTCTTGACTTTGACCAGATGCGAATGTTGATCCCTGATGTTCGTGCCGTCAACGGCATACTCTCGTTGACACAAAATATGCAGGTGCTCGAAGAGACTATGGAAGCAATGGGCGATGCGTCAGGGTCAATGCAGACGGCTTTCGATATAATGAAAGAATCGCCAATTAACAAATTAAAAATGTTGGGAAATGTTGTCAATGAATTGAAGATGGCATTCGTGTCACTATTCGCGCCCAAGTTTATCAAATTGATAGAGGCGTTTACAAAAAAACTGAGAGCGCTTGCAGAAAACTATTCTATACTGATGCAGGCAAAAGAGGAGGGGTGGGTACAGAGGACGCGGGAGTTAATGCAATATGCCAAGGCGTTAGATGTAGCGACAAAGAGAATGTCCGATTTGCAAAATGCAGTTGATTTTGCAAAGGAGAATAAGTCTGATGTTATTGTAACGATGGTTCATGGGAAATCAGAAAAAATATCTCTCGAAGAGGCAGGCAAACAGATTGAGAGATACGGTAAGTACATTGCCAACCTGCGTGAAAAAATATTGGGATTTAAGGCACCGGTCGCAACTGGAGAGGCAAAAGATATAGTGCCGACCGTCACACCTGAAGGTGACGGTACCGGTGGCGGCGCTGGTGAGGAGGAGGCGCAAAAAGCTGTCCTTGACAGCCTGACGGTATACAAAGCGCGGATAGCTCAGATATTGGCAGAGATCGATGCATCGTATAAAGATAATGAGACGTCGATAGAAAGCTATTATGCAATGCGCCGGTCAGTAGCCGGGGAGGTTGCGG
>Ga0209986_10002761_pt1 | contig 15768 bp, 16 predicted proteins | sample BlataG_FD_183168 | JGI IMG/M metagenome (GOLD analysis project Ga0209986, IMG submission 183168) | Deep subsurface microbial communities from Black Sea to uncover new lineages of life (NeLLi) - Black_00105 metaG (SPAdes) (version 2) | ecosystem: Environmental > Aquatic > Marine > Oceanic >...
TACCCAAAGCATGGGCGACCTTTTATGAGGTTCAGCCAGGGGATAAACTCACAGTCATTACTAACGATGACATCCGGATATTAGCACCTGAATCGCTAGCAAAGGGTGATGAAAGGGAGGTTGAAGACCAACTAAAGAGGGGAACCTGAAATGCAAAACAATGATGAGTCCCTAGTTCTATCACCAGAAGAGGTGCGTCAGAGGCTAAAAATTTCAAGGGGGGTACTTTACACTTGTCTCAAAAATGGGACTATCCCTTGCATCAGAGTTTCCCCGAGGAAATACTTAATTCCCAAGGCTAGATTTCTTCGATGGCTAGAAGAAGGGGGCAACAATTTTCACCAACAAGAATGAAGAAAGCTCCAGGGAACTGCATCATTGTCTAAAGAATTCAGCCCCATATCAGCTCCTCTACTTTGGGAAAGCCCGAGCAAAATGCGACTGGCCCAAGCTCCGAAAGGCCATCGAGTTCTACGAAAGTGAGAGGCTGTGCTATTTGCCAGGTGGCTGGGGGTGTTTAGCTCACTCCTTGTTAACCGGGGGAGGGGGCTATGGCTCTATTTGATGACGTCCTTAAGGAGCTTCAGAGCCGGGCGACTGTTCGCGGTCCTGATTCAAACGGCGACTATATGACATTCTGTCCTTTTCACCAGGATAAGAAGCACCCTAATCTATTTATCCACCCCCAGAAAGGGTTTCACTGTTTTGCCTGTGACGCGAAAGGCAGTATTAAGACGCTGGCCATCAAACTGGGCATCCCTACTGACCACCAGACGACAAAGAGTAATCGCGTCAGCCCGTCGGAGGCTATTCAGAAGCTCCTCAATGAGCGTCGTCTCCGCCCCGAAACGCTGAAACACTTCGGCATTGACACCGACACAAGGAGACAGGCCTGGAAATACCCGGTCAATGGTGGTTTTAGATATAAGGCGTATAGCGCCAACGCGAAACGGAAGTACTGGCATGACAAAGGGGTGAAAAATCAACTGTACGGCCTTGCTGATATCGCTGATGGGACTGGCGAAATATGGCTTGTCAATGGTGAGCCTGTAATCTGGCAGTGTTGGCAGGTTAAGGTGCCAGCAGTTTGTGGAATCTATGGAGAAGGAATACTACCCGATGATATTGTGGACAAGCTCAAAGCTAAGGGGGTGAAAAGAGTCGATGTAGGCTTCGACTTAGATAGCACAGGGGAGGGGGGTGGGAAGATAGCTTGGAGCAAGCTAAGGCATGAATTTGAGGTTGTAGTTCATATTCTACCCAGTGAGCTGGGTGAGGGGGGCGACGTTGGTGATTTATTCGTTAGGTGTGATGGCGATAATAATAAATTCAGAGAAGAACTGCGGTCTCTACCACAAGCAGACACAGAAGGCTGGGAGGATGAGGCTCTAAAGGCACAGATTGACCTAATTCGTAATGATGCCGATACACCGGTCTTTGAGCAACGCAGGATTATTTCCCAGCTTATAATCGCCAACCTCAAAACCAAGGGGTTTTTCATTATCGCTGGCACCAGCAGTTATTTTTGGTTCTATGTGGGCTTAACGCCAGTGAACCTGAATGTAAATACCTCGCAGAAGCATTGAGGACAGAAGTAATGCGGAATAGGGGAGACAAAAGATGGAGTTCCATAATGTGAAGCTATTACCCAAAGGGCTACCGGAGATAATAGCCCAGTTGGTTCCTTATGAAGACGCTCCAATCGAGGTGCCACCTGAGCAAATGAGGTTACCTTTTTAGCCAGAGAAAGGAGCTAAGAGCAAGGACTTTATTAGAGAAGTCGAAAAGAGGAAAGGAGGTTAAAACGATGGAAAGGATTTGTGACTGCGAAGAGGACGCTAAGGGAGTATGTGTCTGCGTGGGCCAGGCAAGCTATCAGGAGGTGATGGAGAGGAAGAGTGAACTGATATTGGATAGGGACGTCAGCATTGACCGGTTCTTTGAGGAGCCGGTGGATGTTGATGCCGCGCTTCCGACTCTCAGGGTTTGGGGAAGGCGGACTCTAAAATGGCAGCTTCTATTCGGGCTGGGGCTGTGCCGTGTACACAATTTCCTTCGCCGGGATGATCGAAGAAGTTGTGGTGCCAGGTGGAGCAAATTCCTCTTCCAATTGGGGGTTTCCAAGGCTACGGTTTCTCGCCGGGTGGCCTTGGTACGAGAGCTGCTTTCCTTTTTCGGGGTTGCTGCTCTGGAGACCTATTCATTTCCTGATGATGAGCTGGTGCTTTTCGCGTGGACAAGACTCAATGCCGAGAGTTTCAAAATGAAACATTTCGTAGATCATCGGAGACGGGCCCTTCTCTCGGACTATTGTCCTCCGCCGAGATTCCGGCCGAAGTATCTCAAGCCAAAGAAGAAAGGCCTCAGCGTTAATGTCACAGGGATTGATGATTTCATTCTGGCCCTGCAAAGGCAGGTCCGGCAGGGCAAGGTCCCGTTCCGGCCCCAGGAGTATGACGAGCAGTACAACTTATTGAGCATGCTGGCACAGCAGTACGATGAGCGGGGTCGGTACTTGCGGCTCTTGCTCTCCGAGGTCGAGCGTCTGCATGAGGGCAAGGCGAAGTCCGGAAAAGTGCGCTTGCAGGCTGTCATGTGGAGCAACCTCGAGGCTGTCACAGATCCGGGAGCCAACGAGTACCCCGGAGATGGACATCCAGACGAAAATCCAGGATGAGAGAGGGGGAGAGTGGAGGCAATGGATATTCAACTGGCTCAGTTCAAGGCTAATTTGTTGCGGCTGAACCGTGAAGAGCTACTGGCTATCTTCTATATGTCAAAGAGATGCGGCGCTAGAGACGCAGCCGAAAAGCCCAAATTTAGCGAAATATTGATATTTTCTAGGCACGATTTTGTAGTTAAAAACAGGTAAAAATGGCGTTTTCGGCTGGATTTCTAGGGACCAGAAATGAGCACCAAAACTAAATTCAGGATACCGCCAAAGTCTAACTCTAGGGGAAGGGCTGTGCGTATAATAGCACTTATACGCTAGGATTCGAGCAGGGAGGTGAGCTAACCAATGTGGCACCATAGCGAGTATTGTTTAAATGAGCAACCGAGATAATTTGCGAACAGAAATTAATATTAAAGAATACCTGATAAATAGATTAACGTTACCGATAATAATCATATTCATCATAGCGACTATCCTGATTTCAATAATGCTGGATACGAGAGCTCTTTCAATAATAGCGCGTAGTTTTGGAATATCTAGTTTCATACTACTCGTAGTTGTAGTCGGGACAATACTGGCATATAATCCACAGGCGAAAAAGGACAATCTCCTCGTAAAAATTAAGCGATGTGTTAGCAATAGAGTCGAGCGGCATAAACATTTTAAATGGTTACAGAAGCATAGGGCAATTGAATTCTTATTGCTATTCTTAGGCATTATAGTTGGTCTATGTAGTTTAACGCTAGAACTTATAGTTACCATTAACGTATGATGACTCGATAAAGCCTAAGACTCCTCTCAAACCTCACCGAACTAACCCTCTCATCTATTTTTAACATTATTTACACAAGTGTTGGACACATACGAAAATAAGGGGAAGATAAGACATGAATATATGCCAGGAAAGCTGAAGAGGGTTCCTAAAGGACTCTAAGGATTACCCACCGTTCTTGTCCAAATGTAAATTGTTGGGGATTCTAGCATTCCAAACGTGATTGTGCTAGATTGGAGCCAGGAGGTTTAGTAATGTCACTGGAACAGTTCTTTCCACCTCTTGAGACGGCCTTACAACTTGAGCCTGAGGAGCTATCGATACCTCTTTTAAGATGTCTTATAAAAGAAGAGGAATCTAGTGGTGCTGGTCGACTTAATTTGCACAATTTCGCAGGGACTGGAGCAATTGATACGTATGCTGGCGACAAAGTCGATGAGATAGTTAAGGCTATAACGGAATCTTGGATATGGTTAGAGCGGGAGGGAATGATTGCTCCTAATGCTAGGCTAGGTATAGAATGGAATTATGTAACCAAACGAGGTCACCGGCTTGTGGCTCTTTCCGATGTATCCAAGTATATTAAGAGCAATATTATTCCCCGAAATTCTATTGACCCTGTTTTAGCTAGCAAAGTCCTACCGTTATTTATCAGAGGAGACTACGATACTGCTGTCTTCCAAGCTTTTAAGGAAGTTGAAATTCGAGTTCGAAGGGCAGCTTCGTTACCAGATGAATTATTGGGTGTACCATTAATACGAACGGCTTTTCATCCAGAGAATGGAGTACTATCGGATAAAGACCGCCATGTTGCTGAACGACAGGCAACAAGCGACCTTTTCGCTGGGGCTATCGGCCTATTTAAGAATCCTTCGAGCCATCGAGATGTCAACTGGGAAGACCCTATTGAATGCGCTGAACTTATTTACTTGGCAAACCATTTATTAAGAATAGTGGAAAAACATTCCAAGAAATAGAGCAATATTAGCCTGATTGGCAAATATAGACTAAAAGGAAAAAGAATATGAATGCCGCGGAACGCATTGTTGAGTCATATTTCCGATACGTAAGGGGTATTTTCACTAAAGCAAATGTCAAGGGTGCGGGCCAAGTAGAGTTAGATATAGTTGGAGTAGATTCGAGAAAGTCGCCTTCAACATTTTTCCATATCGAATCATCTGTTTCAATATCGAGTGGTTACTCAAAGATTACAAATAAAGAATTCATTCCTTCAGAAGCGAAAATGAGACAAAAGGCAGCAGGCCAAAGGACAACAGCAGGCTTCTTCATTGAGAAAAAATTCTTTACACAGGATACTATTGAAACATTAAAGCAAGTTGGATGTAATACACGGAATTTGAAAAGAATACTTGTAGCATGGGAATTTGATGATAAAGCTAGGGAAGTACTTGAAGGTAAAAGTATAGAATGTTTGACAATAGGAGAGATATTACAGGAACTTGCGGACCATCTCTACAACTTTTTGTTAGGTCAAGACCACAAATGCCAGAAATCTATTCTGTACAAACAATTAGACGAAGAAAAAGAAGTCGGGAGATAACGTGAGCGATGAATGAACTATAAACTAAGCCCATCAGACCTAACATTCACGCATTGTAGTTGTCTAAAAGGAGGCAGGAAACATGACAACGGTATTCGGTAAGGAAGGAGATAATCTCTACGCGTCATTCTACGAACCAGACCCCGTTAAGCGTAAGGTAGCGTTTGATACCTGGATTGAGGAGTCAACTCCAGCCATCCAGTTAGCGGTCGCTGAGGAGTTAAAATCGCTAGTCGATTTCGTTACGCAAGATAGATGGACTGAAAAAGGGTGGAAGCATGGAGAAGACAAATTACGACGTATTCAAGGTCAGTATCATCTGGTCATGGACATACGCCTTCGCCAGCTAGGCAAAAAAGAGGAATTCAAGGGAGAGTTACCCAATTCGGCCATTCAGAAGGTTGCACAACCTATTCCTGACCAAGATAAGCACTCAGATGATGATGATTACGTGGAGAGTAACCGTAGTCCCAACGATGACCGGTCTGACTCTATGAACCCTAATGACCCAGCCATGTTCGGAATTGAAGTGATTACTTCAGATTCGGTCCCTTCAACGCTACCTCAGCCTGAGAGTCCGCGAACTTTGGAGGATGAGTTCAGGGATTTATTGAGAAGCGCAGGTGCCAAGAAGGCTACTGAGGTCATCGCAGAACTGTTCTTCGCCGGAGACATATGGAACATGCGGTGGCTTCATCGTGTTCTGTCAGATGATGCACGGGGCTTTGTGACTGAAGCCCAGTGCAAGCTAATAATGGGTTATTGGGCGCAAACTAAAGGGGTCCCTTATGAATACGAGGACTTCTTCGAAGACTGATATCTCTACTATAGTATGCGTATCAGGCCTCTTAGGCTGTGTTTTTGATGCCTCCCTCTGGAAACCCCCATACCCCCCTCTTTGGTCCATCGTAGCTCCTGAGGGTCAGTTTTGTTGGGATTTGATATCCGCGGAACGCAATATTATTTTGACTGGTTGTTTTAACAAGTGATCCTCTCAACAAAGTACTATAAATGAGGCTATTCATATATCCATTTTAGCCTTCTATCCGCCATTCATGGAGGAAATCTGTTGTAGCTGCTTCCATGACTCCTTTTTTGTATCTAGCCCACAGATTTTAGTTGTATCTCGCCCCGGAATTTCTACAGAGCGTCCACGAACTTTGGGGAAAAAATGGGGGAAAGGCAGGGAAAATAGTTACTTAGGGCGTTTTCATGTATTTTTAATGCCACCAATTAGAGGCCGAACCACCCGATTTTTACTCTTTCCCTTTTTGCTGGTTAAACTGATACCCACAACAGCCGTATCCAAGTTTGGTATTTTCTAGCTAAGTTTTACCAATTTCCTGGCAGAATCCTGCGGTTGGTGAGATGGTGAAAAAGTTCGGTAGCGGGACAGGGAATAAGACCCTGAAGAACTCTGTAGTCTCCGTTATAGCTTTCTTATTGGCCTTTGCCACACTGCTTGAAGACGGACATTTTCGGCTGTCCCAGCAGCCTCTCCATTTTATGCACTTCCTCCTCAGTCTGAGTTTGCATAGCCCGCCGGAACTTGACGACATCACGGATATCCAGACTGCGTTGGGCGACCGTGGTGGCAATAAGCCTGGCAATGTCGGAGGCCGTGCTCTCCCTCATAGTCAACACTCGCTCAGCCACTATTATGAAATCTTTCCTTGTATAAGGCTCCATGTGTACAATGTGGAAACGGGAAGCCAGCTCTAGGTATCTTCGCACTATACCATAAATATATCTACGGTCCAGATTGCCCCCGTTGTTTCCGGTAAAGAACATGCCATTTTGAGCCTCCGGACGGTTGACCAGATACCTTGCTAGCATGTTAACTGTCTCACCGTTTAGGTGGAGGTACTGCTCTTTATTTCCTTTCTTGGTTACTTTTATCTGGCCTCTCCCTAGGTCAACATTAACTAGCTCCAGATTTGTTAGCTCTGATACCCGTAGCCCGGTATGAAGGAAGAGGACGACCATCGCCAGGTCCCTGTCACGAACTTGTGGCTTAGCTTCCCGAGCTATTGTCGTTAGAAGGTAAATAGACCCCTCATCAGTGAGGTATTCTGGCTCTTTCTCTGGTATCTTGGGGCTCCTTATTGAGGCTGCTGGATTAACTTCTAATCCCTCATTCTCCACTAGGTAGTTGAAGAATGACCTTATTGCTGCCAGTTTCCACGCCCTAGTGGCGTTGGAGTTACCTTTGTCAATAGCTAGATGGTCCAGATAAGCTCGAATGTCAGCCTTGGTGATGTCTCCTACTTCAAATTTGCCTCGCTGACGCAGAAAGGGGATCAGCCTCTTTTCTATATCAAGCTGGTATGCTTCTATAGTACCTCGGGAGAACCCTTTCTCAACTTGAAGATAAGGCAGGAATTTGTTTAACTTGCTTCTCATGTTTTCCTCCTCTTTAGGCACAAGCATACCAGTGAACTAAATATTATTTTTGTCAATAGGATGAATTTTAGTGCCCAAAAGGACGATATTTTAGTTGCCAATAAAGACCTTGGAAGGTGTGTGGGTAAGCCGGTGCCGGCTTTTGTGACCAACAAAAAAAGGTGCCTTCCCCACAAGGGGGCTTTCCTTTTGTCTTATTTGGGCACCAGGTGGTTGGCACTTTTTAGGTCGATTTTAATACTATTTTGCACAGGGTATTGACAAAAATAATATTTTGTGCTATTTTTACATTGTATGGCTATGGTAACTCCAAAGAATCGAAAGTCTGTTAGAAAGCCTCGCAATGTATTGATAGACCCAGATGCTCTTCACGAAGTTTGAGTAGAAGCGCTACGTTCAAGAAAGACATTGGGGGGAGTGGCTTGAGGAGGCAATAGAGGAGAAGATCGAAAGGGAAGAAAAGAAGCTTAAATAGAAAAGACTTGCAGCAACAGGTCTTTAAGGGAAATGAAGTAACTATGGTATCACATAACTGTTATTATTTTAAACTAATCCTTAAGATAAGTCAAGCAGCAGGGCTCAGAGACCCCGAGTGTGGGTGTTCTTTGAGTCCTTTAGTTTTACGGCAGGGTGCTCGGGAAATCATGGCAAGTGTATTTATCCCGTCCCGTGAGGTGCCATGACTGTAATCGGGGGTTAGCACCCTGCCGAGAGGAAAAAGTGGAGGCTAAAAGGAGTAGCCGGAGTTTAGCGGTGGCTAGAAAAATGGGCCCTGCCGGGGGAAACCAGGGTGCTGGGGGTTTTTCTGATACTACCAGCTCAATTCGAGCACGAACTCCTCCCGTCCCGGAGCCCTGGGGGTAATCGGGCTTAGCGGCAGGGCCCGTCAGAGAATAAAAGGTGAAAACAGGTGAGCATGCGGGTAATAAATAAAACGCAGGGGTTCCGGCCACGGGCTGAGAACTATGAGGCTACTTAAGTAGATTGCTCATTTTCTTCTTGGAAGGAGAGCTATTTAGTCAATGAAACTGAAGACAAGGGTTTTTAAGTTATGTAACGGGAAATACCGAAACTTGGTTGAGTTAGCCCAGACGATGGGAATATCGACAGACCTAATTTACAGGGTGAGAAAAGGCGAGCGTGGCATCCACGGAAGGTTCATTATTGGGGCAACAAGAGCCTTTCCCGGATATAAACTTGATGACCTTTTCTATGTCTCGGAGGAAAGTCAGGATGCCCCCGCGAGTTGAAATGAGAAATATTAATATGGAGGTGCGATATGGCTCTAGGGAAAATTGACCATATAGATTTATCTGTTACCGACTTAGAAAAGGCAGAGAAATATTTTACCGAAAAGTTGGGCTTCAAACTTCTGAGACGCATTGAGCACGCTGGAAAATCGATCGAGCTACAATCACCGGCTGGTGATTTCTCTTTCGATCTTCATCAGGGAGACGAGGGATTGTATAGGACTGAGATCAATCATATTGCCTTTAGCGTAGACGACATAAATAAGGAATATGAAGACTTAAAGAGTAAAGGGGTGTCACTCAGGTATGATGCTCCAGTTTTCAATCCAGCGACTGGTAGAACAGTCGTCAATGTTATTGATGTCGATGGGCATTTTTGGATCCAGCTGACGGGGTCCCGTGTGGTGCCATGACTGTAATCGGGGTCAGCACCCTGCCCTTAAGGGAAGGAATAATGACTAAATGAAATTAACTTATCAAATATTAAAAAATTAAGGAGAAAGAATAATGCAATTAAGTGATTTAAAAAAAGCTATGAGGGGTGTAGTCATTGTTCAAACTACACCGTTCAATAAGGATGGTAGCCTTGACTTGGAAGGTATGCGCGCCAATACACGCTGGTTGCTTGAACATACGGCAGGTAAAGATTTTATCTTCACGCCGGTAGGAAGCACAGGGGAATTTTATGCTATGTCCGATGATGAGTGCAAAGCCGTTACCAAAATGGTTGTGGAGGAGGTAAAGGGGAAGAATGTAATACTGGCAGGAACAGGTCGAGCTGGTACTCTTGAAACCATCAAGATGTGCCAGTATGCTGAGTCTGTCGGGGCAGATGGCGTTCAGATTGTGCTTCCCTATTATCATGTTCCAACGGAAGAGGGCATGTATCAACATTATAAACAGATAGCGGAAAGCGTAGGTAAGGATTTTGGCATAATGATTTATAACAATCCTGCTGTATCTAGCTCTTGGATTAAGCCGCCTTTAATGGCTAAGTTATCCAAGATACCAAATATCATCGCAGTTAAAGAAAACACGCCGTATATTAAGTCTTACTATACAATGCAAAGAGCTGTAGACCCCAATGATATGGCCATCTTATGTGGGCTAGGTGAGCAAGTGTTTTCGTTTGAAGTTCTATATGGCTGTGCTGGCTTTATTAGTGGCCTGGCAAATTTCGCTCCAGACCTGTCATATCCAGTATATGAGGCTGCGGTTGCGAGGAATTTTGATAAACTGGCCGAGCTAGTCGATTCCTTGGCTCCCTTTTTTAGCTTTCGAAGTAAGGTATTAGAGAATCATGGCCCACACACCGGCATTGGTGAAGTAGGAGGGAACATGTATATTAGCGTGTTTAAAGCGGCAATGGATATTGTCGGCTTAAGAGGTGGAGAGGTCAGGTTACCTCTTGTTGGCCTCAATAAGGAAGAAAAAGATGAACTTAGTTTCATCCTGAAAACTATGAGGCTATTTAAGTAGATTGTTCATTTTATTCTTGGAAGGAGGTTGATGCCTATGGAGCAAAACTTTAGGTGAGGATGTGGTGGAGGAATAATACCAAAATAAGGAGGTTTCAAATGAAACGGAAGATTTTATGGCTGGGGTTAAGCTGGCTAATAGTGGCCGCTTTAGTGCTGGCCTCTTGTGCTCCGGCAGTACCAGGTGAGCAAGAAGAGGAGGAGGAAGAGGAAGAGGAAGAGGAAGAGGAGGAGGAGGAAGAGGAGGAGGAGGAAGAGGAGGAGGAAGAGGAGGTCGGGCCGCAATATGGCGGGACGTTCACCTATTGGTACCGTCCAGCAACCGACCCGGGAATTCCGGACCCCCAGAATTGGGGTTGGCCTAACTGGATATACAGTGCCCCCGTTCTAGAGTGGCTAATAGTAGGAGACATAGAGAAGTATGGGCCGAGAGGCACCGGTGACTGTGCCTTCAACTGCGCACCCGATTTTTCCTCGGCGGAGTGGGCTACAGGCCAGTTAGCCGAAAGCTGGGAGGTTACTCCCGAGAAGGTAGTCTTCCACATACGCCCAGGTATTTACTGGACGGGTAAAAGCCTAAATCCGGGCGTAATGGAACGCAGGGAATTTACTGCCTATGACGTCGTATTTAACCTAAACCGCACCTTAGTGGAGCCGGGCGGAACGCGCATAACAGCCATGGGCTATCTAGGGTCCTCATACGCTGAGGACAAATACACTGCTGTTATGGAATTCGAAAGATTCCATCCTCAATGGGCGATGGGGGGGTTGGGGAGTCTCGGGGGTATGGCCGGTCAACTACAGCCTCCTGAAATGGTAGAAGCCGGTCCTAGAGATTGGAGGAATGTGGTTGGCACCGGACCATTTTATATTAGCGAGTATGTCCCCGGTTCCCACATGGCCTACGCACCGAATCTTGATTACTGGAAAACGACAACCATCGACGGCAAGGAATATGAAATACCGTTTATAGACAGGCTTGTCCTGCCCTTCATTGAGGATGAAATTACCGCAGTAGCCGCCCTGCGGACAGCGACGCTTGACGCCTTCTGTCTTGTTAGGCCACTGGACACGGCCGACTTAGCCCGAACAACCCCTGAGTTGTTAAAATCCCCAACAACCAGAGGTGTTACTTTTGCAATATTCCTGAGGACCGACCAACCGCCTTTCGATAACGTAGAAGTTCGGCGAGCTGTGATGATTGGCACAGACCGGGAAGCCATACATGAGGCGGTGATAATAGAGGGCGATACCTATACCTGGCCAATAGCTCCAGGAATTAGCGGCCACGTCCCGCTGGAAGAACTTCCAGCGGAAACCAGATTGCTGTTTGACTATAACCCAGAACTGGCAAGGCAGATGCTGGCCGATGCTGATTACCCCGATGGCTTTGATATCGAAATGACTATTGAACTCGAGCCCACAATGATGGGAATATCAGAGATGGTTGCCGGCATGTGGCTAGAGGACATGGGCATTAAGGTAGAAATAAAGGCATATGATACAGTTTCCGTCGAGGAGATAAGGGCCGAGAAGCGGTTTCTGCACTCCTTCATGGGCGACGGGATGCCAGTCATGGGGATAGAATCCCTTAGCCAGCTTTTTTCTACCGGGGGGTACAGGAACTTCAGTAATTATTCAAACGAGTATTTTGACGAGCAGATTGAAAAGGCATTTACCACGTTTGATGAGGCTGATCGAGAAGTCATCCTGGAGGAGCTGTTCGTAATGACGCTTGATGCTGTTCCCACTATTCCCTTTTCTATGTCTGAGCACACCGTCCATTGGTGGCCGTGGGTAAAGAATTACTATGGTGAGATATCCGCTGGTGGATTTAACCCTCCCACCCACCTCTTGTGGATTGACCAGGAGCTGAAGGCAGAGATGGGGTATTAGGTAGCAGTAGCCACCGCAGAAAGAGCTTCGGCAATTCCCGATATGGGATTAGCGGCCAGAAGCAAAAAGGGGGGCTGAGATTGTGCCTTGTAATCGGGGGTCAGCCCCCCTGCCCCCAAGGGGCTAGAGTAATGAGCAAGTGAAATCAGCTTGTCAAATTAGGAAATAATATAAAGACAAGGAGTTGCCCACGATAAGCAGATCTGAAGCCAGTAAGATGAACCAGAGTCCGAGTCCGTTGAGGAGACGGACGTAGTTGTGGTAGGGGGAGGGACTGCCGGGTTCACGGCGGCATATGCCGCAGCCAGGACGGGAGCGAAAACGGTACTTATCGAAAACGCTTCCTTTCTAGGCGGTACCACTACCGGGGGGCTAGTCGACTCTATGACGGGATGGCGAGTTACGCGTTACCCTGACCAAGGTGAGCAGTACACACAGTTGTCGACGGAGCAAACGGTGGGTGGCTTTCCTGTAGAGTTCATCGGCAGGCTCAAGGCCGCCGGTGGGGCCTGGCTACCGGATGACGAAGTCACTACGATGATAGCCATAGACCCGGAGAGCGTGAAGATCGTCATGGAGGAGATGCTGGAGGAGGCGGGGGTGGACATCTGGTACTTGACCCAGTTCATCGACGCTGTTGTAGAGGAAGGGAGAGTGACAGGCGTGGTCGTGGCCAGTGAAGCGGCGCTACATCTTATCTGGTGCAAGGCTGCGGTGGATGCATCGGGGGATGGAGACCTTGCTGTCCGGGCAGGGGCAGACTTCCAGTTCGGGAGGCCTGATGATGGCAAGCCGCAGCCCGTCACCCTTCCCTACATGCTGGGTGGCGTAGACTTTGAACGCTTCGTCGAATATTTGAAGGAGAACCCTGAAGAGGTCGTCCGCCCGGAAAAGCGAATAGATTTCAGACAGACGATCACTGCCGAGATGGTGGAAGAGTACTACCGGAAGGGGTGGCCGATCTTGATGCAGGGCCTGGGGAAGGCCGCTTCACAAGCCGCAGCCAATGGAGAGTTCCCTGTCCCCATGGGTGGTGACAGGCCTTCTGCCTTCAGCGGGGTGTCTCAGGCTATGAAGGGTGGCAAGGTAGTGTGGTCAGTGAGCGAGTACTGCGGGCAAGATATGGGTTTTGGCGTTGACTCAACGGACCACAGACAGATGCGCGCTGCTCTGATAGCGGGACGAAAATTCGCCCTGAGCTTGGCCAGGTTCTACAAGAAATACGTGCCAGGGTTTGAAGATTCATACCTTATACAAACGGCGTCGATACTTGGGGTGCGGGAGAGCCGTCGTATAGTTGGGGACTACATGCTTACCGAGGAAGACACACGCCAGTGCAGGGAGTTTGATGACGCTGTGGGGAGAAGTGGATGCCGGATTGACATACACGCTCCAGATTTGCGGAGTCGGGGTGCGGCGAGCGATATAGGTCCGAAGGGGTGGTACCACATACCCTACCGGGTACTATTGCCCAAGGGGATTGAAGGATTATTGGTGGCGGGACGGTGTGCTTCCAACGCGCACGTTGCCCATGCGTCTATGCGTCATCAGGCGATATGTATGGTAACGGGGCATGCAGCGGGTACCGCTGCCGCACTGGCGGTTCAGCAAGACACAACGCCACGCCGGCTTGAGGTAGAGGGCCTTCAAGCCACCCTGCGCAACCAAGGGGCCATAATCTGAAGCCTCACCCAGTGCTCTCCAATTCTGGGACAGGCGGGGCTTCGCTTCAGCCGATTATGGTGGAGTAAGTGCTGAAGCTGAAGACATACAAGGGAAGAGGTATTTGTTGAGGAGAGAAGAGTATGCGTGCTTATGTAATCAGGAGGTTATTGTTAGTCATACCCACCGTGTTTCTGGTCACCCTGATAGTCTTCTTCACGATACGCCTGGTTCCAGGCGACGCAGTAGACGCAGTGATAGCACGGATGGGCACGATAGGTGGTGGTGATACCGAAGTGATAAGGGCTAAAGTGGAGGGCGCCCTGGGGTTGGATGTACCAGCACTTGTCCAGTATGGACGCTGGGTGGGAGTCGTTCCCCAGGCGGATGGCAGTTTAAGTGGTCTTCTTCAAGGCGACCTCGGGACATCCTTCTGGCGACCAGCCACTGTGATGGAGGAAATAGCTCGTAGCTGGCCAGTAACCCTTGAACTTGGCATTATGGGTATACTAATAGGCCAACTAATAGCCTTGCCTATTGGTATATATTCAGCGATACGGCAGGATAGCTGGGGTGACTATGTCGGCCGTAGCTTTGCCATATTGCTTATCGCTGTCCCCGGCTTCTGGATAGCGACGATGGTGATAGTCTTCCCCTCAATATGGTGGGGCTACATGCCGCCCATAATGCATGTCCCGTTTATTGAGGACCCATTACGTAATCTGAGAAGGTTCATAGTGCCAGCTACTATTTTGGGCATGACTATGGGGGGAGGGATCATGAGGATGACCCGAACCATGATGCTGGAGGTGCTGAGGCAGGATTATATCAGGACGGCCTGGGCAAAGGGGCTCAGGGAGAGGGTAGTCGTCATAAGGCATGCCTTGAAGAATGCGCTAATCCCGATAATCAGCTACCTAGGACTTTTCCTGCCTTTCATGCTTGGGGGCACGGTTATTATAGAGCAGATATTTGTACTACCCGGGATGGGTTCCCTAATAGTAGATGCTACCATTTTTAGAGACTACCCCTTAGTTGCCGGAGTAATGCTCTTTTTTGGAGTCGGGATGGTGTTAATCAATCTAATGGTTGACCTAACCTATGGCTTTTTGGACCCCAGGATTCATTATAAATAAAGGACGGAATTAAAAAATGAGCGATAGCTCATCAGGTGGGGTGGCCGAGGGGAAGAGACGCTCCAAGCTAGCTGAATTCTTTATAAGGCTGGTGAAAGAGAAGCCACTGGGTACAGTAGGTGGGGTTATAACTCTGCTCCTGCTTCTCACTGGCATTTTTGCTGACTTCCTTGCCCCCTATGGCATGAATGAAATTCATGTGGGGAATTTCCTGGCTCCACCATCAGCCAAGTTCTGGTTGGGCACAGATAACCTGGGGCGAGACATGCTCAGTCGTATCATCTTCGGGGCTCGTGTCTCGATGATTGTAGGTTTGGTTGCCGCTACTATTGCTACGCTTCTCACCGCATTTATAGGTATACTGAGCGGGTACTTCGGCGGTAAATTTGACCTGATAGTGCAGAGGTTCGTTGATGCCGTGATGTGCATTCCCGGTTTAATTCTTCTTATGGTCTTAATCGCTATGCTGGGGCCGGGTTTATGGCAGGTAATCGTTGTTTTGGGGATAAGATGGGGCATCACCGGTTCCAGGATAATAAGAGGCGCTGTTATCGGCATTAAAGAGAATGTATATGTGGAGGCGGCGAGGGCTATTGGCTGCTCCACCACCAGAATACTTACCCGACATATCCTGCCCAATATTATGGCTCCCTTAATTGTCCGATTTAGCGTACTGGTGCCGATGGTAATTCTACTTGAGGCCAGCCTGAGCTTTCTCGGCTTTGGCATCCCCCCCCCGTTTCCGAGCTGGGGGGGTATGCTTAGTGGCACTGGGCGCCCCTACATGTTCCGGGCCCCGTGGATGGCTATATGGCCTGGCCTGGCTCTGGCTACCGTGGTCTATGGTGTAAATATGTTCGGCGATGCAGTGAGAGACCTACTGGACCCGAGGATGAGGGGCGGCGTCGGGCGCTATGGGGCGAGAGTAAAAAAGTA
>Ga0209986_10002762_pt1 | contig 15768 bp, 15 predicted proteins | sample BlataG_FD_183168 | JGI IMG/M metagenome (GOLD analysis project Ga0209986, IMG submission 183168) | Deep subsurface microbial communities from Black Sea to uncover new lineages of life (NeLLi) - Black_00105 metaG (SPAdes) (version 2) | ecosystem: Environmental > Aquatic > Marine > Oceanic >...
ACCACCGGCGAGTTCGTGAACATGTCTCATCCTGAGCGGCGGCAGGTGCTGGAGATCTGCATAGACGAGGTAGGAGATCAGATACCCGTCATCGCGGGAACCGGCGCGGCCTCTACACGAGAGGCGGTTCAGTTGGCCCGCCACGCTCAGGAAGCTGGGGCCACCGCCTGTCTCGTGGTGACGCCTTACTACCTTCATCCCTCCGACAAGGGTATCTACCAGCACTTCTTCGAAGTGGCGAGCGCGGTCGATCTGCCCATCATCTTATACAACATCCCTCAGACGGTGGATGCCTACATCCCCCGGCCGGTTCTCGAAGACCTGAGCGAGGTCGATAACATCGTGGGACTCAAGGACTCCTCTGGCGATCTTCCCTACACCATGGAGGTGCTGGAGATGACCCAGGGCCGCCTCGATGTGCTGGTCGGCCATGATGAAGTGGTCCTGCCAGCGTTGGCAGGCGGTTGTAGCGGCATGATACTGGCCAGTGCCCAGGTCTTCCCTGAGATATGGCAGCAGGTGCTCACGAGCGTTCGCGAAGGCGACCTACAAACCGCCCGCCAACTACAGATGAAGGTGCAGAAGCTGGCCCGGATCTTCGTTCGCTACGGTGGCGGCGTGGCTGTGAAGGCCGCTCTGAACATGATGGGGATCAAGGTGGGGCGTCCACGGCGTCCCCTGAAGGCGGTCGGTGGGGCCATGGTCCACGAGACGCGAGCGGAGATCCAACTGGAGCTGGAGAAGCTGGGCAAGATCACACCCCGAGAGATAAGCTGGGCGATGCCCAAGGGCCCGCTGGCTGACAGGTTCAGCGATGTTGGCATCGCAGCCGAAATGATTGACGGGAATGGCATACTCTTGGGAAGCGCCACCGAGGGAGAGGGTCCCGAGACGGTGGGCATTGACCTGATTGTGGGTCCAAAGAGCGGCCCCGTGGGTGAGGCGTACGCCAGACAGCTGACCCACCCCAGCCATGGCTACGAAGCGCTGACCACCATCGCCGAGCCCAACCTGACCGTCAAGCCCTCAGCGCTCATCGTGCCGACCGTCGAACTGGTCAACCTGCGCCAAGCCAGTATGGTCTACGGTCCTACCCAGGCAGCAGTGGCCAAAGCAATCCTGGACAACATAGAGCAGAAGATCATCCCTCTAGTAGCTCTGGACAGAGAGGTCATGATCGCCATGGCCACCATCCATCCCAGGGCCCTGGACCGCCATCAGTTGTACGCCAACGTCCGCGCGGCCGCGGACAAGGCCATCAAGATGGCCTTTCGAAAGCAGCGCTAGATAGACAACAATCGCAGGAGGCAGTATGAGAGAGTGCAAGGTGGAAGAGAACAAGGCATCATGCCCGTGTACTTACGAGCCGTGCAGCCACAAGGGAATCTGCTGTGAGTGCATCAAGTATCACTGGAGCATGGGCGAACTGCCGGGATGCCTCTTCCCGCCGGATGTGGAGAAGACCTATGACCGCTCCATCGCACGATTCGTCGCCATCCACAATCGTCACTAGTCCGCATACCCGGTTGGGTTTCCTCGGACACTCTGTAATCCGTCGTTTGCAGCTTTCAGGAGGCGATCGATATGGATAGAAGGCCAGACTGGTTGAAGGGGATTATCCCTGCGCTCGTCACCCCTTTCACGCCTGAGGAAGAGATAGACGAGGAGGCGATGCGTCGCCTCCTCCGCTACGTGCTACCCCACGTGAACGCCGTCGTGCCGGTGGGGACCACGGGGGAGTTTGTCTACCTGTCGGAGGAGGAGAAACGGCGGGTTATTGACATCACCCTTGACGAAGTAGGAGGCCAGGTGCCGATCATCGCCGGCACAGGCTGCACGAACACCAGAGACACCGTGGCCCTGACGGAGTACGCCAAAGATGCGGGAGCCGCGGCGGCTCTGGTGGTGACGCCCTTCTACTTCAAGCCCACGTTCAACGAAGTATACGAGCACTATGAGGCCGTATCCAAAGTGGGCCTGCCGATCATCCTCTACAACATCCCTCAGTGCGCCGGCACTCACTACAGGTGGTGGACCGCTGAGGGGATGGCCTACCTGGACAATGTGGTGGGGATCAAGGATTCCAGTGGGGATGTGCCCTTCCTCATGGCTCTCTTCGAGAAGGTCAAGGGACGGATCGCTATCATCTGTGGCCACGACGAGATAGTGATGGCCGCCCTGGCCGCCGGCGCCGATGGCGCGATCCTCGCTACCGCCAACCTGATACCCGATATCTGGCAAGAGATCTACACCTACACCAAAGAGGGCAAGATCGAGGAAGCGCAGGAGCGGCAGCGGGACATCCAGCGTCTGGTGCGGATTGTGGTGCGCTGTGGCTCCACACAAGCCACCAAAGAGGGACTGCGCATGATGGGCATCCAGGTGGGGAACTCACGCCACCCCATCATGCCTGGAGGTGCCTTCCGGAGAGAAGACGGCGAGGAATTGCGCCTCCAACTGGAGGAGTTGGGCAAGATCCCCCCGCGAGACATCGCATATGACTTGCCCGAGGGAAAGATCGTCCACAGCGCAGTGCCCGCTACGCCCCAGACCCCTCATCGAGTGAAAGATCTCACCATGCTCGTAGGAGAGGGGTACGCCGGCCCACCCGATTTCGAGATCGCTCATGTGGACCTACTCATCGGAGTGAAGGATGGACCGGTGGGCAAGGCCCTGGAGGAGGCACTGAGCAGACCCAAGCCTGAGGACCCTTCGGGCAAAGACCTGACGCAGTTGAAGATCATCTACGAGCGGCCACGTACCTTGCTGGTGCCGACAGTGACAGTGCGCACCAAGAAGCAAGCACGGCACATCTACGAGAATGCCGTCGAGGGGATCGTGATGGCTATCGAGTCCAGCCTGGCGGACGGCTTCCTCCCTGAAGGCGCCCTGGACGACCTGGTGATCATCGTGAACGCCTTCGTCCATCCATCAGCGGCAAACCGTCGTCGCATTGCGATCAACAACTACAAGGCCGCGCGATCCGCCATCCGCAAGGCTATCGAAGGGCGACCCACTGTCGAGGAGTTGCTGGACGAGAAGGAAGCAGCTCGCCACCCGCTGCGGTATGCGCCGTGATCCAGTGCGAAAGCTCAGCACACAGCCACCGGAGCAGTCGCTGAACAGGTCAGAGCCGCATCAGGATCAAAGTCCGGACCACACTCCGACGGCCCTCGTCAACGCATTGTGGTCACGATAGTTGACAGCCAGGCGTAATGCGGAGGAACAAGTGAAAACACTGATCGCTCTGTCCTTGACGATGATTCTCATTGTCGCCGCGGGAGGCTGCGGCGCAGGTCCATCGCCCACCACGACCCCTGAAGAGCCCGCACCGACTCCTGCGCCGCCTACAGCAACACCCATACCCTCTGATCCGACCCCAACGCCCATTGTGGAGACGCCAGTACCACTGGTGGAGACACCGGCGGCCCCCATGGAGATCTCCAGCAGCGCCTTCGAGCACGAAGGCGAGATTCCGCCTCGTCATGCGGTTTGCCCTGACGAAGCGAACATCTCCCCCGCCCTGAGTTGGTCCAACGTGCCGCCAGACACCGGGAGCCTGGCCCTCGTCTGCGTGGATGCCCTGGGTACGTATGGACATGAGGGGGGGTACCGGAAAGTGCCGTCTTCGTGCACTGGCTTATCTACAACATCCCACCCACAGCCACCAGCCTGCCAGAAGGTATGCCAGCAGAGGCCACTCTGGATGACGGCACCTCGCAAAGCCGAAATGACTATGGAGAGGTCGGCTATGGAGGCCCCTGCCCGCCACCTGGGGATACCCACCTATACTTCTTCACCCTCTACGCCCTTGATACAGACCTGAATCTGCCACCTGAGGCAGAGAGATGCGCTGCTCCAGGCCATGGATGGGCACATTCTCCCTCAGGCGGAACTGGTCGGATCATACACCTGGTAGTGGCGGTCCTTGTCCAGACGCCACCGCTGTTGGACGTGGATGAGTAGGCGCATCGGTTATCCCTGCACAATCATGGACTTGGAGGAGCTGAATGGGCCATAGATACGCCGTTCTTGGAGCCGGACGACAAGGGATCGCAGCGGCGTACGATATTGCGAAATTCGGCGACGCTGAGGAAGTCCGCGTGGTTGACGCCGATCTTGCTGTCGCCGAGGCAGGAGCCGAGCGGATCAATGAACTGCTAGGCCAGCGGATTGCCACCGCGATCCGGGCAGATGCCAGCGACGCAGCCCAACTTGTGCCCGTACTCGATGGGGTTACTTCCTTCGTTAGCGCGGTGCCCTACCACCTGAATCTGGCGATCACCGAAGTTGCCGTCCGCGTTGGGGCCAATATGTGCGATTTGGGAGGCAACACCGGAATCGTGCGCAAGCAACTGCAACTCGATGCCGAGGCCAAAGCAGCGGGCGTTTCGATCATCCCTGATTGTGGCATGGGCCCGGGGATGAACATATCACTGGCCACATACGCCATGTCGCTGATAGACAGGCCTCGTGAGGTATTCATCTGGGACGGCGGTCTCCCGCAGGATCCGAAACCGCCATGGAACTACGTGGTGACCTTCCACATCGGTGGCCTGACCAACGAGTACTATGGCAATGCCTATTTCCTGCGTGGTGGCAAGATCACCGAGGTGCCCTGCTTCGACGGCCTTGAGGAGCTGGACTTCCCGCCACCCCTCGGTCGGCTGGAAGCCGCTGTCACTTCCGGTGGACTCTCAACCGCGCCTTGGACGTTTGAAGGCCAACTGGAGCGCTTGGAGAACAAGACGTTGCGCTATCCTGGCCACTGGGCCCAATTCAAAGCCTTCGCCCAGCTCGGCCTGTTGGAGGTTGAGCCAGTTCAGGTCGGCAAGGTCAAGGTGGTCCCCCGCGAGGTGCTCCACGCGCTCCTCGAACCAAAGATCACGCGGCCTGAGATCCGGGACGTGGGTGTGGTACGAACGAAATGCGTCGGGGACAAGGACGGCCACCCCGCCGAGGCGATCGTTCAGCTTATAGACTTCTATGACGACGAAACCGGTTTCACGGCCATGCGGCGCCTAACCGGCTGGCATGCCTCGATAGTTGCCATCCTGGCTGCGCACGAGCGGATTGCACGGGGGGCCATACCAGTCGAACTGGCGATTCCAGGACCTACCATCGTGGAAGAGGCGCGGCGAAGGGGGTTCGACATCGAAGAGCACGTCGTCGCAGTCGAGTAGCAGATCCCACTGTATCTAGCCAAATGGCAATTCGTCATTAGGTAGTCTACAATGAGCATAGATTGCCGTTTCCCATCTCCCCAAAACCTCACATCGACCTGGGGTACTAGCCTAACTGGTGACAAAGAATGAGAAGTGAGCTTGAAGAAATCCAGAGGAAAACCGCTCCTGTCTTCAAACGCCATGGCGTCACACGAGCAGGACTGTTTGGCTCTCTGGTCAGGGGGGAAGTGCAAGAGAGCAGTGACATAGACATCCTGATAGAGCTGGGGCGAGAAAAGAGCTTACTGGATCTTGTGGCATTGAAGCTCGAACTTGAGGAAGTGCTTGAGACGGAGGTAGATATCGTTGAGTATTCTACCATCCACCCTCTTCTCAAAGACAGAATCCTGGGGGAGCAGGTACCGCTGTTGTGAACTGAGACCCCCGCATTCTCATCGAAGAGATCATGGAGAGCATTGCGAGAATCGAGGAATACACACGTGGCATTGAGAGAGATGAGTTCTTCCAAGAAGCGTGGATTCAGGATGCGGTTATCCGCAGGGTCGAAATCATTGGAGAGGCCGTCAAGAACATACCAGATGACTTCAGGGCTAGAGATGCAGATATTCCCTGGAGACAGATTGCTGGGATGAGAGATGTCCTCATACATGTGTACTTCGGAGTGAATCTGGAACGCGTATGGATGGTCGTTGTGAGGGACTTGCCGGACCTGAAGTCAAGGATTTCAGGGATTCTGGACGAACTGGAGTGATGACCAGCGTACCTCTTCCTCGCCAAGCGCCAGGCCGCAACATCAGTAGACGCCATCCAATAGTCCGACGGCCGTGGCCCCCCCCGGTTGCGCCGCTCGCATTGGGCGACACCTCCGCACGGCCGATGAAGCCCCACATCACCCTTATGCTGCGGCCAGACTTACGGTCCCGCCGGCTGCTGGATTACCCCTCGTCAAGCTCAGGATAGACAAACCCAGCGGCAACTCTGGGAAGTATTCTCCCACCCCCTCTCTGGGATGATTTGACAGGGCCCCACCTTTCTGGTATCATTATAGTGCAATTAGCACTCTCCATATCAGAGTGCTAATTCCATGCATGGGGACGATTGGGCGCCGTGGACAGCTTGAATTTGGACCGATTGACTGAGAGACAAGATAGAATCCTGGACTTCGTTGTTCGGGAATACGTCGATACGGCTACGCCGGTGGCCTCCAAGACGATCGTGAGGAGACGTGATCTGGGCGTCAGCTCCGCCACCGTCCGAGGAGAGATGGCCCATCTGGAGACGCTGGGTTATCTCACCCACCCCCATACTTCCGCCGGTCGTATCCCAACAGCCATGGGCTACCAGTACTTCGTGGAGTACCTGATGGAAGAGGCAACGCTGCCTCTGATCGAGCGACGGATGATCGAGCATCAGTTTCACCAGGTTGATATGGAAGTCGAGCACTGGATGAAGCTGGCAGGGGCCATACTCACCAGCAAGGCCAATACCGCGTCCCTGGTGACGACACCCAGAAGTCGGCGATCTCAGTTCAAACGCCTGGAGCTGACTCGAGTGACCGAGCGGACTGTGCTTTTGTCTCTGGTGCTGCGGGAGGGACTCGTCAGACGGCAAGTCATTGAACTGGAGGCCTCTCAGATCGCCGGGGCGCTGCGCCGTCTGGCGAACGAACTGAACGCCGTGTTCCTCGATCTGAGGTGTAAGGAGATTGAGGACAAGACCCCGCAACTGAAGCGGCCGCACCGGGTGGTGGGAGAACACGTGGCACAACTGATGGACGACGTGGACGTGCAGGGCAGCCTTGAGTTGCAAAGGTACGGCTTCGCCCAGATTCTGAGACAGCCGGAGTTCACGGCAACGGAGCAGGTGGAGAAGGTGGTGGGTATCCTGGAGCATCCCGGGCACCTGGAGTCCATAGTCGCTGAGGTGGGGCTTTCTCACAGTGGAGTTCAGGTCATTATAGGCGGCGCGGACCGCTGGCCTCAGATGACGGATTTCAGCCTAGTGCTGGCCCGCTACGGCGTAACCTTGCAGACGACTGGCGTACTGGGTGTCCTGGGCCCGATCAGGATGCCCTACAGCAGGAATGTGCCCATGGTTAGCTATGTGGCTAGTCTGATGAGCAAACTGGTGCAAGGTCACTACGGCTAGCTTCTGGCTGAACACTGGCCTCGCACCGATACGGAGGTGGACGAGCAATTGGAAGAGAACGAGGTAGAGGAAACCCTCGAAGAGGAAGTTGATAAACTGGAGAAGGCGAGTGCCGAAGCTGCCGAGTATTTGGACCAGCTTCAGCGCTCCCAGGCAGAGTTCTCCAACTACAAGAAGCGTATTGAGCGCGAACGAGAGGAGTTCGTGACACTCGCCAACGGCGCGTTGATCAGCAAGCTGCTGCCCATCCTTGATGATTGCGAGAGAGCCCTGAAAACGGTGCCCGACAACTTGCAAGGTCTGACCTGGGTCGAGGGCATTTTCCTGATCGCGCGCAGGCTGCGTATGACACTCGAGCAGGAAGGGCTGAGTGAGATCGAAGCTGCTGGAACGAAGTTCGATCCAGAACTACATCATGCCGCGGTCCGCGAAGAGACCAACGAATGCGAAGAGGACGAAATCATCGGCGTGTTGCAGAAGGGATACAAGCTGCACGACCGAGTCCTGCGCCCGGCCATGGTGAGGGTGGCAGCCAAACCGAGTGGTGAAAGCAAGGAATAGAGTGACTCAAGAAGGAGGGCAATTGAGAACATGGCCAAGATTATAGGCATTGATTTGGGAACTACAAACTCCGCTGTGGCGGTCATGGAGGCCGGAGAGCCAACGATCATCCCTAGTTCGGAGGGCGGACGCCTCACCCCCTCGGTGGTAGCGGTATCCAAGAATGGAGAGCGGTTGGTGGGTACCATAGCCAAACGACAGGCTGTCACCAACCCTGACAACACCATCTTCTCCATCAAGCGACTCATGGGACGCAAGTACAGTGATCCCACGGTGAAGCGCGACATCGAGCTGTTGCCGTACAAGATCACGGAGGCGCCCAACGCAGACGCGCAGGTGGTCATGGGTGGCAAGGAGTACTCTCCTCCTGAGATATCGGCTTTCATTTTGCAGAAGCTGAAGGCAGACGCCGAGGCCTATCTCGGTGAGACTGTGACTCAAGCGGTCATAACCGTGCCTGCCTACTTCAATGACTCCCAGCGCCAGGCCACCAAGGACGCGGGTCGCATCGCTGGCCTTGAAGTACCGCGCATCATCAACGAGCCAACGGCTTCGTCCCTGGCGTACGGTCTGGCCAAGCAGAAAGATGAAAAGATCGCCGTTTTTGATCTGGGGGGAGGCACCTTCGACATCTCCATCTTGGAGATCGAGGCGGGAGACCCTCCGGTGTTCGAGGTGCTGTCCACCAATGGCGACACCCACTTGGGCGGCGATGACTTCGACCAGCGCATCATTGAGTACGTGGCCGACGAGTTCAAAAAGGACCAGGGTATCGATCTGCGCGAGGACCGCATGGCCCTCCAGCGGTTGAAAGAGGCCGCTGAGAAGGCGAAGGTAGAGCTCTCCACGGTGATGCAGGCTGAGATCAACCTGCCCTTCATCACCGCGGATGCCAGCGGCGCGAAGCATCTGACAATGACCTTGACCAGGTCCAAGGTGGAGCAATTGGTGGGCGATCTCATCGAGCAAACGCTTCCTCCTTGCCGACAGGCCTTGGAGGACGCTAAGCTGACCACGACGGACATTGACGAGGTGATCCTCGTCGGTGGACAGACGCGAATGCCCGCTGTGCAGGAGGCGATAAGGAAGTTCTTCGGGAGAGAGCTCCACAAGGGGGTGAACCCCGACGAGGTGGTAGCGCTGGGCGCTGCCATCCAGGCCGGCGTGCTGGGTGGTGAGGTCAAGGACGTGCTGCTCCTCGATGTCACCCCTCTCACCTTGGGCATCGAAACGCTGGGCGGCGTGTCTACCGCACTGGTACAGCGCAACACAACCATTCCGTACCATACGTCGCAGATCTTCTCCACAGCCGCTGACGGACAGACCAGCGTAGAGGTCCACGTCGTGCAAGGAGAGCGACCCACGGCGGCAGACAACAAGACCCTCGGACGGTTCATCCTAGACGGAATACCGCCAGCGCCAAGGGGGGTGCCGCAAGTCGAGGTCTCCTTCGACATAGATGCCAACGGCATTCTGAACGTCTCCGCCCAGGATAAGGCCACTGGCCGCGAGCAACACATCACGATCACCGCCTCTAGTGGCCTCAGCGAGGAAGAGATCAAGCGCATGGTAGACGAGGCAAAAGCACACGAGGCTGACGACCGCAAGCGGAAAGAGGAGATCGAAACTCGCAACACCGCTGACCAGACGGCCTACTCGGCGGACAAGACCCTGCGCGATCTGGGAGACAAGGTGCCAGCGGACGTCCGCAGCGACGTGGAAGCCAAGACCGCTGCGCTTCGCGAGGCACTCAAAGGGCAGGACCTAGGCCTTATCCAGGGCAAGACTCAGGAACTGAATGAGGCGATGCAGAAGATAGGGGCTGCCATGTACGAGCAGCCAGGTGCCGCTCCTCCTCCCCCGGGCGGGGAGGCCGGCCCTTCAGAGCCAGAGGATGAGGGCACCGTCGAGGGCGAATTCCGAGAAGTGTAACGTGAGGATTCAAGGGGCAGGGAGGACTCCTTCTTGCCCCCTGCTTTGTCTTTCGCACTGTGATGAGATAGACTATGTCATTCCATCTGGTTAGTTTGCCAACGCACGCTTCATGACATCAGAAAGAGACTACTACGACATCCTGAGCGTTAGCCGCTCAAGCAGTGACGCTGAGATCAAGCGGGCCTACCACAGCTTGGCCCGCGAGTATCATCCCGACCTCAATAAGTCTCCCGACGCCGAAGACCGCTTCAAAGAGATCAACGAAGCCTACGAGGTCCTGAGCGACCGTAGAAAACGATCCGAATACGACCGCTGGGGCCGCACTGGGTTTGGAGGAGGCTTCGCCACCGAATCCAGCGGATTTGGCTTCAGCGATATCTTCGACGACCTCTTTGGCTTCGGGGGGATGCGTAGCGCCGCGAGACGAGCCCCGCAGAAGGGACCCGACCTGCGGTACGACTTGACCCTCAGTTTCGAGGAAGCCGCCTTCGGTTGCAAGAAAGAGATAGAGATTACCAGACTGAGCACCTGTCCCGCCTGCCGTGGGACAGGCGCCGACCCGGGCACTGAGCCGATTCGCTGTCCACAGTGCAGCGGTACAGGCGAGGTGCGTCGAGTGCGCCAGTCAGTCTTCGGTTCGTTCGTGAACGTCAGCACTTGTGGGCGCTGTGGAGGAGAGGGGGAAGTGGTCACTACCCCTTGTACCGAATGCCGCGGGCAGAAACAGGTGCGTGTCATCAAGCGACTGTCCATCGACGTTCCCGCAGGCGTCGACGATGGCACTCAAATCCGTCTTTCCGAAGAGGGACAGGCAGGCACGCGGGGCGGGATGCCCGGCAACCTATACGTCGTGATCTCTGTCCGGAAGCATCCCTATTTCAAGAGGCAGAACCACGACATCTTCCTGGAATTGCCCATCAACGTGGCCCAGGCCACCCTGGGGGATGAGCTGGAGGTCCCCACTCTGAACGGCTCGGAGAAGCTCATCATACCCGCAGGTACTCAAACCGGTGAGACCTTCCGCCTGCGCAAGCAGGGCATACCCTACCTGAGAGGCGAAGGGCGAGGCGACCAACTGGTCACCGTGTATGTGGTAACCCCGCAGAAACTCACACTCGAACAGCGGCAACTGTTTGAGGAGTTGGCCGCTACCCTGGGCGAGGAGGTCATCCCCCAGGGCGAGAAAGGGTTCTTCGACCGACTGAAGGAAGTGCTGAGATAGGGCACCTTAGTTGCGGGCAGCCGAATGTCTTGTGTCACGGTGTACGCCGGTTGCAGACGAGAGCCTTCCCCAGCCATAACCTCGGATTACCATTGGACCGTGCGCAGTCTTTTAGGGAAGTCCAAGACGAGAGAGGTCATTCCCGCATCCTGCGTGAATCGGCCCTTGAGGGTTCAGCGATTGAACGGGCTAGAGATCAGTATCCAAGTTGCTGTCACCAGGGTGCAGTCGAGGCCATCTGCCAACTGTTCGATCTCTATGGCCAGGGAGGAGCGGTTCAGAAGCAGATCTGCCTCAGTCAAACGGACCTGGGTCACGCTGTGTGCAACAAGGTGGCAACCAACCATTGAGTCCTAGGTGACACTACAGGAAGGCTGATCGTGCATCGTCTTTTCGTCCCCGCCTCATGGCTAGAGAAGGAGCGAGTCACCATCACGGGCCCGCTGGTGCACCGCTTGAGGAGTGTGCTTCGCCTCAAGTCTGGTGCCCACGTCATTCTGCTGGACAACTCCGGCTGGGAACACGAGATGGAGATAGATACCGTCTCCAGCCAACGAATAGAGGGCCGCGTAACTCACAAGTCCCTGGCAACAGCGGAGCCTCGCACCAAGATCACCCTGTATCAGGCCCTGCTCAAGCTCGACAGGTTCGAGTGGCTGCTCCAGAAAGGAACGGAGATGGGGATTGTGGGCTTCGTGCCCATGATCGCGGAGCGCTGCATCATCGGGAGCCTAGAGGAGATAAGCAAGACCAAGGCGGAGAGATGGCAGCGGATACTGACGCAAGCTGCGGAACAGTCTCGGCGCGGTCGCATCCCCAGCCTGCGCCCGGCTGTGCTCTTCCCCACCGCATGCGAAGAGGCAGCGCGCGGAGGCTTGACCCTCATCCCTTGGGAGGAGGAACAGGAGCAAACACTGCGCTCCATCCTCAGGGCCGCCGAACAGCCTCCCTTCTCTGTCAATCTCTTCATTGGGCCTGAAGGAGGGTTTACCCCCCAAGAGGTGACTCAGGCCCAGCGCTACGGAGCGATCCCCATCACTCTCGGCCCCCGTATCATGCGTGCAGAGACAGCCGGACTGGTGGCAGCGACGGCGATCCTGTACGAGTTGGGGGATCTGGAGTAGAACCGGGCCCTGCTGCGTTTGATCGTGGCTCGCGGATATGGTATCATCACGTGACAGAGACATCCACGCGAGTGCTGGCACCGTCGCGTTGTGGGTTCAAGCGACAGCGATGCTCCTACTCCGAAGGTAGACGAAAGCGACGGCTGCACGACACGATGGGCATTCTGGCTCGGCACTCTGGCAATGCTGAAAGGGCAGAGTAATCCTACACTCGCGCACGGACTAGTCCTACTGTGACTAGTCCGTCAGATGATTCGCCAGGTATCCACGAAGTCAACGGCTTACTGGTCCATGAGAGCCAGGAAGCGCTCAGCGTCTACGGGGCTGATCACTCGAATCGTCCCGGTTTCGGCTCAAGCAAGAGACTTTGCGGCAAAGCATCATGCCACTCCCTTGCAGACATGAGAAGCGCGTCACCGGCCAAGTCGAGCCCACTGTCGAGCTGCTGACGGATCTGGATGTGCTGCATCCGGATGTCTTGCGCCAGCATTCCATTGAGCCCTCTGATTACAAGGAGGGCCTGGTCTTTCGGTCCGCCGTGGAGAGCATCCGCGGGCACTTCATTGCTTCCTCCACAACCAGCCGAGAAGGCTTAGTGAGAGACGTGCTAGAGAACCTGAGGCAAAGGGGGAGCATAGCGGACTATGAGCAAAGCAGCAGTCGCAGCCGCCACGACTTCACGGTGATGGTCCGCAGAGCCCCTGAGTTCTTTGCGGCTTTGGAGGTAAAAGGAGGCGAGGGAAACAGCATAAACATCTCCGAAAGACCGCTCTGGGCCAAGGAGTTTGAAGTTTGGTCCCACCTTGACGGTGCTGTCGTCAATCAACCAGCGCATGGCGCACATTCAATCATCAATCGATTGACCAACGAACTGGTCAGGCGACGCAAACAAGTAGATGCACTGTTCTTCAAGGATCTGCTCTGTGGTACCTCAACGAGACCGTGCCCGAAGTATCCTACACATCAGGACAAGATTGGGCTGAGAACTGCGCCAGACGTCTTCTTGTTCCCGCAGCGCGTTCCTTCCCTTGAAGATCCTGAACCGCCCGTGCACACGTTGGATACGACAAGACTTCCTCGGTTGGTGTTGGAGCTCTTCAATGTACAACAGACGGAATGCGCAAGACATCTCTGGGAAGTCCATGTCAGAGTCACCGAGCTCAGTGACGGACGGGTGCGACGCATCGTTCGCGTCCTTCATCAAGGGCGCAAGGTTGACGAAAGCGTGTCGCGTCCATGGCGACCGTGAATAGGAGAAACATGGCTCAACACTTGGACGAAGCCCGCCAAGCTTATCTTTTCGACGAGTCAGAGCAAATCACTGAACTGGATGCCCGCCTATGGCATGGCTCGTTCAATGCTCGGGAGAGTTCCTTGCAGCAACTTGCTCCCTATGTGGGAAAGATGAAGTCGGGTATGGCTAGGGTTCTGGTTACGCTGTACTCAAGACCAGGAGACACCGTCTTGGATCCGTTTTGCGGTTCCGGGGTCGTCCCTTTGGAGGCGGTCTTGTGCGGCCGCCGAGCCCTGGCTAATGACCTTAGTCCCTACGCATACGTTCTCACACAAGGAAAGCTGGAAACCCCGGGTAGCCAAGAGACAGTCCTCGAACGGGCAAAAGTGCTTGCAGACACAGTTGAACGCGAAGCTCCGTCCACGGATATCTCTGAGGTGCCAGAATGGGTGCAGGAGTTCTTTCATCCTGAGACATTACGTGAGGTTCTTGTTGCCTTTCGCATTCTGCGGGAGCAGGATGACTGCTTCCTCACGGCTTGTTTGCTAGGCATTCTGCATCATGTGCGCCCCGGCTTCCTATCATACCCAGCTAGTCATCTTGTGCCCTATCTGCGTAGAGCCAAGTATCCACCTGAGCAATTCCCAGAGATGTATGAATACCGTGATTTGCGCTCTCGACTATTGGCCAAGGTCAAACGTGCATATCGTCGTCATATGCTGCCGCTTGACTGGGAAAAACGCGAATACCAGGTGTGGCAGACGAACGCGATGAACTTGCCCATTGAAGATGAGAGTGCAGACGCAATAATCTCCAGCCCCCCTTACTTTGGCGCACTTGACTACGCCCGTGACAACAGATTGCGCTTATGGTTCCTCGGTTGCAAAGAGTGGAAAGAACTAGACGCCTCTCTGACAGCAAACAGTAAGGTCTACTTGGGTCAGATGTCGGTGTGCCTGCAAGAGATGTACCGCATTTTGCGGCCGGGCTGCCACTGTGTGCTTGTACTGGGGGATGTGGACCGCGACGGAAAAACGCGACGTACCGCTGAGATCCTAGCGGATCTGGCCACCCAGGTAGCGGCAGGCAAGTTCATGACTGAACTGATCTACGATGACCGGATCCCTGACAAGCGACGCTCAAGGCGGCGCACAAGGACGACCAAGTTCGAGCGGATCCTGGTCATGCGAAAGACGTAGCCATCTCCAATCGCGTCACAGATCGGACCCCAAGTGATTCTGAAGAGCGCCTAGTGGATCGTGTTTCTTCGAACCTCGGGCCCTGAGACGATCTCGGGTGACCCCAAACCTACGTATGACTCTGTTGGCTATCGGTCCGCGATACGGCGTGGCACTCGAACTCGAGCCAACAGATTGAACCTCTTCCTCCCCACGAGTCTTCAACCAGCCGTGATGCAAGTCAGCACCCTGCACGGCGCGAAGTGGCTAAGGTCGCCTGACAGATGTGCACGGCTTCAAGCCGCACTTCAGCACAATCTGTGGCACCGGGTGTCCCCGCCTAGGAACGTCCCCTCCCACGGCAATATCACAGCAGGTTCGGGATGTGCCTCGCAGAGATCACGACGCCCATCGCGAGGCCAAGAGCCACCAACGGCCCAGGGTTGCCCGTGAGCCAAAGAGCCACGGGTGCGGTCAGCGCCGTTGCTGCGGCGGCCCGATACCGATGGCGGAAGACCACGTACCAGAGAGGAAAAGCCGCCACTAGCACCATCAGCGACAGAGGGCTCAGATAGAGGAGGATGAAGGAGGCGCTTCCCAGGCCCATGCCACCTTGAAAGCGGGTGTAGAGAGGCCAACAGTGTCCAACGACAACCGCCGTCGCGGCCACGGACACCGCCCACGGCTGAGGGCCCAGTATCTCGGCCAGCCTTACCGCCAGGATCGCCTTCGCGGCGTCAGCCACGACTGTAAGAACGGCGGGCAGCAATCCAGCCACCCGCCGCACATTCATGCCCCCCGTGTGTCCGCTGCCAACCTTCCGAAGATCCTCGCCACTCCAGAACCACACCACTACGACTCCAGTGGGAAAGGAACCCAGAAGGTACCCTATGCCGGCGAACAGTGGCAAGCTGAGGGTCGCCACTGGCAACTGTGGGCGCAGTTCAGCCGTCTGGCGCCGCAGGCCGCAAGCTGACTAGGCAGCCGTGCCTCCGATCTGCCGACACTGCACGCCGGATAACGGATCGCTCGAACAGTCTCACGAATCAGCGCCTTCATTATGAATGATCTGCTTGATCTCGAGCCGCAGCACTGGCACTTTGTTGACAACAACATCCCACACGATGTCATAGTCTATCCCAAAGTACCCGTGTATTAGCCGGTCGCGCATTCCAGCGAT
>Ga0209986_10002763_pt1 | contig 15766 bp, 15 predicted proteins | sample BlataG_FD_183168 | JGI IMG/M metagenome (GOLD analysis project Ga0209986, IMG submission 183168) | Deep subsurface microbial communities from Black Sea to uncover new lineages of life (NeLLi) - Black_00105 metaG (SPAdes) (version 2) | ecosystem: Environmental > Aquatic > Marine > Oceanic >...
TCTTAAAATTTTAAGATCCCCTCCGCTCAATTTTAATTTTGGCTTCTTGCTAACGAATGGCATATGATCTGGTATGGTACCGTCTCTATATAAATGTTGCCATATTATTTTGGAAACGCTACACTAGTATGTTAGAGCAAAAGCGGAAAAGGAGGGCATGGCATGTAGCATTGGATTTGCTGAAAGAGCAGAAAGACTGACGATTCTTGCTATATGCTCCTTTTTCGACCTCGTATTCTATGGTCTTTTAATAATCGCAATCCTTTCTCATTTAACAGCGATCCATAGATTTTTATATGTTTATAAGAAATATCATGAGTGATGGTATAACAATGGCGGAAATAAATAACGATGGTTGAGGAAGTGGAGGAATAGGCATAAATGAGATTGAAATACGAACCCGGCATTAACGGAAAGATTGTAATCAGACTAAAAGAAGAGCCAGCCACATACTATGATGAATGCACCTTAGACAAATTAGGGAATTTTGTGCAGCGTTTGTCTGCGTATTATTCAGGAAAAGGAGAACTGGTTGAAATCAAGATAGATACAGGCGACTTAGAAAAAGGTGAGCTTTTGTTTAGTCTGCACGAAGGAATTGAAAAATTAGAAGAGATCTTGAATAAATGTATCCTTCCGGTGGAATTAAAGAAGGGATTCGAAAAAAATAATATTCAAAAACCTTTTCCGCTTTCTGATAACGTTACTGTTACGAAGGAAGAAAAGGATAAATGGGTGATAACCGACTTAGAAAAGTTTATTGTCAAGAAAGAATATGGAAAGCTAAAGATTTACGAAGATCAAAGAGAGCACGAAAGAGAAGCAATGATACCCGATATCTTCCCTGCGAGGAGATATGTGTTTTTGTATGGCAAAGAAGAGGGGGAACCAAAAGGATGTGTAGATAGTTTTACAGAAATCTGTGATTCAGATGATTGCTTCAGTGCGACCGAATGTTTAACAATGTGGAGAGTAGATGGAAAAGAAATGAACGAACACGAGATTTGGGAGTTAAGAAAAGATTTTATCGAAGATGTTTTTGAATATTTGGACCCCGAGGAATGGTTCGTGGAAAGCGTGTATTGGGATAAAAAGCTCTATTTTTGGAAGGAGGTAGGAGATGAGGAGCCATACGATTTATTGAATCGTGCTGAAGTGATTATTGAAAAATTCTTTCCCGGTGTTTTTGAGGAATTACTAATAGAGAGGAAAGAGAGGAGGATGGGAGTTGACTTCATTATTACTGAGCCGGTGGAAAAGGAATTAAATTTTTGCGTTGATTTTAACGAGATTTTTCATACCAACTTTAGCGGTAAAGAAGTGACATTGATATGTATCTATGATGAAGAGGAGACTGAGTTTGAAAATGAAATCACGATAGAAAAAGATGAATTGGTCGAAATATGCAGGAAAACAGATGAATACGAAAACAGAATGATTATTTTAGATGATTATATTCAACTTTCAGAAGAAGCTATTGAATATACAAAAAGGTGGAATATTACAATTCAAAAAGTTAAAGAAATTATAAAGATGAGGTATATTAAAACATCGGAATGGAATGATAAAGATCCAGAATTATTTGAAGATATTTATGCAGAGATATTCGGTGAGGATAGAGGAACGTAAAGATGGCTTATGAAGAAATAGGATACTGGGAAGAAGAAAACTGGAACAGGTTCTTCTCTAAAGTTTGGGAGATAAGCTCAGAAGTTAATCCTGCTATAATAATCAAAGAGGAGTTAGAGAAAGAATGGAATCGAAAGCCGATATCAGATATTTTTAACGATTACAGAGAGTTCTTTCTCCCAGAAATAATAGAAACAGAAGAGGGAAAGAGAAGAGTGGAACCTTGGTTTTTGCGATTCTTCGGTGTTAATTTTACTGAGATGGATTATGATGGATTTCTATACAGAGTAGAGCATAAAAAGGACTTTGGAGATTTAAAAGTCGAAATCAAATATAGGGGCGAGGGGTTTGATTTTTTCGCACATACGGCAGGAACAGCCAAAGAGATAGGAAGCATAGCAGGAGAAAAAGGGTTTAATGTTACTAAAAAAGATTTAAGCAAAATAGAGCTGAAAGATTCTGAAGAAATTAGAAAAACAATTATTGAGACTTTTGATAAAACCATAAACTTGGGCTTACCATACGAGCCGACAATGTTCTTTGTTTGGAGTTTATCCCATGGAGTAATGGACGATTATGCCAAAGAAGCGTATAAGCACTTTGATGAGGGTCTTATCTTTGAGAGACTGAGATTTAAGAGGGAGAGAAATTACGATTTAATTGTTAAAGGAGATTACAGCTCTTTATCAGCAAAAATAAACGAGCTAAATAGATATATCTTAGAAATTTCTGGTTATGAAGGAGATACCCTCCTTAAGGTCTTAGGATTTGAAAATAAACCTCAAATAATGGATTTGTACTTTGACAGAGCTTTTGATTCCTTAAAAGGTATAGATCTCAGTTTAAGCAAAGAAGTCGTTGATAAGATCATAGGCGATATTCAGGGTTATTCTGGTGGTTGGGGCTATTTTAAGGGAAGGGATTATCATAGCATGCAGCATTTAGCGGAAATAGCAAGAATTTCACCAATGGAACTACTCGAAGCATTGAATCCATTTCTATTTTTAGGAATTCTGCGATATGAAAACCATAAAATAGATGGATGGAGAGAGCTAATGGAAAGGTGGAGTAAGATATGAGTGGTCAAGAATTAGAGTCTAAAGAAGCGTTTGAAAGATTGAAAAAGAAGAGTGTGAAAGAAACAAAAGAAGAGAAAAAAACCACTCAAGAGGCTCAGGTGGAGAGTAAAACTAAAATAGGAATTGAACTTGGAAAAGAGGGATATTCGGCTTTAGTGAAGAAGAAAGAAACATTAGATTTTGAAAGAATAGAAATAGAAGAAATTAAAGCACCTTTGCCAATATTTTCTTTTGAAAAGCCCTATAAATCACATTCGAGTTTTAAAAATTTTTCAGAAGATTTCTTAGAAAAAGAAAAAGATATTAAACCTTTTACAAAAGTAATCCCAAAATTTAACGTCCTTGAAGCACATAAATCTTTAATAAAAGCTGCGAAAAATATTGCTGAATTTGATATCAAAGGTAAAGAAAGCGAATTATATCGTATTGGAATTCCCATTGTGCAATTTTCCTCTTATAAGCCAGGAATTAAATCTGAACAAGCAGAGAAAAAACCTACAATCGCTAAAATATCTGGTGAGGAAGAAATAAGTGAAGTAGAGGAAGGAGTTTTGGATATACTTTTTGAGCCTATAAGCGAAGAGCATGACTTAAAAGGGATATTACATGCATCTTCGGAAAGACCTGTCATCATCCTTGCCGAGAAATCCGAAGATGATTACAGAGACGCTTTAAAACTCATGTTGAAGGAGATATATAGAATTAAAGTAGGTGGATTTCCAGTAGCGATAGTAACCGAAAAAGAAAAGGGAGAGGTGGAGGAGGCTAAAGCTGAAAATAGAATACATATAATAGATGATTCGGAAGATAAATTCTTTGAGTCTTCAAAAATAAATAAAGAGAAAGAGTTAAAAATAGGTCTGGATAAAATACTGGAAGCTAAAGCAAGAGACTTTGAAAAAGTGGACATGGATAAATTATTATATGAAAGAATAGAGGAGTTATTTTCTCAAGGATTCGGATTCCTTGTATTTCACCTCAAAAAAGAGAATTTTGATTTCCTGTGCAACAGTTTTGGAATAAAGGAACATAAAATCCCAAAGTTGATCCTAATACGGGGAAAGGGACTAAAAGAGGAAGAGAGGGAAAAAATATCAAGTGCTTCATGGGGATTCTTAGAGCCGAATGGATCGTGGAGAAGTTTAAGTGATTATTTTAGTGGGTATGAGAAGAAGTTTTACAACAAACTTGAGAAATTATCAGAGACGAAATATGCAATTTCTGTAAGAGAAAGTGCAGAAGATGAAGAAGGAGGAAGAGAGAGCAATTTGCACTACCTACTAAAGATATTTTTGGTAAAATATCTTAAAGAAAAGTTGAAAATCGAGGAAGATATAGAAACCGAAACAAAAAGAAATGGGGTAATCCCGGATATTTTCATACCAAGTGAAAATTTGGCAATAGAAGTGGAAACACTTTACGGAACTGGAATAGCAAGACTTAGGAGACTGGGGAGGACAATAGAGAAGTATGAAGGAAAAGGATACAAGTTATGGGTTGTAATTCCAAACCTACAACTGCTATTGTTCCATAAGGACGTAAAAGAGATAATAAAAACATTCAAGAATAAAGCGGAATTGAAATTCTTCGGCGTTGACCTCAATAAACAGGAACTCGTTTCTCTGGATGAATTTAAAAACAAATTATCACTAATAAAATGATATTAATATCTACAGCGAACTGGAGTGTAATAATAGGCATAGCACTTACGGTAGCGCTTACATTTGGAACTTATTTAGCGCATAGAATACCAAATAGATCGAGAGGTGCTAAAGAGAGATGCAGGATTGTTTATGAGAAATTTTTGATTAAAAAAGTTAACGAAGTAATCAAAGGGGTAGAAAAAGGAGATTCATTATATTTCCATTTAGGTGAATTTGAAGAAGAAATAAAGTCCCTTTCACTAGAATCACTAAAATCCACCAAAAATTGCTTAGATCGGCTCAATAAAGTCTCTAAGGATTATACAGATATGCACGATATAGCTACTGGTAGAATAAGAGAGAAGTTAGAAAAGTTGTTAAGGGATTCATATAAGAATATTAGTGAAGGAGAACAAGAGAAAATATTGTCTTATCTTGGAAAGAGTGGAGATGCCGTTAATGGTCTCTGTAAGTATTTCAGTGCTTTAGAATACTACCTCGTTAGAGTAAAAGTTAAAGATGAAAATATTAATTTTGGTTGGTTTAAAAGACTCCAACTTTATGATAGCTATGATTGGAAAGAGAAGTTAAATGAGATGCTAAGAGACGCACGCAAATCCTTAGAAAGTTTCTTCCAGGATCTTGATTCTTGGCTAAACAATGAAGCGTCTATTCGCTTTTTAAAGGACTATCAAAGAGTTTGCCTAAATGAGGCTAAGAATGCAAAAGAGAAATTGGAGAAGGATGCAAAAAAACTAAAATCAAAATGGGGTTTTGTATATGGAATAGGAGATGAGCAAATGTTACAGGATTTAAAAGAAAAGATAAAGATACAAGAAAAGGGTTCGGAGGTAACTTTCAGACCGTAAGGATTAATGAGTGACAAAAATTTTCGAGGATTTGGAAGGTATCTGACATGGATTAATGCACGAACAAAGATGAAAAAAGAGGAATTAAGAGAAAAAATAAAAGAAGAAAGGGAGAGGGAATGGATAAGAGAAGCGTTAAGAGCGAGAAAATTCTCTGGAATTGAAACCTTTGAACAAGGTTTAAACCTTATAGAATTTGCAATGAGGATAGCGAAAAATGCGAAGCATGAAAGAGTATTTCTTTAGCTAACCAATACAAATACAAGTAACGTTACGCATCTTGCGATTTCATTTGATGCACCCATTACATCCCCACTCACCATGCCAAAATTATTTCTTGCAACGTAGGACATAAAAACCGCGACTATAATCCCGGTAAGCACGCTAAGGAAAAGAAAAGAAGCTTTGGTAAAAACAAAAGAAATGAGCATGGAAGAAAGAAGTGCAACACCGTATTTAAAGCTTGTAACCGAGCGTATAAACAAATCACCCATTCCACTTCCTATTCCTTCTTTAAACCCTCTCCCGAAGAACATACAGGTATTCATGCTTAGTTTTGCGGAAACTTCGGCTATTATAAATACACGAGCAAAATCGTGGACTGTCGTTCCTGAACAGATAGTTTTTATGCAGAATAAATTCAAAAGAAGGATGACGATTGCAGCGAATAACCCGGAAATCCCTATTTTCTCGTCCTTCATCGCTTTTATCTTTTCTCTTCTACTTCCACCTGCCATTACACCATCAAAGAAATCCGCTAAACCGTCCAAGTGCATCAAACCTGTAATGAGATAAATAGAGAGAAGCGTGAGCAAAGCTGCAATCTCAGCCGGTAAAAGTAAAAACCCGAAAGAAAGAAATGCCATTACCGAAATCAGACCGCCAATCAGCAAAGCAACGAAAGGGAAGAGGTAACTTTTGGCTGCTACTTCTTCTATTTTTATATCCTTTCTTACGGGTATTTGCGTCAAGAAACTGATTATATCGAGCATTGTTTATCTTTTTATTTTGAAACTCTGTGTAACCTTGTGGTTATAAAAACAAATAATGCTCCGGCCGGGATTTGAACCCGAGTCCTTGGCTCGAAAGGCCGAGATGATTGGCCGAGCTACACTACCGGAGCATAAATCTAAAAGAAGGCGATTTATCGGAAACTTTTTGCTTCTTTCTTTGATCAAACTTTCTTCTAAACCCTGTTAGAAAAAGCGTTTACGGAAAGACGCTGCGCTGTTCTTTTAGCCGAATAGCGAAGAAAGTCCTTCCATACCCGTCTCTTCTGCTTTCTCCTCCTCTCCTTCCTTCTTCTTCTTTTTTTCTTTCTTTTCCGTCTCCGCTGCTTCTGCGGGCATCGCGGTTGGCGGTGCCACTGCCGCAGGGGCATAGACTGGCTGTGCTTGCTGCTCCATCGCCTCATCTATGTTGACGTCGCTAAGAGCGGATATCAGTGCTTTCACCCTGCCTTTATCTGCCTCTATACCCGCAGCCCCCATTACCGCTGTTATTCCATCCTCTGTGACTTCCTTACCCGAGTTATGCAAGAGCAATGCTGCATATATATATTCCATCTCTTCGTTCTACCTCCTTCTCTTTATCCTTTATATTCCATACTCTAATATTTTACTTATATAAAGAATTTAGATATTAGTATATTTCATTTCGGGTGTTGCGTCAGTAAAAGTCTATGCTATGAAATTTACAATGGTAATCCCCTCGTATTGGGCAAGAGAAAGCGAAAGAACATATCGGTAAAAATATTGGAGGAAGAATTGTCAATGCAGTAGCGGGATATTATCTTCAACCAGTGAAGAAGGTCGAAAGGAATATCTAAAACCAAAATCAAATATTTATTTATGATGAATACAAAACAAAATCAGAGAAATACAAGTATCGACGTATATTTGGAAGAATACAACGCACTTCGTGAAGAAATACTTTTAAGAATGAAAGAGCGAAATGCAGTAGGTAACTACATATTACTCCTTATCTCCGCACTTATTGTTGCCATTTGGCAAATACCTGGCAGAATAGAACAGGAAAGGACTTTTATAATTTTCCTGCTGATTATACCTGTGATCTTCTTTTTCTTAGCGTTAATATATTGTTGGCATGATCTAATGATAGCAAGTTTAGGAGGTTATATCAATCAAATTCTTCGCCACAAGTTAATAGAAGTTTGTCAGCATGAAGATAGATATATTGGGATGGGAAAGATATCTCCAAAAACGTTATCAGGAATGAGGAAAAGATGATTATAAAGCATAAAAGCAATCCAATAATTAAACCTGGTGATGTAAAACCCTCAATAGAAGGATACAAAGTGCTTGGTGCTTTTAATCCGGGTGCGATAAATTTCGGTGATGAAATCGTTCTTCTACTGCGTGTCTCGGAGGGATGCAAAACCAGGGAAGGATATATCCGTACGCCTGTATGCCGGTTTGAGAATGGAATGTCCTATCCTGACATTGTAGAATTAAAATCTTCTGATCCAGAAGTCATTCTAAAAGACACACGTAGTATCGCATATAAAGGGCAGGAGTATCTCTCCACTATAAGCCATATAAGATTAGCCAGAAGTAAGGATGGTATTAACTTTAATGTTGAGGATAAACCTTTCATCTATCCTGCTGATGAAACAGAGAAATATGGCGTAGAAGATGCGAGAGTAATCTTTATTGACGGTAAATACTATATTAATTATACAGCGGTTTCAGAAGATTCATGGGCTACTGCTTTGGCTATTACTGAGGATTTTAAGAGTATTGAGAGGAAAGGACTTATTTTTTACCCCGAAAACAAAGATGTTGCTATTTTCCCGGAAAAAGTTAAAGGTAAGTATATAGCACTCCATCGTCCAAATAATTCAAGATTTGGTAAGCCTTCTATATGGTATAGCGAATCGCCGGATCTTCTTCATTGGGGTAATCATAAGTGCATTGTGCGTCCAAGAGATAATAAATGGGAATCTCAAAGGATAGGGGCGGGAGCACCACCGATTAGAACCTTTGATGGCTGGCTGGTCATTTACCATGGGAGAGGAGATAATAATGTTTATTCTCTGTTTTGCCTGCTACTTGACCTCGAAGAACCATCCCGCGTAGTAAGGAGAGCTTCCACACCATTATTGGCACCGACAGAGCCTTATGAGACTGAAGGATTCTTTCCGAATGTTGTATTCTCAAATGGTATTGCCGAGAAAGATGGTAAGATTTATGTATATTATGGAGCATCAGACGACTCAGTTAATGTAGTTATCACAGATATTAATAGTCTGCTCGGTAGTTTTTAGCATGATTCTGAAAATCTGTGTAATCTTGTGGTTATAAAAGAAGCGGGGATGGAAGCGAGGGTAATATTTACAGAATTCATTTCTGATTGCAGAAACTTTTATAAGCTTGTTCGAAGATATTTTGATATTAACAAAGAATAAAGCGTTTTAAATAGGCATGAGGTCTATGATTTAGTTCTAAGGAATGTTAGGCGCTGTGCTGTTTTGGCATCATGTGAAATGTCCCAAACGCACACGAATATAGTGGTAAATTTGTTCTGGCACATTCATGCCCGTTGCCTTTTCCAAACCTTCAAACGCCGGTGCAGAGTTCACCTCGCATACCTTGAAATGTTCTCCGTCAAAAAGAATGTCCACACCCGCAATGTCCAATCCAAGAAGTCGTGATGCCTCCACCGACAGCCACTCTACTTCCGGGTTCAATTCATAAGGTTCTCCAGAGCCACCGGCTGCGATATTTGCTTTGAACTTCCCCTCCTTTCCCTTTCTCAGCATTGCTACAACGGGCATACCACCAACCACAAAAACTCGTATATCCTTTCCTTTACTCGAAGAAACAAATTCTTGAACGATGAAATTAACATTTACGTCCCTGACTTCATTCAGGATGTCCATCAAGTCCTCCAAATGCTCTCGGTTCTCACAGAGAAAGACCCCTTTACCTTCTGATCCTGATAGAGTCTTAATAATTAGTGGACATTCAAACTCTTTCTCAATAACATCTACATTTACAGGGAATCGAGCCAGCATTGTTTTGGGTGTTGGTAAGTTATCAGCGGCTAAAATTTGCATCGTATGGAGTTTGTCCTTGGCTCTCTCTATGCTTTCAGCACTGTTTATCACCGGAACTTTCAGGCGTTCTAACTGGCGGATCACTGCGAGCCCAAAATAAGTGGTTCCAGACCCCATACGTGGGAGCACGAACTGTGGAAAAGAAACTTCCTGTCCCTGAAAGATAAGACTCTTCCTACCTCCTTTCGTTGCAATTATGTCAAAATCACTTGGATCATGGAGCTCAAGTTCAATGCCTTCTTCCTGAGCCACTTCTTGAAAACGCCTGTTCTCGTGGGTGTCCATGTTTTTTTCCTTACAAATAATCCAGCCTTTCATTCTAAACCCTCTTTTTCCTTCTTCCGCTTCTTCTTTTCCTTCTTCTTCGCCATCCCTTTTATACCTCCTTTCTATCAGCAAACCACGAGTTTAAATATATCTAAATGTATATAATAATAGAGGTGATGTGAGATAAATGGCACAATTAGGCGGAACGCCGATATTGATATTAAGGGAAGGCAGTGAGCGAACAAGAGGAAGGGATGCACAGAGCCGGAACATCCTTGCAGCAAAGACCATTGCTGCCGCTGTCAAGTCTACGCTTGGACCAAAGGGTATGGATAAGATGTTGGTTGATTCTATGGGTGACGTTGTCATAACAAACGATGGTGCGACGATACTAAAGGAGATGGACATAGAGCATCCAGCGGCGAAGATGATGGTGGAAATAGCGAAGACGCAGGACGACGAGGTTGGAGATGGCACAACGAGTGCGGTAGTCATTGCAGGAGAGTTGCTGAAGCGCGCGGAGGACCTGTTGGAACAAGAGGTGCACCCAACGTTGATTGTAACGGGGTATAGATTAGCTGCGGAGAAAGCACATGAAATATTAAAGGGGCTGACAAAGGACGTCACGCCCGACGATACCGAGACGCTGAAGAAAATAGCGATGACTTCTATGACGGGAAAAGGAGCTGAGGTTGCAAGAGAGCTGCTGACCAACCTTGCGGTAGAGTCGGTAAGAGCGATAGCAGAGAAAGGGGGGAAAATAGACATTGACCACATAAAGTTAGAGAAGAAAACGGGCGGAAGCAAGGATGATACAGTGTTGATAAAAGGAATGGTGATAGACAAGGAGCGGGTGCACCCGGGAATGCCAAAGCTGGTGGAGAATGCGAAGATAGCGTTAGTAAATTCAGCGTTGGAGATAGAGAAGACGGAAGTGGATGCGAAGATAGAGATTACCTCGCCAGACCAGATGAAAGCGTTCCTGGATGAGGAGGAGAGGATGCTGAAGAGCATGGTGGACAAGGTGAAAGATAGCGGAGCGAACGTGCTTTTCTGTCAGAAAGGGATAGATGACTTGCCACAGCATTATCTTGCAAAAGCGGGCATATTAGCAGTGAGACGAGTAAAAGAGAGCGATATGAAGAAGCTGGCGAGCGCAACGGGAGGGAAGATATTGACCACTTTGGAGGAGATCAGACCAGAAGACCTTGGAGATGCCGGAGTAGTTGAGGAGAGGAAAATAGGCGGTGAGGAGATGATATTCGTAGAGAATTGTCAGAATCCGAAAGCCGTATCAATATTGCTGCGAGGAGGAACAGAGCATGTAGTGGACGAGTTAGAGCGTGGAATGAATGACGCATTAAGAGTGACGGCTTGTGCAGTAGAGGACGGTAAGTATGTAGCAGGAGGAGGAGCCCCGGAGATAGAACTGGCGCTGAGGCTGCGAGATTATGCCTCAAGCGTAGGCGGGAGAGAACAACTGGCAATACAGGCTTTTGCCGACGCTGTCGAGGTCATTCCAAGAGCGCTTGCCGAGAATGCGGGTTTAGACCCCATAGACATGCTCGTTGCACTTCGGTCTGCGCATGAAGCGGGGAATAAAAATGCGGGTCTGGACGTGTTCAAAGGAGAACCAACAGACATGTTGAAAGCGGGCGTCATTGAGCCGCTAAGGATAAAGACACAGGCTATAAGCTCGGCAACGGAATCAGCGACGATGATCCTGAGGATAGACGACGTAATCGCATCGACTACGGCGAAGCCACCAGCAGGCGGTATGCCTCCGGGAGGCGGTTATCCCGGAATGGAAGAAGAATACTAAATCATTTTTTTCCTCTTCTTTCACTCCTTTTATTTTTTCCCTTTAATATGGATTAAGAAAGGCAAGTAAACAAATTCAGGAGGAAACACCACCAAAATGGAAAAGCTTAAATATAGCTGTTTATATATTTCTTATTTGTAATGGCTCTTGTTGAGTGCTGGGTAGGGTGCAATGACATAAGTGCCATAATAAACAAAAAGGAGGTGAAAACAAAAAAAGATGATGGAAACAATACAAGCAAGTTTTGCAGATGCTGTCGGAACAATGGTCGGATGGCTACCTAGGATAATTGTAGCGATAATAATCCTGCTAATAGGGTTGTTCGTAGGGCGTATTGCGGGGAAAATCATATCCAAAGTGCTTGATAAGGTTGGTGTAGACGATGCAGTGGACAAGACTATTATAGGTGATACGATCAAGAAATCAGGCATGACCACAGTGGGGGTTTTTGATGCACTGGTGAGGTGGTTTATATACGTTATCTTTATCGTGGCAGCCGTAAACGTGTTGGAGATAGAGGCATTGACAACGTTCATGCATCAGATTGGCTTATACATCCCGCATCTGATCGCAGGCATTATAGTGCTGGTGGTAGGTCTGATACTGGTCAATGTCGTCATGAATTGGGTAGGAGAACAGTTAACAACCCGCGAAGTTGCATACGCTGATATTATAGCACCGGTGTTGAAAGCGCTCTTCTCCTTAGTGGTGATCGTATTAGCTTTGGACCAACTACTCATTGAGACGACAATCATATACACATTCCTCGTTCCGTTAGCATGGGGACTTGCAGCGGGCATTGCAATCGCTATCGGAATCTCTCTGGGCTGGGGGATCAAAGACATCGTTGCAGAGTATATAAAAGAGAAACTAAAAGAGGAGAAAAAATAGGGGTAAATAACTGCAAAAGTTATGGCGGATGAGGATTTCTTTTAATCTCTCCGCCCTCTCTTTTTTTTCAACTCATCATTTTTAACGGTCTAAGATTTATTAGAACCAGAAATAAATAAATATATTAGGAATAAATATGATGTGGTTAATAGCACTTCCAGTAATAGCACTTCTCATTTTCTTATCTTCTTTTTTCGCAGCGGCTGAAATGGCTTTCGTATCAATAGATAGAATTAAAGTGCGGGAAGAATCAGTAAAGGGAAAGAAAAATGCTATTTTGCTTGAAAAACTTTTAGAAAAGCCAGATGAAGTAGTAAGTGCAGTAGTAGTTTGCAATAATTTGGTGAACGTAACTGCTTCTATTCTTGCTGGAGCAATAGCCATACGTTTATTAGGGAATATTGGAGTGGGAATAGCAACAGCAGTAATGACCTCGCTTATAATCATTTTTTACCCGATTGTGAAGGCATTTGCCGTAATTTCAGATGCTTTCTTAAAACTAATGGGAAAAGAGAAAAGAGGGAAGTTAATTGTTACTGAAGCGGAGATTAAAACTATGATGGCCTTAGGCGTTCAAAATGGAACAATAAAAAAGGATGAAAAAGAGCTTGTAGAAGAGATTTTTGAGTTTGATGAAACGGAAGCGAAAGAAGTTTATGTTCCTGTGAAGCAGATGATTGGTTTACAGGAGAACGATACGATAGAAGAACTTATTAATAAATCAGTTAAGACCGGGCATTCGAGATTTCCCGTTTATCGAGATAATGAAGCGGATATCGTGGGTATGGTTCATGTAAAAGATACTCTGCTCAAAGATAAGAATGCACTGGTGAAAGAGATAATGAGAGAAATGATAAAAATTCCACCAAAAATGAAAGTAGATGACGTTTTGAGAAGAATGCAAAAGGGAAAGATGCATATGGCAGTAATTCAATCAAAAGATGGGGAAATATTAGGATTAGTAACTTTAGAGGACTTAATAGAAGAGATATTTGGAGAAATAAGGGATGAACATGACATAAAATGAGGGTAGTGAGTAATGCAAAAGCACTTTAAAAAGAGGTCAGAGAAGGGCGGTCTCCCTCCGGGGACTCTCGCTTATGTAGGAGAAAAGAAGGTTGAAAAGGTTATAATTACCGTTTTTAATTATGATAGCGAGCGATATGAGGAGAAGGAATTAAAATCCATTGAAGAGTGTTTTCCATACAAAGACACGCCGACCGTTACCTGGATAAACATGGCTGGCATCCATCAGGTGGACATCATGGAAAAAATAGGCAATCATTTTGGCATCCACCCTCTTGTAATGGAAGACATTCTCAACACGGGGCAGCGTCCTAAGATGGATGACTTGGAGGATTATGTCTATGTCGTTTTGAAAATGCTCAATTATAACGAGGAAGATGATGAGATTGATGCAGAGCAAATAAGCATCATCCTTGGGCAAAATTTCGTTATTTCATTTCGAGAGAAGGAAAGGGATGTTTTTGAGCCCATCCGGGAAAGAATCAGGAAGAATAAGGGACGTATAAGAAAAAAAGGTGCGGATTATTTAGCATACACGTTAGTGGATTCTGTCGTAGATAATTATTTCGCGATTCTTGAAAAAATAGGGGAAAGGATAGAGTTCCTGGATGAGGAACTGGTAGAAAATCCTTCAACCCAAACACTTCAGGAGATACACGGGTTAAGGAGAGAGCTGATATTCTTGCGTAAATCTATATGGCCTCTCAGGGAGGTTATCAGTGAATTGGAGAGAGGAGAATCTTCACTCATCAAAGAATCTACGGGAATCTACCTCAGGGATGTCTATGACCACACGATTCAGGTCATTGACACCGTGGAGACGTTCAGGGATATGATTTCGGGAATACTTGACGTTTACCTTTCCAGCATAAGCAACAAGATGAATGAAGTTATGAAGGTGCTGACCATTATAGCAACAATTTTTATTCCTTTGACTTTCCTTGCAGGGGTTTACGGAATGAACTTTAGATATATGCCTGAACTTGAGTGGCATCGGGGATATTTCGCGATTTTATTTTTAATGGTGATTATAGGTATAGGAATGGTAATTTATGTCAGGAAGAAAAAATGGTTATAGGAGGTGGATAACATGGATGGATTATATTTTCTCGTGCCCACTTTGCTCGTGATCTTTGTGTCTTTTCTCATCGTAAGAGCAGCCGCTATCGCCTTGATGATGACCGGCATGGATAGGAAAAGGGCAGTGTTTCAGGCGCTATCAGCTTTCTCAGGAACTGGATTTACAACAAAAGAAGCAGAATCCATCGTGAACCATCCCGAAAGGCGGAGGATTGTCAGTTGGCTCATGATACTGGGTAATGCAGGGATTGTTACTGTCATCATAACTGCTACGTCCTCCCTTGTAACCAGCGAAGGGTATCAGCTATCCATTTCTCTTTCAGAAAGTAAATTAACAGAGAAGGGATTCCGGGTTTTGGGCATCGAACGAGGCAAAAATTGGATCCCTATCCCAAAAGCGAAAGAGATGATACAAGAAGGCGACAGAAATGTGGTGTACGGTCCTATTGAGGTCTTGAGGGCTCTATTCAGAGAGGAATGACGATAACATGAGATTCGCAGTTAAAGATACCTTAACGGAAGAAGAAATCCAGAAAGGTCTAAGAAGTGTTATCAAAGATGGTTTAACCACGCAAACGATGGTAACGCTGACGGGAGGTGTCTTCCTGGTCGCCTTTGCGTTGAAGCTCGGGGCTTCTAACCTGATGATTGGACTTCTTGCTGCTATCCCTCCGTTAGCGCAGTTGATTCAGATTCCCTCGATTTATTTGATTGAGAAATACCGGGTTAGACGGGCAATTACTGTGTATGCAACCGCATCGAGCAGAATATTCTGGTTGGCAATTGCCTTAATCCCATTCCTGTTCTCTATTGAAGCAGGGTTAAGCTTTCTCATTATTGCACTATTACTCTATGCGACGTTCGGTGCGGTTGGGGGCAGCAGTTGGAGCCCCTGGATGCATGACCTCGTACCACAAGACCGATTGGGTGCGTTTTACTCTAAACGAATGAGCTTGGCAACTGCATTGGGTATCCCGCTTAGCCTGGCTGCTGGATTTTATATTGACTACTGGAAAAAGCTGTTTCCCGATTATGAATTATACGGCTATTCAATCCTTTTCTTCTTCGGATTCCTTGCGGGTATGCTTGGCGTTTACTTCATATCCACCATACCAGAGCCTCGTATGGCACCCGTAGAAGGAAAACCAAAATTTTTCAATCTTATCTTGCAGCCATTTAAGGATGCCAACTTTAAAAACCTCATCACGTTTTTGGGGTCCTGGAATTTCGCCGTCAATTTAGCTGCTCCCTTTTTTACCGTTTACATGCTTAAACGATTACAAATGGACATGTCGTTTATTATCGCTCTCATGGTATTGAGTCAACTAACAAGTCTGGCATTTTTACGACTCTGGGGTAGATTTTCAGACCGTTTCAGTAAC
>Ga0209986_10002764_pt1 | contig 15764 bp, 17 predicted proteins | sample BlataG_FD_183168 | JGI IMG/M metagenome (GOLD analysis project Ga0209986, IMG submission 183168) | Deep subsurface microbial communities from Black Sea to uncover new lineages of life (NeLLi) - Black_00105 metaG (SPAdes) (version 2) | ecosystem: Environmental > Aquatic > Marine > Oceanic >...
ACGCCGATCGATAGGGCTGATGCCCTATCGACGCCAACTTCGTTGGCATTATGCCTAAAGGCATTAACGCAACCCCCAAAGGGTTGCTCCGAAGATCGGCATTGGGGCATAGAGCCCCCTACGCAAACTTCGTTGGCATTATGCCTAAAGGCATTAACGCCGATCTTTGATGAGCAAGTTCCTACTTTGCCTTCTGCAAATTGGAACGCTTTAAAATATAAATTATTTTGTCATAGCGATTTGATTTTGACTATTTTTTTTTAAAGATGGTATTACTTTAGATATATAAATAATTAACATCTTAAAATATTGCATTTTAAATTCTTTAATTTTTACAAGATCATTATACCATTTCAATAATCCTAAAATATCATTAAAGTATATATTTTTATTTGAATATAATTGATCTACTTCGTTTCTGGATAATTTTTTTTTATATAATTTTTTATTTAATTTATTATGTATCAAGATGATACTTTCAATTAGAGAATCTTTTGATTGATATTTAATTGGATATTTATAAATATTTTGTCGATAATGTAATTTACATTTTGGACACATAATACAATTTGGAACTATATGTTCATAGAAGTAATAATAATCATTTTTTTGAATATTATTTAGTACATCGGGTGCATGATAAGAAATAGTATGTAATAATTTCCATAAACTTGGTCCCCAGATATCTGCAGAATATTTCATTTAATATTTTTTATATATAAAATAATTTTTAAATAAAAACAAACAGATAATTAAAAAATTTATTTATTATATTATTAGTAATATAAACATAATAAAAATGTTTGAAACAAAAAATCTAAGTATATAAATATTATTATGGATGCAGACGATAAAATTTTGGAATTACAATCGAAATTAATTATGAATGAAAAACTATATCGGCAAAATTTGGAATCATTGATGAAAATAATTCAGAAGAAATCGATGGAAATCGAATATTATAAAGAGAAATATATAAATTTGGCTAATTTGTACGATAATAATATGGGTAGATTAGAGGATTATGAGCAATATAATATTATTCATAAGAGAGAAATCTATAGATTGGATAAGGAGAAAAAATTAAAAGAGACAATGATTAAAAAAAAAAAGAAAAAAGAGGGTTTGGATAAAGATGATAGGGCGAACACCTATTCTGAGATAGCTGATTCGGAACGCTTTAAATTGTCTGGGATTAATTTTCCATTGAAATCAAAAATGGATATTTCGGATCAATTTAAGAATAATAGTAGTAGTAAAAATTTTTTGCGCGGGAATCATGATTTAGATAAGGAATTTAGTTCGAGAGATTTGTATTATAAAGTACCAAAGAAGATAATAAGTTTTGATTAAATACAAATAATATTGGGTGAGATGAGGATATTATTAATAGTTGTATCTGTTTCATATACATTAAAATATTTATTATTTTTAAATTTAAATACGATTCTAAAGACAAGGATAGGGTGATGGATAGAGTGATCGATATGATAGTAATATTTTTTTTTTGTGATAATATCTTGAAGAGTATTATTTGTAATTTTTTTATTGGAATTGTGATTGATTAATATTTCGGTTTTATTGTAGCCGATTTGATCACATGGGAATGAATATAATGTAGCGGTGGTATCATTGTCACAAATCATTAGATCTGAGAAACAAATGGTGATAGATTTATTTTTTTGGAATAATAATTTTGTATTGATTTTTGGAAATTTAATTTTAATACTATATAAATTTTTATGTTTTATGTTATAGAAAGAGTAGGCGCTATTCATATTAGCGAATAATCCTTTAATTTGAGTAGGTAGAGGAATAAAAAAATGATTTTCTGGATTTTGTTTATCCATAAATAATTTTTTTTTTTTTGTTTTTCTTTCATTAATATTTTTTTTGATAGTTTTTTTGGGTCTATTTTTAATGATAGAATTATAAATTTTTTTTTGAAAGAAATGTTTGAATAATTTTGTATTTTTTATGATTTGATTTTTATTTGTTGTATTTAAAATTAGTATATGTGTAGAATTTGTTTCATCTTTAACGATGGGTAGCCAATTTAGATCGCAAGCCCATATATTGAGCATAGTTGAGTGTTTATAGAATCTGGTCCAAGCTAATGCTGGTCCTTTTATTTTGATAGTTTTATTGGATGGATAGACGAGATCAATATATTGTTCTTTATTTTGTTTATGATTTAGATCTGTTTTTTTGAGTAAGTTTCCTTTTAGGTCGTAAAAACTGATATTATGAAATAAAGAATCAATATTTTTTTTTAATGTAAAACTATAAATTTTATTTTTGGGTATGTATGTTAAATAATATTCTGCATTAGTGGATGCCATGGCAAGATTTAAAAAAGATTGTGTGGGGCAAATTCCACTAGTGCTTTGACTTAAATGTAATGCTAAGTACCAACATAGATTATGATTATTTTTTTTTATAATATTAATTAAATCGTTATCAATTTTAAACAAATTGAATGTGGATAAAATATTTAATTTTATTTCTTTTTCAAAGATGCTGAATTTATTTATAATATCCATATTGATTTATTATAAAAAAAAATAAAATAACACTTTTTATTTTTTTTATTAAATTAAAAATTTAATAATATATTTTTGTCAAAAATAATTACCATAGGTTTATTAATTATTTAATCATTATAAATATGTTATTAAATTAATTTATTTCAATGATTTAAAAATTGTAAGGTTCTGAGCATCCTCATCCTCCTTTTTGATAAATGTTATGTATGGGCATATCATCTGAAGGGACTATAACTCCTCCTCATGCGCCTCCATTTTGATTATCATTTTTATTTTCATTAGATTTGTCGAAGAACATGCGGCTTGCTCCTCAAACTCCTCCTTTTTGTATTGTTTTTCGTTTTCCTCCTTTTAGATTTTTTTTTGATTTTTTGTCGGTTAATTGGATTAATTCTCTAAGTCCAACTAAAACGACTGGGGTGCCGAGTCCGGTAACAATATTACCTGCGGATCCGTTTATTGCTAATGTTGATCCTCCTTGATGTTTTGTTTTTTTTTTCCCTTTTGAATAATCGAGGAATTCTCTTGCTCCGACGAGAACGAGAGGAGTACCTAGACCGGTGATCCATTGGTTTGCATTCATTCCATCGAATGAGAAACTGGCGCCACCGACATGTTTTTTTAGGGTTTTTTTTAATTTTCTGTTTTGGAAAAGTTCTCTTGCACCTACTAGAATTGCGGGTGGGAGTAATCCATTGACCCATTGATTGGCGCTCATGCCATCAAAAGAGAAGCTGGGTGATGCACCACCGATGCTTTTTTTTGTTTTTTGTTTTATGACTGATCTTTTTTTATTTTTTCTGACACTAACTGATTTTGGCATTATAATATATGAAAATAAAAAAAAAAAAATTAAATTAAGAATATAATTTTTTTTAATTTGCCTCTATTTAATTTATTTTTAAACGCTATTTATTTAAATTTTTTATTTGTTTAAAATTATTGTATTCATTTTTTTTGAAATTTAACCATCGAATAAGTATAATATCATCATAAATGACAAAACTTACGAAGAATAAATAAACGAAAATAGATATATGATTATTAATATAAAATAGTTTAAATAAATAATATAAGTTCCAAGACCAATTTAAAGAGCAACATATGACATAGACAATTAATGCTAAAAGGTTCATATTTTTTTTAACACTGAACTGAATATTAAAATATCTTGATGCTAAAATGAAATTTACTACATAAGAAAAGGTACTAAAGATAGCATATATTACAATTAATCTTATTACGTTTTCATTATTATAATCATTATAAATATTTACACAATAAAAAATAACAACGCAGATATGATGTATTTTGGTACTAATATTCATATTTTCTACCATAAAGAGAGAAACAAAATCAGTAATGGAATATAAAGATCCCATATTTTTAATTTTGGTATTATCCCAATAGTTTAGATAAATTGTTTGGTAAAGTACTTCTAGAGCTAGAGGGCTATAAATGAATAAAAGGGAGGATTTAATAATATTAGAAAGTATGTAAAATTTTTTATCATTTTGTATATTGCGATAAGAGGGGGAAAATAATGTCAAGAGGAAATCTAAAATATAATAAAGACAATAAATAGTAAAACTTCCCAATAAAAATAATTTGACACTATCCATGACAGTAATAATATAGTATTTTAAAAAATAATTTATACAAAAAAAAATGATAGATAGAATGAAAAATATGATTATAGATGGAATTTTGTTTAATAAATTAGGATTATTTAAATTTATTTTTTCATGAATATTTCTCAATATTAACATAATTTATTTAGGTTGCATTATCTTTAATATTATTTAAACAATAGAATTAGTTTATAATTTTTATTTTTTTTCTATTTAAAATTTTAATAATGAATTCTGATCAATTCTTATCATTATGTAATCTTGGGGATCATGAAGTAAATAAATTGGGAACGATTAAAATTTATGGTAACAGGTTTCATAAATCGCTAGATAAATCTGGGTTATTTAATCATTTATTTCTTATATTTGATGAGGCTATTATTATTTCTAAAGAAAATTATTATAAAGATAAATTTTTGTTGGAGGTTTACTTGAAAGGAATAACATTTAATAATATTGATATTGAATTATTTAAAGAAATAACAGTTTTGTTAGAATTAAGATATAAAGATAAATTAGAGACTTGTTATATTTTTGATCCGCCTATTATATTTACACATATTTGGAAAATAATTTCAAAATTTTTAAAAAATTCGACGAAAGATAAGGTAAATATAATTCATCGAAAGAAAAAAGGGAGTAAGATGGAATATATTTAATTTTTATTATTTAAAAACATGGTTTCTAGAGCTTTTTGAATGCAAGTAATTTTGAATGTTAAAATATTATTGGGTTCATAGACACATTCTTTAATTATTTTTTTGTTATTATTTTCGGTTTCATCAGAAAATTTAAAATTTCCTCCTTCATCGATGAATTGGTTTGTGGGATCAGTTTCTTGATCATTATTTTGAATGTTTTCTTGAATACAATTTTCTTTAAAGCAAGATTCACCAAAATTATAAAGTTCGCCATTTGGTTGTACAAATTTAATTGTTAATTTAGTAAGGGCGATTCGTGGATTAAATAATTTTTTGATTCGATTTTGGTCTTTAAATTTGCAATATCTAAATTCTCCAATAGTTTTATTAAAGATAAGTTGGGCGAAACTTTTTGATATATTATTATTTGTGCCTTGATAATTAGTTCCTAATTCATCGACATCTAAAAAAATGTATGGTAGTTTATTAAAATCTGTTCCATTAATATTATTTTTTGGTATAATGGCTTCAATTAATTCAACTGATTTAACATTATTGAATGATTTGCTGATATAGCCGGTGTTTTCGTTTAGTGGTTGATTGATTGGATCGAATATTATTTGGTAATGATTTGGATTAGGCCAATTTTTGCGATAGCGATCTTTGCTATCAATTGTGATAAAATAGTCAATTTCTTTAGTTTCACGTTCAAATAGATGATTACTTGGATTAAATTTGCTTAATTTTATGTTACTTTCTGTGTTTTCAATAAATCTATTTAATCGTGCTACAAATTCTTTAGTATCATTTTTTTTCCATTTATGATTTTCATAAATATTCATATTATTCATGATTTCTTCAATAACATCGATCTCGATATTACTATTTTTTATAGCTTCGTAACTATTTATCAAATTATTAAAAATAGTGACAGCTAATTTTCTTTTATCTCCAATTTCTGCAATATATATTTGGGAGTTTAGATTATTCCATGAATTATTGTGACTTTCATTTGCACTATAAACACTATTAATGTTGACTTTGGTTTCGGGAACAATAGTTTTTTGATTTTTGAGTAATTCAGTATTCATATCGGGTTCGATCATGTACATAGTTTTTGGATGAGTTTTTTTTTTAATATCATTAGCGAAGTCGGTTTGTAGAGCTGTTTCTAGGGGTGTAAAGTCGCGTTCAATTTTAATATCTTGTGAATTTTTTGGTAATGGTATAAAATTTCCATAATCACTGGAATGATGTAATGGTTTTATATTTTTAATATATGTTTTATCAACATTGGTAATAGGTATAGGTTTGAATGTGGAGTTCAATTGGTTTTTTCCAGAATCGGTCATTATATGACTATATTTTTTATTAAAAAAAGTATTTCCGGATGATTGTAAATTTTGGTTAAATTGATTATTAGTTTTAAAATTGTTTGTTTTATTCATTTGACTATCAAATGTTTTAAATTGGGATATTATGTTTTGTCGTTGTTTATTAAAATTATCTTTAAAATTTGTTTTTGTATCTTCAGATATAATTCTTTCCATTATTTAATTAAAATATTTCAATTTTAAGATTTTATCTCACATTAAAAATTTTTTTAAAATAAATATTATTCATATTTTTTATCTATTTATAATTTAATATGATTAATAAATATTTAATTTTTATTATTTTTTTCTTATTATTTATGATATTTTTAGTTTACTATTATAATAAAATACAAAAAAAAGAAAAACGAAATATTGAACTATTTTCAGGAACTAATTATTTATTACCTATATGGCCACCTAGACTTGAGTCATGTTATGAATTACAATATGAAAAAAAAAAAAATGAAGAAGATAGAATAGAAATCGAAAAAACATCAAATGAAAGGGCTGAAATAGATAAAGAACTTGAAATACAGCTCAAGGAACAATCTGAGGCATCACAAAATAATGATGAAATTTTATCTTCTGATTTTTCCTACAATACAAATAATTTTGATGATGAATTAATACTTGCGGAGTTGGGGGAAAAATCTCTATGTGGTGGGATCTTGAAGCGTACACCACAAGAAGATATATCAGCTGATATTGGTGAATGTTTAAATATTAAATTTAGACCTTTTACATTACCAACACCACCAATACCATCTGTACCATCAATAAATCTTCCTAATATTGATGTTAAGGCGGCATTACCAAATATTGGGGTGAGTTTATTTAATATAGATCCAACTTTACAAATTAAATATGAATGTTTAAAGGGAAAATTTGGTTATCGAGCTGATCAGTATAAAAATCAAGGAAAAAGATATTTACTGGTAAATTCTACAAAATTAAAAAATAAATATAACGAGAAGAAAAATAATTTTAAGAAATATTTAGTATCTAATAAACAAAAAGCAAATAACCTAATGAAAGTTCAGGAAATTAAATTAAAAAAAAATAAGGAAAGGATTAATAGTAGTTTATTAAAAAATAAAAATAAACTTGCAAAATTGTATTGCGAATCGCCATGTAAAAATTATGAGGAAACCGAACTGAAAAAGGAAAATGATAAATTGGGAAAGGATAATTACGAGAATAATGATTTTGAATCTGATTCGACGGTGGAAAATGAGGAAACGCAATCAATTACGATAGAAATTAATAGAAAAAATCCTAATAAGCGAACAAATATAGATATAAATACTATAAAATTGCATCCTACTTGTACTATTCACAAAAATGCTGTTTGGGCAATGTGTAATCAAAAGCCATTTAAAAAATGGGAAGGAGATTCTAATGATTTAACTAAAAATATAAATAATTGTAATGATTATTATACAAATCCAAAAAAATCAGGATTTAATAAAAGATGTCCAATTTAAATTAAATCAGCTATTCTGGATCTTACTTTTGTTAAAGTATTAAATCCGAATTGTCTTCTTTATTATAAAATTTCAAGCAATTAGAGTATTTTTTTCGAATAAAATTAAATTTGTTGAACCACCATATTGAAAATATCCGATTTCTTGTCCCTTTTTTGTTTAATACATATCTTGAATCTTTTGAATCTAAATAATTTTTCCACAAATTTAATATTTTAATTAAATAATCATTGATGATTATATTATCAAAAAATAGAAATCCCATATTGGTAGATAATAATTGAGCAAATAATGTTAACATTGGCAGACCATTAAATGGATCATTTATAGATGTATAAGAAGCGGTGCATTTGTGATTACAATTAATAAATGATCAAAAAGTTCGTTGGTATCTTTTGGGTATTGTAATTTTTTATTTGTTTTACATCCCACATAATTCTTTGGACATTTTTTATTTTTATTTTTTATTTCGAGTAGTATTTTATTTAAGGGGGTTTTATAAAATTTATGACTATATATTAATTGTTTCAATTGATTAATTAATTTTTTTGCGGAAAAATAATATTTTTTAGAGCAATTTAATTTTAAATTTGTATTATTTTGTTTGATAGTTTGTGTTTTGGATTTGATTGTTTTTGTTTTGGATTTGATAGTTTGTGTATTGGATTTGATAGTTTGTGTATTGGATTTGATTGTTTTTATATTTTTTTTTTTTATGTATGAATGTTTGATTCATCTTATTTCAATATATAAATATTTATAGAAAATAAATTTTGTTCTGCGTAATATAATCTTTAAATTTATGTTTAATTATATAAATGGATATAAAAAATAATTTAAAAAATCTAAGTTTAGATCTTTATAGTCGTGAAGAAAATTCTGGTTTTTTTTACAAGAAAAATATTTCTTTTAACGATGAATCATATGTTTTAAATGGGATGGGGACTCGTTATAAACTTTTATTTGTTATTTATTCTATTGCAATTTATCTTCCGAATTATTGTTCACTTAAACAAATAAAAAATAATGAATTTGGATCAAAGATGCTTCTTCTTTTAAAATGTTTTAGAGAAATAAATATATTAACAATAACTTCTGGTCTTAATCAATCAATTCAGTTAAGAATCCCGGAAAATCTTCAAGATAATATTAAAGATAATATAAAAAAAAATATATTGCATTTAGAATGGATAATTAAAAAGGCGATTGAATCTAATTTGGAGCAACATGACGAATTATATTTAGAAATTGTTCCTAAAAAATCAATAGGAATTTATTTAGGCAAAAATATTAAAGAAATAACGAATTCATATTTTATAGAAAAAATTAAAGATAATTTGGTTCCTTCTAATGAATTTAAAAAAATTGGTAATGTTATGGATGAGTATTTACCTGAAATATTGATACAATGTTATATTGACATAAATTCTGTTACTCCAAATATGAAACATTCTATTAATCATATTTATTCTATTCAAAATAGAAGAAATGAAAGTGGAGAAAATAATAGTATCGCATTAGATTAAACAAAATAATCTTAAAATATTATGTATTGCTAAAAAAAAAAACTTCATATATATATATATAATTTATGAACTATTTTTTAATATTCACTTTTCTTATTACGATTCTAATCATTTATATCATTTATAGAAAAACTTATGTTCATGATATTCATGAAACAATGGTGGGATCCTTAGTATATCCTAATTATGTTCCAAATGTTCCTATGGATTATTATCAAACTATTATTCCCTTTGATAAAAATGTACAATGTAAGCTTCCTCAGACTAGACGTTATCTTGGTTGGCCTTGCTGGTGGACTAAAAATGCAACGAATTATTGTGTTCCTGAACAAAAATTAAATAAACCTTTTAAAAATTATTTAAATAACACACCACTATACTATGATGGAATATGGCAAAATATTAATAATCAACGTTGGAAATTAATTCCAAAATCTCCGAATGTTTGTAAACAAGTTAATAAAATACCATGTGGAAATAAAAATATTGATTGTAATCTTCCTGGTTATAATCCATTACCTAGTGAAACTAAGGAATTGGTACCAATTCTTGATGAGCCATCTTGTAAACTTATTCCTAAGAGTGTGTCAATAAATAATTTCACATTACCTAAAAAAAATAAATGGACAGGGAGATTTAATGCACCTCTTGATAATAATCGGACTTGTGCTCCTCCACGCCCATTTCCTTATGGGACATGTTTTTCTTCTAATAATCCTCCAGCACCTCCATCATATTATTTATAATTTTTGAGCATATTTTTTGTAATCATTAAATCTCTTTAATATTAAATTTATATTTTTTTCTGCATTTTCTAAATCGTGAATGGAGAAATTTTGTTTATTATTAAATATATAATATAGATTTTCTGCTTTATCAAGACAATCAAGTGCATATTGAGCAATTCCGCCTTTTATTGTATGAGAAATTCTTATACATATTTTTAATTTTTTTTTAAATTTTTCGGAATTTTTACTATTTTCTAAAATAAAAATTTTTAAATTTTCTATGTGATCTAAAAGTTCTTCTAATTCATCATAATACATCATATTTCTATCTAAAAAAATAATTTTTACTTTATTTATAAAATCATAATTATCATTTGATGTACAATTTTCTAGTCTAAAATTTTTTAGACCAACTTTTAAAATATATTCTTCATTTAAAAAATCCATTGTTACAATTGTATTTGATTCTTTATTTTTAAGTATTTTAAAATCAACTTTTAATTTAATTATAAAAAATCATATTCATTTCTATCATTTAAATAATCTTTATTTAATTTTAAAGAATTATTGTCTAAAATGATTATGTTTCTATAATGATACAAAAATTTATTTATGGAACCATAAATTTTTTTTATATAATAATTTATATTTCTTATTTTATTATTTTTTTTTAATATTAGATTTTGTTTCCTACTTTCATTTTTTAATAAAACAGGAAAATTTTCTATTGTTACATTGTTCTTATCAAATATCTCTAAAAACAAATTTAATACTATTTTTTCTTCTTCTGATTTATTGATATTCCATTTTAAATCTTCCATAATTTATTATATAAATATATATTTATAAAATAAACCTAGGATAATTTTAAGTAATTTTTTTTTAAAATTAATAATACAATTTAAAATCTATAATATAATCAATAATGCAAACTAAAATTTCTTCAGATCAAAAGAATCACATAAAAAAATATTATTTTAAAATTCATGACAAAAAAAAAAAAAACTCTATTCCTATACAAAAAGGAGAAAATATAATTCTCCATGATGTAATTCTTAATAGTATGGATTTTTTGGGATATAATATGACAGAGTCAGAAATTTATGATTTAATTGAAAAAAAAAAACTAAACATAAAAGATGGTGATCTTAAATTTAAAGATTTTATTAGAATAATTGAAGATCATATACTTATTAAATTTAATAAAATAGATTTCAAATATTTTTTTGAAAAATTAAAAATTTTGGAGAACGATAAACCCTATATTCCAAAGTGTAAATTGGAAAAAATTTTAATTTCATATTCAAAAAATTTAGATTTAAATGATATTGAATATATTATTGAACATTTGGATATTCATAATAATTCCAAGATTACATTAGAATCGTTAAATGAATTATTAAAGTAAAAAATTTGAATTATTATTTATTTTAAATGTTATAAATGGATACTAATTATCTTTCGGATTTTGAAGAATACGATTATTCATCAGATGATTGTTCAATATCATCTATGACAAATAATAATAAAAAATCTTATAATATTTCTTCAGTTCATGCTTGTATATTTGAAAAGAACCCAGAAAATATAATTTGGCTAAAGCAAATCGAAAAATGGATAAAAGAATCAAATAAAAACTACATTATTGATTTTGATCCAAATTATCCCCTTAAATGTAACTTTACAATAATAGATGAAGGGGATATTTTAGGAAATTTTATTTGGGAAGTAAATAAAGAAAAACCTTATTTTCCACAAACACCTCCGAAAATGAAATGGATATCACCTCAGTATAATTTTAAAACGATGTGTTCATTAAAATATATGGAACCTTTACATATTAGATATTGGAATTTTTGTCAGGATTTGGATAATCTTCTAAATAAAATTTATCTATATTTAAAAAATGTAAAATTGAATATACAATCAAATACAGAATTATATGAACATTTATATAACATAATTGAAATTTCTGAAATATATCCGACTTCATTTCTTTCAGAATTACCAAAATTCGGTATTATTCATAAGCAACATAATAAAAAAATTTATAAAAAGTATTCTGGAATCCAATATAGTCAGGGAACAATAGAAGATTGGGATTTTTCAGATCACGAATCAAAAAAAAAAAAGTTAGATGATATATTTACAAATTTATATGATTTTCTAGTCACTAATAATATAACTCCCCAAAATATCAATGATATCAAGATTTCACCATTGGTACCATATTTAATACATCATTTTAATGAAACATCAACGCAGGAGATTTTAAAAAATCAAAATATGTATGATAAAATTTTTAATATTTCTATGTGGATTTTAGATAATATTGGTTTTATAGATTTGCATAGATGTATGTTAATTAAATTATCAGAATTGATAACAATTATTGATAAATTATCAACATTATCATCATTTGACTTGTTCATACAAAATACTTATCATAAAATCAAAATGAAAGCAGATGAAAATTCAATTTCTTGTAATCAACAGACAAAATTGTCAAAATTAGAAATTGGAGAAAAACTTAATCATGATTCATTAGTTTCGGATTATCCTTTACAATTTCAAAATAAACAATTTCAGAATGTTGATCGTTTTCATTTTCATAAATTTCAAACAAATAATAGTTCATATAAAATTAAATCGAAATGGATTAGACGATTATTATCGGAATGGTGTGATCTTAAGCATTCATTACCTCTTACATTTGATCATTCAATATTTATGGCATGGTCATCTGAAGAAAATACGCCATATCTTTTTAAAATTTTGTTTTTTCCTCCTTTTTCAACGCCTTATGCGGGAGGTTGCTATGAGTTTGATATGTATATTCCTCCTGAATACCCGAATGTAAATCCTGAATTAAAATTTTTAACTACTGGTAATAATAAGGTGCGATTTAATCCAAATCTGTATAATTGTGGAAAAGTTTGTTTATCCTTATTGGGAACATGGAATGGTGAAAAATGGAATCCAGAATATTCAAATATAAATCAAATTTGTATGTCAATATTAGCTCTTATATTTGTGGATGATCCTTATTTTAATGAGCCTGGATATCAGAATAGTTGTAATAGTGAAGAGGGTAAAAAAAGATCGAATGAATACAATGATCGAATAAGATTATATAATTTGAAATATGGAATTCTTGAAAACTTAAAGACTTCGAATTCTGTATTCAAATCTATTATACATAAAAATTTTAAATGTAGAAAACACAAAATTTTAGAAACAATTGAATCATGGATAGAAAAATCAACAGATTCATTACAAATAGAGAAATTAAAATCGTATTATGGTGAAATTAATATTATTGAATGATGAATAATAGTCAAAAATGTAAGTTTAAATCTTTATTTTTTTATCTGGTTATGAAACTATTATGTCGACTATATGGGAACAAGCAATCAATTTAAAAAATCTTTGGCTAAAAGAAGAAAAAAATTTTATTCCACCATATTCTTGTAAGCTATTATATATACGATTTCAGCAAAATACATGGTCAAAAATTGAATTATTAAATTATTTAAATTCATTTTGTGATAATAATATTGATACTATTGATTTTTATAATCATGAAAATTGTAGAGGTGGTTATGGTTTTGCAATTTTACATATGAAATCACACGAATCTGCAAAAAAATTTTTTGAGACGAATATTTTAAAATTATATTCACCAATAGGAACTTTACAATTTGAAAATAATAAATCGATAATAATTGAATGGTTAGATCCCTTTTACATTTATAATTTTTTTGACTATCATCAACAACATACAAGGAATATTATTAGTGAATTGAAATATAAAAATGAATATTTAATGAAAAGAATATATGATCTTGAGAAAATTATATCCTTACATGATAAAAATATTAAATTTCAATCATTAGAAGATGATTTAGATGAGAATGGATCCATTATAAGTGTTATTCCTGATATCAATTCCGAATCTGAACTATCAGAATTAAATAAAAATTTTGAAAGACAAAAGAAAACAAAAAATATATCACCACAGTCATGTTTTTCAAATAATCTTGGTTAATAGTTTAATTATAGATGGATTTATATATTGAGAATAATTTATTTTTAGCTTTTATTAAATAGGAATACTTGAAATTCTAATTATTTTTAAAATTTAATCATATTTAAAAAAATATACTTTTATAATAAAAACTTATGCCAACTTATGTTGATAAATCACAAGTTATTTCAGCACTAAAACCTATTCAAGATCTTTTAATAAATAATTCTCCAGAAACTAATATGTTTCCTCATGAGCCCTATCCTGCATTATGTTCTTCACCAACAAATGCGAATTTAGATCAAAATCTTTCCCATACTAGTGGAGGTCAAATTCTTGCAGATTCTGGAGGAGTAAAACTTGTAAATGACGATTCAAAAAAAAACAAAATTATAATTTTCATATGGTTTTTATTATCATCAATTGGGACATTTTCATATTTAAAATATAAAAATATATTACCGAATTTTAATGATTTTTCATCACTTAATCCTAATCATTTAAAATCAAAAATATTTAATTTTTCAAATCCTGGATCATTCAATTACCAAAGTAAATCATTAAATAAATACAGGATTGCTATAGGATGTGATGCGGGGACGAAAAATCAAGGAGAAAGATCGATTGCTATTGGTTATCAGGGGGGATCAGTTCAACAAAGATCTAAATCAGTGGCAATTGGAAATTGTGCTGGTAAAAGTTCAACAGGTAAATCATCATTATTAATTGGTAATATGGCAGGTTATAATAATGAAAATGATAATGTTATTATTTTATCTGCTTGTGAAAATATTATAAATAGTAGTCATCCAAATTCATTTTATGTGGATCCGATTAGATGTGATACGATAGATTTAACAAAAAAAATTAATGTATCATCAGTTTTTTATAATAAAAATACAAAAGAAATTGTTTATTCAAAAAATTGTTTATTTGGTGAACTTCAGGATTCTATATTACAGCTTAGACAAAGAGTTAGGGAATTAGAAGATTTTCAAAAAAAATTAAAATTTACTATTTTGTTATCAAAAAATTATGATTTATTTAGAGAATACGATTGTGAGATAGGAGATCAGATAATTCAGATTAATTTTTCTAATAAAATTCTTATTCCAAATAATCTTAATTGGTTAATTTCTAAAAATCATTCAAGTGGTATAATATTTGAAATGAAACTTGTACCTGATAAAAATGTATTTCAAAATTTTACAATAGCTATATTTAATCATATTAAACAGCAAATTATGAAAGCATTCGATTTTATTAAAATAGAGCCGATTATAGAGCCTATTTATCAAAATGAAAAAATAATCGAAATATATGTGAAATTTTCTAAAGTAATTGATGATGAATATCCTAATCCAAGTAAATTACTTCCTTTTGGAAATTATGTTATTATTCTAAAAAAAAAAATTATTAAGGAGGAAATATCGATTAAGATACCTAAATCTTCAATAAAAATTATTCTTAAGGATGAAAATAAATTCGAAATGCTTAATACAGATTTTTTTCAAGTAAAGTATGAAACAATAGATTTTGATGATAATAATATAGATCCGGCTGTTATTGAGTTGGAATAAAAATGATAAATTTTTTTTTTTTTTTTTTTTATTTAAATAGTTGTATTTTTATATTTTAAGTTTTTTATTTTTTCATATATTTAAAAAAAAATATATAAAAGAATTTTATATCGAAAAAGTAGAATGAATAATGAAGCTAAAAATATAAAAAGAATGGTATCTCGATTGCTGGGACAAAAGCAGAAAACTAATAACGAGGAAAAAAAAAAAAAAAAAAAAAATAAA
>Ga0209986_10002765_pt1 | contig 15759 bp, 15 predicted proteins | sample BlataG_FD_183168 | JGI IMG/M metagenome (GOLD analysis project Ga0209986, IMG submission 183168) | Deep subsurface microbial communities from Black Sea to uncover new lineages of life (NeLLi) - Black_00105 metaG (SPAdes) (version 2) | ecosystem: Environmental > Aquatic > Marine > Oceanic >...
AGTGATCGATAGTGATGAGTCAAATATTGGCCTTCACCATCGCCTGGGAATGACCAAGCCGGAAGATTTTATGAATTACTTTGGCGGCAAAAAGATTCTATTTGAAAAAACTAAAGAGATAACAGGTAAATGGAAATTAGATGACTTGCCTAAAGAGTATTTATCCGAGAAGGAAAATATTCGACTTCTCTCGATGGGCAAAATTTACGAATTTGGTGAAGGATGTGCCTGTCCTATTAACGCACTTTCTTCGAGGATACTGGAAATTCTTGATTTAGGAGATGAGGAGTTTTTGATCGTAGATACCGATGCCGGCATAGAGCATTTTGGCAGAGGCGTAGAAAACGGTGTCGATTCACTTGTTGTCGTCATCGAGCCTTCCGAAGATTCGATACTTTTGGCTCAGAAAATATCCGATATGGGAAAACAGCTTGGTAAGCCAACGTATTTAGTATTAAACAGAGTTAATCATGAATCTGAAAAGCTGCTTTTGGAATCGATAGACAAAGAAAAAGTAATAGCTACTATTCCTGAAAACAGGGATGTATTTATGTCAGGCCTCGCTGGCAAGGAGCTTAAAATATCCTTTGAGGGGATTAAACAAATTGCTGATAAGCTGAAAGTTGAGAAAAGAAAAGTCCAAGCTAAGTTGGCGTAGCTAAAGGAAGGACCGAGATATGTGTCTTGCAAATATTCATCAAAGTGGGAAAGCCGGTAAAGTACTGGTAGAAAGCGTTGCCTACCTTAGAATCAATGGCAACCGAATAGTGACAGAGAACCTTACAGGAGAAACTGATGTTATGCAAGCAAAAATAAAAGAGATAGACTTTATGAACTCTGACATCATTGTGGAAGAGGTGGCCTATGAAAAGGATGAGGGCTTAAAGAGTTAAAACGGTCTACAAAGAATTTTTGTTAATTTGAAGTTTTGAACAGTTAACTTTCGCACTTTTAACAATGTGTCAATTTAGGTAATTTGCACGGAAGAGCCGATTTCACAACGGTCGGATTATTTTTGGCAAGTTCGAGGTTTTTTCCGAACATGCATAAAATACAAAATGGCGTGTAACTGCTTGTTTCATAAGGTTTTCCTTAATAAAAAGTGCGAAACTTAACGAACAGAAAGGAGTGATAATAAAAAAATGGCGGCAAAAGTAGATGAAGAAAAATGCACTGGTTGTGAAACCTGTGTGGAAGAGTGTCCTGTTGAGGCAATTAAGATGGTCGATGGCATAGCCAAAGTTGATTCTGAACTTTGTACCGATTGTGGGACTTGTGTTGACGCCTGTCCTGTCGAAGCAATAAGTATGGAATAAAAAGGACAAAATAAAAATGATTGGCCAAATTCAAAAACCAATAGATGAAATTCTTGAGTACTTAGAAGGTAAGGAAAAGGTTGTTCTCGTTGGGTGCGGGGGATGCGCTACAGTTTTTCATACAGGTGGCGAGGCCGAAGTAAAAGAAATGGCGAAAAAGCTTTCTGAAGCAGGAAAGCAGGTTTTAGCAGCTATTGCCCCACCGTTTGGCGAATTTACCTGTTATGCTCCGTGGAGTAAAAGCCGTTTGGGTCAATATCGAAAAGAAATCGAAGAATCTGACGCCATCCTGATGTTATCATGTGGGGACGGACTTCAGGTTGTGAGAGAGTTAATCCTGGAAGAAGAGTTTGAAATTACAAAGCCCATTTATCCGGGAACAAATCCAATAGGGCACATGGGAGGGGGACCTACTCTATTCAGAGAGAAATGTCAACAATGTGGAGAATGTGAACTGGGTAAATTCGCTGGAATTTGTCCTTTAACTCAGTGTGCCAAAGGATTGTTAAATGGACCGTGCGGAGGAAGTAAAAATGGAAAATGTGAAGTAGAACCCGAACGTGATTGTGCCTGGATAAAGATTTATGAACGTTTAAAAGCGCTGGGTGAGCTAGATAAGATGAGGAAGATAGTAGGACCCAAGGATTGGAGCAAAATGAACCGACCTCGGGAAATCGAAGTTGCCCCACTTGAGATGAAGTAGCATTTTTGGTCGAAGAATATGAGCATTTCAGCAAATTATGCAAGAATCAGGCATGAAATACCGGATTATGTAACCATAGTTGTATCCTGCAAGACAAGAACTGTAGAAGAAATAGAAGAGGCAATAGACGCCGGGGCTACAGATATTGGTGAAAATTACGTTCAGGAAGCCGGGCAGACGTACAGTGCTTTGAAGAAAAAAGCAGCTAAAGTCGGATGGCATATGATAGGCCATTTGCAGACTAACAAAATAAACAAGGCTTTGAGAGTTTTCGACGTTATTCAAACCGTCGATTCATTGGAAAAAGCAGCAGCTATTGACAAAAGGGTGGAAAAAGCAGGAAAGAAAATCGTTCCGGTTTACATAGAGATAAATATAGGCAGTGAATTTTCTAAAGCCGGCATCAAACCGGCCGAACATGAACCCTTTGACGAGTATATGGAAAAACTGGCCGGAGATATATCAGCCCTTGGGCATTTAAGGCTGGAGGGTTTGATGACTATGGGGCCCCGTTTTGGGAGTTCTGAAGATGTCAGACCATATTTTAGAAAAACAAGAAGAATGTTTGAAACAATCAAGGGCCTTGGTTTACCGAATGTGGATATGAAGTATCTTTCTATGGGAATGACAAATTCATACAGGGTTGCAATAGAGGAAGGTTCCAATATGATTAGAATAGGAACCGCCCTATTTGGAAAAACTAAATGTGAGATATGACAAGATGCAAAAGAGCAAGGCTTCAGAGGACGAAAATGAAAGGACACATATCATTTAAAGATTACGTTATTATTTCCTGTGGAACGCTTGCCCCGGAGTTGAATTATCTGAGAACGCAGGGTTTTTTGGATGCCAGGAAAATTGTTTATACAACGCCTGGCCGGCACGAGGTTCTTAAAGAACTTGAAAGCCAGTTGATACAAAAAATAAACACGGCCAAAGAAGAGGCCGGGAAAATCATAATAGTCTATGGCGGCAAATTCTGCTACGTCAACATCGATAATCCATATAGAACAATAGATAAGATAATCCAGGAGCAGGGAACTGGAATTTCAATTTCCAGAATAAATGCAACTCACTGCATGGATATGTTAGCCGGCGAAAGACAAAGAGATAAAATCAGCGAGGGTAAAAAAGTTTGGTGGCTTACGCCGGGATGGATAATCTACAGTGACTATGTCTTTCAGGACTGGGATAAAGGCAAAGCTAACGAGAATTTTCCTCAGCATACCGGGGGTGCTGTTTTATTAGATGGCATAGGCTTTTGGGATAGATACTCCGAAGAGCATCCTGAAAAAATCCTTGAGTTTTCTGACTGGATGGGAATAGAGATTCGACCCCACAAGATTACGTTGGATAGATTGAAAAGTCTTCTTGCCGGCTGTGTTGTTTCAGATATGGAAAAAGAAATAGCTGAACTGAAAAGCAGCCTGCCTGCCCACTCAGCGAAGCCATCAATGGTCCAGCGGTTAGAAGAACTCGAGGAAAAACTGAAAACGGCAAAAAAGCCAAGACAGGAACCCTAATAACCGGCGCAATTCTCAAGAATTGAAAAATGAACGAAAAGATGGAAAGTTGGGAAGCAAAAGAAGGGGTAAAATTTCTACGAAAAATTGGAATCATGTCCGGGCAAAGTGTGCTGGATTTTGGCTGTAGAGTAGGCCATTACAGTATTCCGGCAGCTAAGATTGTCGCAAATAAAGGAATTGTTTATGCCGTGGACAAAGAACAAGAATCGCTAAATGAACTGCAACGAGAAGCAATTTACTCGAATTTGAAAAACATAAGAGCAATAAACACTTCAGGCCAGATACAAATAGACTTAGAAAACGACTCTATTGATGTAGTTTTATTCTATGATGTCCTCCACTATCATGAGAAAGAAGAGAGAGAAAAACTATATCAGGAGGCTTTCCGTGTTTTAAAACAGGATGGTTTACTTTCTGTTTATCCCAAGCATACGTTGGAAGATGAGCCGATACAGCAATTCAAAGAATTGAATTTAAATGATGTCAAACGAGAGATTGAAGATTCAGATTTTCATTTCGAAGAAAAACATTGTGGGATTATTAGTCATGACGATGGTCTTAATCAAGGCTGTGTGTTGAATTTCAGAAAAGGTGAAAAATGAAAATTACAATTCTCTATGATAACAGCGCAAATCCGGGTCTAAAATCAGGATGGGGATTTTCGTGCCTGGTGGATAGTGAACAGAAAATCCTCTTCGACACAGGAGATAGCGGAGAAAAATTGATATACAACTTTGAAAAGCTAAACATTGACCCCAAAAGTGTAGATAAGGTGGTACTCTCACATAATCACTGGGACCACGTAGATGGCTTAGGGAGCTTTCAAGAGTTGAACCATAAAGCCGAGGTTATTTACCCTGAGGCTTTTTCGCAGCTAACAGAAATATCCACGGGCGTATATTCAACTGGAGCCCTGGGAATGCCGATCAAAGAGCAAGCCCTGATCATAAAGGAAGAAAAAGGAAATATAGTTATAACTGGTTGTGCACACCCCGGCTTGGAGAAAATACTCCAGGCAGCCAGACAACTCGGTGAAATCTATGGTGTGCTCGGCGGCTTCCACGGATTCTCAAAGTTAGATGAGCTTGAGGGTATTCAATTGATTGCTCCTTGTCACTGCACCGAATATAAACAACAAATAAAAGATAAATATCCTGATGAATTTGTGGAGATAAAAGCAGGAAGTGTTGTCGAAATATGAAAGCGAAAAACATAATAACGAAAACTTAATATGACAAACCAACACCTGACCATCAAACCGTGGATGTTGTTCTTTTGCAGTATAATGGTTGCTGCGAGAGCCGGAGGCGGGGAAGTAGGAAAGTATCTGGGGCCAGGCAGCGTGGTCCCATCGAGCGATAGCCGGATGCTGTATATTGCCTTTGCCGACGCAAAGCGGATCGCCTTCGTTAATATCCACAGCGGTAAGGTTGCTCGTTCTATTGCCACACCAGCTAAACCGACCGGCCTAACGTTGAGTCCTGATGGCCGGGAGCTCTATGTAACCTGCGCTGCTGCGCAGAGCAGGGTTCTCGTAATAGATGCTGAATCCGGTAAGATAAAGACGACGATTCCAGTTGGACACATGGCGTGCGGCCCCACGGTTACGCCCGATGGAAAACGGCTGTATGTCTGCAACCGCTTTGGCAATGATGTTTCCGTGATCGACCTAAAGACCCGCAAGGAGGTAGATAGGATATCTGCCACTCGTGAGCCACTCGCCACAGCCATTACTCCCGACGGCAAGTCTGTGCTGGTGGCCAATCACCTTCCGGCCGACCGCGCCGATACGTCCGATGTGGCTGCGGTGGTAACAATCATTGACGTGCGGACCAACCAGAAGGTCGCGATTCATCTTACCAATGGCGCCACCGGGCTACGGGGTGTCTGCATTTCTCCCGACGGCAAGTATGCTTATGTAACGCATATCCTGGCCCGTTACGAACTGCCCACCATCCAGGTGGACTACGGATGGATAAACGCCAACGCGCTGAGCGTCATCGACACAAAAGAAAAGAAACTGCTCGGCACCGTGCTGCTGGATGAGATGTACCTGGGTGCAGCAAATCCCTGGGATGTGGCCTGTACAAAAGATGGGAAGTGGATTTGCGTGACACACGCGGGCACCCACGAGTTAAGCGTGCTCGACGCGCCGGCCCTCTTGAAGAAACTGCTGGCGATGCCGGTAAATCCACCACCAGAGCAGATTGGAGAAGTCGTATATGACGACCGCAATGAGTTGCTGGACTATTTCCGCCGTCGGCGGGCTGCCTTGATGGGCAAACCGGCAGAAAGCGGCGAGCTCTATACCTTGGGCTCCGCAGCCGGTGTGGCCAATGACCTCACCTTTCTGGCCGGTTTACGTCGGCGGATAAAGCTAAAGGGCAAGGGGTCATGCGGAATAGCAGTCATTGGTTCCAAAGCCTATATCACCGAGTACTTCACCGATACATTGAGCGTAGTTGAACTTGAGCCGAAATCGCCTAACATTGTCCAGGAGCTGGCGCTCGGTCCTAAACCAAAACTGACCGACCGGAGACGCGGAGAGATGCTCTTTAACGACGCCGAATTATGCTTCCAACACTGGCAGAGCTGTGCCAGCTGCCATCCGGATGCCCGCATGGACGGGCTGAACTGGGACCTGACCAATGACGGAATAGGCAACCTGAAAAATACCAAGAGCCTGCTCCTCAGTCACAAGACACCGCCGGCGATGAGTTCGGGGGTTCGCGCGTTGGCCGAGGGGGCCGTTCGCTCAGGCATCAGGTATATTCTCTTCACGAAACCTTCAGAGGAAGATGCGGCCGCAATTGATACATACCTGAAGTCGATCGAGCCGATGCCCAGCCCATACCTCGTTGATGGTCGGCTCAGCCCGGCGGCCAAGCGAGGCAAGAAGCTGTTCTTCAGCGAAAAGGTGGGCTGTTCCAGATGTCATGCAGGCCCTCTTTACACTGATATGCAGATGCACGACATAGGTTCAAAAAGCCCGTGCGACCACCGTAAAAATTTTGACACTCCAATCTTAATCGAAGTCTGGCGGACAGCCCCATATTTTCACGACGGGCGATGCACCACCGTCAAGGAGACTATCTCTAAATGCAGGGACCATAAGGAGGGCGGCGAAATCAAGCTCAACGAGCAGCAGAAAAATGATCTGATCGAGTTCGTGTTGTCGCTGTAGCCAAGAACGGCAGCAATAACTAAGCAGGATGCGACGATTTATGATCGAAAGCCCCTTTATATGTACAACTTTAAAGCGGCAATTATCCAGAGAATCGCGGATTGATTGATATAGAGAATGGAGTCAAAAATAAAATGGTAGGTAGTATATTTAGTTAGAAAGAAAAGCGATAATATGAGTACCAAAATTGTTGATGGCGGCAAGCACGAATACATATTTGGCCCGGTACCTTCAAGGAGGCTGGGTCGTTCGCTGGGAGTAGATTTGGTACCTTTTAAGACATGTACGTATGATTGCATATACTGCCAGCTTGGAAGAACTACCAACAAGGCGATGCAAAGAAAGGAATGGGTACCAACTGATAGTGTCATAGAACAGCTCAAAGAAAAGCTCGACTCTAAGCCTGATTATATAACTTTATCCGGCTCAGGCGAGCCGACACTTTTCTCGCAGCTTGAGGAGCTTATTTCCAGAATTAAAGATATTACTGATATTCCGGTAGCGGTTCTTACAAATGGCTCACTGTTGTGGCTGCCGGAAGTAAGAAGGGCCTTGAAACCTGCTGATTTGGTTGTTCCGTCACTTGATGCTGGAAGTAATCAGATATTTCAATACGTTAATAGACCTCACCCCGATATAACTTTTAGCAAGATGTTGGAGGGATTAGTAAAGTTCCGCAGCGAATACTCAGGCAAGTTCTGGCTTGAAGTTTTTCTTTTAGCTGGCGTTACTACTCCAGAAATAGAAATTAAAAGGCTGAAAATATGTATAAACTCTATTTGTCCTGACAAGGTTCAGGTAAATACAGTTACCCGTCCGCCTGCAGAGAATTTTGCCGAGACGGTCCCGAAAGAACAGTTAAAAACCATAGCCAGCCAATTGTATAAAAATGCAGAAGTTATCGCCGACTATAAAAGTGTTCATAAACAACAGGATTTTTCTATTAGACGTGAAGATGTTTTGACGCTTTTGAAACGTCGGCCTTGTTCTATTGAAGATATTGCCGCAGGACTTGGCCTTCATCGAAATGAAGTTGTTAAGTATATAGAAGAGTTATCCTCCGAAGGCAAAATCGAATCGAAACCGCAGAACCAGCAGCTTTACTATAAAGCTGTGATATAATAACATCTCCGGAATATGATAGGAGAAAAAATGAAAATAGATGATTTTAACTCCCTTATTTCTGTTCTTAATGATAAGGAGCTTGCAGGAATCGTGTTGATATGAAAGCAGAAAATGACAACATCATCGAAGTGGATGGACTAACAAAGAGATTCGGTAGTCTTACCGCGGTGGACCAGATTTCTCTCAGCGTTAAAGAGGGCGAGGTCTTTGGGTTTTTAGGACCGAATGGTGCGGGGAAAACAACCACGATTAGAATGTTAACGGGCTTGCTTACCCCGGATTCAGGAAAGGCCTTTATAGATGGATTTGACATAAAGAAAAACCCAATCAGAGCGAAAATGAAAATGGGCGTTATCCCGGAAACAGGAAATGTCTATGTAGATTTGACGGCAAAGCAGAACATAATATTGACTGGTAAGTTCTATGGGATTAACAGAAGGGAGCTTGAGAAAAGAGCAGGCCGTCTTTTGGAAGAATTTGTACTTTATGAAAGAAAAGATGATGTCGTCAGGACATTTTCAAAAGGCATGAAACAAAGAGTCAATATTGCAAGTGCTGTTGTTCATAATCCTGACATCCTGTTTCTGGATGAGCCGACTTCGGGATTGGATGTTCAAAGCCAGCGGTTGATTAGGAAAATCATCAAGGAAATGAATAAGCGGGGGACAACTATTTTCTTAACTACTCATAATATCGAAGAAGCAAATATACAATGCCAAAGAGCGGGAATTATTAACAAAGGCAGAATAGCAGCTATTGATGCCCCCGAAAACTTGAAGAGAATCTTTCAAGAAACACAATCGGTTGAAATCTCTTTCAATAAGCCAATCGATAGTGGTTTGATTGAAAACAGTCAATTGGCTGAAAGAATAGAGCAAATTGGAGATAAATGGAAATTATACACGGATAATCCTGACGGACTCGTAAAATACCTGGCCAAACTTGCTCAGGAACAAGGCTTAATACTTACTTCGATGCAGATATGCAGGGCGAGCCTGGAAGACGTATTTGTAAAGTTGACGGGAGATAACCCCATTAGATAATTCCTACAAAAAACATCAAACGGAGTAAAGATTATGCCGGTTGGAAATTTGAACAGCCAATTTTTCCGTGGTGTTGCGACCGTAACGGAAAAAAATATGCGGATTTATTACACCAAACCACCCGTTATTATATATGGTCTTTTGCTCCCTCTAATTATGTTCATTGCCTTTTATCTTGGAAGGGATATAGATTTTCGGTTTTTCTTTCCCGGGTTTTTAGCGATGTTTCTTTTTTTTATAGCTTCGTCGGTAGGTCCTCTGATTACCCCCTGGGAAAAACGTGCGGGAACTTATGAAAGGCTGCTGTCTTTCCCTGTTAGCGTTAATACTATAATTCTTGGAGATACGGCAGCAGGCATGATTTTCGCTATTGTAATCAACCTTGTTGTTTTGGCTGCGGGGTTGATATTCCTGCATTACAGTTTAAACGTTTTACTCTTGACTGGCGGTGTATTATTAGGGGCTTTTTGCTTTGCCTCTCTCGGCGTTCTGTTGGCATCACCAGCCGCTCCGAATCCATCATATATTATGATGGCTTCCAGCCTTATCCGGTTTCCGCTGATTTTTATAAGCGGCATTTTAATACCATTAGAGAAACTTCAGGGAACCGTAAGAGTGTTATCCTACTTTTCACCCATTAGTTATTTGGTTGATATACTCAATTTCAGTTTCGGGGGACACGCTCAGTATCCCCTGATTTTTGATTTCGCGATGCTATTTGCATTTAGCGTTGTATTCATATTCTTATCAAATAGATTCCACAAAAGGAATTTGATGAAGGGATTGTGATTAATATTGATAATATTTGCGATAGAGCCGTAGAGCTTTTCAATTAAGGCTGGAATTGTGCTGAATCTGTATTTATAGCTATCAGCGAAAATCTGCCACCCGAAAATGAAATTGGGCTGGGAAGTAAAGTATCTGTTAAAACTTTAGCTAATATTGGAGAATATTTTATGGAATCCTTAACGAAAGACAGCTTTTTACAAAAAGTTTTTAACTATGAGCAAAATAAAGAATGGAAGTTTGAAGGCGACATTCCCTGCCTCATTGATTTCTATGCCGATTGGTGCGGGCCATGTAAAATGGTAGAGCCTATTTTAAAAGAACTTGCTCAGGAATACCAAGGTAAGCTCAATATTTACAGAATAGACACAGACGCTCAGCGGGAATTAGCGGCTACTTTCGGCATTCAAAGCATCCCCAGCCTCCTTTTTGTACCATTAAATGATAAACCTCAAATGGCAATAGGCGCATTACCACAAAAAACACTGAAAAAAGCAATAAAGGAAGTGTTGAGAGTTGAATAATAAGGTACTCCCGCTTATCAAGAAAAAAACTGGATTGGTAACGCTCCTGTTGGATAAGCTATGCAAGATGACGGGAAATATTATTAACCACACTTCAAGGGCATAACGATGAATCATACGCGAAGAAACCTTATTGGCATAAGTTTTCACCAGACTGCTCCCACGACGGTACGCGAATTGACAACAAACGATAAGCATTGCCACTTTATTGGCAGGGCGCGACAGGGTGAGCCCTTTTATATCCCTGCCGAGAATATAAGCTGTCCTTTAGCCAGGTTCCACCTGGGAATTGAGAATATGGACCTTAAAAGTTTAGCCGAGATTCTGGTAACTTGGACCGACGCCGTGGATAAAGACACAGGGCTTAAGTTTCTCAGGTCTGCATATCGCATGAACCAGCCCTACAAATACATTGCTTACTTTAGTTATCCAGAGAAAGACCTCAAACCGGATGTGATAATAAGAATCTGTAATCCGGAAGAGACTCAACAAATAGTCCAAAGGTATTCAGCTCTGACCGGCGCAAGAGTGGATTCTCCCGTTTCAGGCATCGGGGCTGCGTGTGGCGAATGTACAGCATACGTTCTGATGAGAGGATTACCAACGGTTTCGGTTGGTTGTAATGGCTCAAGACCGGGTATAAATCTCAGAGATGACGAATTGCTACTGGCTGCGCCTTTCGGTTCGAGGATCTCCCGGTTGATGATAGGGTAGAATAAACAGAACACAAACAATACAGCGCTGACGCTGACCAGGCTCTTGGGGATGGGCCAAAAACACGGTGATGTTTTCCAACTGTAGCAGTCCACCATGTGAACCCGCTTTCGCATCTGGCTCTTAGGCACATAGCCGGCAGCATTACGCTGCAAAATAGGGTATCGTTTTTTCCTTGGGTCATGTCATTTTCTCCTAATTAAAGTGGCCAAAAAGCCTTATGGGAGAACGGCATGACCCCGCTTTTTTAAAGCGAATTTCGCGTGTAGCCTCGCTTTGGCTCGCCACGCTTGCCTCCGCTCCACCACACGCCCGTCCATACCGAATTTACAGAAAATAATTTACACTACCGATATCATTTATAGTGGAAAAAAAGGTTTTTGAACTGTCTCTAATCATTTAGAATATCAGCAGTTTATCTTTTGACCCACTGCTGCTTGTACAACAAGATGTGAGGGCCAATTTTTCTTAAGAATACTGAGCTGTACTAATTAAACAGGAAAGGAGTTGAGATGAAACAGTTACAACCAAAGAAGGCGTGGGAGATGTCCCGGCGGGAGTTCTTACAGACGGTAGGTACCACTGCTGCAGGCGTTTCAGTAAGCTCTAAGAAGCTGCTTGCGGCTACAGGGCCTTTTACAAAAGCAAGCGGTCGACAAAAGAAATCCGCTACGGTGCGGGGTGCTTTTATCTACCCCCCCACCGAATCCCTAAGGAAAGTAGGTTATTATAGCTGGCCGGGTTCAAGCTTTGATGCCGAAGGGCGTCAAAGGCAGTATATGGAAGCAATCAAACGGATGGAGCGCAATTTAGGGATGCGCATCTCGATGGATGAGAAACCGCTCGATGGTGCAGCGAGTGTAGCGCAATTCATCAACGGTATCAAGCAGTCGAAACCTGACGGATTGCTGCTCATACCTTTCAAGAAGGGACATTGGGGACACGTTACCCGTATCATTGAAGAAGTGGGAATCCCTGCCGTTGTGCTTGCCACATTAGGTATCCTCCTTGTCGGTCATATTAATCAACTGCACCAAAAGTCCGGCGTGTATCTAATCAATTCACTGGACAATCTTGAGGCCGTTAAAGATGGTATGAATATGATACGAACGGCGCACTGGATGAAGGAAAGCCGTATTGTCAACATTGTAGGTTCGGAGCTCAAGGAAAAAACAATCCCACATCTTGGCACGCAAGTTCGGACCATCCCGCACCAAAGGTTTTATGATGAATTTAAGCGTACTAAAGCCACAGACGCAGTGAAAAAACTCGCACACGCGTATCTCAATAATGCTAAAGACGTGGTCCAACCCACTAAAACTGATATCCTCGAGGCCGCAAAAACATATTTTGTCCTGAAACGGCTCATTGAAGATGAGAAAGCTGACGCGGTAATGATGGACTGTTTGCCGGGACTTAAAAGACCACATAAGCACGTTCCACCTTGCATGGGCTTTATGAGTTTGAGGGACGAGGGTATCGCTGCCGGCTGTCAGTCTGACCTAAGCGCAACACTGACCTTAATGTTAGTACAGCAGCTTTTCGACAGGCCCGGATTTCAGCAGAATGCTTCTATGGAGACGGAGAAAAATCATTATTTCGGTGCGCATTGCACCTCTGCCTCTAAGCTGAACGGTACAAATGCCGCTGCCGAGCCGTACATCTTGATGAGCCATTGTGAAGCAGGCTGGGGCTGCGTCCCACGAGTTCTCTGGCGTCCTGGGCGGGATGTTACCATGGCTCAGTACGTTCCGGGTGAAACACCCCAGATGCTCATTTACAGCGGGAAAGTGGTGGGATGTCCGAGTATTCCGCAAACAGGCGGCTGCCGCACGAACATAGAGATGACTATAAACGAAGTAGATGACGTATGTGATGTAAAGGGTATGCATCAGATTATATTTTATGGTAATTACGCCAAACAAATGCGAACTTTCTGTCAACTTTACGGCATCAACGTCGTCACTTAATTACGCTGGTTGCTTATGACAAAACAGAAGACCGTATTCACAAGATTGGCTGGCAATACGTATGTCATTCGGGTATTATGTCGGTAGAACGCTCAGCAGTACAACTGAGATTAGCTCAAACGGCGAATATTAGTCTCGCGAGCGCTTAACTCTTTTGACTTAAGGGAGGCAGTAATGTCCATTGAACAAAGGGGTTTCCCATTATATATCATTCTTGCTGTTACTATAGTATTGATGAGCGTGACATCCATTGGGGGTCAGGAGGCTCCATTTCAATGTTTTGCGGTGAGTGATTTAGTAAGGATTTTTGAAGATGGTTATAATTGTCCCCAGCCGCAGAGAGCAATAGAGATATTCGGCATAAGAAACGAATACGTTTCCGCCCAATGTGTTATCAAGGCCAACACCGATTTACAGCACGTTACTGTATCAGCAAGCCCTCTCAAATGTGCTGAACGTTCTGCTTCACTGCCTTCAAGTTTCATAGAATGCAATTTCGTGGGTTCCATTACGATTGAGGAGAATACGCCGAAATACAGAAAAAGCGATTTGATTCGTCCTGCGCCTGCGCGATTTCCTGATTATTTGGCTGAAGTTGAGGGAGTTTCTGTAAAAGAAGGCAAATATCAAGCGGTCTTTTTGACAGTAATGATACCACGTAGTGCTGAGGCAGGTAGTTATAAAGGATCTGTTACTATAAAAAACGAAAAAGGAAATAAGTCCCTGCCATTGAGACTTACCGTTTATCCCTTGACACTGCCAGATAAACGGCACCTTATGGTCACCGAATGGTACACAACAGGTAGATTTAAGAAGTTTCACGGCATTGATTCATCAAATTCCGAACAATTCTACAAAATGCTCAAAGTGTATGCTGATAATATGGCTGAGCATAGACAGAATGTCTTTAGAGTCAGCCTTGGTTTGATTGAGACTTCGCAGGATGCTAACGTTAAGCTCAAATTTGATTTTTCACGTTTTGACAAGTGGGCAGAGATTTTTTGGGATACCGGACGTATGGATTTGCTCGAAACAGGATTTGTAGCAAGATTTGGTGAGGGTGGCTGGTCGAGTAGGGAAATCGTGTTAAGAGATTTTCGCGTTCGAAAAGAATCAACGAATAAGGTGATAACGATTCTTGGAAAAGACTTTCTTCCACAATTTTTGCCCGCATTTGAAAATCACTTGAGGGGAAAAGGCTGGCTGGAGAAAACAGTATTTCATATTGCCGATGAGCCGTCGAATCATAATGTGATAGACTGGAGACAAGCATCAGAGTATGTACACAGATATTCTCCATCGCTTAGAAGAATGGATGCGACAGAGACAACACATTGCTTCGATAGATTGGAGATATGGGTTCCTAAATTAGACCATCTCGCTACGTGGTATGATGTTTACAAGAAGGCCCAGCGTCAAGGCAGCGAATTGTGGTTTTACACCGTTGGAATATTTCAGAAAGGCTCGTTGCCAAATAAGACAGTTGATGTTCCATTAATAGAATCGCGAATAATGCACTGGCTGAACTACCGTTTTGGGCTAAAAGGTTATCTGCATTGGGGATTTAATCATTGGACCGATGATCCGTTTCAAGCACCCGGCAAGCATCGCGGCGATGGCTGGCATGTGTACCCGAAAAAAGACGGTCTGCTCAATTCCCTCCGGTGGGAGCAAATGCGAAATGGGATTCAGGATTATGAATATTTCTGGATGCTTGAAAACAAAATAGGCAAATTAAAAAAGACATTGAGTGAGCGCTTGTCAAAAATGATTGAGCCGTCGCGCAGAGCAGTTGAAATAGCATCACAGGTTGTCAAGACGATGAGCGAATATAGTAAAAACCCCAATGTATTATATAGAGCAAAAAGACAGGTTATCGAGGAACTGTTGGATTTGGATAAGTCGCCGCGATTGATTGTCCAGACAAATCCTCTCGAGCACGCTGCAGTAGCAAATGATTGTGCCATAGACGTCTTTGGATGGGCGGAGCCTGGAACGAAAATAGTCGTCAACGGCAGAGAATCGCCCGTTTCATCTGATGGTTTGTTTATGGAAAACGCTCGTCTTTCACCTGACAACACAATTGTAGTACAGGCTGAACACAAAAAAGGCAAAAAGACAGTGGTTCGCTCTTTTGAGGTTATGTATTAATGGAATCATCTCTTCTAAAAGAGGAGAAGCTTAATTGAAGGCTCTAATTTATACGAAACCATATTCTTTTGAATATTCGGATTTTTCGGAACCCGGAGTGGGCGATGATGACGTACTGATTCGTGTCAGGGCCTGTGGAATTTGCGGCTCCGACGTCCACGGCTCTACAGGCAAGACCGGCAGGAGGATTCCTCCCTTGATTATGGGCCATGAGGCGGCTGGTATTGTTGAAGATACGGGCAAAAATGTAAAGGATTTTGAAAAGGGCGAGAGAGTTTGCTTTGATTCAACCGTATACTGCAACAGATGCGAGCAGTGCAAGGCCGGTTTTTATAATCGCTGTGAAAATCGACAGGTACTTGGTGTTTCTACTCCGGAATTCAAGAGGCACGGCGCATTTGCAGAATTCGTGGCAGTGCCGTGGTGGATTGTCTCGAAGATTCCGGAGCATCTGTCTTTCACCCATGCAGCTCTTTTGGAACCTGTCTCAATAGGTGTGCACGCCGCGAACAGAGCACCCCTGTCGACTAACGATACGGTTGTAGTTATTGGGGCCGGGACAATCGGTCTTTTCATTCTGCAGGCTGCCAAGCTAAAAGGCGCCCGTAAGGTCTTCGTGTCGGATATAAATGAATTTCGGCTTGATGTGGCAAAGAAGCTGGGGGCCGATGTAGTCATTTGTCCCGACAAGTCAGACCTAAAAGAAGTCGTCTTTAA
>Ga0209986_10002766_pt1 | contig 15756 bp, 10 predicted proteins | sample BlataG_FD_183168 | JGI IMG/M metagenome (GOLD analysis project Ga0209986, IMG submission 183168) | Deep subsurface microbial communities from Black Sea to uncover new lineages of life (NeLLi) - Black_00105 metaG (SPAdes) (version 2) | ecosystem: Environmental > Aquatic > Marine > Oceanic >...
TATACAACCTCCCCCGATTCAATTTCACTCGCAATATGCGTTTTCATACATGTAAAACAATATACAATTGAAAAATATGCGATCGCAGTAAGTACACCAACACAGGAAGGGTATACCAAATATGTCCTAGTTAATTAATCCTATGAACAGCAAGTGAATCGTCTTCAAAGGTTCATGCTAAGTGATAGAGATGAATGTAATCACTATGAAAGTGATGATTATGAAAGTGGTGCCGAATGAAGTATAAGAAGAAGAATCCTGAACTGGTGGAGGTGGAGGTGCCGATGGCTGGCTTGGCTCAGGGGCTGGATTTGAGGATTTGAGGATGGCCCGGTAGGCTTCACCAACACAAGTGGCAGTGCCATCCCCCAGGTAAAGATGGCTGGTATCGTTTCTACTTCGAAAATACAAGGATAAGCTAAACCACGCGTAGCGTTCCAAAAATGGCAGGGCTTCCATCATGGCACTGGCTTGGTGAACAAACTCAGCCTGAATGGCTGCGCTGGGATATTCGGCCATGTAATAGCCATTGCTGTAATCCAGCCAACGGGTCAAAGCAAACTCTGTCATCCAAATAGGAAGGCGATATTTTTCATAGGCGGCCATCAGAAAAATTTTGAGCTGCGCCGTCGCTTGTTTCGGGTCAAAATTAGTGCCGTACCAATGCACACAAAGCTTGTCAATTCTCATGTTTCGAGCCTTGGCGCCTGCAAAAAACCGCTCCTGCCAGCTTCCTGACGTGCTCGGGTTATCAGAGGTGGCAGGGCTGCACAGCTCAAGGCCTGTGGCTTCCAGTTGTGGCCACAGGATCAGCGCCTGACCCACAGTCATGTTAGCTTGCTCGGGCCGATCAGGTTCGTTGAAACCAAGCAAAACCGGGCTGCCAGTGCTTTTGGCTTCTTCAAGCTTGGTCTTGGTCACATCGGCGGCATTCCAAATCATGGGAACATATTGCACACCGATAGGCGGATTGATATAGAGATCACGCGGCTTCCAACTGTAAACCCAGGCCACGGCAACATCGTTCAGGGCTTTGTCGATGCCGGCAAAATACCAAGTTCCAACTCCCTTCTTTTGGGAAGTGGTTGAGATCACAGCCCAGATGTCCTCTTCAGCAAGGTCTGTGATTGCAGCACTTTGCCCTAGGGTATTCATTTGGGTGGACGCTGGATCTACCACCGACCTATTGGATTCTTGGATTTGGAAAATTTGACTGTCGGAGCCAGAGTCGGAAGACGAAGAGGAGTTGAGGGATGCTGCAGTAGAGTCACCTCCAAGTCTGTCTTCAAACCCTTGAGAGCGGATGAAACTTTGGATCTGAGGCAAGTCTGTCTGAGAAGACGAAGAGGATTCGAGGAGTAAAAATCCGAATAATGCCTGCAGAAAGAGTCCAAGGAGAAATCGAAATGGTTAAAATTGAGTTGGTGATTGAGTAGTAATTGACACCTTATGCGGCCTGTTACTTACTATTAATATCATTCTTATCGTTTAAATACTAGGTTACGAGACCAAAAAGGACAAGCTCTCACGCTTTCTCCTTCTTCATCACCTCTGCCAGCACTATGGGAATGAAACTGTGAGAGGGGCATGGCAAGTGCGTGGCTGGCACGCAAGGGTGCAAACCACCCCCTTAGACATTGGTCGCGACCCTCAGATGCCATACAACATAGAACACACCAGTGATTACAAAGTAGTATCAGGCATGCATGTCCTGCTGGGCAACAATTGGTCCCAATTGGGTCAGTTGCAACTGACGCCCCCGACCCACTCCTCCTGTAGCAGCCACCTTTCAAAACACAGCTCCCCCATCACAGATCCAAATCACCCCCTTAGACATTGGTTGCAATCCTAGGGTTTTACTTGACAATTCATAAACTAACTAAACCAATCTCTTATACAAATCAACTGCAGCAGCAATGCCTGAATGTTCCAAACACAAACTTCTCAGCTCGTCAATCAATGGCTCCACCGCCAACGGTACTCGGTCCAACATCACTTGGACCAGTGCACATAATAACTTGACGAGACGTGTTTGACTAGGTCGTCCCTCTCTATCTCTGACAGCATTGATACTTTGTAGAAACCACCCCAACAATGAAGCTAGAAGTGGTAATGGGAGGTCCTTGGTGTCGGGGTGTTGCTCTAATACTCTATACACTTGTTCCAAAGCAGCAACAGAGATTGGCTCATTCACCAAGGATTCCAATAATGCATCCACTTGATGTCTGTTGTTAGCATTATCTTTTTCGACGGGAGGATCTATCCAGGAGAACTCAGAGTCTTGGATAGGAAATAATGACAACATGAGACTTGTATCGAGCGAAGAGAGACGGGGAGGGGAGCAGTGCAGGGATTTGGTCGGTGAATTGATTTGTGAAGGGTTGTCTTGTCGTCTGATACTGTCTACATGAACATTTTTGACATCAATAGTATACCTTCTATTAATACATTCATCTGTTGGTGGTTATCGGCTATTTCTCGCTTGTTCAACTTTGAGATCAATAATAATCTGCAGATACAAGTTCTTCTCTGCCAATATTCACGCTCCAAGATGCCCTATGATTGTCAATGAGTTGTTCATATATAGTCGATCAGTTGATTTACACTGGTGTAGAAGAAGAACACAGCCAAGGGTTAAACCTCCCCACCGGGGAGAGACATGCCCAGTCTCCCTCGTTCTCCGAGGTCCTTTCATTTCTTCATACTACTCATTCTAGAAAACAAGATTTTTAATGATGAGAATACAGTTGTATTTCACAATTTATCTTGAAATAGCTGCTCATAACATTCATCTGTTGTTACATTTACTCGCTACATCCTTCTCCATCGACACCACCTCCCATCATCATCACTATTCCTCCCTCTCTCCTTCCATTCCGTTCCATTACCTATGATTGACAGCAAGCAGCCTTCTTTTTAGTCTCAGGAGCAGCCTCAGTCACCTTGATAGCAGTTCCTGTACCTGGTGCAGCCACTGCATCTTCACTGGCCAGTGCCTTTTTGGAGACAATATGGTAAATCTCGGTAAGAATACGCTGGAATGCCTCCTCTACATTGGTGCTCTCCAGAGCGGAAGTCTCAATGAATGAAAGACCCTCCTTCTCACAGAATCCCTTGGCATCTTCAGTCTGTACAGAGCGAAGATGACGGAGGTCACTCTTGTTACCTACCAGCATGATGACAATGTTGGCGTCGGCGTGGTCACGGAGCTCCTTCAACCAACGCTCAACGTTTTCAAAGGTGACCTGCTTGGTGATGTCATAAACGAGCAGTGCTCCAACAGCACCTCTGTAATATGCACTGGTGATGGCACGATAACGCTCCTGGCCGGCTGTGTCCCAGATTTGTGCCTTGATAGTCTTTCCGTCAACCTGTATGGAGCGGGTGGCAAACTCCACGCCGATCGTCGACTTTGATTCCAAAGAAAACTCATTCCTGGTGAAACGACTGAGCAAGTTGGATTTACCAACGCCTGAGTCTCCAATCAGGACGACTTTAAAAAGGTAATCATAACTGCAGAATCGAAGAAAGGAGGAGAAAGAGAGTATGGTTGATATATCTAAGATGGCAACGCGAGATCAGGGGGCTCCAAGCAATATCCTCCTACTTACTCATCGTCTGGCTTTGGTACCATTATGTATTTGTGATTTTAATCAGAGCACAGTGCCAACAAAGAGTCAGGAAGAGAATGAATTGATTTCTGCAGAGACTAAATCCAGATCGAGAGCTGGTTTAGTTCTTCGTCGGTGAAATAATGAAGATTGTGTTACTTATGGTGAGGTACAGTGTGTCTACTGCGTTCTTTCGACCTCTGCTTTCGAATGGAAACCCACAACTCTGTGGGATGACCGAGAGCGGAGACGTGCTCTCTTGAGAGGGACACAAGTTGGCTTGGTGTGCATACAGCCATTTCTACATTCAAGAGTGGTATGCCTTTCACATAAGAAGCAATCTCCTGGATGGGCTACTTGGCATGCCAAGACATTATAAAGCCACATTGTCTCCTCCACCAAGACCCTCTCGTTCACCCAAAGCTTTGGTGGGAGCTGAGAGGGATAGTAGCGTGGGGAGAGAGGGTCTCTATAAATTAATTATTAGAGATTCTTGAAATATTCAGACATTTTCCATTGATAATCTTAAACTTGAGATTTTCATGAAGCTATTGAGGACATACTGAAGAGCAACCTTGCATACAGTCTGCCGACTTTTATTTATTTCAGCGTTTGAATCTTGAGAAGATCCCGAAAATCTTGGTAAATACTGAACAATGTCAAGTTCTGATGACAATAATGACATAGTATCGTACTGTGCAAATCAAACTGCTGTAGCTTGCTATAACACCGATGTCAGTGGAGACAACATCGTCACGTCCATTTACTTCAACTTGTTAATTGGGTTTCTCTGTCTATGCGGCTTTATACTATGGAGAGGCAGTTTTGAGATATATTTTACCAACCTGGTACTCCCTGGAGTTCGATTTAGACCCCCCAAAATGAAGTTGGGAGGCTGGCACCAACTGTGGTCATGGGCCGCTCCCATCTACACTGTGAATGAAAAGGACTTGCTCCAAATAGCAGGCATAGACGCTCTGGTTGCTGTCAGGATTCTTCAATTTGGTGTTTCACTGTTCCTTCCCATGACAGTTTTCTGTGTTGGAATCTTGCTGCCAGTAAACTACACTGCTAGCCCCGGGGGAAGTGATGCAACCAGTGCCTTTTTCCGAATGACAATCAGCAACATTCCCAACGGCTCGTCACTCATGTGGGTCCACTTTGTCATCTTCCTGGTCCTTTTAGCATTAACTTGCTACCTTTTGTTAGCATTCTACAAGGAGCACACTGCTCTACGGCAAACCTCGTTAGCAGCTACTGCTGAAAAGGAGATTGAGCTTGCATATTCAGCTTCAATAAGATGTCCATCAGGCTACACCTTTGTCAATGAGAATGAAGATGAAGATGATCAAGACGTGACAGGTACTATTGATGCCAATGTTGATGATGGCATGAATCCAACTACTTCTCAACGGGAAATAAAGCAGTCAAAAAGAGATGGAGTGGAGGCACCGACTACCACCACCACCACAGCAGCAGCAGTAACAGCAAGAACACTTTTAGGAGCTTCTTCTTCTAGGAAGAAGAAAGAGTATCCCAAGATTGATATCTGGCCAACTCGTAGATTACTAGATGACGAGAGAGACCAAGTGAGGCCTGGTAGATACACAGTCATCATCAGAGATGAACAGTTTGCTGTTTACAATGACAAACCTGGTGCTCCCTTTGGATTGCATCATCTTGCTCATTTGGTGGCTCCGCTAGGGAGGATGCGTGCTACATTGGCAGAGAAGTCTAAAGTAAAGATAAAACCCACTAAACGTGGTGTCAAAGAGCAAGAGGAAGGTACAACTGATCCTCCACCAAGTGTCATGCCGAATACGTATAGAATGAAGATCTGTGAAGAGACATTTACGCAGTTTTTTGGAGATGATTTTGATTGCATCATTCCAGTATACAACACAGAGCAAGTCAATAAACTTCTTGCCAAGCACTGCTTCCTATTAATGAAGATAGATAGAATCAAGCTGAGAATAGAGACTGCCAAGAAGGAAAGCGAAGGTGGTAAGACCACATCTAATGAGGAATTGCTCACCAAGAAGCAAGCTGAATTAGTAGAACTGGAACGACAAGAAGCAGACTCAACTGCCAAGATCTTTGAGTGTCAAGAAGAGGCTAAGAGTCAACCAAAGAGCTGCTTCATCGCATTATTTAAGACACAGGAAGCTGCTTGGTTTGCAGCCAGTCTCAACCCCAACCCTCTTCATCGACGCATGCTGCATCTAGTTCCAGGGGTGGATCCTGAGAATGTTAATTGGCCAACATTAGAGAGGGGATGGCTACAGAGAACATTCAGGCCATTCATTACATTGATATTCATCTTGATCATTATGCTCCTTCCAATTGGAATATTCACCGGCATATTTTCCCAGATTGTCATTGCTTTATGTGGAGGAGAGGAGGGTGACACTGGCAGTTTGACTGGAACATGGTTTTGTAGTGATGGTCAATGGGCCACAGCTCTTAGAAACATAATAACTGGTGTCTTGCCTTCTCTGCTGCTATCTATATACCAATCAGTCCTTCTTCCAATCATGTTTTACGCATGCGCCCAATCAGAATCCAAATATGTGAGTCTGACAGACATGGAGCTCAGAATGGCCAGTTTGTTCTTCTATTGGGGTATGTTCAACTTCTTTGCTGGTGCTGTGCTGGGTGGTACTGCTACGTCAGGTATAAGGGCAGCTGTGGAAGAGCCTGATCAAATTGCAGAGATCATTGCAGCAGCTGCCGGGGCTGCCAGTAATTTCTTCATCAACTATACCATACAAGCTGCCCTGTTGTTCACCTTCTTCAGATTATTCTGGCCTGCTGCTCCAGTGATCATGTACATTTTCAAATGGTTCAGATTACTGCCTAAACCAAAGACTAAGAGGGATAAAGCTTGGGAGAATCCACCTAGGAATTGTAGATACAGTAGAGATATAGGTACGAGGGTGATGGCTGTCTACATTGCCACGTTTGGGTACTGCATCATATCACCATTCATTGTGCCATGTGCCTTGATCTACTTCTTCCTACTCTCCATAGTATGGAAGTACCAGATGCTGTATGTCTTCCAGAAAGCATACGATTCTGAAGGAGAAATGTGGAGGTATTTTGCACACAGAATGGTCGCGTGTATGGGGCTATGCACTGTGTTCACCAGCTGCATGTTTCTAGTCAAGCAGGCATTCGTGCAGGCTGGGATCTGTTTCTTTGGAGCTGGCATTTTCTTGCTTGCGTTTGATGGATATCTGAAGAATACGTATGATGCAGTGTATAGACATGACCCTGCTGAGATAGTATGGGATGCACCCAAGATGGCAGTAGACAGAGGATTGTATGTTCCTCCTGCTTTGAAATCTGGAGCCAAAGGGTGGTATATAGAGACAGGGAAGGCTTGGCAAGGATGGGGGGCACCACGACACAGCTTTTGAAGGTATTGCTTTTGTAATGAAGAAGGTTTCAACCAGCGCATTTACTTAATAGTAATAGAATTGAAGGGAGGTAGACCTGCTTGCTACTTTTTTTTTCTCTCTCACACACAACAAACTTACATGATCAACCACCACCTATTCTTCTTGCTTTCAAAAATTTTGACCAAGGAGTGAGTGCACCAACTTTCTGACTCGTCTTTCAGCGCTATGTGCAATCATAGATCATATTTAGATTCGTTACAACGGTACATTCGAGCTTCAAGGCGTTTTCATCGTCCTCTATAAGGTGATTTAAGCTCAGAGAGCAGGATTTCAAAAGGTAGGTTGCGACAGCGACATTAATTTGTATGAGACCAATGTAAGGATGATCATTGATCTATACATGTCAGATTTGGATGGTTGCATCGACATGGGCTTCGAATCATTGCCAGGCGATTTCATTTTTTCAAACTAGTTTACGTTTTCTCACGTATTTCTCCCAATGTCTCCCATCTCAGGTCTCTAGAAGTGCTCTTATGTGCTTATTGCCCTGTTTTGCTGGGTCTGCATTCACTTTTTGGAAGGTCAAGAGATCGGTGAGCAAGGCTTTCGGAGACTCAGCACCAAGCGAACCCACGGAGCCAGTTGAGTCGGCAGTCGTTACAGAGCTGAAACTCAACCTCAGCCTTGCTAAAGCCAAGAGTGGAGTGAGCAGAACTCCTACACTAGAGCGTGCTCCAAGTACCAGAAAAGTCAGCCAAAAAGAAGCAGACAGCAAAGCACGCTTACAAGCGCTTATAGACCAGAACAAGTCAGCCTCCAGAAAGTGAGCAAGTGATATGGCAACAGCTTCCGACAGTAGTCCTATCAAAGCACCCTCTGGCAAGGAAAATTTTGCACAGCACAGTGGCAACCCCAAAGCTATGGAAAACAATGATGATGACGAAGTGTTGACAGACCCAAGTCCCAACCAAGATGGCAGCGAATTTGTTGTATCTGAAGATGAAAGCAGCGATGATGGCAATTCAACTGATCCAGATGCAGCGTTCACTGATGATGAAGGGAAGCAGGCCAAGTGGAATAGGCCTACACCAGAAGGAGCACGTCGTTCCCACCGCAACAAGGAAGAAGAAGGTGAAGACAATGCAGCAGCAAATGGTAGTGGTAACTGTAATGGCAACCCCAACGACGATTACAACACTGCTACTGCACAAGATGAAGAAGAAGACGATGACGATGATGATGAGTACTTCCTCTCACCCAACTCTGTGGTATTAAAGCGAGATGTATCAGATGAGCAAGTAGAAGCTGACCTAGATGAGATCAGGGAAATGTGGGAAATGGCCTCTATTCATGATTTCTTACGTCTGTTCAAACCTCAACTCAAGATATCAAGAGATGTAGGTCCTGATGAGCTAGAACATGTCCTGGTAACTTCACCTGGTGATGGTGGGTTGTTGGCTGATATTCATATGGACCTCATGAAGGGCACATCTCCAAAGAATCCAATCAGTGTAGCCAACTGGATTACACATCTTGCCAATAAAATCAAACATCACTGGAAGCATATTCCAATGAGTGGATTGGGGTGCCCTTTCAAGCCAGACAAGTATTATGAAGCTGTGACATACTCTCGATTATCTTCTGTCAACAGAGTACGTGCATTGCACTTTTTGTGTTGTCTGAGAGCTGATAGGCCAGATATTGCTGGACGCATATCTGATGCTGATAGACCCAAGACTAAAAAGGAGCTGGCAGGGGTGGCCAAAGCTGCTGCTGCTGCTCTTAAGGGCAGCAGGAACAATCTGAATGAAGAGTCTTCACCTGCACCACCAACAATTGAAGAAGTGGACAACTTCCGTTTATCCCCGATTGGAGTAGATTCTAGCAAGATTGCCTATTATTTCTTCACTTGCCATGATAATACGGGCTTTAGATTGTATCGTGAATTACCACCATCAATTCGCTCCAAGAGTAGCAGAAGAAAGAGCCTGGATGATGAGGTTGTTATTGAAGCTACTGATGACGATGCTGATAGTGATGAAGATTCACTAGATGACTATGAAGTCCCAGACTATCCTCCAGGTGGAAAATGGGAACTAGTAGCTACCACCCTAGGTGAACTGGAAGCCATTGCTGAGCGACTGAATCGCAGTATGAAGGCAGTAGACAAAGCATTGGCACTCAAACTGACCACAGACATCATGTCTGAGATCCATGAGCGACTAGAGGCAGAAGATCGTCGCATCAAGGCTGCTCAAAGAGTCCAACGTCGCCTTGGTGGGGATGCTGCTGGTGCTGTTGATGAGGGTCTCAGACCTCGTAGAAGCAGGGCAGTTGTTAATTACGCATTTACGGATTATGACGATATGTTGAGGAGTGCTATCAGACGCAGTCAACGTGGTGGTCCTGTCGATGAGCCAGATGGAAAGAGAAGGAGAGCGTATTCACCCAGCTATTATGATCCAATTGATGAAGCTATGCAGGGGTTGAGGAGGGGGAGGAGTGCTGCTGCTCTCAAGGCAGGTGAACCTTCTGTGGAACTGGATGAAAGGAAACTTCGTATGCAGAAACTTAGTAATAGGAGAGAAAAAGGTGTGGATTATAATGAAGATGCGGATGAAGATGAGGATGAGAGGGAGGAGGAGAGAGCAGTGAACATGGGTACTGCGAGGGAGGATGATGATGGTGACTCTCCAATAGATGATGAAGTGTTAGAGACTCAGTAAATAATTAATCCTATTAATGTTTGTTGGTTTGTTTCCAATGATGAATTTAAATAAACAAATAAATTACCATTATTGAGTTGATCAATCCAACCCATTGCCGCTTCTTGTGTGGTGCTCTACAATATGTGTCACCAAGGGCTCTTCTACTATCGCTTCCTCTCCCTGGGGGCATTCTATCTTTGTCATCATCCATTTTTTTTCATTTTTTTGATATACAACAACCTCTTGTTTCCTAGTTGAAAGTATATTACCAACAATCATGTCAATACCATACAATCTCGCAGCTGTCTCCATTTTACTTTGCAACAAGTCGGTGTCAGTCTCCAACTTAAAGCTCACAACCATTGCCTCAGGACACCACTCCTTTTTAATCACTCCCAACATCTTGGGAGTCATTTGAAGTTCCAATTTCAAGGCACCATTATCTCTTGACTGTATCTTATGTTCGGGCAGTTCCTGCCAAGGAATGTAAAAATCAGATACTGCAGCAGCGAGGTAGATAATTGCATTATTTTGACATTGCCTTAGTGATACGCAGATGATTTTTAGTTGTTGAAGGTACTGAAATAATGTGGTATATGGAATATATAGGTACATGCCATTCTTGGCACTTTCTAGAGTCTTTAATGACCTTGTTTTATTGGTGAATAATCTTTGTAGCCCAGCACTCAGAGACAATGTATCATCACTCCTCAAATCAAACTCGTTGACTAGAGATTCCATGCTAAGACGTTCTTGAAAATCACATAAGAATGGTTGGGCTGAACCAGATCTTCCTAATAGAATGACTGCATATCCATGGGCTAGAAACTCTTCTGCAGATAGGGCTCCTCTGGTTCCTTTACTAAAGTTGTCGATGAACCGAACACACTGTCGTTCCAAAGGAACGGTCGTCCCTCCAGAGGTAACGACAGCTATGCGTACTCCTCGACTCGTGTACTTCTTTATAAAGTTATCCACAGTGCCTGATATGTCTACTTTCAGAGGGGGAGCCTCTTGAAAGAAACTCTCCACACTGGACATTGTTAATCTGATCTTTCAATTAATTCAGGCGTCTGTTTTGGTGACGAAGGCAGTTATGCTATATCTCCAGGCGACCTTCCAATCGAATGGGGACCCAAGAAGCGAATAAGAAAAATCGTTCCCATCAGATCCTACCCTCGTTTTTGGAGCTTTGTGTGCTTGCCAACAAGAGCGATTCAAAAGCTTGAGCTCAAAGTTTTGGTTTGCAGAGGAGGTTTGCCTGCATATTTTGAGTTCATTTCCAACCGTGGTCACTTGCATCGTTCTTGTTTGATCACCTCTTAGCATTGAATAAGAGAAGCATATAGGCCCTCAAATGCTGAGTCCCTTGAGCTAGGAGCTGCCTAAGTTCAAGCAGTGGAGTGGTGCCCTCTCCGAGCCTCTCTCTCTGTCTCTTCCATTTTTCCACTCTTGTACAGAACATCAACAACCATCCAGGCCAATTGTATCCTTCAAATTAATAGAATGGAACCAATTTGAACCGAACATATCTATAGCCTGATGTCGATTTCTGTCTCAACTTTTTGAAAAAGTGGATTAAAAAAAAGCAGAGAGTGTGCTCGTCAGTATACTTATTTTCCATCCCACTTAGCGTTGTGAGGCAATGTTTGGGCACTTGGGACAGGCTAGAAGTCTTGGTTCTTCTATTTATTCCGCACAGCGCATGAAAATTCAAACCCACCGACAACCCAGACAACACTCAACCACCATCGTGCTGGTCTCCACTGATGACAACAATAATGATAGCAACAACACTACTACTAGCACTCGTAGCGACAACCTTCGCAAAGCAGCTGTTGCAACTAATCTAGATGAAGCATTAGATTACCTATTACATCATGACAATGGTACTGCTACGCCCACCTCTCCATCCCCATCCCAACCAGACGAATCGACCTGTCAACAGCTCCTCCACTTTTCTGTAGAAAGAGGGAACATCAGCCTAGCACAAGCTATATTCCAGGCCATGAGCTCCTCTATCAACCCGTTATGGCCTCCTGCCTCTACCACCACTGCATCATCTCTTGTTATTGATCTCTGTCGCGCACTATTCACTAGAGAAGCAGTCCAAGTGATCATGTCGGTTAGAAACAGAGGACTCACAGTATCAGAAGATGTACAGTTTGGATATATTGTCAATAGCCCCCTGGAAATGGATAAACCACTGGCAGTCATGCAACCACAGGAAGGTACTAAACTTGTTGCAGATTCGTATAGTAGGTATGAATATGAAATATTCTCTGGATTGTTGAGATCATGTTCATCAGAATCACTGGTATCACAACAACAACCTTGGCTGGACAATGCATTAAAGCTAGCATCTGGACTGCTTCCATTTAGCTTCAACAACAAGAATAACAACAATAGAAGGGGAAGGAGATCTCCATGTACAGCAGTACACACTATAGATGTAGAGACACCTGCTGGTCAGGTGAGAACATTTAGATTTGGTACCCCCACTGCTGATGTCCCTGCCAAGATTGGAGATAGAGTATCCATAGTCTGTGCACCTCAACAAGCTAGAACATCTCAAGTGAAGTTTCTCACTGCTTCCCCTCCCAACACCAAGCCTGGGGAACCCATGTCATTGACCAATCACACCACCACCCAGTCATCTCTACTACTGAGACCACCATCAGGGAGTGTAGGTAGAGGAGGAGGAGGAGGAGGAGGATTGCCTTCCTGGGTATTGCCTGTTGCAGTTATACTAGCTGCATCGGATGCAGCCAGCTCATTAATAGATCCTTCATTACCACTACTAGGAGCTGGTGCTCTAGCTATAGTAGTAGCCAGTACAGTAGCAAGTAACAATGTATTAGTACCAGCACTCAAACAGCTTCCCTCCAAAATAGTTGAGACACAAGCTACCAGGCAGATGTTACTAGGACAAAGATGCATGTTGGAAAGTAGGGTAGGTGAGTTGGTAGATGGATCAGTGGATGATGTGCGGATGTTGGCTAGATTATGGCAGCTGACTGCCAAGATGGCTACTGTAGATGTTGCTGGTGCATATGATGCCAGGATGGAACGTGTAGGGGGTGCTAGAGCGACAATCGAGGAGAGATTGAGGAAGAGGATAGAATTGATAGCATCGTATGCTAGAGTGATGCATATGATTGAAATAGAGGTGGAAATGGAGACAGAGGTACCTACTGCTGAACTGGCTGGGATTGAGGAACAAATTGCTGCTCTGAATGAAGTGGAGGAGTTGCAGGAGGAGTGGAAGATACAAGCTGAGGCTCAGGATGAAGTAGAGAGGTTGTTGGCTAAGAGTTGAGTACTGTAGATAAATGGAGGGGTATTATAGAGAAAAACTGAAGCACTGTAATATTGCAGACATCACCTCTCTCTCTCCACCCTCTCTCCGCTTGACGACGACATCTGATCCTTATCAACCGAACTCTGTGCATAAAGTGACCAATTTCAACGTTGATTTTCATACACAACCCAATCCAAACGCACTGAATTGAGTTAGTTCTGAGGTCGTAGGAATAAACACTGCATATTGTGACGACTTCCCATCAATCTTTCTCATCTCTTTAATAGATAGAGGCAAATATGGTACATATCGTGCAACCTAGAAGCATGAAATCGTCGCATTTCTCAACGAATAAAGCTCCCACACAATTCAATGGGTTGCAGAGGCTGGGATGTCCACTGCAAACACCTTCAACCCAGTCTTTGGAATTGCGTAAGAAGTCTTTCGCCAGAGGTATGTATTACTCTAATTTACACTAGCACAATCTATGTATGCTTCATACTGTCGGTTTGAACCATCTCGAGACAATATCTCATGTTTCTCCCAAATTTTATTGTCCTCAGGTATTGGCCAGTCGAGCAGGAGCACCGCCGTCACAGTCAGAGCTGCCATCAAGGATGCCGTCCCCAATCAGTACAGCCCAGTAGATGGAAAGACTTACGACTACATCATTGTAGGTGGTGGTACAGCTGGATGTGTCCTTGCAAATAAATTAACTGCTGATGGAACTAAAAATGTCCTCATGATAGAAGCTGGCCCCCCCAACAACTCAATCAACACGCGCATCCCTGCTGCGCTCACCCGTCTGTTTAGAAGTAACCTTGACTGGAACCTTTTCAGTCGTCTCCAACCTCAACTGAATGATCGTCAAGTTTATCTTGCGCGTGGGCGTCTGTTGGGAGGTTCTTCAGCCACCAATGCTACTTTATATGCCAGAGGAGCTGCAGCTGATTATGAGGGCTGGCAACTGGATGGGTGGGGGCCTGATGATGTGTTGCCTTGGTTTAAACAAGCAGAGAGCAACCATGATTTCCCAGCAGGTCCCTACCATGGTTCTGGAGGAACTATGTGTGTAGAAAACCCAAGATATCAGAATAAGTTGCATGACGTCTTCTTCAATGCAGCAGCATCCATTGGTCTGCCATACAACGCTGATTTCAATGATTGGTCACATGATCAAGCTGGGTATGGAGAGTTCCAAGTGACTCAAGATAGAGGAACTAGAGCTGATATGTCTAGACAATACCTGAGTGAAGCTGCTAAGAGAGACAACTTGACAGTACTCACTGAATGCACCACTACCAGGATAGTATTTGATGATACCAAGGCTGTGGGAGTAGAATTTGCTGAAGAAGGACCATCTACCATGAGATCAAGGTATACTGCCACTCTGAAGAATGACGGTGAAGTGCTCATGTGTGCAGGTGCTGTCCATACTCCTTTCTTATTACAATTATCAGGGGTAGGGCCTGGGAGAAGTTTACAAGAACATGGCATCAAGGTAGTATCTGATCTGCCTGGTGTTGGAGCGGAGCTACAAGATCAACCTGCATGTCTGGCAGCAACACCACTAAAGAAGCAACATGATGGTCAGTCTATTTCTGATCATATCTACAATTCCAAGGGACAGTTACGCAAGAGAGCTATTGCAGCCTACATGTTATTTGGAAAGGGGCCACTGACATCTACTGGATGTGATCATGGAGCCTTCATGCGGACACCGGTAGCTGCCCCTGGATCTCAGGCAGATTTACAGATTAGATTTGTTCCTGGCATGGCTCTGGATCCTGATGGAGTATCCACCTATGTCAAATTTGCCAAGTTCCAACAACAAGGGCTGAAATGGCCATCTGGTGTGACATTCCAGCTGATTGCCTGTCGACCAAAGAGTAGAGGATCCGTAGGCCTGCGCTCTTCTGATCCATTCGACACGCCTGCCATTCAAACTGGCTACTTGACAGATGCAGGTCAGAAGGATCTTGCTACTCTCAGGGAAGGTGTCAAGATTGCTAGAAAGATGGCTGCTTCTGATGTGTTTTCAGAGTGGTTGGAGGGAGAAGTGTTCCCTGGCCCTAACGTGACTAGTGATGATGCAATAGATGACTACATCCGTAGAAGTGTTCACAGTAGTAATGCTATTGTTGGAACATGCAAGATGGGCAATGATGGTGATCAAAGTGCAGTGGTAGATAGAGAATTGAGGGTACGTGGAGTACAGGGGGTGCGTATTGTTGATGCATCTGTTGTGCCAATCATTCCTGGGGGACAGACTGGTGCACCAGTTGTGATGATTGCAGAGAGAGCTGCTGCAATGATTAATGCAGGAAGTAGTAGTAATGGTGCATCTGCTGCATCTGCTAGTAGTCCAGCTCTTGCTGCTGTTTAATCACACTTTACTTTGGTTTTGTTTTAAGTTTTAACTTCAGGGGAGAAGAAGAAGAAGAAGATGATGATGATGATAAATATTTGGAAACAAATTATGCATTTGACAACAAATTATGCTTTTACTTGTACTACTATGAAAATACAATCAGATGACACAGTAGTAACAAAATGAAATGAAATGAAAAGAAATAATAAAATCCTGCATTCCTCCCCCTACTTTTTCTTGCCTTACCAATCACCAAGTTGATCACCACCAGGTCTGGGCAACCATGGCGATGGAGATGATGATGTTCTCCCCTTGCCCTTCTTCCTCCCACCCTCTTCACCCTCCCCCTCCCCCACCTCCTCCT
>Ga0209986_10002769_pt1 | contig 15745 bp, 17 predicted proteins | sample BlataG_FD_183168 | JGI IMG/M metagenome (GOLD analysis project Ga0209986, IMG submission 183168) | Deep subsurface microbial communities from Black Sea to uncover new lineages of life (NeLLi) - Black_00105 metaG (SPAdes) (version 2) | ecosystem: Environmental > Aquatic > Marine > Oceanic >...
CTCAATCCCCTGAGAAAGGGGGTATATTTCGGGTGATTGCCCCCAAGGGTCTGGAACGCACTCCAGAGCCCATGGCTCACATGAATCGCTGCAATGATTACCGCAACCATATAAATGAATATATAGGCCGGGTTTGCAAATGCATTCGACACCAGTTGAAAAGTGGTGGTTTGGGTTTTATCCACAAAATGAAAATTTATCAGATGAAAAATAACAAACAGCAGCAAAATAAATCCGGTGTAGGGCATGGTTGCCGACCCAAGGGTCCGGCCGCCGGCACGTTTGTTCACCGAATATCTGACCGGCCGGGCTTTATAATTTTGATAAAAAAGAAGCGAGCCTGTCAGAACATGGATGACGGCAAAAAATAAAAGCCCTAATTCTGCCAGGGTTACAAGAGGTCCTAATGAATGGAGATGCTCCACATACGAGTTAAAGAAATCTTTACCGCCGTATATGGTCAGGTTGCCGGCAAGATGTATGGTCAGAAAACAGCAGAAGCCCAGACCGGTGACCGCCATCATTAGCTTTTTCCCAACGGAAGTCCCAAGGGGGTTTGTAAGCCGGTTCATCTCTTCCTCCAATATGTTGAACTTGTTATCAATTAATGATGATTTTTTAAATCGAATTCATCAAACAAGACAAAAAATTTATTCCTTTTTATTTGGACTGTCAACATAATTCTCAAGCCACCATGCATCCCATTCTGTTTGCATAATACTGTCTGCAAGGGTTCGACCGGTTTTGGTTTGCAGACGCTTCAACGCAAAGGGCAGCCACTTTTTGGGAGGTTCGTAGCCGATGTCCGAAAGGGATTTTAAGTCCAGGATCAGCGCAAGCTGGTCCGCATCATGTGCAAGTTTGGACTCTATGGACCGGCATGTATTAAATTCCTCTATTAACTCGCCAATTTTTGTACCAAAGGGCAAGTCTCTAATAATATGCTTCACCGCCTTATTTTCATCTGCGGCTACATATTTTTTCTGGACATAGTTAAGGTCACCGGTTTTTGCCTCCGCGAGGTCGTGCACCAGGGACATGGCGATCAGTTTGAAAGCGTCAACATCCGGTTCTATTTGAGACATGACAAAAGCAATGAATGAAACGCTGAATGAATGCTCGGCCACGGACTCCTTTCCAGCCCCAAGAAAATGGTAGCCGGATCGGGGAATTTCTTTTAAAATATTTGCTTTGAACAAAAGATTTGCAATGTTTTTCATAAGATCTCCCTATGTTATCCAATTGAAAATTGATGAATTCGTAAAAAGTTGTTTTTTTGACGTTTTATGAGACCATCAGTTATAAAGCAATACAAAAATTAATGGCGGTTTTGAGAACAAACCAAATTTCTTGACACCATAATCCGGTTCATATAGTTAATAAAAATTAGAAATGGGGTGACATTGTAGCTTTTAGAAAACATTATCGCCCCGGCTCATCCCGTCATGGCGGGAGAATGCTGGAAAACGGGGGTATTGTAAAACTCCTCTTGACTGGAATTAAATAGAAGAATATCATCTTCTTAAAATCATCATTCCAATATTCCATCATTCCGATATCCATGTCCGAGTTAAAAAATATAAGCCTAAAAAAGCCTTTATTTTCAATAAATAATAAAATTTACGGAACGCTAAATTTTATGAAACACGGAGTCGTTTAATGAATCTTGCAAAGATAGATATATTCCATATGGTAATGAACGCCGGTCTTATGGTTCAGTTTGTGCTTTTGCTGCTGCTCTTTTTTTCCGCAACATCATGGGCAATCATGATAATGAAATATCGCTATATCAAAAGGGCGTTCTCCGAATCGTCGGAATTTATTGATTTTTTCTGGAAAAGCAGAAATCTGTCCAATGCGTTTTCCAAGGCAAAGATGCTTCAGGGCAGTCCCGTTGCCAGGATTTTTCGCGTAGGATATGTGGAACTTAAGAAATCCAGCCGATCTAAGGATCCAGCGGAATCAGGATCAGCAAATTCATCGGGAACCGAAGGCGCATCTTTGGGTTCCAGATTTACCGGAATCGGCAATGTTAAACGGGCCTTGCGCCGGGCCATTAACGCCGAGACCACCCGCATGACTCGAATGGTCCCTTTTCTCGCCACAACCGGAAACACAACGCCGTTTATCGGTTTGTTCGGAACCGTTTGGGGGATCATGAATTCTTTTCATGGGATCGGGCTCAGGGGTTCTGCCAGCCTTGCCGTGGTGGCGCCCGGAATTTCCGAAGCGCTAATTGCAACGGCCGCCGGGTTGGCGGCCGCCATACCGGCGGTTATCGCCTTTAATCATTTTACGCAAAAGATAAGAATTGTCGAATCCGAACTGCAAAATTTTTCCGCAGATTTTCTAAATATTATTGAACGGGACATTATGACCTAAGCCGGATAAACCGAAAAATACAAATAACAAATCCCAAATAACAAACAAATCACAATGACCGAAATTCAAAATAACAAACGAAAAAACAATCGCTTTGAACCGGTTTGGACTTTGGAGTTTGAGATTTGGTGCTTGAAATTTGAGATTTACCCGCCTGAGGCGGGTTAATTTATAATTTGGTACTTGGAATTTGGGATTTAATTGATCTTTGGCGCTTGGAATTTGGGATTTCAAAAAATCCGTGAACGGTTACAGATACGTTATCGTATTTATGAATATATGTACTAAGAAACTCAAGGGGGGGAACATTCGATGATAAACGGTGGGAACAGTGACCGCCTCATGTCTGATATTAATGTAACTCCGTTTGTTGATGTTATGCTGGTTCTTCTGGTGATTTTCATGGTAACTGCTCCCATGATGATGCAGGGCGTGGATGTTGCCCTGCCCGAGACCACATCACAGCCGCTTATTGCTGAAAAGGAGCATCTTATCATTACCATAACCAATAAGAATCAGGTGTTTATTAACGACTTTCAGGTTGCCCCGGATTTTCTTCAGGAAAAACTCAAAAAGATTCTTGAAGGTCGAGAAGACCGGGGAGTCTATCTTCGGGCCGACAGGGAAATACCCTATGGTTTTGTGGTTCAAGTCATGTCTGAAATAAAAGAGGCCGGGGTTGAGAAGCTGGGCATGGTGACTGAGCCCGTAAGTCAAAAAGAGAAAGGAAAACAACGAAAAGCAAAAAGCTGATGAATAAAAGCATGCATTCAAATTCTTATTTGTCCCGAGATAAAGAATACGAACGCAGGACATTCTTTTTGAATTTTAGTGTTTCCTTGATGTGTCATGTGATCCTTTTTGTGATTTTGATATTCGCTCCGGGTTATGCAACAAACAAAAGGCCGTCTCTTTCAGTTATCAATGTCAGCATGGTTACCTTGCCGGCTTTAAAAAAATCGTCGGGTCCGGACAATCAGCGGCCTGCAGAACTTGAAAGACCGGCAACGGTAAAAGAAAAGGCTCCGGCGCCTAAAGTTGCATCAAAAACTATTCCTGCACCGGTTCAGAAGCCCTCAAAAGCGATTTCTATTGCGCCCAAAAAGAAAAAGATAAAAACATCACTTAAAAAAAAGACGTTCAAGTCTGCCAGCGTGGTTAAAAGCGCGATTAGCCAAATTGAAAAGAAAGTTGAAAAATCACGGCCCGATCAGATCAGGCAGGCGATCGACCGCCTCAAGGATCAGGTAAAAAAGAGCGGGCCCATTGACCGTAAAACAAATGATGACGTAAAAAATTCCGGGACCCCCGGCGGATCCGGGGCCGGCAGTAAAAAGGTTCTGGAATTAATTGATATATATTGCATCGAAATTGCGTACCAGATTCAGAAAAATTGGGCGTTTTCCGAGCAACTGGGCGGGGGGCAAAAAAATCTTGAGGCATATCTGGCACTCAAAGTGATGCCGAACGGAGAGATAAAAGATATATGGTTTGATAAAAGGTCCGGAAACATTTATTTCGATGAATCCGCCAAAAAAGCGATTATGAAATCAAATCCGGTTCGTCCTCATCCGCCGGGGGTGAAAAAGCCCTTTGTGGATGTCGGCCTGAGGTTTACCCCCGAAGGGATAAAATAGAGTTGTGCTTACAATAGGTTCGAAGGACAGAATGAAATATTACTCCATTAAAACAATATGTTTAATTGCGCTGGCATATTTTATGATTGGGACCGGCATATGCGGGGCCGGATATGATTATATTGATATCACCCATCCTTTTTTACGAAAAATTCCAATTGCAATTCCTGTGTTCAAAAAGGTTTACTCGGGCGACGCCACCGAGCGCCTATCCAGAACCGCATCTGATTTGCTCGCTGAAACCCTGGACTTTACCGGCTATTTCAAAATCCTTGACCGTGCCGCCTTTCTTGTGGATATGCAAACCGTAACCTCTTTGGCCAATGTAAATTTCCATAACTGGACCAGTATCGGAGCAGAGCTCCTGGTAACCGGGGGGGTTCTGATTCAGGGTGACCAGGTGGAAATGGAACTTCGACTTTATGACACGTTTAAAGAAAAATTGCTGGTGGGGAAACGATACAAGGGATTGATCAAGGATCAGCGAAAAATAGTTCGCCGTTTTTGCAGCGAGATTATTTTTTTTCTGACCGGGGACAAAGGGATTTTTAACAGTGAGATTGCGTTTGTTTCCAAAAATTCGGAAAACAAGGAAATTTATATATGTGAATTTGACGGATACAATCCCAGGCAGATAACGCATTTAAAAAGTATTACCCTTTCCCCGGCATGGTCATCTGATGGAAAATGGCTGGCGTATACCTCATATGCGAAAGGCAAGCCCGACCTTTACATAAAGCATTTAAGAGAAAAGCGCGGGGCTGTGATCTCAAAAAAAGGAATAAATATCACACCTGCCTGGGTTCCCAACGAATTTGCTCTGGCAGCGACCCTTTCATTTTCAGGTGATCCGGAAATTTATCTGTTGACCGGAACCGGGAAAGTTATTAATAAGTTAACAAAGAACAGGGGTATTGATGTATCGCCCACCTGGTCCCCGGACGGCAAGCATATGGCTTTTGTTTCAAAACGATCCGGAACCCCTCAGATTTATATTAAAAATATAGCTTCAGGAGCGGTAAGAAGACTGACGTTCCAGGGACAATATAATACACAGCCCAGCTGGTCGACCAAAGGAGACAAGGTGGCCTATTCAGGGATGGAAAGCGGGCGAAATAATATCTTCGTGATCGGTATTGACGGAAAGGACCCGATTCAATTGACACATGATCAGGGCGACAACGAGGCGCCGTCATGGTCGCCGGACGCAAGTCTTATTGTGTTCAGTTCTACACGGGAAGGGCCTTCCAGAATCTATGTTATGACTGCTTACGGAACCGACCAGAGACGATTACTTGCCCTGAGGGGTGAGCAGACAGAACCGGATTGGTCACGCGGAATGGGTAGTAAGTAATACAAAATTTTTTGGCACAAAACGCAAAAAATTGTTAAACAAATAACAAACGAAAAGGAGGAAGAAATGCGAAAAAAATTATTAATACATTTGGCCATGGTACTTGTAATCCCCGGATTCCTGTTCACCGTTTCATGTGCAAAAAAGACAATCCGGTCTGAAACTTCTTTAACGCAAGAGGCCGAAGATGAGGCGGCGGCCGAGAAAGCAAAACAGGAAGAGTTGGCACGGCAACAGGCGATCGAAGAGCAACGCCTCCAGGAAGAAGCGGAACGTATGGCGGCTGCCCGAAACATGTTCTTATCTGAAGATATATTTTTTGAATTTGACAGCGCCGTTCTGCTTGCCGAGGCACAGGCGATCTTAAGGAAAAAAGCGGAATGGCTTATAAACGATGCTGAAGCTACGGCAACCATTGAAGGGCACTGCGATGAGCGGGGTACCAATGAGTACAACCTTGTTCTGGGTGACCGGCGTGCTGAAAGTGCCAAGACCTTCCTGATGGATCTCGGTGTTGAAGGATCGCGATTAAGCTGTATAAGCTATGGCGAAGAACGTCCTGTGGACCCCGGCCATAATGAAGAAGCCTGGGCAAAGAACCGCAGAGGTCACTTTACCATAAACTAGACGTCTCGGAAAACGTATTCCGCTTTAAGCGGGAAATACGAATTGATTTCGAATCGTAACCACTTATAAAACCAAATGGGGCAAAGCCCCATTTGGTTAATTTTGCCATGAAAAATATAACCATAGTTGTTTTGTCGTGCATGATGATTTTGTGCGGCTGTGCGTTGCAGCGGGATGTGATTACCCTCGACAATCGACAGGCTTTGATTGAAAAACGTTATTTGGAATCCCAGCAAAAGAACAAAGAACTCGTATCCCAATTAAATGCCCAGAAACAAAATAATCAAAATCTTAGAAATAAATTTGCCGAGCTAAATGCCTTGATCGAAAGCCTCAGACAAGAAATCCAGATTTTAAGCGGCAGGCTTGAAGAGACGGAATATGTATTAAAACAGAAAATACAGACTTCTGATGATTCGTATGAGAAAAAAGAAATCCTGTTGGACAGAATAGATCGAACGGCAAGTTCAAATAAAGACCGTATCGCACGTATTGAGCAGTACCTGAATTTTGAGTCTACGGAACCCGATTTAAAAGCGAAACAGGAGTCCGGCATAAAAACCGAGAGCCGAGCTGAACAGAAACTTTCAGAAGATGTGATTTACCAAACGGCAAAACAAGCATTTGATCAGGGTGACTTTGAGTTGGCCCGGGAAAGATTTCAAAAATTAATAGAAACATACCCAAAGTCAAATAGTGCCGACAATGCGCAATTCTGGATTGGTGAAATTTACTATCATGAAAAATGGTACGAAAAAGCCATTTTAGAATACCAGAAGGTCATCGAAAATTATCCCAACGGGAATAAGGTCCAGTCCTCACTGTTAAAGCAGGGATTTTCTTTTTTTAATCTGGGGGACAAAGCAAATGCCCGTCTTATCTTTACGGAACTGATTAAAAAATATCCAAAATCCAATGAAGCCAAGATCGCTAAAAACAAGTTGAAAGGGCTTGCTCATTAATGCGGGTTGCCGGATACTCGATGACCAACGCTCGATGCAAAAAAATATAATCGTAAGGGTTTGGTTCTTTAAAGCAAATCGGTTCCAAACAAACTGGAGCATTACACATAATCATCATCCTGAATCCGGAAAAGAGCGTTACATGATAAAGGTTATCGGTATAGATCCGGGGCTCTCAGCCACCGGTGTCGGAATTGTCAGGGGAACGGGTCTGAAGGTTAAAGGCTTTTCCTTCGGCAGTATCCATACTTCAAAAAACCTTCCCCTGCCGGTCCGCCTCGATAAAATCTTTTCAAATCTTCTCATGGTATTAAAGGATGAAAGCCCCGACCTTATGGTAGTGGAAGATATATTTTCCATGGTCAAGTTTCCAAAAGCCGGCATAACATTGGGTAAGGTTACCGGTGTTGTTCTGCTTGCCGGTTGCCAGGTGGGCGTGCCGGTTGCAGAGGTCCCGGTTCGTGAAGCCAAACAGGTGCTGACCGGGAACGGCAATGCAAGCAAAATACAGCTTGAAAAAGCGGTTCGGCGTTTCTTAAACCTGACCGATCCCATTAAACCTTATCACGCTTCTGATGCAATGGGCTTAGCGCTTGTGGGCCTGTTTCGCCATAATAAGGATCTGTCGCAAAACGCACAGCACAACGTGTATGCAACGGTATCCCATGATCGGTTATCTTGAGGGCAAACTTTTAAAAAAAGAGGGCGACAGGATACTGCTTCTTGCAAATCAGGTCGGATATGAAGTTCTGCTTCCTGCAGTTGTCATGGAAACCTTCAGAGCAAAGAAGGTCGGCGACGACGTTTCCCTTTATATCTATTATCAACAGACCGAACGGCAGCCCAAGCCGGTGCTGATCGGTTTTAATCTCGAGGTGGAAAAAGAATTTTTTCAATATTTCATTTCGGTAGAAGATATCGGTCCCCTCAAAGCGGTTAAGGCCCTGAACGTACCGGTCCGTGACATCGCACGGGCCATAGAATCCAAAGACATCCATAAGCTCAAGCAGTTAAAAGGCATTGGTGACCGGACGGCCCGTAAAATTATTGCCACACTTGAAGGCAGAATGAATAAATTCGCATTGATCCGTGAATTGGAAAAAGTAAAAGCGCCGGTGGTCGAAGACTTTTCAAAGCAGGTGTTGGATGTACTTATTCTTCAGCTGGGGCACAAGAGAACCGACGCAAAAAAGATGATTGACCAAGCCATGAAACGTAACCGCGCTATCGCAACCCCTGAAGAACTCTTTGAAGAAGTATATCGGGGAGAAAATTCCCTGGGTTCATAAAGTGCTAAAAACCATGGGTGTAACTTCTCAGTAAATTATGGAGGCGGGTCAATATCATCAATTAATAAAACAGAACTTGTTAAGAAATTACTCATGGGTGATATATTAAAACATACTTCCGACAACCAGGAAATTCTTGAAGCATCATGTCTGCCCGTGGACAGGGAACCGGAAATACTCTCCTTGAGGCCGGAACATTTTTCAGACTATGTGGGCCAGACAGAAGTTGTGGAAGCGCTTAAAATCGCAATTGAAGCAGCAGTAAAAAGAGATGAACCGGTGGACCATATTATTTTTCATGGGCCTCCGGGCCTCGGAAAAACAACGCTTGCCCATATTATTGCCAATGAAATGGGGGGCAATCTTATTACTACTGCCGGTCCTTCCCTTGAAAAGGGCGGCGACCTGATCGGCATTCTCACGCATCTTGAAGATAAAGACACCCTTTTTATAGATGAGATGCACCGGACCCCTAAGATTGTAGAAGAATTTCTGTATCCTGCCATGGAGGACTTTGCCATCGATTTTGTGTTTGACAAAGGTATCCATGCCCGCAGTCACAAATACCGATTAAACCGCTTTACACTTGTGGGCGCCACCACACGGGTCGGACTGTTATCCGCACCGTTGCGGGATCGGTTCGGTATTTTCAAAACCCTTGATTTCTATACAGAAGAGGATTTGGTTAAGATCATTGAACGGTCGGCGGCGCTGCTTAACGTGACAATCGATAATCACGGTGCGATGGAACTTTCCAAACGATCCCGGGGAACGCCACGGATTGTAAACAGACTGCTTAAACGGGTGAGAGACTATGCTCAGGTACGGGCGGATGGAATCATTACCCGGAAAATCGTTGAGAAAGCCCTGTCTCTGGAAGGGGTTGACAAAAAGGGGCTGACCCATCTTGACCGCCGCTACCTGACAACAATTATTGAGTTTTATAAAGGCGGTCCGGTGGGCATTGAGGCCATCGCCGCAACCCTTCAGGAAGAAACGGATACGCTTGTGGATGTCGTTGAACCCTATCTTTTAAAAATCGGAATGGTTACGAGAACCTCTTCAGGAAGAAAGGCGTCACAGGCGGCATACCGTCATCTGGAGTTCAGCGTCCAGAAAAAAATGTTTCAATGATTGACCATGTCAATACTTACACTCCTGACTGATTTTGGCACTGAGGGTGCATATGCGGGTATCATGAAGGGGGTTATCCTGTCCATAAATCCTCAAGCGGTCATTATCGATATCACCCATCACATCGATCCCCAGGACTTAATCCAGGCCGCATATATCATCAAATCTTCCTACAGATATTTTCCCGAGGGTACGGTGCATGTTGTCGTTGTGGATCCGGGAGTGGGCAGCGACCGGGGGATTGTCGCCCTTGAAATGATGGGCCATATTTTCCTTGCGCCGGATAACGGCGTGTTAACGCTTCTCATGGATCAAGGGAAGACGGGTTCCATTATCCGCGTTGAGAATACGCGCTATTTTTTAAAAGCTGTGAGCCGGACCTTCCATGGCCGGGATATTTTTGCTCCGGTTGGCGCTCATCTATGCAGGGGCATGGATATAAGAAACTTGGGTTCGCCCCTTGATCAACAAAACCTGGTTCATCTTAAGATAGACAAACCCTGCCTATCCGGTAAGGATCGCCTTGTGGGAACCGTGGTATGTTTTGATCGTTTTGGAAACTGCATTTCAAATATTGACGAAACCTGCCTTAAAAAAATTGATACGAGGGACTCCGGAAGAATGCTTGAGATCAAAATCGGTGAACATACAATTAAAGGAGTGTCACTCAGTTATGCCGACACAGAACCTAAGAGCCCACTTGCAATCATGGGTAGTTTCGGATATCTTGAGATTGCGCTGAATCAAGGAAATGCAAGGCACGCTTTGGGAATCGCAAAAGGAGATATAATCACTTTGGAATATGGTCAGGAGATGCATGGTGACAAATGAATCCAAAGACTTTTCTATTATCGACAAGGAATTGACCATAGACGGTACGGTTTCTACGAATGGACGGCTGATCATCAAAGGGGTAGTCAAAGGAACCCTTGTCGGCAAAGATGTGGTTATTGCCGAGGAAGGGGCGGTTTACGCCGATGCCGAGGTCGCCTCCATTACCATCGGAGGAATTTTTGAGGGACAAGTCAGGGCTTCAAAAGAGTTGATTATCCTTTCCACCGGAAGCTGCAAGGGGAAGATCGTCTGCAAGGATTTTTCGGTGGAGGCCGGTGGCATCTTGAACGCACACGTAACCTGCATTGAGGCCGGGGAGCCTGTTTCGGAAAAGGATTTGTCAGCATCCGAAAAAAAATAAAGAATCCTGGCCCAGAACCAGGCTTTGTTTTATCCCCAGAGGGGATTTGCTTTGTTGCAAGTTCATTGACTTATTGAAATTCCAAATAACAAATCCCAAAAAACAAATAAATAACAATGACCGAAATTCAAAATCCCAAACAAAAAAACAATCGCTTTGAACCGGTTTGGAATTTGAGACCTGCCCGCTCGTGCCCCAGGCCGCCTCGCCTTGCTTGGCTGGCGGGCGAGCTTGCAATGGCAGGCGGGTTAATTTGTAATTTGGTGCTTGGAATTTGTGATTTTAGACACAAAACTCCAAGGCAGAGCCATCTATCTCTGACATGGCCCAAAGGACCAGGTTTTCAATGTAAAAAAAAATAGCCCGCCCTCAATTTTTCCAACAGGAGATTTTATGAAAGATTTTAGAACAATCAGCGCCAACACCCGACTGTGTGCGGTTATCGGCAATCCTATTGCTCACAGCCTTTCTCCGGCAATCCACAATGCCGCCTTCGCGGAACTGAACCTCGATTTCGTGTATTTGGCTTGCCGGGTCGAGGATGTAAAAAATGCATTGGCGGGCATGAGGGCGTTAGAGAACTTTCGCGGCATGAGTGTCACCATTCCGCATAAAATCGAAGCAATGAAATATGTAGATGAAATTGCCGAGGCAGACCGCAGCATCGGTTCAATTAATACGGTTATTCATGAAAAAGGCAAACTGGTGGGGTTGGGTACGGACGGGCCGGGTGCGTTAAAGGCCCTTGTTGATGCGGGTATAGAAATTGACGGTAAAAATATTTTAATGTTAGGCACGGGCGGTGCGGCACGGGCGATTTCTTTTACCCTTGCCCTGAATACCAAGCTGGAGCAACTTTCAATTTTGGATATTGACGAGAGTATGCTTCAGCAATTGACGGCTGATTTAAAGGCAGGCACGAATGCTCCCGTCACATCCGAGTTGCTGACCCAAAGCGCTCTTGCCGCAGCAATGGACACTGCCGATATCATCCTTCACTGTACGCCGGTGGGTATGCATCCAAACAAAGATGCCTCCCTGATTCCTGCCCAGTTATTTCGATCCGAGCAGGTGGTCTTTGACATTGTATATACCCCTCTTGAAACCAAACTGCTTACCGATGCGAGGTTTCGGGGCCTTAACGTCATTTGCGGAGTCGAAATGTTTATCAACCAGGCGGTCCTGCAATTTGAACGGTTTACCGGTGTTGACGCACCGGCCGAGGTTATGCGTCGCGTGGTAATGGAGCATTTAAAATCATGAATATCGTACTGATCGGATATCGGGGCACTGGAAAAAGTGTGGTGGGTGAGCTTCTGGCCAGGCGCCTTGGCATGCCGTGTATGGGGATGGATGCGCAAATCGTCAAAAGGGCGGGCATGCCCATTCCGGAAATTGTGGAGAAATTGGGTTGGTCCGGGTTTCGCGATATAGAATCTGAAGTGGCCCGGGAATTGGCAGAGCTTGATAATATCATTATTGATACCGGCGGCGGGGTTATTGAACGACCGGAGAATATTGAGGCGCTGCAAACCAGCTCCCTCATATTTTGGTTAAGGGCTTCAGTGAATGTGATCGTCTCGAGAATTCAAGAAGACGGCCAGCGGCCTGCCTTGACCACCGGAAAAACTTTTACGGAAGAGGTCGAGGAGGTCATAGAGCAACGGATTCCCAAATACAAGAGCGCCGCTCGATACGAAATTGATACGGACACATTAACACCTGAGCAGGTGGCGGAAAGGATTATCCAAATCTGGCGCAAACCGTAGGGAGGCGAGCCCGGCAATTTCTTCTTTCTTACCGCAAATAGGTTCTTGCACCGGCATACCGGGTCTTGAAATACCTTTTTGAAAGTGAGGCAGCACAGATTCTCCGGCCTTTCCCCGGTGCATGTATAAATTTATTGTTGCCGGTATATATTCCCACATGAGAAACTCTTTTACCTCTGGAGGTGGCAAAGAAAACCAGATCCCCGCTTTTGAGTTGACCTTTCTTAATGGGAATGCCGGCCCTGTACTGTTCTTTTGACATACGCGGAAGATTCAGGCCGTTAATCCGGTACACCGCCATGGTAAGTCCGCTGCAATCAAAACCATCATCCGGTGAGGAACCGCCCCATTGATACGGAAGACCGATAAAGCGCCTGGCGGTTTCCACAATTTCGTTTCTGAGATAACTTCTGCCATATTTCCTCTGCTTTACCGCCGCATAATCATGAGGACTTACCAGGTAATACTCATCGATGATTCCCGCAGCACGAACAGTTTCAGCCTTTCTGCGGGCCGCCTCTTTTGAAGGGAAATCACCGAAACGAACCTTATAGGTCCCTGTTTTGTGAACAAAATAATAGGCGCTCAACCCATTGTCTTCTAAAATCTTGGTGAGCCGGATCGCGTTGTCCGGATTTGAAAAGGCGCCTATTTGGATAGAATAGCCCATCACGGCCAACCCTCTTTCCGGCATTTTGGGGCGCGAAACGCGTGGCACAGCAGATTTGCCCCCGCAACCCGCTGCCAGCAGGATGAAGGATAACACACAAAAAACAGGGGTCCATTTCCACTCAAGCGTTGAGAACCGGCGTTGTCTTCGCAGCCGTTGTTTCATGGCTAATCCATAACTTCCATTTCCCGGAACCAGCAATTAGGCATTTGGGGTTGGGCTGCGGTAACCAACTATAATAACAGGAAAAGAGGTTTAAAACAGGGCTTAAAATTGTCTTAAACGACTCTTTTTGACCCTAAAAAGGACCTTTTAAGCTAAATAGTATTCCAAAAAAAATCCTTAGACCTGTTATTTTTTACCCCAAATAGCATGTTTAAGAACAAAAAACGGTAACTTTTAGAGCTTTTTTAACAATGTTTAAGATACTTAGCGTGGTCCGACCCCAAATTCAAATACTAAATTAAGACCAAAAAATTTGTCAAGAATATTCAAGGAAAACAACATAATGTGTTAAATTAAACCTTGACAATTGCTGTTGGAATAGGAATATGTAGATTTATCCATTGTTTGTTGACCTTCCGCAATCAATTTCCGATACATGCAAGAAAGAATGTTATTATGAAATGGTCTCTTTATGCAATAAGCTTGTTCTGTGTCACAATTGGATATTGTACTATTCTTTATACCCATGAATCCAGAAACGTGTTGAGAAATATATTCAACAATATTGATCGAAAAATTCTCTCAGCCTTTGAAGCTATAATGGGTATTCTGCTTGTGGTTTCTGCAACTGCAAGCCATCACTCGTGGTTAATAAGATTAATTGGATTCATGGCTGTCATTGAAGGAGTGGTTATATTTTTTATTCCTAAAAATTTGTATGATGAACTTATTGATTGGTATCTAAACTCAGCATCAGATCAAACATACAGGTTGTTTGGGATTATTACGTTAATACTTGGAACAGCAGTTTTATCTTGGATTTTATAGAAAGGGGATGAGGATGACGAACCCGAAATTTGTTGAAACTCTTGAGGAAGCATGCATTTTAATCATTCCGAAAAAAGCTTGGTCTAAAGTAAATCAGAACCATATCGAGGGTGATTAGATAGTGCCTGAAAGAAAGGCGTGTCTGCTTCCTGACCGTGGATAAATTCAGGGAGAAAGTGAGGATTATATGAAATACGCATATGCAAACAAAAAATTCACAGCTGCAGTTATTGGGATGGCTACCAGCCCCAAAAATATTCAAGAAAGAGTTGGAGTTGCCTTTATTAACCATTTAATGCTTCTCGAAACAGAAGAGTTGCCGGAGGAAATTCGCCTTAAATTTAGCAATATGTTTCAAAGATTAACCACGTGCGAACCTATTGGGAATAAAGGAAGTGTCCAGGCCACAATTGAGCAAATGAGCACTGATGAAGCTATAGAAATCGCTATGGATATTGTTTACATGGCCGATATAGTGCATTCTAAGTTATCAGATTTGTGATTTAAAAAAGGGAGCTATGATTTAACATAACTCCCTGATTTTATTCATGGTGATCCCAGGGGGAATCGACCCCCCGTTACCGGCGCGAGAGAGTGACCCAAAGCGTATTTTGCCTGATTTTATTACCTTTTTTTACCGTTAAAAGCCATCTAAAAAGCCGTCAAGGTATTCAGAACTTTCCCTCGCCGATCTGCCCCTCTATCCATCCCATCACCAGGCCCACAACAAGTTCAGTCTCCTCCTCATTCAACGCTCTACCCTTTCCTATATCATGCCATTTTTGAATACAACTCCGGCAACTCCGCCTTTGAAATTGTCCTATGTTGCTTCTACCTGTTTTTTTTTCTCTTGGACTTCGGATTCTTTTTAAGACACTTCTTATCTTTCCTGACGATGGCACAGAGTTTTGGATTATGAAGATCTTTACAGTTATCGTGATTATACAATGGGCATTCTGGATACATTTTTGACATAAATCTTTTTATTCCTTCCATTTAGCGCTCGGTGTATGCCTTCACATAAACACCCTTTCCCGCACTTTCAATCTTGCCCTGCTTCTTCAGTTTATAAACAATATTATAAGTTTTCTTTTGATCGAATTCGGTCTTTTTCGTCAACTCGGCGACGCTCACACCCTTTTTGCTTCTTTTAATAACCCCGAACATTGTATCAGCTGCTGTTAATTTGGCGGGTTTCTTTGTGGTAGATTTTTTAGCTGGTTTTGCCTTGGCGGTTTTTGGCTTTTCAAGCTTACTTGCTGCAACAATAATTTTATCAACTTTTTTTGATAGTGCGTTTAGATTCTTGTTAACAGACTGCAGACTCTTTTTAAGATTTTTCATTTCTGGATTCCTCCTTTGAATTTTGAGAATTACCTAACAAGACAAATGAAAACCAGCGGAAACATTTTCACCTTTATTAAAAAAACGGTTGAACGTTTTAAAAGCGTTGGATGTTTTTTCTTCGATCAATTCAATACCATTGTTTTTTAAAAATTTACGCAACGCTTCGGTCGATTTCATCTGTCCCGGCGAACCTTTGCCAAGTACCAAAATGTCAGGTTTGCATTTCAAAATATCTTGAATATCATCAACATCAACAAAATGTCCTCTTTTTCTCCTCCATTCAGGAACAACTTTTCCCTGAATGATTTTAACGTCATTTCCGTAACTCACACCGTTTATGACCATATTTCCAAAAGAATATTGTTCGATCATGATATGTTTAATCG
>Ga0209986_10002771_pt1 | contig 15731 bp, 15 predicted proteins | sample BlataG_FD_183168 | JGI IMG/M metagenome (GOLD analysis project Ga0209986, IMG submission 183168) | Deep subsurface microbial communities from Black Sea to uncover new lineages of life (NeLLi) - Black_00105 metaG (SPAdes) (version 2) | ecosystem: Environmental > Aquatic > Marine > Oceanic >...
CTATCATAGCCTCGCATCGACTATGGAGGCAGCCAAAAAGGCAGCTGGAGAGGGGGCTGCCGAGGGGACTGTAGTCATCGCTGACGAGCAGACGTCGGGCAGAGGGCGCCAAGGTAGGACCTGGCTATCACCCAAAGGCAGTCTCGCAATGTCCATCATCCTTCGGCCGTCTGTGGACAATCTACCACAACTAGTCATGATAGCTGCCCTGGCCGTAGTCCGAGCTATCAGGAAGGTTGCTGGTCTTGAGGCACAAATCAAGTGGCCGAACGACGTACTGATTAAAGGGAAAAAGGTCTGCGGTATTCTAATCGAAAGCGAGGTCAAGGGTGATAGGGTGAATGCCGCCATCATAGGCATAGGAATCAACGTGAACCTCAATCCTCTGGCCTTCCCTGAGATTTCAACCTTAGCTACCAGCCTATCACACGAGTTGGGAGAAGAAATACCAAGAGATAAGCTTACTGGTATCCTATTGTGTGAACTGGAGCAGCTATATCTGGAAGCTCAAGCTGGAGCACCCGTGCATGAAGAATGGCGAGCACACATGGAGACCCTGGGCAAGTCGATACAGGTCAGAACCGGACAGTCGGTGGAGCGAGGTATAGCTGAGGCAGTGACCGAAAATGGCAACCTCATTTTGCGCCGCGCCGACCGTAGCTTCGCGGAGATCCTGGCTGGCGATGTGACCGTAGTGAAAGACTAACGAAACCCCTGCCCTCTGACGAAGGCAGGGGCTACAGATCAACTACTTCTTCTTCTCAGGACCTGTCTCGCCCAGAAAAGGCTTAATCAGGTCTATCGGCAAAGGAAACACTATTGTATTAGTCCGCTCGGTAGAAATCGTACCCAGAGTCTGGAGGTAGCGCAGTTGGAGGGCCGAAGGTTGACTGGCAATGACCTTCGCCGCATCGGCCAATTTCTGCGCAGCTTCGAATTCGCCTTGAGCATGGATAACCTTGGCTCGCCTTTCCCGTTCAGCTTCAGCCTGAGCTGCCATAGCCCGCTGCATTGTGTCAGGCAGCTCAACATCTCTGACCTCTACCATGCTTACCTTTATACCCCACGGCTCCGTTCCTTCATCAATGAGTGACTGCAACTTCTCATTGACCTTATCTCGATGAGCAAGTAAGTCCTCAAGGTCAGATTGCCCCACAACATTGCGCAAGGTCGTTTGCGACAGTAGAGAAGTCGCTCTGACATATTGCTCCACGTTGAGCACAGCGTCTTCGGGCTTCATGACTCGGAAATAGACGACGGCGTCTACCTTAACAGTGACCGTATCCATAGTAATGCATTCCTGGGTTGGAACATCCATGGTGACCACACGGAGGTCAATCTTCACCATCGTTTCAATAAATGGAATCAAGAAGATGATCCCTGGCCCCCGGAGGCCGACATACCGCCCCAGGCGAAAGATTACGCCACGCTCATACTCCTTGACAATCTTAATGGCGGCCGTGAGCAATATGAATGCTACTATGACAATAGCGACAATAAGAATTAAGTCCATCATTTCCTCCCCTTGGTTTTCTTCCTGGTTACTACCAGCTTTAGTCCGTCGACCTCAGTTACTATCACCTCCTCTCCTGGCTCTGCCCTACCGCTGTCAATCCTGGCTGTCCAGTGTTCGCCCTCGACTAGAACCGTGCCCTTGGGGTCGAGGGGTGTCAGGGCCTCAGCAACTTTGCCTGCTAGCCCTTCAACACCTGTAGTTACCTTCCGCCTCTGGCCTCGAACGATGGCCCAGATGACAGGAATACACAGAGCAATCACGACAATGACTACCCCGACAACTAAGCCGCCATCTATATCTATGTCCAATCTATCTCCAGCCGTAGTGACCTGTGACCTCACGAAACAAGCAGGCCACAAGCCATATAAGTAAACGTACCGGGCACCAGTATACCACAAGTGGGCGCAGAAATCTTCAGCCCCTCTTCTTAGCTTTCTTCTTAGTTACTACCAGCTTCAACTCCTCGACCTTAGTTACTGTCACATCCTCCCCCGGCTCCACCTTGCCACTGTCAACCCTGGCTGCCCAGAGTTCGCCTTCGACCAGTACTGTACCCTTAGGAGCGAGAGCTGTACGAGCTACACCCACTGTGCCTATTATCCCTTCAGCACCGGTGGCAACTCTGCGCCTCTGCCCTCGAACCACGGCACCGAGCACAAAAACAAGGAAAGCAGCTATGACAATGCTCACCCCGGCAACTAGGCCCATGTTTATCTGCAGCGGACTATGGCTGAACAGAACAAGAGAGCCAGCAACCATACTAGCGATTCCACCAGCCGTCAGTATACCAAACGTCGGAGTATAAACCTCTGCGACAAACATCGCGAAGGCAAGCAGTATGAACAATACCCCAGCCCAGTAAGCATTGAGCACACCCAGGGAATAGAAGGCCAGCAACAGGCTTATCCCCCCAGCCACTCCAGGGAATATCATCCCTGGATTTGAAATCTCCGTAATTAGCCCTATTGTAGCCAGACTCATCAGGATATAGGCAATATTCGGGTCGCTGATGACGTGCAAGAACCGCTCAATGCCATTCATTTCATTCCTATTCATCACATAAACGTTAGCATCTATGATGACCTTCTCGCCATTGGCCAGGGTCACTTCCCTGCCGTTGATCTGGCTAATGACGCTTTCCAGGTCATCAGCCTGGAAGTCAATAAGGTTGGCTTCCAATGCCTCGTCAGCAGTGAATGACTTGCTTTCTGTGACTGCCAATTCAGCTTCATTGGGGTCACGCCCGCGTTTCTCAGCAATGCTCCTGATCCAAGCACTCGTATGCTCAGTCACCTTCTTTGCCATCTCTTCGGGCATTTCTTCACCAACGCTCACCGGGTGAGCTGCCCCGATGGTGGTTCCTGGGGCCATAACCGCTACATCGGCCGCTATAGTGATGAAAGTACCCGCTGAAGCTGCCCAGCTACCATGCGGCGAAACGTAGACTATAATCGGTACCTTAGCGCTCATAATCCGCTGGACAATCTCTTCTGTTGAATCAAGAAGCCCTCCTGGTGTATCCAGTTCAATAATACAGGCGCCACTGCCTTTAGACTCAGCCTCACTAATACCACGCTCGATGTAATCAGCTACTACCGGCACAATCGTGCCATCAATCTGCAGCACTTCGATGTTGGCCGAGCCAGCGTTGGCCCCACCGGAGACAAGCGCCGCAGCTATCAGGCAACCCAGAAGGGACACATAGCCGAACCTGAGTGCAACTCTGAACATTGCTACCAACCTCAGCCTAATTATAGTCGAGACGGCAGTCAACGGCAACTCCAGATTGAAGGGGGAATTGGATTGTTGTAGAATAGGCCAACCTGACCAAGGTGTGAGAGCATGACAGATCACAAATGCAAAGGCGCTCGAGATCTGCTCCCCGGAGATACGCAACGCTTTCGCCACATAGAAGATGCGTTTCGACACTCTTGCCTCAGTTGGGGGTACCAGGAGGTGAGAACGCCAACTCTGGAGTACCTGCATTTGTTCACGGCGGCGGGGACGCTCACTCCGAATATGCTGAGCAGAGTGTATTCTTTTCTTGACTGGGACGGCTGGAGCGGAGAGAGGGTGGTGCTAAGGCCAGACGGCACCATCCCCGTCGCCAGGCTCTACACAGAAAATATGGGGCAGGAGGACATAGCCAGGCTGTTCTACGTCACCAGTGTCTTCGCCTTCGAGGAGACAGGTAAAGAGAATAGGGAGCGGTGGCAATGTGGAGTCGAGTTTCTGGGTAATGCCAAACCAACAGCGGACGTGGAATTGATCCTGCTCGCCGCCGAAATTATGCGCAATTTGGGTATCGCTGGTCTTGAAATACGGCTGTCTCACGCCGGTGTGCTCAAGGCTTTGCTCAAAGAGCTAGAGCTAGATCCTGGCGAAAAGGCCAGATTGCTGACTCAGATTCTGGACGGCAACTGGCAGGTGCTGACACAGACAGGGTCGAGCAATTCCGATGCCAACAGACTGCTGTCATTGCTCCTCGACTTGAGAGGAAGATCAAGCGGTTTCCTGGAGAATCTGAAAGCTCTGCCTCGGCTTTCCTTTGATTTGAAGTCTGAGCTTGACAACTTCGGCGAAGTTGCCAGCCTTCTCGATGCTCTAGGTTGCAATTACCAGATTGATATCACGTCTACTCGAGGTTTCGAATACTACACTGGACTTTGCTTCCAGCTTCTTATCAAGGAAGACAAGATAGGCAGCGGCGGTAGATATGACGATCTTGTCCCTCTCATAGGCGGCAAGAGTACCCCAGCCTGCGGTTTTGCGCTCTACCTCGACCCACTCATGCGTTTGGTTCAGCCTGACGCCCAGCAGAAGCCAGCGGAGAGAATCCTGGTCAGGAGCGAGACTAAGACATCAGCCACAATGAAGGCCGGTTTTGAGTTGGCCCAGTCACTCCGCGAAGCTGGCCATGTAGTTGAGCTCGACTTCAGCGGCCGCCAGCCAAATCCGCGCTGGCTGGTTACTATCCAAGAGAAACCATCACCCTTTATTGTCACCGACCAAGTCCGAAACCAGAAAAGGGAGACATCTGCAGTAGCCGAAGTCATCAACATAATAGGAGGCTTGGCATAACTTGCTAACTGGACGTCAGCCAGATTGCGTCAAGCTAGCTCTACCGAAGGGAAGACTTCTGCCAGCTACCGCATGCTTGTTGACTGAAATGGGGCTGGAATTCGATGGCTACACTCAAGATACCCGGACTTATCGGCTCCGGTCAATACAATTCCCTCACGTCTCGGCCAAGATGTTCCAAGAAAGAGACATCCCTATTCAGGTGGCCGTAGGCAACTATGACTTGGGCATCTGTAGCTCGGACTGGCTTGAAGAACTCCTGGCTCGATACCCAGCCAGCGCCCTGGTCAGCGTACTCGACCTGGAGTATAACAAAGGCAATCTGTATATGGCGGCTAGTCAGCATGGAGACACATCCAGCCTTCGGGAATTGCCAGCCAAGCAAGATAGTTGGCGCATAGTGACGGAGTATCCCAATCTGGCAGAGGCCTTAGCTTTGAGTCTCAGACTGAGGAGGTTCAGGGTGTTTCCCGTATGGGGGGCTGCTGAAGTCTACCCACCAGAGAACGCCGACCTGATTTTGCTGTGGGGAAGAGATGAATCGGAAATAAGGTCTCAGAGCTTGGTGCCGCTGACTACCTTCCGTTCTACCAGTGCCTTTCTCATCGCCAATCAAGAGAGCTGGCAAGCCAAGAACGTTGGCCAAGTCATAGCGCAATTCAGCCGCGGTCTTGGGATGAGAGTCAAACCGTGGTTGCAACTGAAGCGAAAACCAGCCAAGAGCGTAGGCAGATTCTATCCTGACTTCAGCGAGGAAAAAGTCCGGCTCGCTGTACCGGACGGACATCAGCAAGCACCAGCTTCGGAATTCCTCAGTAGAGCCGGCCTTGAACTGCAAGGCTATTCTGGCGGCACACCCAATCGGCGGCCAAGCTTGAACCTCGATTGGGTGAATGTCAAGGTAATCAGGCCTCAAGACATGCCACTCCAAGTAGCTAACGGCAGTTTCGACCTGGCCATAACCGGCAAAGATTGGCTCCTGGACCATCTGTACCGCTTTCCCTCAAGCCCGGTTACGGAGCTCGTCGAGCTTGGCTTCGGTGAAGTGAAAGTGGTGGCAGTCGTTAGCCGGGACTCGCCTGCGGCCACTATCAACGATTTGAAGGAGTTCCTACAAGCCGAGCGAGCATCACCGCTCAGAGTTGCCTCGGAATACGTCAACATCGCTGACAAATATCTTCGCGATAACCATGCTAGTCGGTATAAGTTGATTCCCACGTGGGGAGCAAGTGAGGCCTTCTTGCCAGAAGATGCTGACCTCCTCATTGAGAACACGCAGACCGGTAAGACCTTAGCCAAGCACAACCTTAAGACCCTGGACACCCTTTTTCAGTCTACCGCTTGCCTTGTCGGCAATAAGTCCAGCCTGGAGTCCTCCGCCAAGAGAAAGAAAATCGCCTCTCTGGTCAAAATCCTTCACCAGACGGCCGAGGCTAATCACCATGAATATCATTGAAGGTTTTCACCAGGCAAGAGCATTGCTGACCAGAGAGAGCCCGTTTGCACTGTCTCTACCTTCGCCCAGGCCGGAAGACGAGACACCAGAGGACAAGCTTTCGACTGACCAAATCGTCAGACGCATAATCACTGACGTGCGCGATAAAGGCGACAAAGCTGTTCTTAGCTACACGGAGAAACTGGACAGAGTTAGACTTGGCTCGCTGGAGGTAACACAGAACGAGATTTCAGCCGCCTATCAAAACTTAGATAAGAAGTTGATCGAGGCGCTCGAGCTGGCCGCGAACAGAATCCATGCGTTCCATTCCGTCTGCAAACAACGCCTTGAATCTAGCTTTCTCAGCCATGGTCTGGGTCGACAGGTCAGCCCGCTACACAGGGTCGGCATCTACGTGCCTGGTGGAACCGCTGCCTATCCCTCCACGGTGCTAATGACAGCCGTCCCAGCCCGAGTAGCTGGAGTCAACGAAATCATCGTGGCTACCCCACCTCAGGAAGATGGCACAATTTGGGCGCCAACACTTGCGGCGGCTGACATCGCCAAGGTGAATCGCGTCTTCAAGATAGGCGGGGCCCAGGCCATTGCTGCCCTAGCTTTCGGCACTGAAACCGTACCGAAAGTAGACAAAATCTGCGGTCCGGGCAATGCTTTTGTGGTTGCGGCTAAGAGAATGGTCTATGGAATAGTGGGTATCGAGAGCCTTCCGGGGCCTAGCGAGGTGGTAATTGTGGCTGATGACACTGCTAATGCCTCGTTCTGTGCTGCCGACCTCATAGCCCAAGCGGAACACGATCCTCTGGCTTCGGCGATTCTCATTACCACCTCCTCCGAGTTGGCCAGCAACGTGGATAGTGAAGTCAAGCTCCAGCTGGGCAAGCTGGAACGGCGGACTACTGCTGCGCAAGCCATAAACTCCAGTGGTATGATAATCCTAGTCGACAGTCCAGATGACGCTATCGAGTTAGTCAACCTCTATGCCCCGGAACACGTATCGCTAATGCTACGCAATGCCAGCGCCTATGTCGAGAAAATCCGTAACGCCGGCTGTATTTTTGTCGGCGGCAGCTCCCCGGTAGCCCTGGGTGATTATGTTGCCGGGCCAAGTCACGTTCTGCCCACGGGAGGCAGCGCCCGCTTCAGTTCCCCCCTCAACGTTGAGGATTTCCTCAAGGTCGCAAATATTGTCGCCTTGAATGAAACCGACGCAAGGGAACTGGGGCAGGCAGCCATAACTATCGCCGAGGCCGAAGGGCTCAAGGGGCATGCCCAGGCAATCAGGGCTCGACTGCGGACCACAGAGGAAGAGAATAAATGATTTCACCTGAGAACGTCGAGCAATTAATCAGACCCGAGCTCAAAGCCATGAAGGCCTATACCCCTATCGAGCCAACTGATGTATTGAGCCAGCGCATGGAGGTTCCTGCGGAAAAGGTTATCAAACTCGATGGCAATGAGAATCCCTATGGTTGCTCAGTCAGGGTAAAACAGGCTCTGGCCGACTACAGGTACTACCACCTCTATCCCGACCCAGAACAGCGAGAATTAAGGAAGGCGCTGGCGGAATACACAGGGTTGAGCTCGAAGTACATCATTGCCGGCAGTGGCAGCGATGAACTCATCGACCTCGTGCTGCGTCTATTTGTCGAACCCGGAGATAAGGTGATTAACTGCCCACCAACGTTCGGGATGTATCCTTTTAGCACCGACGTCTGCGGTGGTAAGACAGTCAACATACCTCGGGAGCCAGATTTCTCCATCAATGCTACCACCATAAGAAAGGCTGTGGACCGACGAACAAAAGCCATCTTCATTGCTTCGCCCAATAATCCTTCCGGCGATCTCACTCCCGAATCCCAAGTTCTACAACTGCTAGACAGCGCCGCCATAGTGATAATAGACGAAGCCTATTCTGAATTCAGCGGGGTAACCCTGGCCCGCCTGGTCCCGAGGCACTCAAACCTAGTAGTACTACGTACTTTCAGCAAATGGGCTGGGCTAGCTGGACTGAGAGTTGGCTACGGTATCTTCCCCCCAAATCTGGTCAAGTACTTGATGAGAATAAAGCAACCGTACAATGTAAACTCCGCCGCCCAAGTAGCAGTCCTAGAATCGCTGAAAGACATTGGCTACCTCCGTGGCACAATCAAGGCAATCGTCGACGAGCGAGAACGGCTTTTCACTGAACTGGGCAAGCTAGACTGGCTGAAAGTCCATCCGTCACAGGCCAACTTCCTCCTTTGCTCGGTGCTCAATGGCAAAGCGAAAACAATCCATCAAGGATTACAAAGCAAAGGCATCTTTGTCCGTTACTTCGACACTCTTCAACTGAAGGACTGCTTGCGCATCAGCGTTGGCAAGCCAGAACACACTGACGTACTCATTGCCGCACTAAGAGAAATGTGCTAATGTAGCGTCTAGCAAAACAATGGAACGAGGCTGAAAACATGGCTGAAAGAAAAGCAACAGTAACCCGGGAAACCAGGGAGACTTCCATCAAAGTGGAGCTCAATATTGATGGCAAGAGCCAGTCCGAAATCACCACGGGAATCAGATTCCTTGACCATATGGTGAGTCAATTGGCCCAGCACGGCACGTTTGATATAAAGCTCTCGGCTACGGGCTCCGACCAGCACCATGTGGTTGAAGATGTGGCCATTTGCCTAGGTAAAGCCTTCAATCAAGCACTGGGAGACAAGCAAGGAATAGTGAGGATGTCTCACGCCGTGGTGCCCATGGACGACACCTTGGCCATGGTAGCACTGGATATCGGCGGCAGGGGTTATGCAGTGTTTGAAGCCCCCTTCGACAACACCAACATCAGTGGGATGTCCGCCGACCTGTTTCGTCATTTCTTCGTCTCCTTCGCTAGCGAGGCAAGGCTGAATATCCACGCGAAGGTCATCAGTGGCATCAATGACCATCACAAAGCCGAAGCCCTGTTCAAGGCCTTGGCCCGGGCCCTCGACGCTGCAACTCGCATCGATGAACGCATCGCAGACACAGTACCCAGCACCAAGGACACTATCGAGGGTTAGCCTCTTGCGAAAGAGGGGGCTGCAATGGAGCTCATAGAAGCCATCAAGTCCAGGAAGAGTATCAGGGGCTACAAGTCAACTCCGATACCGAGAGAGACCCTGACTGAAATACTGGAGGTAGCAACACGTGCTCCGTCCGGGCTGAACTGTCAACCCTGGGAGTTTACCGTATTGGGGGGTGGAGTGCTCGACGATTTGAAACGAGCTCTAGAGGAATACATACGAGCGGGTGCGGCACCCGACCCGGATTTCCAGACTGAGGCGCTCACGGGGGTTTACCGAAAGCGCCAGGTAGAACTGGGCATCGCGCTATACCAAGTCATGGGCATTGCCCGGGAAGACACGGAAAAGAAAACGCAGTGGTTGCTCAAAGGGATGCGTTTCTTCGAAGCTCCCAACGCCATAGTCGTCTCGATCGACGAGGAAGTGAGTGGTCTTCTGGCGACGTTCAGCCTCGGTGCCGTGACTCAGACTATAGCGCTGGCGGCACTGAATTATGGCCTTGGAACCTGCATACAGGGAGCCCCAGTGTTCTACCCTCAAGTGGTCAGGCAGATTGCTGGCATCCCTGAATCTAAGAAGCTCGTCATGGCTATAGCCATCGGGTACCCTGACTGGGATTTCCCGGCAAACAAACTGCACACCACTCGCGAGCCACTTGCCAACGTAGTTGCCTGGCGGGGAGTGTAACGCGGACCCTCATCTTCTTCTCCCTAGGCGGGGCGGTTAGTGGCCACCCTGAGCAATAGCGAAGGGCTGAGAACAACAGAAGCGAAGGGCTCCCTCAGAATGACGCGACAGAAGACGCTCGTAGAGTGACAGACGAGCTTGTTGAACGCTGCCTCAAGCCCCGACTGACAGGCAATTAGCGCTAACCTGGCTTTTCAGGTATTCAATGGCCCAGTCGACAAGCTCCTCGCCTTCCAGTTCGAGTTCAAAATCGGGAGTGAGCCCGACGCCCTCTATCGGTTTCCCAGACGGAGTTAGCCACCGGGCTGCGGTGAGATGCAGGGCTGAGCCATCATGGAGGTTGCGGATCAACTGAACACTGCCTTTGCCGAAAGTTTGGCCACCGGCTAGCTTAGCTCGGGCGTAGTCTTGAAGAGCACCAGCCACTATCTCACTGGCACTAGCACTGCCATTGTTTACCAAGACAACCAGCGGCAAACGGGTAGCTACCCCCCCACGCTTCACCGCCAATGGGCTGTGGTTTCCTTCACCATCCACCACGTCAACAACTGTCCCCGCAGCCAGAAACTGGCTGGCGACATCGACCGCTGCGTCGAGCAGCCCGCCAGGGTTATTACGCAGGTCAAGGACAACGCCGTTAGCGCCCGCATCAATCACGTCTTCGAGCGCGGCTTGCAAGTCAGGCCCGGTAGAGCGCAAGAACTGGGTTATCCTGACATAGGCAGTATCGCCGCGCATTTCCGCAGAAACGCTCTCCAGTTCTATTTCACTGCGGGCAATCTCAATCTCCACGGGTTCGCTATCTCCCTCGTGAAGGATAAGGAGACCTACCACAGTGCCCTGCGGCCCCCGGATCTTGAGAGTGGCTTCAATCAGACTCAGTTCCGAAGTAGGCTCGCCATCGATTTCCAGGATCTTATCCCCTGCCCTGATACCAGCCTCCTCTGCAGGGGAATCAGCCAGGGGAGCAATGATTAATAGCTGCTCGTCCCTGATACCGATGTAGGCGCCAATGCCCTGGTATTTGCCCGTAAGTCCGGTCAATTCAAGTTCGTGAGTATCAGGGTCAACGTAAACGCTGTAGGGGTCATCCAGTGCCTCAATCATGCCACGAACCGCACCCTGGCTCAGTTTTTCAGGGTCCAGTCCATCCTTGTCCACATACTCCTCAGACAACATCCTCCACGTCTCGGCAACAATATCAAACTCTGGAGGCAGTTCAGTATCTGGCTCAGGGGTGCGGCTCGTATCCGCTTCGGGAGCCAGGGCAGTATCCGACTCAGGGGCGCGGTTCGTATCCGCTTCAGGAGCTACGTCAGATGGCACCTCCCCAACAGCAATCTCGCAGCCAACACCAAAGATTGGAAGGGAAAGCAGAAGAATGCTCAATCCAATGATGGCAAAACTAGCTCTCTTCATATGCATGCTCTGTCCGCCTCTATCTGGTAGATGAAGTACGCAATACTGGAGATATTGTAGCAGTTTGCCGGGGAAATAAGAAGGCTGAACTTACTGGGCTTGACCAACCGCTTGCTTCACAAGCTGGATTGTCTCGTCCAAATGGTCGAGCGCTAGAGAGAATCCCAGTTGCTTGAGCTCGGCATGCCCTAACCCTCTAAACAGACGCTGCCCGGCCACCATGGCCATCTCATCGTAAAGAGCTGGCCAATTCTTGCCTCGCCGCTCGACACAAAACAGGACGAAATCCCGAATTTCAGGGTCCATGGAATTCATAGCACTCAGAGAACCGGCACTGGGGGTCAGCGGAAGTCTACTACCCTGAGGGGCACAAGACAAATCCACTCACAGCCATTAAGCTTGCCCCATTCCCGTTGTCCTTGCCTTAACCGATACATCGACCAAGGTAGTTACCCTTCTTTTCCCCTTTACAAAGGCAAAAAAACTCTGGATTTCGGTGCTGGTCAGAAACCCATGGATGACAGAAGGCAGGGAATGTCTTCCATCAAGATGCAGGGCCAAGTAGACCTATAAGCCGAGTTCTGTGCCCTGACAGAGTCAGGGTGGTGACCATCCATCTAGCCCCGATGTTGCCATCGGGGTCAAGCGACCAACCCGGGGTCAGGGCCAGGCGTCCCTCTGCCCCCTATTCGGTCTTGCTCCGGGTGGGGTTTACCCAGCCGACCAGTTACCTGGCCGCTGGTGAGCTCTTACCTCACCATTTCACCCTTACTCTCAATGCAGAGAGCGGTATGTTTCTGTGGCACTTTCCGTAGGGTCACCCCTCCTGGGCGTTACCCAGCACCCTGCCTGGTGGAGCTCGGACTTTCCTCCCCGGTTCTTGCTACCGAACCAGAGCGGTCACCCGGTCTACTTGGCCCATTATCACTCTACACCGAAGACAGACAAGCGTCAAATCTGAGTTTTCTGCCCGAGGGATTTCTTCAGCGCTGCCTTAGCCAGGGCATGAGCTCCGGCATTTTCCCGATGCGTAATGTGAGCCACAGAGAGATGTGCAAATCCCTTGAGCAGATCAACAGCCTCATTATATAGGGGAAAGAGGGAACTGCTCTTCACTTTGTAGGTGCCAGCCAGTTGCTTAACTATTAGTTCTGAATCGAGATAAAGGATAGCTTCATCTGCCTCAAGCCTGGCAGCCGCCCTCAAAGCGGCAATAGCCGCCTGATACTCAGCTCGATTATTGGTGCTGTGACCAATGTACTGGGAAATCCTGACTAATTCTCTCTGCTGTTCGTCCTTGACAACAACTCCGAGAGCCGCCGGTCCTGGATTGCCCCAGCAGGCCCCATCAGCGTAGATTCTCAGGCGCATCCTCTATTCCTCGCAACACTCTACCCCAGATAGAGTATCCTGCCGCAGCTACTGCACCGTACCAGACTTCCGGCTCTGGCTCGCTGCAACTCACTTACCGGCAGGGTAAGCCGGCATCCCTGACATCTCCCTTGCTCCACCTTGACCACCGCCTGTCCCTTCTTCGACCTCATCCCTTCATAAACCTCAAGTGCTTCCGCGCTGATTCCCGCAGTCGCTGCCTGCCGTTTCTCAGCGAGTTCCACCAACTGACCTTCCACCTCAGCTTGGTTCTGAGCCAGAATCTTTTGCTCACGCCGCCAGTCAGCTTCCAGCTTCTTGAGTCGCTCCGCGGCCAGCTTTACTGTATCTTGCGTCGCTTCTACCTCGGTCATCACCTCCAGCAAATCGTCTTCCTTCCGACCCAAGTTCATCTTGAAAATTCCCACCTCTTGGTCAAAACTAAGCAACTCCTTGGGGTTCTTCACTTTGCCACCGTAGAGTTTCTCGTTTACCTTCGCGATGGCACTCCGTAGGTCATCAATCTCCCACTCCACATCCCGTTGCTGTTTCTCTATCTCTGCTAGATGCTTTTCATCATCAAGAAGTGAAGCCCTGGTTTTGACCAGGGCTTCCTTCTCACCAAGTTGGCGACTGACCTCATCCAGAATCTCTCGTTTCTTCTGAATTTCCAGGTCGACTTGGTGTAGTTCATAGAGGCTCTTGGCAAGGCTCATGGGCAAGCCCATTCTACGGGAGAAGTACGGGGTCTGTCAAAGGGAAGGAATCTATCAGAAGCTTCAGTCACGCACACGCGCCTCCAGACAGAGCAAAGAACTCAGAGACGCTTCGTCATCGCTCAAGATGAAAAAAATTGGCCTGGCGACGCTACTACTGGGGATAATCGAGAACAATCACTTGAGTGCCGGACGGCAGACTTGACCTGTTAACCGAAAGTTTTGGCTGGGAGACCATTTCCTTTATGCCCGATTCCTTCAAGAACCTGTCCACAGTTTCAAGCTCTCCAACCAGTTTTGATGTCTTGTAGTGCATGGGAACGACGATCTTGGGAGTCAGGCGCCTCACTATCTCAGCAGCTGTCGAACCAGCTATGGTGGACATACCGCCCACAGGCGAAAACAATACGTCGATATCCCGTATAGCCTCGATGAGTCCCGACGCAGGGAAATGACCGAGGTCGCCTAGATGGCACAATGTCATCCCATCCATCTCCAGAAGGTAGACAGTGTTCTTGCCCAGCTTCTCGCCTTGCTCAGTATCGTGGAAAGTAGCGATACCAGTGACAAAGGCGCCTTTCAGTTCATACTCACCAGGACCGTTGATTTCTTTGAACTCGCCGGTGATAGCCTCGGTGTAGCAATGGCCGGGGTGAAAATGGCTCAGGGTCACTATATCAGCTTGCAGCCCGCTCAGGGTATAACCTAAACTCGGGTGGCACGGGTCGGTGATAACAAGAGCTTCCTTACCCTTGATACGAAAGCAGGAATGCCCTAGCCAAGTGATATCCAAACCAATGACCTCAGTGAAAGGCTACACCAGAGAACTAACGCTCTCAGGCCTTCAGTCGCCGAAGAAGTGACCACCCTGAAGGCAGAGCTAGAGCCGCTGCGGCCATCTTTATCAAATCGCCAATGACAAAAGGATAAAGCCCCGCCTGGAGCACAGTGCCCTCAGGAACAAAATGAGCTAGCCACAGGAGCCCAAAGACGTAGAGAACGACGTTGCCCGCCAACATGGCTAGCAATGCTGTTCCTACGCGGCGATCCCAACCCCTTTCGGCTAACCAGCCAACGATAAAGGCAACCGCTACAAAACCTATCAGATAACCCCCCGTAGGTCCAGCCAAGCGAGCAATGCCTAGAGCACCACCTGCAGCAAACCAACAGGGGATGCCTGTAGCTCCTATAGTCAAGTAGCTGAGCTGGCTCAGGGCTCCACGGCGGCTACCCAGAAGAGCACCAGCCAAGAGAACGCCAAGAGTCTGCCCCGTGACAGGTACCATGCCGACCCAAAAGCTTACCTGGGCGCATACGGCAGTGAAACAAGCGAAGCCAGCTACTAAGGCCGCATCCCAGAGAAAACCTGTCCTGGGGATCGCAACATCCATTAAGGTAAGCCGGCCAATCAAGGTTTTCATTCTGACCACTCCTTTATCAGTTAGTGACAACCAAACCCAAAGTATAGCAGTGAAAGGGAAAAAGGTCAATGACCTCTCGGTGGCTACGTTGATGGGCAACTCCTCAAAGTTATCTCAGCGGATGAAACCGAGGGATTGAGCAGAGCAAAGGTGGTTCCCACACCTGAGTGGCTCTAGGCACCGGCTGGCTTAACACTCTGCCTCCCCCTCGACCGTATTGACGCCAGACCTCAGTAGCGAGTAGAATTCCGACATCGTGCATCAGCAAAGCACCCTGAGTAATGGGTTACGCCTTGTCACCAGCAGCATGCCCCACACTCGTTCAGTCTCCGTTGTCTTTTTCGTACGCGTTGGAGGATGTTATGAGGCTGAGTCCGAGGCCGGCATTTCCCATTTCATCGAACACCTCTGCTTCAAGGGCACCGAAAAGCGGCGCAGTTCCAAGGAGATCAGCGAAGCCATCGAAAGCGTTGGTGGTATCATCAATGCAGGGACCGACAAGGAACTGACTACTTTCTGGTGCAAAGTGGCCAGCCAGCATTTCCTGCTGGCTCTGGATGTCCTTGTCGACCTGCTGCGAAATCCCCGGTTCGACGCCAAAGACATCGAACGGGAACGCCAGATAATCATTGAGGAAATAAACATGAGCCTTGATTCCCCGCGACAGCGAGTGGGCATGCTAATCGACGAGCTTTTGTGGCCGGCTCAACCGCTAGGACGCGATGTTGCCGGGAGCAAAGAAACGGTGACTGCACTGAACCGCCAGGAAATGCTGGACTTCTTTTCCAACCACTATCTACCCAACAATGCCGTGGTTAGCATCGCCGGCGATATTGAACACGAGCAAGCGCAAGATAGCCTCAACCAAGCCCTCGGCGACTGGAGACCCAAAGAGGTACTGGCAGGCTTTCCCACCGATGCCAATCAAGAAGTGAGCCGATTGAACATCGAGTTTCGAGACACCGAACAGGCTCAGCTTTGCCTCGGCGTTCCCGGCCTGCCTATTCTCCACCCGGACCGTTT
>Ga0209986_10002772_pt1 | contig 15731 bp, 17 predicted proteins | sample BlataG_FD_183168 | JGI IMG/M metagenome (GOLD analysis project Ga0209986, IMG submission 183168) | Deep subsurface microbial communities from Black Sea to uncover new lineages of life (NeLLi) - Black_00105 metaG (SPAdes) (version 2) | ecosystem: Environmental > Aquatic > Marine > Oceanic >...
CTGGCATTTCTTAGTTTAGTTCCCAGGATTCTCTGCATAATATTTGTAGCTAAAAATTATTTTATTCTATATATAACGTTAAGCCAAGGCTTTGTCAATCTTAGAGTTTACCTCCTGAATAATCGAGTAAGTCCCTACGATCAGAAGGGATAGATAAATATAAGCCTCTATTTCCCCAAGAAAAGCAGGTATAATAGAGGCATGAAAAAAAATCTACATTTTCACCAAGTAGGTGAAAACAAAAAGGTAATTTGATGGTACGACAAAAAGTCAAAAATTTCAATCTCGGGTCATTAAAAAAAACAAAAGTTACAGCATCCAGCGGTTTGATATTGATCATGAGTTTTGCCAAAGAGATAGGATTGGCAGCGGCACTTGAAAAAAGGCTTTCTCATTTAAAGAAGCGCAAACGGGGTTATTGTGTATCTGAAAAGATTCTCTCATTTGTTGAGATGTTGATAAAAGGTGGACGTCGTTTAAACGATATAGATATTCTTTCATCTGATCCTGGATTATTGGATATACTGGGGATGGATAAATTTCCCAGGGCCAACACCATTGGCGATTTGGCCAGGAAGTTCTCTCAGAGAGACATTTACAAACTGGCAGAGATTGTGATGAAGCTTTCCTCCAATACCACACGGCACAGAGGATTAAAAGAGATTGTCATAGATATAGATTCAAGTCTGATTGCCAGCGAAGTGGAGATTTCGGAGAAAAGTTATGAAGGCTTTCGTGGATTTAATCCTCTAATGGGAATTATAAAGGGGAAAGAGATGAGCATGGCTGGATTTAGTCTCTTTCGCTCCGGCAATGCTTCGCCTGCGTCCAATAATTTAAGTCTTTTAAGAAAGACCTCAAAGTACCTAAAAAAGAATAATCCAGGGGTAAAAGTTAACGTCCGGATGGATTCTGCCGGGTATAATCACCGCATCATGAGATATTGTGACAAAGAGGAGCATGGATTTGTCATAGCTGGAGACAAATATGAAATTGTACTCGATACCATAGCGGTCATTGCAGAAGAGAAGTGGGAAAAATTAAAACAGCGCAAAAAGAAAAGCCCTGCTATCGAAGAAGAAGTGGCTGAGAATGTACATTTTGTGGGGCCTGAGAAAGGGGGCAAGGTTTATCGTTTTGTCGTTACAAGGCGCAAGAATAATCAACTAGCCCTATTTCCAGAGTACCAATACACCTACCGGGTTTATTTTACCAATACGGATTGGGATAAACATAAAGTCGTTCACTTTTACAGACAACGTGGAGATGCTGAGAACGTGATTAAAGAACAGAAAGAAGGCTTTGCTGTAGAAAATATATTGGCGGAAGATTTTCTGGCCAATGCCGCCATCTTTCAGATGCAGTTACTTGCCTATAACCTTGTTCAATATTTTAAATATTCCCACCTTAAGAGAAGTTGGTGGAACTTACGGATCAAGCAATTGAGGTTCCGCTTGATAAATATTGCAGGAGTTGTGGTCAATCACGCCAGAAGAACGATACTTCGTATATCGGTGCATTATAAATATATGGAAACATTCCATAGGATTTATCATCTTTTATCTATCAAGCGGATCGAGTTATTGATTTAGTATCCAGTTTCTAATCAAGGCAAAAAGATTTATATCTCAGGGACAGGTTTCTTTAATTGTCCATAGATAGTGACTTTTTATCTAAATTGCACGCTACCAAAGCAAAAAATAGCTAATCTTAAGCTGGAAAAATTTCTCTACAATCCAGAGAATTAAAATCTTTGAAAATCCTACTAAAATTTGTGGAAAATTTCTTTTATCTGATTATTTGGGTAACTTAACCGAAATATCTGTCGGCCTTCTTGTTTAGCTGACACATAAAATCCTCAACCTTTTGGCGTTCTCTCTCAAACTCTTCACCCCTTAAGCCGGAATCAACGGCGCAGGGCGGCCCATGGATGGCTACAACCTTTGAAAAGGGATAAAACATTAGAAAGTTATCCCAGCTCTTTAAGAATTTCTTCCTCGAGGCGGAAAATGTAAATGGTACAAGGTAAGCTCCTGTCTCTTGAGCCAGCTTGATACAGCCGGGTTTTAGCTTCTGATTTGGACCTCTGGGTCCATCAGGCACTATTACCAATTCTCCTCCCTGTCTAAGCTCTTTCTTCATCTGATTCCAGGCCTTTACCATAGCATGAGAGCCTGAACCTCTTATGGTTCGGTACCCCCATCTCTTTAAAATCTGGACAGCTATTTCTCCATCTTCACTGGGACTGATTAAAGGTATCATCCCTCTATTACGGAAAAAATAAGGCCCGATTAAGATGCGTTGATGCCACACCAGCAAAATGACAGGCTTTTTCTCTTCTCTCAATTTTAAGTAACCTTCCTCGCCGATAATAGTTATCCTGGTAGATTTGTTCCACAGCCATAAAACCATTTTTCCAAAAACTCCCACCAAATTCCATTTGACTCTGTTGAGAAAAGACATTGGCTTAAATAATATACAAATGAGAATTAATAGTAAACATCAAAAACTTCCAAGTAAGCATCTTTTTTCCCGTGATTAGTGAAGGACAAGCGAGGGGTAGGCGGTGAACAAGGTCGTATGAAGGCTGAGCGGGCACGGTTTCCGACTGAAGGGAGGAAGAGCGAAGCCTGAATCGAGCCGCTTTGGCTCGCTGGGACAAAGCGAGCGTGCCTTCAAACCGCCTACCCCTCGTTGTGACTACTTTATCTCTTATCACGGGAAAAAAGATGCTTCCAGCTTGTAATTTAAACCTGAAAACCTGTCTTTCTTTTATATTTTTCAAGAGTTAATCCTAATAAGAATCCTATCAAGCTCAGGGCAAGGCCATAGGGAAGTGATGAGGGCCAGGGAGGCAATTTAATAATGACAAGGTTCACCTCGCTTAAAAATCTGGCCACAGAAAAACCTCCTCCTAATAGAAGGCTCAACAAACCAGCCAAAGGCAATTTTTTTCTTAAAAAAATCATTGCTATGCCAGGAATAAACAGGCCTTCAGCCATAATTTCGGAAGCAAGGCCTAAAGTCTTTAAAATATCTTGAAATTTAGTTGCCACCAGATAGGCCAAAATACCAACAAAAAGAGTAGACAGGCGGCTCACGGCAATAATCCCTTTTGTCCTGCCCGAGGAAAAAATCTGTTGGTAGAGATCGCGGGTCAAGGTCAAAGCTCCGGTATTAATGGCTGAATCTATGGTGGACATAATAGCTGCCACAAGAGCTACAAACAAAATACCACCTAAAAAAACCCCAGTTTTGGAAGAAATAAGCTCTGAAAGCAGGGGATTTTCCATCTGCTGGGAAAAAAATAAGGGAAGTGAGAGGATGCCTATAGCAACAACAAGCCCATAGAGAATAAAAAAAACAACTGACGAAGCAAACAATCCCTGCTGGGCTTTCCTAACTGTTCGGGCAGCCTGGATTCTCTGCCAGGCAATAGGAGAGATGGTCCAGGCTAAAGTGAAAGAAAAGAGGATAAGAATATTCTGTTTAAAATTGAAAAAAAAATTGAAATACTGGCTCTTTCCCAATCGAGAAGCCAGAGCTGGAATCTCAGCCATGGGGGATGAAGCTGAAAGAAACAAGAAGAGGCCGACTATACCTAAGGCTAAGAGAAAAAACTGGAGACTGTCAGTAACAACTACAGAAAAAAAACCACCAAAAATTGAATAGATAAGAACTATAGCTGTTCCCAAAGCCAAGCTAAGAAGGTAAGAAGTACCGAGAAAACTCTTTAAAAAATTACCGATAGCAACCATTTGGGAAGCGGCTAAAACAACCATATACCAAATGATTAAAATGGAGGCCAGGTGGCGGACACTCCGACCGTAGCGAAGTTCTACAAGGTCTGGCAAAGAAATTATAGGAAGACGGTGGATAGGCCGAGCTAAAAAGATACCTAAGATAAGAACTGTAAGCACGGTAGGCATCCCCATCACCCAAAAAGAACTTACTCCTACTTTGAAGGCCTCATCAGTGGATACAAGAGTTGAGCTGGCCCCAAACCAGGAAGCAGAAAGCGAAAAAAACACTAAAAATGCAGGAAGATTTCTGGAAGCGAGAAAAAAATCTTCAAGGCTCTTCATCTTTTTTGAAAACAAGAAGCTGACAATAAGAATAAAAGCAAAGTAAATAAAGAGAAAGAAAAAAAATCCAGTTTTCATTATGGAATTTATAACAAAAAATCTTTCCCCACACAAATTTCTAATGAATAAGAAAGAGAATAATTTTTGCCCAGCTTATTCTATGCTATAATCCTATGACTATGAAATACCTACCTTGGACTCTTTTCCTTGCTCTCTTCCTCTTCTCTCAAACTGCAGAAGATGTCGCCCTTAAAACAGAGAAAAAGCTCCGTTCTCTCAAGTCTATTCAGGCCGACTTTGAACAAATCCTCTATTCCACCTCAATTTCCACCTCCCTTAGAGAAAAGGGTAAATTCTATTTTCAAAAACCTAATTCAATGAAATGGGTATATCAAGAGCCTGAAGAAAAAATATTTCTCTATAAAGAAGGAAATTTTTTCTTCTATTTACCTGAAGATAACCAGCTTTATAGAGGCTCCCTTTCAAAGGAAAACCATAAGGCAGATATACTAAACCTCCTTTCCGGCCAGAATAAATTTCAAGATAGCTATTACATTAAATTCAGCCCATTCCCATCTGAAATAACTCATTCCTTTCAACTTAAATTAATTCCCAAAGAAGAACATGAATACTCTTTCATCCTTTTAGAAATAGAAAAAAAAACGTGGCTGATACGAAAAGCCATTTCTTTTGACTGGGCTGGAAACAAGACTGAATATATTTTTAGTAAAATAAAAACCAATTTAAGATTTCCTCAAAACTTTTTCGAGCTCAAAGTTCCTCCTGATGTAGAAATCATAGAGGAGACAAGCGAATGAAAGAAATAAAACCCTTTTTATCCGTTCTCGTATAACACTTTGAGGACAGGACGTCCTCCATGGATGAAGATAAAAAATTAGTTGAAAGGGCTCTTCAAGGAGAAAAAGAGGCTTTTGAGATGATCGTCCGTAAGTATGAAAACCCAATGCTAAATTACATCGGACGTATGGTAAGAGTGCGTGAACTTGCTCTTGAATTCACCCAAGAAGTTTTTATCAGAAGTTATTCCTCCCTTCATTCCTATCAGACAAAATATAAATTTAGCAGCTGGCTTTTCAAAATTGCATCAAATCTAATCATCGACTACTGGCGAAAGAAAAAAATAGCCACTTTTTCTCTTGACCAGCAAGAAATCTGGAACAAACAGAAGCCATCTCTCCAGGTTCCTGATAATGAGCCTTCAATTGTAAGAAAATTCGAACATTTGGAGCTAAGGAGAAAAATAGAAAGGGCTTTAGAAAAGATTCCAGCCTCTTTCAGGGAGTTATTCGTGTGGAGACATATCAATGAATTGAGCTATAAAGAAATAGCTGAGATAAAAGATTTACCTGTAGGTACGATTAAAAACCGAGTGTTTCAGGCTAAGGAAATGATTCGCCAACTTCTGGAGGAAAAATCGTGAGATGTCCTACCCTGCAACAAATTTATTTGTACTTGGAGAAAGAACTTGTGCCTTCTGAAAATCAAAAAATCGAAGAACATCTCCGAAGCTGCTCAAAATGCAAAAAGGCCCTTGAAGAAAGGAAGTTCCTCCTTAAGGCTGTAGAAAGTTTTCCTTCCTGGCAAGTACCCCCTGGATTTACCCAGCAGGTTATGGATAAAATCTTTCTAACTAAGGTTTCCTTCTGGAGATGGTTAGCAGTCTCAGCTGTCGGATTTTTGTCTTTTATCTTATCTACCTATATTTATCTTGAAGCAACAGGCCAAAATTTATCTTCTCTTTCCATTAGTTTCTATCATACTCTATGGAATCAAATAAAGAGTATTTCTCTCATTTTGATTAAATTATTCAAATTGGTCTCTCTTTCTCTAAAAATCCTGTATCAACTTGGCCAACTTATTCTCAAAGGATTTCTCCAGCTCACAACAGTTGTCAGCCCTGAAGTCCAAATCCTCACTATTACCATCCTTATTATTATAACTACGTTAATCTATGGAATGGGAAGAAAATTCTTAGCTGGAGAAAAATAATGAAAAAAAAGATTTTGTTGCCTTTTGTTATCCTTTTTTTTCTCTGCGGACTTTTTCCCCTCCAAAGCCAACAAAGTGCCATCTCAAAAGAAGAAATAGTTGTAGCTAAGGGTGAAGCTCAAGATAATGTCATCGCTTTTGGCAGTAATATTCTTGTCGAAGGAAAAGTTAGAAAAGACGTTGTTGCCTTTGGCGGGTCAATTATCGTAAGGGGAGAAGTCAAGGGATCAGTGGTTGGCCTTGGCTCTAAAATCACTCTCGGCTCTACATCTATTATTAATAAGGATGTTTACTCTATTGGCGGAGAGCTCAATAAAGAGCCAGGCTGTGTTGTCAATGGAGATACAATTTATTTCAAAACTTCTGAAGATATCTCGAAATTTCTCAGGGAAGCTTTCAGGGATATTTTCTCAGTTTCTTTCATTCCTCTGATTTTAATCATCAAACTAATAATTTTTTTCATCTGGTTTATTCTAGCTTTAATAATAGGTGCTTTGTTTCCTCGGCAAATTACTTTTGCTTCTTCCCAAATAAAAAAATCCTTCTGGCCGATTTTTGGCATTGGCTTTTTAAGTATCATTATATATATCGGCCTTGTCATCTTCTCAGCCCTTCTTTGTTTTATCTTGATAGGTATTCCGTTTCTCTTCTCTTTCATTGTTCTGGCAATAATCATTCAGATTTTTGGCCGAGTTGTCCTCCTTTACTTTCTCGGAGAAAGCTTCATTAAAGCCTTTGGAAAACGCAAAATATCCTTACTTGCGGCTGTTATCCTCGGCCTGGTCTTGGTAACAATTATTAGATTAATACCTATCCTTGGTATACTTTTCTCTCTGTGTTTAAGCATAGTTGGATGGGGTGTAGTTATCAGGACAAAATTCGGAACAACTGAAAATTGGTTTAGAAAAAGAAGCTAAATTCTCTCAGCTTTATAGTTTTTTAAATCTCGAGGATTTCTTTCTCCTTGGCTTTGGCCAGTTCGTCAATTCTTTTGGTGTATTGGTCAGTAACTTCCTGGAGTTTATCATAACCCCAGTATTTGTCATCTTCGGTAATATTTTTTTTCTCTTCCAGCTCTTCGATTTTCTCCTTACTCTCCCTTCTCATGACGCGAAGAACCGTTCTTTCATCTTCCAATATTTTTCCTATGTGCTTGACAATCTCCTTTCTTCTATCTTCGTCTAAAGGGGGGATGGGGATCTTGAGTGTTTTACCATCATTAATGGGGTTTAGGCCTAAATCAGCCCCTCTGATGACTTTATCAATTACCTCCAACAGGGAAGGATCCCAAGGCTGAACAGTGATCAAGGTAGGATCGGGAACACCTAAGGTGGCCACCTGATTCAGCGGAGTTAACGTCCCATAGTAATCAATCTTAATATCTTCCAACAGACTGATATTTGCCCGCCCTGTCCTCAGTTTGCTCAAGTCTTTGCGAAAATGCTCCACTGAAACTTTCATCTTATTTTCAAGTTCTTTTAATACATCCTTGACCATTTCTCTCTCTCCCTAAAAAATACACATCACTCGATAGAATTTAAAAAAAGGATTTCTGGATAAAAAGCAATTCCTTTAATTCAATAAATTTTTGTGCCAATTTTTTGTCCTAAAACGACTTTTTTTATGTTTCCATACTTTTTCAGGCTGAAAACAATTATGGGCAATTCATTGTCTTTGCACAAAGAAATTGCCGTGGAATCCATGACTTTTAATCCCCGCTTGAGAACATCCAAATACTTTATGGAATCAAACTTCTTGGCTTTCTTATCAATTAAAGGGTCAGCTGTATAAATTCCATCAACTTTGGTTGCCTTCAATATAACCTGGGCCTTAATTTCTAAAGCTCTTAAGGCAGCTGCTGTATCAGTAGTAAAATAAGGGCTCCCAGTGCCAGCACTGAAGATGACAATTCTTCCTTTTTCAAGATGTCTTATAACCCTTCTTCTGATAAAAGGTTCGGCAACTGCCTTTATCTCTATGGCAGAGATGAGGCGAGTAAAGATGCCTTCATTCTCCAAGGCATTCTGAAGAGCTAGGCCATTAATTATGGTCGCCAGTAAGCCCATATAGTCGGCAGAAGCACGCTCCATGCCAGCTTTAGAGCCTACAATTCCTCTGAAGATATTTCCCCCCCCGATCATAATGGCAATTTGGATATTCAAGTCGTGAACATTTTTTATTTCCTGAGCAATGGACTTGGTGGTTTGGAGATCAATCCCATAGGCTTGGTTTCCTAAAAGGGATTCACCGGAAAGTTTTAATAAGATCCTCTTATAAGCAGTCTTGGGCTGCGGCATATTAAAATTCTTACGGTTTGTCAAGTTCAAACCGGGCAAACCTTTTTATTTTAATGTTTTCACCAAACTTGGCTATATAGGAGGTTACCAGATCTTTGACTGGAATTTTATCATCCTTTATGAAAGGCTGGTTTTCCAGACAGATCTCTTCGTAATACTTCTTCATCTTTCCTTCAACGATTTTCTCAACTATTTCTGAGGGTTTCCCTGAATCCTTGAATTGTTCGCGGGTGATTTCTTTTTCTTCTTCAAGTTCTTTTAGGGGGATTTCTTCAGGGGATATATATTTGGGACTGGAAGCAGCAATATGCATGGCAATATTCTTGATTAAATCTTTAAATTCCTCATTACGAGCTACAAAATCGGATTCGCAGCTCACTTCTACTAAAACTCCTATTTTCCCATCAAGATGGATGTAGGAACCTATCAGACCTTCTGTTGTTTCCCGACTCATTTTTTCTTTGGCCCGAGCATATCCTTTTTTTCTTAAAATAGTAATAGCCTTGTTTACATCTCCATTACTTTCCTGAAGTGCTTTTTTACACTCCATCATTCCAATTCCTGTTCTTTGACGGAGTTCCTTAACCATTTCAGCTGTTATTTCCATCCTGTACTCCTCATCTTACTCAGATTTATCTGAGTTAACCTTCTCAGGGCCTTCCTGAGTATCCGATGGTTTCTCTGAGGAAGAAAGAGTTTCCCCTACTGAAGGCGAGATTTCTTCCTCTTTTTTTGCTTCCTGGAGTTCCTTTTCTATCCTGTTCTTTTTTCCTTCTATTATGGCCTCTGATATTTTTGAAGTGAATAGTTCAATAGCTCTTACGGCATCGTCATTTCCAGGTATAGGATATTCGATGTTCTCTGGATTTCCGTTGGTATCAACCACGGCTACTATTGGTATTTTCATCTTTTGACCTTCAGCAATGGCAATTTCTTCTTTGGCAGAGTCTACCACAAACAAAGCACCTGGTAATTCAACCATTGACTTTATTCCCCCTAAATTCTTAGAGAGTTTTCTATACACCTTCTCCAGCCTTGACCTCTCCTTCTTTGAGAGAAGTTCCCACCGCCCGTCTTCTTTCATCTCTTCATACTCGATTAATCTACCCACACTGCCTCTAATTACATTAAAGTTGGTCAACAACCCTCCCAGCCAGCGCTGGTTGACGTAACATGATTCGCATTTCAAAGCAATTTCTTTGATAATATCCTGAGCTTGCTTTTTTGTCCCTACTAAAAGTACTTCTTTTTCATTCTCAGCAACTTCCTTTATGAACTGAAGAGCCTCTTTAAAAATCTTAATTGTCTTCTGCAAATCAATTATATAGATTCCATTTCTCTGGCCAAAAATATACTCTTTCATCTTTGGATTCCACCTCTTTGTCTGGTGGCCAAAATGAACCCCTGCTTCTAAAAGTTCTTTCATTATTACTGATACCAATGGAAATCCTCCCTTTATCTCTTGTGATATTGAGGTGCTTTTCGTGCGCCCAATAATCCGTATTTCTTTCTTTCTTTAATCCTGGCATCTCTCGTCAACAATCCTGCTTGTTTAAGAGTTGGCCTTAATTCTCTGTTAAACTCTATTAAGGCTCTTGATACTCCTAACCGAATCGCTTCAGCTTGGCCTCCTCTTCCTCCTCCATCAACTCGCATAAAAATATCAAACTTGCTCTCGGTTTCAGTGAGAAGAAAGGGCTGTTTAATTTTGTATTTTAAAGAATCTAAATGAAAATACTCATCAAAGGAACGCGCTTTTTTATTAACAATCAAAGTTATATCTCCTTTTCCTGATCGGAGAAACACTCTGGCAATAGCAGTTTTCCTTTTTCCTGTTCCGTAATACTGGATTAAACTCAATTTATTATCTCCTTAATACTGGTATTCTTGGGGACTTTGGGCCTCATGAGGATGATCGGGACCCCGATAAACTTTAAGTTTCTTATATACAGCCCGGCCGAGTTTGTTTTTTGGAATCATTCCCCGAATTGCCCTTCGAAGAACCTCCTCGGGTTTCTTCTCCAAAAGTTCTTCGAAAACGATCTCTTTCAGACCACCAGGATATCCAGAATGAGAATAGTATTTTTTTTGTTCCTCCTTTTTACCTGTAACCTTTATTTTTTCAGCGTTAATAATAATCACATAATCGCCGCAATCAAGGTAGTTTGCGAATTCCGGCTTCCTTTTTCCCCGTAACAGTATCGCTACCTCAGTGGCCAAACGCCCAAGAATCTTCCCTTCAGCATTAACCAGCCACCACTTCTTTTCGATATCTTCTTTCTTTGGGACAAAAGTTTTCATCTTATTAATTCTTAAAACTTAATTCTCAAGCTGTAAGAGTGAACTAAAATACTAAATCTTAAGAGAATTGTCAACTTTTAAGGGGGTAGAATCAGCAGGTTATAAGATGGTTCTATTCCATCTTAATGAATCCAGACTCTTTTTTTCCTTCTTTTTGAATAAATCTTTATCAAGGCCATCCCAATCAAAAAACCGCCAATATGAGCAAACCAGGCTACTCCTCCACCTAATCCAATGTTTAAAACCTGAGCTAAAAACCAGAGTCCAAGGACCACAGCCGCAGGTATGGGCAGGATCCGAATGAAAAAAAATAAAAAAACTAGAGTTAAAACATTTGCCTTTGGATACAGAATCAAATAAGCACCCAGGACTCCTGCAATGGCCCCACTGGCTCCGATCATTGGGTAGGGAGAACTAGGATTAAAAATTATGTGGGTAAGACTTGCTCCTAAACCTGAAAGCAAATAAAAAAAGATAAATCTTCCAGAGCCAAGGAAGTCTTCAACATTATTGCCGAATATCCAGAGGAACCACATATTGCCCAACAGATGGAAAAAACTGCCATGGAGAAACATAGAAGTCAGAAGAGTTAATAGTGGAGATAATCGCGGGACATAATCAGGAGATATCCAAGGGAAATAATGGATTGATTTGAAATGAGTTAACTCATAAGGGATGGCTCCCATTTTATAGATATAAAACTGGAGTCCTTCAGGAGAAAATATTTGACAAAGAAAAATCAGAACATTGAGTCCAATAAAAAGGACAGTTATATAAGGAATACGTGTTGTTGGGTTTTCATCTTTTAGGGGAAAAAACATTCACTTGTATAAGATTCGGAGGGAAACAATCAGTTTTGGAATTTTTTATAGAAAAGAATAATATTTTTTCTTACTACTCTATCCTTCCCAACTCTTCTTCAAGACGTCTTCTCTCTGCTTCTCTTTTCCTTAGCTCTTGGAACTTCTCAAGGTTTCTTTCCCCTTCGGCTTTATGTCTGCTTGCTTTTTCGGGTTCGAGTCTGACCAGCAAACTCTGGTAAATAACACTCCGCCAAGAATAAGGTTCCGGATAATTGGGGTCTAATTCAGTTGCTTTATTTAAGGCCTCAAGACCCTCATCAGCAGCTTTCAGCCTTTCTTTTGTTGATAAATCGGGAACACGAAAGGCTTTTGCCCAGCGGTTTACTCCCTTAGAAAGATAGGCTTCGGCACGACCAGGCTGCAATTTAATGAGTTTTTCATAAAATTCATTGGCTTTGTCATAATCGTTTGTCGGTGGCAATTCATAAAATCGGGCTATGTAGTTATAACCTTGGGGACTTTCAGGATCAGCCTCTATCCTTCGCAAGTACATCTCTTCTGCTTTTTCAAAGGGTGTCCTTCCCTCAACTTCTTCTCCTTCCTCTCTCTCTCCTCCCGCATACCTTTTATAGAATTCAGCCACTACATAGTAGTTGTCCATGTTGCCTGGTTCCATCTCAAGGATTCTCAAGTACAATTTCTCAGCTTCTTCAAAATTCCTCAACTTATCATACATATCACTAAGGGAAAAAATGACATCCTTATTTTCAGGAAAAAGTTCATAGGCCTTGTTAAAGGCTTCCAAAGCTTTGTCTGCCTTTTCCTGGTTTTCTGGACTCTCAACGCCGGGTCTATAAAGATTCTTATAGGCTTCGCCCAATAAGCGGTAAACATCTTCAAGATCGGGATTATACCTTAATGTTTCTTCATACTCCTCAATAGCTTTACGGTAAAGACCGTCAGCAAAAAATCGGTTTCCACTGGTAAAATGACGGTTGGCTTTGAGTTTATCTACTTTTAATTTCTCACAGCTTGTAGAGAAAAAAACAACAGCTATCACCATAAGAATTAATAGAGAAATCTTGGCTGTTTTTCCAAGCATGATATCCTCCTTTATTATCATATCCATTCTTTTGTATAAAATAAATTTATAATAAAATAAATAATCAAAGTCAAGAAAAACAAAAGAAAGCTCAGGCCAGTGGATTCAAAAACACGCAGCTTTTGTCCCAGCGAGTCAAAAGCTGCTCGGTTTCAGACTTCGCTCTCCTCTCCATTCTGGAGAGGAACCGTGCCCGCTCAGCCTTCAAACGGTTTTTTCACCCACTGGCCTTCGCAAATAAATAAACACTAATAACTAAAACGTGCTCAGTTCCTTCTTAAAACCAATCTTACAGGAGTTCCCCAAAAATCAAATTTTTCCCTTAAAAGATTAATGAAGTATTTTTCATAACCTGGAGCAAGGCAAGCTCGGGAATGAGTAAAGAGAGCAAATGTAGGTGGAAGGATTCTTTTCTGAGCCATATATTTTATCTTGATTCTTCTTTTGCTCTTGGAAAGAGGAGGATACCTTTCGTTTATCAAGGCTAAAAATTTATTCAACCGAGACGTTTCAATTCTCTTGCAGCCATTAATATAAACCTTCTCTGCCAGATCAAGAATTTTTATGATTCTCTTCCCTGTCAGCGCAGAAACAGAAAGAAAAGGAGCATAGCTTACAAAATTTAATCTACCATAAACTTTTTTCCTTATTTCTTCTGGAGAAGAAATGCTTTTTTGGATCAAATCCCACTTATTGAGGGCAATCAACAATGGCTTTCCTGAAGAAAAGGCTATCCGAGCTACGGCTGCATCTTGATGGGTAGGAAATTCCTGAGCATCCATGATCATACAAATGACATCAGCTCGGTTGATATCTTTCTTGGCCTTTATGATGCCAGCTTTTTCCCTTTTGTCTTTAGTGCGGCTTAATCTACGAAGCCCTGCTGTATCAATCAGACAAAAAGATTTTTTACTCCTCATTATCAAGGTATCAGTACTGTCCCTGGTTGTTCCAGGAATTTCACTTACGATTAATCTCTCCTCGCCGCAGAGGCGGTTTACGATTGAAGATTTACCCACATTAATCCGGCCAACAAGTGCAATTCTAAGAGGTTTTTCTTCCTCTTTTTCTGACTCGAAAAAAGGAAGAACATCTAAAATATTCGCTTCCAGATATTCTAAGTTTCTTTTGTGCTCTGCTGAAACAGCAAATATCATCTCCTCTCCTAAACGATAATAATCAACAAGCTTCTCCTCCTCTAATAAGGTATCTATCTTGTTGACTATAACAAAAATTTTTTTGTCCAACTTTCTCAAAGAAAGGAAAAGGTCTTCTTCTGCAGGCAATAATTCTCTTTTGCCATCCAAGACAAAAAGAATAACATTCGCCCCTTTTGCTGCCTTCCAAGCTTTTTCTTTAATCATTAAGGACAGAGGTTCTTCCTGGGAATCAAAGAATCCTCCTGTATCGACCAGGATAAATTTCCGATCTTGTAAACAGCAGGGCGTCTCGATTTGGTCCCGCGTCATCCCTGGAAGAGAATGAACGAGAGCCCTCTTCCTTTTTAAAAAGCGATTGAATAAGGTAGACTTACCCACATTAGGAAAACCAACAATAACTACTCTAACTAATTTCTGCATAAGGAAGATAACCTGAGGACTGTATCCTTTTTAAACTAAGGAATTATTTTGCGATTAAAGAATATCGAGGAAGGAATGGCTTGCTGAGAATAACATGACCTCCTAAAGTTTCCTTCTCTCCTCCTTCTATTAAAATAAAAACTTTTTTTATAGCTTTAAAATTATAAGCCAAGGAATTGACTATTGAGTAAATTGTCGAAATTTCAGCAGAAGAACCAGAAGGATGTCCTGCCTGGAATTCCCTGGAAAAATCAACATAAGCAACGCCTTTATCAGTTAGAAAAAGTTCTCTTAACCTTGTTTGAGGAGGCAATGGTGAAAGATTTCCACTCTTAGACCCATTTATGAGTTCCTCTACCATTTGTTTGGCTTCCGGAACAACAGATGAATAGACATAAATCTCTCTTTCTTCTGGATGGAGAAGAGCATCCTCCTCAGATAGAAAGAAAAGCACAATCTTTTTCTTCTCCTTCAACTCCTCTGAAGGCTGGTAAATTTCTTGAGGATGGAAAGCAGGGGATTGTTTTATCTTTTCTTCTCTGCCATTTTTAAAATAAGAAACAATAAGAATGATTAACAGAACTAAAAGTGCCCCAATAATAGCATATTTTTTTGAAGTCATCCTGTTTCTTTATTCTTGTGAATAGAGCCTGATAAAATTAACCAGGCCTCGATAGATAGCCTGAGCTACCCTGTTCTGAAATCCTGCAGTCAGCATTTTTTTCTCTTCTACAGGATTTGATATGAAGGCTACTTCCACCAATACTGCAGGACAGGCTACGCCTGTCAAAACCTTAAAGGGTGCCTGTTTAATCCCTCTGTTTGCCGTGCCAAGAAGTAAATTAAGCTCTTTCTGGATGATCTCGGCTAACTGGCTGCTCTGTTGAAGATAGGCGGCTTGAGCCATATCCCATAAAATCATCTTTATTTCATCCTCGTTCTCTCCTTCAATCCGCTCTTCAAGTTCAGCTGAGCTGTTTTCCAGATAAGCTAATTTTCTGGCTTCCTCATCAGTTGCGTTCGAGCTGAGAAAAAAAGTTTCAGAGCCATGAGCATTCTTCCGGTAGGAACTATTGGTATGGATACTTATAAATAACTCAGCTTTATTATTGTTGGCTAAAGCTACTCTATTATCCAGGGAGACACTTATATCTTTGTCTCTGGTTAGAACAACCCGAAAAGCTAAATTACGCTCGATGATAGCTTTTAATTTTAAGGAAATAGGTAAGACGATATTTTTCTCGAGTGTTCCGAATTTCCCTATAGCTCCACTCTCCAAGCCACCATGACCTGGATCAATAACTATTGTTCTTACACCCTGCACCTTTTTTTGAGGCTGGCTAAGATCAATAATCAATTTGGGGGGATCACCAATGGTAAAATAATCAAAGATAAAATCACTGTGCTTTACCTTTATAGCCACGTTTAAAGCCTCGGTTCCCCTTATCCAGCTGAAAGATTTAATTAAGCGACTTTCAAAGGAACTCCTCTTAATTCGCAAAGGAATTTTTGTTTCAATTTTAACCAAAAGCAAAGAATCATTTTTCTCAACA
>Ga0209986_10002773_pt1 | contig 15728 bp, 20 predicted proteins | sample BlataG_FD_183168 | JGI IMG/M metagenome (GOLD analysis project Ga0209986, IMG submission 183168) | Deep subsurface microbial communities from Black Sea to uncover new lineages of life (NeLLi) - Black_00105 metaG (SPAdes) (version 2) | ecosystem: Environmental > Aquatic > Marine > Oceanic >...
TTCTATTGCTCAGCCCAAGCAGGGGCATACACCCATTCTTGGCGTTATTAGACCCAATCTCCCCACCAAGCCAATGACGCTTATCGTGCCTAAGGTAAGCATAAGAAATCTTGCAGATGCAGAAAAGATATTTGGACCCGCTCAAAGCGCTATTGCTAAGGCGGTTGCCGATGCGGTAGAAGAGGGCGTAATACCGAAATCAGAGGTAGAAGAACTTGTGGTTATCGTTTCTGCGTTCATCCACCCCAAGGGGAAAGATTATCAGAGGATATACCGTTATAACTATGCGGCAACAAAGCTTGCCCTATCACGAGCAGTTGAGAAGTTTCCAGATATGGATAAAGTTTTAGAAGAGAAAGATAAATCTATACATGCTATGATAGGATTCAGAATAAATAACCTGAAGAAGCCGCCATATCTGGAGGTTGCGCTGGACATCCCTGACTGGAGAAGGGTAGAGGGGATTGTCAGGGCGTTGCCCAAAAGTGACGCGATAATAATCGAGGCGGGAACGCCGCTTATTAAGAGGTATGGGGTGGAAGTAGTGCAGAAGATACACCAACTGAGACCAGAGACAGTCGTTTTTGCCGACCTTAAGACGCTGGATACGGGAAACCTGGAAGCAAGGATGGCAGGAGATGCCACTGCCGATGTAGTCGGTTTTTCGGGATTAGCCCCTGTAAGCACAATGGAGAAGTTTATAGAAGAGTGCAAGAAAGTCGGTGCACTGTCTCTGATGGACACGCTGAATGTGCCCGACCCCGTGGAGGTGCTCAAGAAGCTAAAGGTGAAGCCGAACATCGTGGAGCTGCATAGACCAATAGACGTGGAACTTGCTCAGAGTCGTGACCGAGAACAGGAGAGCGAATGGGGAAATATTGGTGAGGTGAGAAAAGTGTGCGGAAACAAAGTGCTCGTTGCCGTAGCTGGCGGGGTAAGAGTAAATAAGGTAGAAAAAGCGCTGAAGGCAGGAGCGGATATTATTGTGGTTGGTCGAGCGATTACGGCTGCCAAGGATGTTACGGGAGCGGCAAGAGCATTTCTTCAGCGGATGGGTGTGGAAGATGTAGATCAGTTCCGCGTTATGACGGATTTTTAACAGAAGGATGAAAACCAGCAACCACAACTCAAAACAGGAGTTCAGCATTGAGACCTATGTAACTATTTTTGAAGATGCGTATAAAAGGAACTTGGAGGGAAGAGAGCCCGATACGCTTTATAAGCCGATAATTGATCTATTGGGGAGAGGAGGGAAAAGATTAAGACCTTATTTATGTCTCATGGCTTGCGAGTTAGCAGGAGGCGAGATAAAAAAGGCGCTGCCAACTGCGATAGGTGTAGAATTCTTCCATAATTTCTCTTTGGCTCATGATGACATAGAGGACGGGAGCGAGCTGAGACGTGGAGAGCCTGCTTTGCACGTAAAATATGGAATTCCTGTTGCACTGAACGCAGGGGATGGACTATATGCTTTGTGTTACGAAGCGTTGAAAGCGAACGAGAGATTACTGGGTGTAGAGAGAGCATGGAAGATACTTAAAGAGATTACAGAGCTTTGTGTTGTACTTGCAGAGGGGCAAGCGATGGACCTTGAGTTCAAGGATAGAAGGGAGATGAGCGAGTTGAAAGTGATAGAGGTGCTGAGGAAAAAGACTGCGAAACTATTTGCAGTTTCCGCCGAATGCGGTGCTATTGCGGGAGGTGCATCGTACGAGACTGCGGAGGATTTAGGCAGTGCTTGGGAGGACATTGGAATTGCATTCCAGATAAGAGATGATATTCTTAATGTGGTAGGGGACGAGGAGAAATACGGGAAGAAAATAGGGGAAGATATTGCAGAGGGGAAGCCCACTTTGCTTCTCATTAACTGCTTGGAGCGCTGTGAAGCTCGCGAAAAAGAAAAAATTTATGCATGTTTTCATAATTACGATAAAGCAAAAATTGAAGAAGTGGTTAATTTATTCAGGAAGTACGGGTCAATAGATTATTCAGAGGAAATAGCGATGCGATACTTACGTAGAGGAACAGATAAGATAAGAAAAATAGATATAAAAGGAGAAGCGGAAATAGAAGATAAAAGAAGAGATGAGATAAAAGAGAAAATGGTGGCTTTGGCGGAATATTTCATGGAGAGAGAGAGGTAAAGTAAAAGGAGGAGATAAGAGAAGAAATGGAGAGGAACAAGGATAAGAGATTTGGAAGAGGTGCAAACGCCTGCAGGCGATGCGGCAGGAAGCGAGGATTAATTCGTAGATACGGGATTTATCTGTGCAGACAGTGCTTCAGGGAGATAGCAAGGGATATAGGGTTTAAGAAGTACAACTAACAAACTTTCTTATGTGGGGCTTCGCCCCACGACCCCGCAAGCCCTTGTAAAGGGCTTAAAAGGAAGTTTAATCAAAGAAACAACCTGTTTTTGATAAAACTTTTTCCTAAAAAGTTTTATTCGGTAAAAACCTTGACTAAAAATATTGTTTATATTTTTTCTTATGCAGTTCTTTTTGTGAAAGTACTTCATAAAGAAGAAGTATTAGAGATAATATAAAAAGGAAAAGAGGGAAAAAGAATGTCGCTAAACGACCCGCTTGCGGATGCTCTTTCGCACATAAAGAATACAGAAAGAGTTGGGAAGATGGAATGTGTGATAAAGCCAGCTTCAAAGCTGATCGGGAATGTGCTGGGAGTAATGCAAGAAAATGGCTATATAGACGAGTTTGAGTTCGTAGAAGATGGAAAAGCGGGTCGCTTCAAGGTGAAGCTTAGTGGTAAAATAAACAATTGTAATGCGATAAAGCCGCGGTTTTACGTACGTGCGAAGGAATATGAGGAATGGGAAAAGAGGTTTTTACCTGCGAGAGATTTCGGTTTGTTGATAGTTACGACTTCAAAAGGTGTGATAGCACATGAAAAAGCGATCGAAGCGGGGGTAGGCGGGCAATTGCTGGCTTTTGTGTATTAAAACAAACCTTTTAGAAAAAGGTTTGATCCAAAAATAGAAGAAAGTTTTAAGGCAGCAATTCCGCTATTATGTCCAAAACCACGTATAATGGCATTCCCGTTTCGTGTGCTATTTCATTTGGTGAACACTCCTCAGGAGTTTCACCGCGTTTCTTCAATGCCTGCATTACTGCTTCTTCTTTTGGTGTGGTGAAGTAAAAAAAAGAAAAGTGTCTCCCGCAAACGCCCTTATAAGGATGCACCGCCCGCAAAGCCGGATCCTCCTCAGGCGTTTTACGGAGACACTTTAGTCCAGGATGTTAGTTTTGCTGCCCTTTTTACGACTTCTCTACTGATTAATTTTCACGAAGCCATGTCCAGGCTGCATCCGTATCCGCTGCGCGGAAATGTTTGGCTTCACGAGCAAATAATTTCTCTGCCATTGACGCCATCCACTCTTCCCATTTTCTGTCGCCGACAATAGCCAACTTGTCGATATTCTTATGGAATTTACGACCAAGTGCCAGGTCAGACTCCATCGCTTTCACCGTCATCGAATCGAACTCCAGGTCCAAAAGCATGCGGATGTTCCCCTCCTGCTTAACTAACTCCTCTAACTCAGGCTCAAGTTTCTTATAATCGGCACCGGTAATTTTTCCAACCGCCTTATAGCCGATCACATTCCCCGAACTTTCACTTAGTTTTTCAAACATATTTTTTACTCCTTTACTGATTATGATTATTACTATGGGTTATATAAAAGTTTTTAAATGATATATTCTTATACATATGCACTGAATATGGGTAAACATCGAGAATCATAAAATACTCAAAGATAATTTGTAACCCCTCAGATCACACAGATTTTTACAGAAACTTTCTTTATAAATGCCCATTTCTTCAATCACCCCTCTGTAATAAATAATAGCCGATAGGTATTATAAATTTCGGTTAATTTCTAATTCCCAACTCGTAATTTGTAATTCCTAATTCCATCATATCCCATACCTTCCATAATTCAGCGTAAGCATTCCATAAATCCCGAACCCTGCGAGCAACGCCAAATCTTCCTTCTCAAGTGCTTTTTCCTTAACCAGCGGAACTGGCTTCGTCTTTCTGCAAATTATCCTTCCACCAACCATTTTAGCACCCACAAAGCCCTTGCATTCGTCCTTCACGAACACGAGCCCTTTTCTCATCCCCACGCCTAAGAATTCCGCGGCATCCCCCAATACTACAACTTTACCGCCGTTAAGCAGAGCAGCCGCGTTCATCCCGGCATTCCCTTCTACTAATACAAAACCTTTCCGCATCAATATGCCGGTGCTTATCCCAACATCTCCTTTTACATGCACGCATAGCTCTTTCCTGCAATTACAACGAGCAGCAAGCGTGCTTCTCAAAATTCTGTCATTAAGAAGCAGCTCACCTTCTTTTAACTCGTTAGGCTCCAGTATGCTCTCCATTTCCTTCTCTTTCGGATGATGCAGGAGCCAGGTTATCGAAACAAATTTCTTATAGCCTTCCAAATCGGTTTTTACTTGCACCACATTGCCAACCGGTTCTTCGACTTTACCCTTAACGTAAATGAGACCTGAAAGCATGCTCATTCCAAGATAAGAGCCTGCATTTCCATCTACTATTATAGACCCCACTTCAGGCAACTCTTTTCCCCCGCCGCCGAAAAAAACGAGGTCAACGCCTAAGCTCGAAGCAAGCCTCTTGCCCACATCACCCATAATATGCACGTCTTCACCGTTTTTCAACGCCTCTACAACATCTTCATACGAATAGCTCGTGCCGAGTTGAGAAGGGATCGTATCGGTAGGATTGAGTTTTGCTCCTCTGTGCTGCCAGAAGAAGTTGTAAGTAAAATCGCCGATGCAGTCTTGCGGCGAACTCAGTTTTAGTTCCATATTCATATTTTCGGGTATAAACGAGCTAATGCAAAAACTATGGTTTTAAAGCTACTACTTTCTGCAAATGTATTTCATTCACAAATTGCTCGAAATCGAACGCTCCTTCGGATCGAAATTCAAATCCGTAGAGGGCTGCTAATTCACTCATCTGCCTGGCTGTTTCGACAATTAGTCCAATATACTGTCCACAGCCACCGCAATAATCACCGCATGGTGCAACTAAGTCATATTTTTGCATTTTCTCACTCCCTGTTTTTATCTCTTACATCAAAATGTGATAGCACCGAAGCGACATAAAGGAGCGGAGAGTTGCGAGCCCACCATTTGAATTTTATTTTATTACTTCGTGTCTCGTTCTTTTCCCACACTTTGGACATTTGACATAAGTAAATGCTGGCTTGGTGGGATTGAATTTTCTTATTTTTCTCTTAAAGCCGCTCACTTCTCTCGTATTTCCGCATTTGCTACATTTTGCAGTGTAATTAAATTTCATTTTTTACCTCCTTTCATAAATTAATACTTATTTTTATATTTATTCTTTTTAGGTGGACTCGCAATTTCGTCTAACGTGCCTGGTATATATCTGAAGTTTTTCCGTTAGGAAAAATTTGGGCGAACGACGTGAGCCAGATATACCATGTTATCGGAAGTTGATGGAGGGACATATAACTATCTCCCAAATAGTTTGGTGTATTCTTCTTCTGATAATCTATCCATGAATGTATTACCAATGATCACTCTGTTTGTCAGTGGGTGTGGCGATTCTGGCCTTGTGCATTCTTCCTCTGGCAACATTGGACGCTTATAGCTATCCTTAATCTCAACAACCAATCCCTCTATCATATACTCTTCCCCTTTATACCTACACCTTAATTTTGCTAAAGGAACATTTAATGGCTCACCCATCTGCCAAAGATGCAGAATACCATCCATTTCTAAACCAAGAGCATCTGCTATTGACTTCTCTATAACACAATAAGATGATCCTGTATCCACCAACGCTTCAAATAATTCAAATTCTTTCTTTACGGCATTCCACAAATCTACATCTTATCAGGATCATAGTAGATATTCTTCCTCACTCTCTGGGAGATAGGTATAACACCACTTTTCTTTACATATCTCCCTTGCCACTTCATTTATCTTTAATGGATTTACTGGTCCGTCAAATGTTTTTATCACTTTATTTTCAGAGACGATGACGGTCTTTCCAATAAACTTATTTCTCAATTCCTTTATGTGCTTATTTACCCACTCTCTTGGTTCCATTTCTCCTCATTTATTTTTACTCTTATAAATAAGAATAAATATTTTGAAAATATAAAGGTAATTGAATCGTCCCGAAGGCAATTTCCGATAACGGATTTGGACTATACGAAGTTTGCGACCAACGGGAGCAAATTTGGGCGGAAGACCTGCAAGGTCTGGAGCCGTATACCCGCCTGTTATGTGCCCCGACCGAAGGGAGAGTGCAACGTGGCGAGGAAGCCGAAGGCTTCCGTAGAGTCGTGGTGAAAGGCTATTTGCATGGATGTACTATTTTTGGCATTTGAATAGTCTATATTAAACGGGCTAGAAGGGAACGGAGATAATCTACGATACGAAGAGCGAGTTATAATGGATAGCCGGCTGATTTTTGTCGAACTATAAGTGGTGCATCTGACCGTGGAACATCCGAGATATCGAATTCTAGATCTGGGTTTTTATCAATAAAGATCTGTGAGATCTCGGTAAGACTAGCATACTGAATCTCACCTTTTGCGACTTTCTCGTCTATCTGAGTTAGAAAATCGTCCCACCATTTCAGTTTATTCTCCCAATAATCAGCGCTATTCTTGGTAGTGGTCCAATTCTTATTTATACCAGGCGTACCTTTCAAAGCTTTAAATTCCCGGGGAGAAAAAAATACTGAATATGTATTTACAAATCCAGATGTTCTATTATCTATTGCCCTTTCAATTGCATCAATACTATTAAGATACTCCCCTGAGCCTATATGGATATATTTTCCGTTCGGATCATGTTTAAGCCAGTTATCTCTAGCCGGTCGCCAGACCCAACCGGCAATGCATTCACCCGCACCATGACCAGGTAATGATACACCGAACAAAATTTGGAACTCAGGATAGTAAGTATCAAAATATGCCATTTTTTCTTGGATGTCTTCTTCATTCATACCGGAAGCTACATGGGTAGGGTTACCCCCAGCATTTATGATATATTCTCTGACCTCATGATACAAGATGAACGATTCGTGAGCATGTGCATCGACTTCAAAACCCATATTTTCCCAATCGGAATAGAATGTGGGATCGAATTTCCGTACACCTTCAGAAAATGTCCAGTCATTACCGAAATTGATTTTTACACCATGGGTCGCCGCCATTTGTCCGAACTTCCTCATTACATTGGTAAAATGTAAAAGTAATGTTTCATTGTGGTCATAATCAGGGATAAAAGGTTTAGGAATTTTACCCCCATGGATATCCTCTTCGGTGTGGATGATTATGGTCAGATATAACGGTGGTTTTTCGGTTGGTTTTTCTGAATCTGATTCTTCATCGAATTGAATACATCCTGCTGATATTATTGCTAGAATTATTAGAAGGACGACTATTTTTTTCATTTTTACCTTTGCCATATTTTTCATCTCAACAACCCATATACATTCTTTCATTGATATAGGTTACACCAATTTTTATCCATTCAGTAGTTTTATAATCCATTCTATGTATCTATGCATTGTCGTTTATCTATAGGGTTTAGCCTTTCACCGCGATTTCACATAACGGCTGCGGACATGCGAAGTGCGAGGCGAAGCCGAGCATTTGGGCGGAGCGAAGCGTAGCCGTATGTCCGCTGTTAGACGAGGTCGATAGACCCGAGCAACTCGTAGAGTTGCGAGAGTGCGAACGAAGGGGCACCTATTATTTAAGATATTTCTCAATAAAACTTCTAAAGGACTTATAATATATCGCCCCAAAGATAGGAGTCTTATCATAATAGTAAAGTTCATTGATCCTTAAATCAAAGATAACAGGCATTTCAAATGCAGCGAAATGTTTTTTAGGTCTTTGTTGAACCCACTGCTTTGCATCTTCATTAACATTCAATGAAACCAAAAGTGCAAAAGAAACAACGCCAGCTTGTAAGCCTCGTGGCAAACCTTTCTTTTTCTTGATCGCATAGTCAAGTGAAATCTTAGAGAAGTTTCCAATCACACTTTTTGAAACATTATTTGCAACACCCATAATTGCAAAAATGTTCATCTGAGTTGCAAACCAAGATAACTTAAACTGCTTTTTGGTTGCAACAACAACATCAAATTCATTAATTTTATCCTTAGTTAATTCAAAACCATCTTGTCTAAGTTTTTCATACACGGTTTTAAGATAGGTGTTTTGATCCATATTCTTAATCATTGTTTACCTCCTTTAAATAATTTTTCTAAAGTGCCCCGAAGTGAGCATTTCGTCTAACTTCGGTATATCCGCAATGCGCATATCATCCAGAATTAGCATTATATCTGCAATGCGTATATACCCCTTTCGGATGTACTCGCTCATGTCTTCCCTCCCCACATATCCAAGGGACTTTTTATCTTTCCCTATGTCAGCTTTTTCTCTCGCATCTTCAAAAATAGCTTGAACCGTCCTCGTTGAAATGTGCTTCTCTTTTCTTGCTCCTGGAAACAACCTAGTTTTTCACCTTCAAAAACAGACAAAAATGTTTCAAATTCAAAATAAGGCACACTCCAACATTTTTCCTCAGGATACCATCTGTACCCTTCGATAGTTTTAATTTTTGCGATGTAGTAGGGGTTGTACGGGAAAGAGATTTTAATCCTCTCTTCGTCCTTCGTAATCTCTATCACTTATTATTTTCCTCCCATGCAGAAACTTCCACACCATCTCAATTTGGTTGAAGCAAACACCCGTGTTTGTTCCTATCCCCCTTTTTCATTCTCGCCACCGTGGCAGTTTTGGCATCATCTCATCAGCCATTTTCTCCGCTTCCTCTCTTGTTTTACCCATAAACTTCATCGCTGCTTTTATACTGCCTTCCCTCACCTGCTCTTTACTTGCCAATTCACCACTTTGCTGATCCTGGCAATGGATGCAATACCGCTCGTCAAATTTGGACGTTGTCTTTTCATCAAGCGGCATCCCGCAACTTTCACATTGGTTCATTTTCGCGTCTTCATCACATTCCCAGAGTCCAAAGGTATTATTCTCAATGTCAATGCAAACAGCAGCATATCCTATACCGGGCACAGCCGTCTTGGGAACCACCACTTTACCGCCGAGTTTTTCGACTTTGGCAATGTACTCGTCCACTGACGGCACATCAACATAGTTGACAATTGCTTGCCTCTTGTGGTTCTTCTCTTTTTCCCAGCCCACCACCAAGACCTTCCTCACCCTTTTCATCGGTAGTAGTATTAGAGGTTTAGTTTATTAGCGGTTCAGCTCGTTAGCTAAACATCCAAACCTCTAAACCTCTAAACCGCTATCTTCTGCTCCATGTCATCTGCCGGCACTATAAAATGAGTTATTGTTGGCATTTTTTTTACCTCCTTTCATGTTTTACTTTTTGGATATCTTTATCCCGTATCCCTCATCTGTATATTCAACGTCCAATTCCAAGCCCAGTTTCTCCGCTCTTGGTTTGAAATACCCCTCAATGCATCCTCTTTGAAATTCCTCTTTACTTATAGGCAACAGTCCTTTTTTTATGAGATTTATTGCCGTCATCAGGAATCCATCCCTCTTCAGGTTTAATGTCGCTTCGCCGGGATTTCCATCAACTTCGACATCGCTTCCCATTAAATTCTTACGGACTATCGCCTCGCTCATTGCAAAGCCGATTGCGTTATCTTTGCCCTGTGCCCGCAACATATCTGCATATTGCCGAGAGGTCATCTCCGAATATTCGCTCATCTTCTCCGTCCCCATTTGCATGATAAAGCCAATATCTATTTGCTTGTTCAGCACGAATATCTCCCTCATCATCTCCCATTTCTCTTCTTCCGGTAAAGTTGGTATTTCCATTTTCCTTTCACCTCATTTCAAATCCATATCAATCAACCAATAAATATCTTTGCAGGATTGTTTTACTTTTCTCGATTGCCGTTATTTTTTCTTGCCCAGTCTTCGAGTTTTGTCTGTTTTTCGCGGAGCACAGGCATTTCGAACTTCTTAAAGCCACAACTTCTCCGTGCGATTTCAACAGCCCGGTAGATTTTCCCGGTGTAGTCCTTTGGTGCGTACGCCGTCTTATAAAGTGCGAGATATTTTGGCAGCAAATCAGGAAATTCTTGTTTGAGGAGGGACAACACACGGTTTCTACATGATGCCTTCAGGTCCAAAACTCCTGGGACCATATCTTTTGCCCCTGCATCACTTACTGCTTTCACCACGCCGTTTATGCTATCGCGGTCATCAGTTAAATACGGAAATATCGGCATAAATAATATGCCAACTGTTACGCCCGCATCTGATAATTGTTTCACAGCATCGAGGCGTTCTTCGGTCGAGGCAGCACGCGGCTCGATTTTACTGCGAATATTATCGTCCAGCGTTGATATTGTAACATTGACGAGCAGTATCGTACGTGTTGCCATTTCCGAGAGTATGTCGAGGTCACGTAAAATCAGGTTCGATTTTGTTCCAACGAATAGCGGATTTCTGTGCTTCGCGAAGACCTCCAGAACTTGCCTCGTATTTTTAAATTTCTTCTCTGCCGGTTGATACGGATCGCAAACCGAACCCAGATTAACAGCTTCGCGTTTCCATCCGGGGCGTGATAATTCCTTTTCCAAAACGTCAGCCGCATTTACTTTCACAAGTATCTTGTTATCAAACTCGGTGTCGGAATTGTATCCGAGGTATTCGTGCGTGTAGCGCGCGAAACAGTAGGGGCAGGAATGCTCACAGCCGCGGTAAGGGTTCGCACCCCAATTAAACGGCAGGAACTTCTTGTTGAAGTGATGCAAAAAGGACTTGCATTCGACTGGTTGATAATAAACTGACATCGTTATTTACTTCAGAGAATATATAAAGTATAATGTTTCTTTGGTAAAGCTTTCTTTTTGAAAGAAAGGTTTTTTATTTGATCTTATTATACCAATACCTCGTCCCACCAAGGAATTCATCGCATTCCCAACACCCTTCAATACCTCTCTTCTGGCGGCATTTTCGTATTTTACAGAACGGTGGGCCGCCACCATCACGACAGGCATTCTTACACCGGAATTTCACTAACGCACCCAACACCTCATAGCACTGCCCGTAGTTTTCAAATACCTTAAAGAATGAAATGGTAGACAAAGATTCTGCAGTCTTATCGAATTTTGATTGTCTCAATTCTTTTCTGAGGTCTCTTGCTAAATCCGCAACCTTTCCCTTGTGGGCAAAACAATCGCCGCAGTAAAGACCACAGTATGCAATCAGGTTACTATCTGCTTCATTATCGCTCATCCCGTCACCTCACTATTAGTTCATTCTCGCACATTAAATATGTTGTTGCAACGTTTCGTGTTCTCTCGTTCAAGCAATACTATAACCGTTGGAACCAAATACAATCGTTAATACCGATGTATGACCCTAAAAGGCTTTGATCCATGCAAGTAGGATTAGAATAAGGATGAACTTTACTTCACCACTTCTTTAATCCCCTTTTCCATAATAGAACTGCGCGACAAAATCCCTACAAGCTTATCATCTTCCATTACGAGTAATCTACCAATTCCCTCCTCTGTCATTTTCACCACCGCTTCAATAACACTATCTCTTGGGCTGACACGAGTCAAGCGTGTGCTCATCCTTTCTTTAACACGAATTCTATTCCAGTCTTCTCTTTTCACTCGAAACAAATCTTTATACGAAATAACTCCGGTAGTTTTATTCTCTTTATTTACTACTGGATAGCCCAAATGGTGATATTCACTTATCACGGAATATAACTGTTCCCGACTTGCATCTTCGTTAATCGTAATGACATTTGTTTCCATAATGTCTCCCACGGTCATACCTCCAAGTTGCTCGTTTAGAAGTTTCCTGAATCTTTTATTTATTCCCATTTTCTCCTCTCAAACAGCACCAGAATCGCAGGCACTACCGTTAATGCCGCAACCATACAAAACACCACTCCCGTTGCCATCATCGTCCCCATATCTGCCATTATCGGCAATTTACCGAGTGCAAGGCATTTGAAGCCTATTACCGCCGCTAATGTCGTTATCGTCATCGGATAGAATACGTTCTTGAGCGTGTCAACCATTGCATCCTCACGTTTTTGCGAGCGTAGCTCATATCGGAAACGCTTTGTAACTTGAATGCCAAAATCTATCCCGATGCCCATTATCATCGCCATCACACCGGATGTCTGCGGCGTTATTTCGAATCCCGCCAGGACAAGCGTGCCAAACGCCCATATAACGCCAAAAACAATGGTTAACAAAGGAATAAGCCCGTATTTAATAGATGTAAATACAATTATCAGAATGAGTATTATCAAAGCGAAGCTGATAAGAGATGTCGTGCCCATCGTTTCCTCTGCGAGTTCCATCATCGCTACCTCTATTGCGGGATCACCGCTAATTTCCACCGACACACCCTGTGGTTTCTTTATATTTATTACCTCTCTCAGTTCTTCAACTACCCCCTCTGCATCTATATCCTCTAACAAGTTCAATCTTACCACTGTCAGTGAATAATCATCGCTGATATAATTGCTTATCCTCTGTTTTGCCATTTCGTTATGCTCCAACAGCGACTTCACACTGCGCAAAGAAGGCGGAATTCTACCTTCATTCGCTTCTTTTACCACATCTGCCGCACTTTTCGCGCCAACGACACCATAGACGAGCTTTGCTCGTTCTGCGAGCAAATCAACGTATCTTAAAACCTCCGGGTCGCGGACATCACGTATCTCATCAGATTGTGCATATCTCGGCGAGATCTCCACTGCAATCGTCGCGGTGGCAAAGCTACCCGCAAATTGGTCTGCTATTAGCTCAAATGTATCTATCACTTCTATATCCTCCGGAAGCCATGCCTTCTGCGATGTCCCCGTTGTTTCCATCAACGAGGCTTGATAACCCATAAAAATGGTGAATATAAGAACTATAGCCAAAACAATGATTGCATGATGCGACACGAACCGCGCATACTTCTCCAAAGGTCCTTTTCCCAGTTTACTTAACTTATCTCGCATTTATTTCCCCTTTCCCGCCCATTTTTGCAGCCCTTTGGCTAATTTCCTCGCTTCTATACGCTCCTCAAAAACGATAAAGCAGGGATTTACCACTGAAGCAGCGACCCAGCAGAAGATTATACCCAGAGCGAGTGTCTGCCCTAAGTGCTGAATCATCGGCATCGCCGCGAGTGTCAAAGCGAAGAAAGCAGCAGTTGTAGTCGCTGCCGAGCCAAACGTTGATGCCCCTATATTAGAGACCGCAATTATTAGTGCCTCTCTCGTACTCTTGCCCCCTGTTCTTCTCTCTTCATAATACCTCGATACCATGAATATCCCGTACTCGACACCCAAACCGATGATAACTGCACCTATCATAACCGTGCTGATAGATATGGGAATCCCGAGGTAACCCATTACCCCGAAAGTCCATGTAATAGCGAAAACCAAAGGCAGGAAAACGAGAAAACCCTTCGTGAACGACCGTTCAAGCAATGTCAGTAACCCAAAAATGATTGCCGCAGCCACGAGTGTCGTGAATATCATATCCTCACGCATCAACCTTAATAGCTCAATTATCAGCGGTGCCATACCCGTTATTTTATAGTCCACACCCGCAGGCTTTGTAATCGCATCAACGTCGTTTTGTATCATATCCGTCGCCTCCTTCACTTTCTCTTCACTTAATCCCGCTATTGGACTGGCATAGATAAGCATAATGCTAAAGTCGTCGTTAAAAAAGCTTTCTGAACCCGGAACAGAAGCTAATTTCTTCTTTACTCCTTCTATATCATCCGGGACATCATGTTGAAAAAAAGGAGCCACTGACTGCACTTTTTCAATTGAAGGTTCTGCTTCAAGTCGCTCGTGTAATTCAACTACCGATGCTATTACCTTTGGGTCGCGTATATCACGAGGTATGTTTTTTGCACTCGTTTCCTTATCTAAGCAAACCGCAATAATCATGAACTCTTCCCCTTTGAACTTACTCGCTATCTTTTCTTGTAAAACGAAAACAGGCAAATCCTCCGGCATCTCCTTCGATATGTCTCCTTGAAAGCGCAGTTCCGTTGCACCGTAACCTAAAACCACCGTTAATATCAGGCTCGCCACGATTATCTTCTTATAATGCCGGCATTGAAAAGAAGCCAATTTTGTCAATGCCTGTTCTATGCTTATCCTTTCTTTTAGACCCATTTTATCTCGTTAATCTCGTGGTTTCTTTTTGGGATTTTATACTCTCTTCCTTCCCAAAAACAAAACGAACACCACGAACAGAGCCACGAAGAAAAACGAAACCCCAAATCCTGGAACCGGAACTGAAAAACCTCCTGAGTTTCTTGACGATACGCTTACCGGAATCATCTTATCAAAAAGATATACATTATCATCTCCTAAGTCACGGTCTCCAGTGCATCTAATCTCTATGCCCTGCTGATATGTTTTCGACAAGGCATCATTATCCACATCGAATTTTAGAACCGCAGTCCACTCTTCATCTACCTTCAAATTGCCCACGTAGTCGCTTTTCACATCGAAATCAAAAGGCACTTCCGCTTCTCCCGTTGACCTCACACTTACAGATTCCGCCTTCTCTGAACCTATGTTCTTTATTCTCACGTGCAGTTTCACACCAGTATCGCCTGCGCTTATGTTTGCGGGCTCCGTATGATAAGAAACGATTGCAAATTCCGGTTTCGGCTCCACCAGTATGTTTATTTCCCGCATCACCTCGTATTCCCCGCCCTTCGTATCTTTATATTTTATCTGCAACGGTATGCTGTACATTTCCGATTCTATGCCATCGGCAACGTCAACATGGAATATCGCCTCTCCTTTTTCGCCGGAATTCAACCTGCCTATGTACGAGCGGTCTGTTCCCGACCACGAAGGTTTGAATTTATCATCGCAAAGCAATTTCGCTTCGACATCCTTCACTGCCGCTTCTCCACTGTTCTCTATAGATGCTCTTATTTCTACGTCCTCATTTCCAGGTCTTATGCCCGTAGGGTCTGTAGTTACGTCTCCAATGTTTATCACTCCCTTTCCTATTACGTTGAAAGAAATGCCTAATGACACGTTTATTGTGTCAGTAGCTACATAGCCTTTCGCTGGGTCAAAATAGTATCCCCTCCACTTGCAAGTTACTGGAACAGGATAAACACCATTGGGCGCTTCTTCTTTCACGTGCACCGTGATTTCTATTTCCTTCGAGCACCACGAGTTCAACGTATTTATGTGAGCTACTGTTGGTCCCACAAGGGATACGACTTCTGTGCCTTTAAATGATAACCTGATATCTCTTGCATCTATACCTCCATTGTTTTTCACCGTCACAATGACCTCTCTCGTATCACCCGGATGCAACTCCGTAGGCTTTACATCCGTTATCGTAACAGAAGAGAAAGCAGCATCTGCCTGTGGCATAAACGACAGCACAAGCGAAAACAGCATAAAAAGCACCATGCCGAGGACGCATAGCTTTATTATCCCTGTTCTATCCATTTATTATCACCTCTTTTATATCGCCACCTATTTTTGTTGAGATTTTCTTTGCCACTTCCTCTACGTTCTCTACATCCCCGGGCATCGTATTTATATCGTCTATTATCTTCGAGAACAGGAGAACAGCGAGGTCCAATTTTTTGTATTCGTTTATGAGTGCAAGAAAAGTCT